>Ga0302319_10000006_pt1 | contig 365391 bp, 305 predicted proteins | sample Bog_T0_2_FD_203319 | JGI IMG/M metagenome (GOLD analysis project Ga0302319, IMG submission 203319) | Peat permafrost microbial communities from Stordalen Mire near Abisko, Sweden - Bog_T0_2 | ecosystem: Environmental > Terrestrial > Soil > Wetlands > Peat | place: Sweden: Abisko, Stordalen... | reverse complement strand
AACACTAACGGAACGCTTTACGGCGTAACGGAGTTTGGCGGCACTGACAACGAGGGCACGATTTATAGCCTGAACATGGGCCTGCCGGCCTTTGTGAACGCTCCGCTGTTCAGCGGGAAAGAGGGCGCGAGCGTTTTGATTCTTGGCCAGCACTTGACCGGGGCGAGCAAGGTCACGTTCAACGGGCTGCCGGCGGACTTCACGGTGAAGTCGGATACGCACTTGAGCGCTACCGTTCCTACCGGAGCCAGCACCGGCTATATCGAAGTGACTACCGGGTCGGGAGTGGTGAAGAGCCGGAAGGTCTTTGTTGTTCAGCGATGAGAAGAGCAGGGGTTAGGGATCAGGGGTTAGGGTTAGTAAGGGCTATTGAAAGCTGGACGCTAACGGGAATCGAATGATTTAGGGCCTGCACATTTGTGCGATTTTCGCGCGAGGTGCAGGCTTTTTTGCGAATGCGGTTCTGCAACGGCGTGGCTCATCCGCTGGGCCGTGAGCACCTAAAGGAGATTGACATGCGGCTTTCCCGGTCTTTTGTTGTGATGGCTGCTTCGCTGGCTGTGCTGGTCAGCACGAGCGCGGCACAAACTTCGGCCGCGGGTATTGACACGTCCAACGGACACGACAGTGTGCCGTCTCTGGCAAACTTCACCAAACTGGCCGATTTTGGCAACGGCAACGGCGAATATCCTAACGCGCCTCTTGCTCAGGGAACCGATGGCAATCTCTACGGCACGACGCAGAACGGCCCTTGGCCCTCGAATGGCTTCGCTTTCAAAATGACGCTCGGGGGGACGTTCTCCACCTTCGATTACGCGTGCACGGAGAACGACTGCACCGGCCACCAGCCTTACGCCGGGCTGGAACTGGCCAGCGATGGCAACTTCTACGGCACAACCTACGAGGGTGGCGACGGCGCATATCGGTCGTCGAGTCGGTATCCCGGCGGCACCGTCTTGCAATTGAATCCTGAAGGCGGGTTGAACACCATCTACAGTTTTTGCTCGTTAGTAGCGTGCGACGATGGCGACGATCCTTTTTCACCGCTGGTTCAGGGAAGCGACGGCAATTTCTACGGAGTCACACCGGACGGAGGGGTGAACAACTTGGGCACGGTCTTTTCCGTCACCACCGATGGAACGCTGACCACACTGCACAGCTTCGCCTCAACCGAGGGCAATACGCCGTACGGCGGATTGATGCAGGCGAGCGATGGGAACTTCTACGGCACGACGGGTGACGGTGGCTCCGGAGCCAACTGCACCGACGAAGGCGGCTGCGGCACGATCTTCAAGATCACTTCCGAGGGCACGCTCACAACTCTCTACAATTTCTGCGGACAAACCAACTGCGCGGATGGCTACTACCCCAGAGGAAGCCTGATTCAAGCGACCGACGGAAACCTCTACGGGGTCACCATCTACGGCGGCGCAAACACAAAGTCCGGTTCCCCAAATTACGGCACTGTGTTTGAGATCACAACCGCAGGCGTCTTCACTTCACTGTATAGCTTCTGTGCCTTAACGAACTGCGCCGACGGATACGCGCCCGCTGGCATCCTGCAAGCAACTGACGGAAACTTCTACGGCGCCACGTACTACGGCGGAGCCTCTTATTACGGCACGCTTTTCAAACTCACGTCGGCGGGGGTGTTGAGCACGCTTCACGATTTTTGTCCGAAGGGTGGCGAACACTGCACCGATGGTGAGTACCCGGAATCGCTTGTGCAGGCCACTGACGGCGATTTCTACGGCGTCGCCGGCCAGGGCGGACATTCCGGCCACGGCACCGCGTTCAAGGTTTCAGTGGGGCTAAGTGCATTCGTTGAGACCGTCACCGCCTCCGGCGCTGCGGGATCGTCGGTGATTATCCTGGGGACGAATATGACCGGAGCGTCCAGCGTTACATTCAACGGCGCAGCAGCGGCATTTACCTTGGTATCGAGCACAGAGATCACAGCGACTGTGCCTTCGCGTGCGACCACGGGGCCTGTCGTGGTTACTACGCCGAAGGGCAAGCTGACGAGCAACAAGAGTTTCACGATTAGTGACTGAGCGATTCGGGGCTGAGTGAGGAATGAATCCACGGGAGCTAAAGCCCGTTCTGATTCGGGATCTGACGCGGCGCTTAAGCGCTGCTCTTCCACGTTGTTTGTGTCGCAGCTTTTCTTTCGCCCCTTCGGGGCTTGTTCTTGTTTTCGGGTTGGACCCACGGCTTACGCCGTGGGCTGCATTCTTTCGCCGCTTTGCGGCTGACGGTTTTTCCCGAGCGCCTGATGGCGCGTTGTTGTTTCGCAAGTGCGGCACGCCTTAAGGCGTGCGATACGGGTCTTACTTACGCAAGGGGGGTGGCATTATGCGACGAATCTTTTCTCATGTTGGTTTTGTTGCTTTGGTGATTGCGGTGGGTGCGGGTTCTGCGATCGCTTCTGACGTGCTTACTTATCACAATGATCTTTCGCGGACTGGGCAGAATCTGAATGAGACGATTCTGACTACGAGCAACGTGAATTCCACGGGGTTTGGGTTGCTTTTCACTATGGACGTGGACAGTACGGTGGACGCGCAACCGCTTTATGTTTCTTCTCTTACGATTGCCGGAGTTTCGCACAACGTCATTTATACGGCTACGGAAAATGACAGCGTTTATGCGTTTGACGCGGACACGGGCGCTCAGTTGTGGAAGGTTTCTGCGTTTCTTGCGGGAGAGACGGCGGGGTCGATCACTCCGCTGGACTGCGGGCAGATTTCGCCATCGATTGGAGTTACGGCGACTCCTGTGATTGACCGGTCGAGCGGTCCGAATGGCGCGATTTATCTGGTCGCCATGAGCGAGGATGCTTTGGGAAATTATTATCAGCGCCTGCATGCGCTGGATCTGACTACTGGGGCGGAATTGTTCGGCGGGCCTACTACGATCGCGGCGACATATCCAGGAAAAGGTTTGGGAAGTAAGGGTGGGACTTTAACTTTTGAACCGGAGTTGTACGCGGAGCGCGCGGGATTGTTGCTGCTGAATGGAACGATCTATATGGGATGGAGTTCGCATTGCGACATTCCTCCTTATACGGGCTGGCTGATGGCATACAGCGAGAGCACTTTGCAGCAGACTTCGGTTTTGAATCTGAGTCCGAACGGCGGCCGGGGAACGATTTGGCAGAGCGGCGCGGCAATGGCCTCGGATGGGACGAACATTTATTTTCTCGATGCCAACGGCACTTTCGACACTACTTTGAACTCGTCGGGATTTCCGTCGTATGGGGATTATGGGAATGCGTTCCTGAAAGTTTCTACTTCGGGCGGGTTGGCTGTGGCGGATTATTTCGCTATGTACAACACCGTGGAGCAGTCGGACCGGGACAATGATTTTGGAGCGGGCGCGGCTTTGTTGCTGCCTCCGCAGATTACGTCGAAAGGCGCGACCGTGAATTTGGCGGTGGGTGCGGGCAAGGACGGGAACATCTATCTGGCGAATGAAGCGAACATGGGCAAGTTTAGTGCGAAAAATAACAATGCAATCTATCAGGAAGTGAAGGCCGCGCTGGGTACCGGGATGTGGGCGATGCCAGCTTACTTTAACGGGAGCATTTACTTTGGGCCGGAATCTGGAAGTCTGAAACAGTTCACGTTAACGAGCGCGAAACTTTCTACGGCGGCGGTTTCGGAGTCGACGCAGACTTTTAAATATCCGGGAACGACGCCGAGCGTTTCGGCGAATGGGACTACGAATGGGATTGTGTGGACGGTGGAGCATGTTGACCCTTCGGTGCTGCATGCTTACGAGGCTTCGAATCTAGGGACGGAGCTTTATAACTCGGATCAGGCGGCCCACAATCGCGATCATTTTGGAGTGGCTACGCACTTTGGCGTGCCTACGATTAGTAATGGCAAGGTTTACGTGGGGACGAATAACGGCGTGGCGGTCTTTGGATTGTTGGGGGCGAAGTAGCGAGCGGAAACCCGCGTTTGGCTTGGGTTTGAGTCTAGAGCAGGCCGCGCGGACGAGGCGTCCGCGGTTCCACGATTTGTTTTCTGGGTGAGTGAGGGTAGCGCTTCCAAGGCGCGTATCATTATTGCAATCTAGATTTAGGACTTGCGGCACTCCCTGAGGCGTGCCCAGCCCAAGTCTCACTCACTCCAGGAGGTTGGAACTATGCTCCGAACTATGCGACGAATCTCATCTCACGTTTCTATGGTTGGTTTGTTGATTGCAATGGGCGCGGCTTCTGCGCTCGCTACCGATGTGACCACTTATCACAATGATCTTTCGCGGACTGGGCAGAATTTGAAGGAGACGATTCTGACTACCGGCAATGTGAATTCCACCGGCTTTGGGCTGCTGTTTACGATGGGCGTGGACAGCACTGTCGACGCGCAGCCGCTGTATGTTTCGGCGCTGACGATTTCCGGGGTATCGCACAATGTGATTTATACGGCCACCGAGAATGACAGCGTGTATGCGTTCGATGCGGATACGGGAGCGCAGTTGTGGAAAGTTACCGCGCTGCTGACTGGAGAGACGGCTTCCGATACGCGGAGTTGTGGGCAGATTGGGCCGACGATTGGAATCACTTCAACTCCAGTGATTGATCGCACTAGTGGTCCGCACGGGACGATTTATGTGGTGGCGATGAGCAAGGATGCGTCGGGGAATTACTATCAGCGGCTGCATGCACTCGATCTGACGACCGGGGCCGAGGAGTTTGGCGGCCCGGTTACGGTGCAGGGGCAATATCCGGGGACGGGCGACGGGAGTTCGGGCGGATATGTCACCTTCGATGCGAAGCAGTATGCGGAGCGCGCGGGGCTGCTGCTGCTGAATGGAGTGATCTATCTGGGATGGACCTCGCACTGCGACATCCAGCCGTATACGGGCTGGATCATGGGATACAACGAGACCACGCTGGCGCAGACCACGGTGCTGGATTTGACGCCGAACGGCAGCGAGGGATCGATCTGGCAGGCCGGGGCCGCGATGGCGTCGGACGGGCACAACATCTTTGTCCTGGACGCGAATGGAACATTCGACACGACTTTGAACTCCTCGGGCTTTCCTTCGTCAGGGGATTTCGGGAATGCATTTTTGAAGATTTCTACGACGAACGGGTTGGCGGTGGCTGATTATTTCTCGATGTATAACACGGTCTCGGAGTCGGATTCGGATGAGGACCTTGGGTCTGGAGGAGTGTTATTGCTGCCGGCGCAGGTTGACGTGCACGGCGTGACGCGGCATCTCGCGGTGGGCGCGGGTAAAGACGGGAACATCTACCTGGCAAATGAAATGAACATGGGAAAGTTCAACGCGAGCAGCAACAAGGCGCTCTACCAGGAACTTCAAGGCGCGCTGGGTGCGGGAATGTGGGCGATGCCGGCCTACTTTAATGGGAGCGTTTACTTTGGTCCGCAATCGGGCACGATGAAACAGTACACGTTCTCGAAGGCCCGGCTTTCAACTGCGGCGGTTTCGGCGACGTCGGAAAGTTTTACTTATCCGGGGACGATTCCAAGCATCTCGGCCAACGGCACCAAGAACGGAATCGTTTGGGCGATCGAGCATACGAGTACTTCTGTGCTGCATGCTTATGAAGCTTCGAGCCTGGCTACGGAGCTTTACAACTCCAGTCAGGCGGCGAACGGGCGGGATAATTTTGGATCGGCTTCGCACTTCGGCGTTCCAACCATTGTTAACGGGAAGGTTTACGTGGGAACGACGGATAGCGTGGTGGCGTTTGGGCTGCTGGGAGGGAAGTAGCGGCTCGTGGTTGAAGCGGGAACGCGACCTCGGGAGCCCAGAGCCCGCGTCCCGCTTGGGCTTTTACGCTGCGCTGAAGCGCCGCTCTTCCGCGTTGCACGTTATGGCGTGAGAAAAAAATGGAGCGGGAGACGGGATTTGAACCCGCGACTTCGACCTTGGCAAGGTCGCACTCTACCACTGAGTTACTCCCGCTCAGCGAGATGATTATAAATGAGGGGTGGGGTTGGGGCAACGGTCGGCGGTTACGGAGGGATTACTGTGCGGAAATTTTTTAGCATTGTGCTGGCGATTGTGGGCGGGTTCTTGGCGACGGGGGCCTCGGCGCAGATTAGTTATCCGAATCCGATCAAGCACGTGATTATCGTTTATCAGGAAAACCGGACCGTCGATAATTTGCTTGGGAGCAATTCGCCTAGCAATCAATATTATTTGCCGGGGCTGGTGGTTTCGACTACCGGCCAGGCGTACACGACCACGAACGGGAAGAAGACGGTATTCACGGTGAACGCCGTGCCTATCCCGCTGGCGACGACGGTGGGGAGCACGGGCAGCATCGATGCGGATGACTACGACCCCAGTCACTCGCATACGTCGTGGGGCAAAGCGTGCGACGCTCCGGCGATTACAGACCCAAGCTCGTCGTGCGCGATGGACGGATTTAATAATGTGACGGTCACTTGCGCCAAGGGAGCCACCGGATGCCCGGGGCCTACGTATCCGACATACGCCTACGTTGAGTATTCGCAAGTCGCGCCGTATTTTCAGATTGCCTCACAGTATGGTTATGCCAACTACATGTTCCAGACCAACCAGGGGCCGAGTTTTCCGGCGCATCAGTTCATGTTCGGCGGCACCTCGCAGCCTGGGAATGGAGTTGAACCGGGTTGGTTTGTCGCGGAAAATGAGCCGACGCGATACAGCATCAATGGGTGCCCGTCGGTCGCAGGCACCATCATAGCCCTGGTCAATCCGCTCACGCAGGATGAGAAAACGAGCGTATTCCCCTGCTTCAATCACTCGACGATGGCCGACGTGTTCGCCGCTGCCACCCCGAAAATCACGTGGACCTATTACAACCCGGGCAATACTTCTTTGTTGACCGCGCCCAACTCGATGGAGGCGATCTGCACGGTTAAGGCAGGGAAATGCAGCGGGCCGTACTGGACCAAAGGCGCGACGAATGGATACGTCGACATCAAGCCGGCCGATGTTCTGACGGACATCAGCGATTGCAAACTTGCGAATGTGAGCTGGGTGATTCCGAGTTCGCTGGAGTCGGACCATCCCACAGGAACGGACGGCTCTGGGCCCTCCTGGGTGTCTTCCATTGTGAACGCGGTGGGCACTCAGCCGAAGTGTAAGGACGGAGAAACGTACTGGAACAATACCGTCATCTTGATCACGTGGGACGATTGGGGCGGGTGGTACGAGCATGTGGTGCCACCGGCATTGTCGTCGAAAGCTCCGGTGGGCGCATCATCTTATGTCTACGGGTTCCGCGTGCCGTTGCTGGTGGTGTCTGCGTACACTCCGGCGGGGACGGTGAGCAACGTCATGGGCTTGGATTTTGGGGCGATGCTAAAGTTCACCGAGGAGATTTTTAATTTGGGGGTGATTCCTCCGGGGGATTATGCGGATTCATACGCGAATGATGATCTGGGAGAATTTTTCCAGTTCAGCAAACCTCCGCGAACGTTTGAGAGCATTGCGGCTCCGATGAAGAAGGAAGTGTTTCTTGATCCGAAGCGCCCGCAGGGTCCTCCAGATAACGACTGACCGGAAATAGAAAGTGCGACCTCACGGGATTAAAACCCCCCGTGGAATCTTGGAATTCAGCAGCACCCCAAGTCACTCCCAGATTCGTAACTTGTTATTCCTCCCAAAGCCAGGAATCCCGGTGTCCGCTTGCACCTACACCGCCTCCTCCCACTCCGGATCCACACAAGCCTGAATCGTCAACCCAGTCTCCTTCAGCAAATGCCACGCCTCCCGATACTGCCCATACTTCTCCCGCGCGCTCCCAGGCGTGAAGTGGATCGAAAAATTCGTCAGCCCCAACACCTCAAACGGGATGATGTACCACTCATCAATTGGAATCAGCAGAATCGCAAAAAAATCCACCGTCCCCGGTTCATACTTCTTCCGCTGCGGCCCATTCACATTCAAGCTGTACCCACCCTCGCGCCGCGTGTAGATCGTGGACTTAACCTGCACCCGCAACACCTGCGCCCCATTCTCCACCCCAACGTCATATCGCCCCGAATCCCCAAACAGCCGCAACACCTTCATCCCAAACCCCACCACCAGCATCATGAAATAAAGCTCCGCCCACTCCCCCCGCTCCTTGCACCCCTTCAACAACCCGCCCGCCAGCCGATTCGCCTTCCACTCCATAAGCCAAACTCCTTCTCGATTTCGCAGACAAACTTCTTGGATAAAAAACACGAGGCTCCGCCGAGCCTCGCGCATGACTTGATTTCCCAGACCGACTCGAAATCCCGCAGTGTGACCGCAACCGACTCACCCAAGACTGACCACTGATCACTGACCACCGACCACTTTTTTCCCAACTCCTCCCAGTGTTTCAATCTTTACCACCCATGTCACGGTCACATGTCACACGAATTTCACTTTAGCCTGTGGAAAACTCTGAATTGAGTCGAGGAATGCCACACGAAGCACCGTGAAAGAGCAGCGCTCAGCCAAACCGACGCATGCACAACCGTGGAAGAGCGGCGCTTTCAGCGCCGCGTCCAGCGCCCCAAAAACAATCGGGCTTCAGCCCCAGTGGACGTCGTCAGCCGACGCCACCTCGGCCCCATCCCGCCAGGAATTCGGCAGCGCCGCGACCGGCAAGGCCACGACTTCAGTCGCGCCGCTAGCCCCTCAAAAAACCTTTGTCATTCCGAATCGGGCCGAAGGCCCGGTGAGGAACCCGCTGTCAGCCGACGCCACCACGACTGCGGGTGCCCCATGTCTCGCGTCTTTTGCGAGACGTGGGATTCCACCGCCCACCCCTCTGAGGATTTGGGCAGTGCCACGACCGGGAAGGCCACGACTTCATTCGCGTAGTCAGATATGGCTTTGAAAGGGCGCGGCTTCAAGCCGCGCCGCCAGACGCCTCAAATATTGTCATTCCGAATCGGGCCGAAAGCCCGGTGAGGAACCCGCTGTCAGTCGAGGCCACCACGGCCGCGGGTCCCCATAGCCTGCCCTGAGCGGAGCCGAAGGGTCTCGCGTCTTTTGCGAGACGTGGGATTCCACCGCCCATCCTTCTGAGGATTTGGGCAGTGCCACGAACGGGAAGGCCACGACTTCATTCGCGTAGTCAGATATGGCTTTGAAAGGGCGCGGCTTCAAGCCGCGCCGCCAGACGCCTCAAATATTGTCATTCCGAATCGGGCCGAAAGCCCGGTGAGGAACCTGCTGTCAGCCGACGCCACCACGACGGGAAGGGAGCGACCTCAGATCGCTCCGCAAGCCTCAAAACCGACGCATGCAGCACCGTGGAAGAGCGGCGCTTCAGCGCCGCGTCCAGCATCCAAGAGGCAACTGGGCTTCAGCCCCTGTGGACGTCTTTCGCCCGCACACTTGTGCGGCAAACCAACAAAACTCTTGTCATTCCGAATCGGGCTGAAAGCCCGGTGAGGAACCTGCTGTCAGCCGATGCCACCACGAACGGGAAAGGAGCGACCTCAGTCGCCCCGCAAGCCTCAAAACCGACGCATGCAGCACCGTGGAAGAGCGGCGCTTCAGCGCCGCGTTAAGCGCCAAAAGAAGCAACCGGGCTTCAGCCCCGGTGGACGCCTTTCGCCCGCACACTTGTGCGGCAGACCAACAAAACTCTTGTCATTCCGAATCGGGCCGAAGGCCCGGTGAGGAACCTGCTGTCAGCAGAAGCCACCACAAGCCCGGGGTGCCCCATGTCTCGCGTCCTTCGCGAGACGTGGGATTTCACGACTCCACCCCTCTGAGGATTTGGGCAGCGCCACGACCGGGAAGGCCACGACTTCATTCGCGTAGTCAGATACGGCTTTGAAAGGGCGCGGCTTCAAGCCGCGCCGCCAGACGCCTCAAATATTGTCATTCCGAATCGGGCCGAAGGCCCGGTGAGGAACCCGCTGTCAGCCGACGCCACCACGGCCGCGGGTCCCCATGAGCGGAGCCGAAGGGTCTCGCGTCTTTTGCGAGACGTGGGAATCCACCGCCCATCCTTCTGAGGATTTGGGCAGTGCCACGACCGGGAAGGCCACGACTTCATTCCCGTAGTCAGATATGGCTTTGAAAGGGCGCGGCTTCAAAGGCCGCGCCGCCAGACGCCTCAAATATTGTCATTCCGAATCGGGCTGAAAGCCCGGTGAGGAACCTGCTGTCAGCCGATGCCACCACGAACGGGAAGGGAGCGACCTCAGTCGCTCCGCAAGCCTCAAAACCGACGCATGCAGCACCGTGGAAGAGCGGCGCTTCAGCGCCGCGTCCAGCATCCAAGAGGCAACTGGGCTTCAGCCCCTGTGGACGTCTTTCGCCCGCACACTTGTGCGGCAAACCAACAAAACTCTTGTCATTCCGAATCGGGCCGAAGGCCCGGTGAGGAACCTGCTGTCAGCCGACGCCACTAGGACCGGGGTGCCCCATGTCTCGCGTCCTTTGCGAGACGTGGGATTCCACGGCCCATCCCTCTGAGGATTTGGGCAGCGCCACGGCCGGGAAGGGTACGACTTCAGTCGCGCCGCAAGCCCGCAAGAGAGGCAACCGACGCGCTGACTGTCGAAAAATGACGCACGCACAACCGTGGAAGAGCGGCGCTTCAGCGCCGCGTAAAGCCCCAAAAGAGGCAACCGGGCTTCAGCCCCAGTGGACGTTTCTAGGATTTGGCAGCGCCACGACCCGGGAAGGGCGCGACACCATTCGTGCCGCACACCTTCTGGAAACGAAACTAATTCACCCCCGACCCGATTTGTTATGGGCCGGCCGCACTAAGTCGTACGTTGTCCCGGCAGGCCCTGGAGGAAGGACATGCCCCTTGGGAACAGTCACCTCTTTGCCCTTCCCGCCTCTAGGTCCAATCTGCTGATACTCACCTGAGGCGGGCGCCCTGCTTCCTGGCGGTAAATCCTTTGGCTTCGACATTCCCTCATCTCTTTTCTGCCCCGAAGGGCCACTTGTTTATGCGCGTCCATCCGATCAACTCGCCACTACGCTTGCAGATTCCATGCTGCAAACGATTCGGTCACCGTCTTGGTTGTACAACCAGACGTCACCGTCTTCCCAACAATGCGCCGTCAAATTTCCATGTTCACATGTAGAGAAGCACCCTGCGTTGGAATATTTCTCGTAGCTGGCGGACGCATCGTCCTTGGCCGCACATTCCCCCACTGAAACAATAGTGACATCCGGATTCATGGACTTCACAGATTGCCAGTGATACGCGGACTTGCGCCCGTGATGAGGCGCCTTTAGGAGATTCACCTTCGGATACTCGTAGCCGAAATCCGCCTTCTGTGAAAACTCCTCGTAAAACTTCTCCCAAACGGAGATTGGTGCGTCCCCGCCAAGCAGAATTCGGCACTGTCCGAAGTTGATTCGCAGAACATAACTGAGTGAGTTGATGTCAGAGGACCCCTCGTTATCAGGATGGTTGGTAGCTGGAGCCCAGACCCTCATTCCGTCCGCCGTGTAATACTCGTTCTCCTGTCCTTTATGATAAAAGACAGCTTTGGGGGACTCCGCACTCTTCCGAAGTTTCCGGTAGGTGTCCCAATCCCTCATGTCGAAGCGACCCTCAGGGCCAGCATCCTCGGGCTTTTCCACCGAGTGATGTGTGTCCCAAAAATTCACAATGGAGATTTTTTCCTGTTCGTGTAGCCGATATAGACCTGACATGTGGTCCATGTCCGGGTGGCTCTGAATGTAGCGGAATATCGACTGCTGCGAGCCATAGAGACTTATGAAGAAATCGATCGGGTCCGTAAGCCTTTCCTCTTCCTTGCATAGCTCCTGTGCTATGCGAGGGGGCGTCCCGAGGGCGAAAGCGCGCGACACGGCCAAGTCTATGCCAAGGCCAAGGCGTTTCGCGATCTTATCCTCCATCTCAGCTCGCGTTTCGTCGTCCAGTGCACGCGAGTTGTTTATATCCACCATGGTGAGATGGTCTGGAAATTCGATTATTGTGCAGTCACCGTGGCCCACGTTTAGGAAATGGATGCGCAGCGATTTCATCTTTTCTCTCCAACGGTAGATCGGTTCTCTCGCGCCAGTTCTCCAAATGTGAGCCATGCCCGCTCCGCGTACCGCTCGGCAGCATGTTTGACCATAAGAGGGAGAACGAGCCAAGCAAAAGGAAGCCAAATCAAAAGCATGAATATGTTCAACATCAAGCCCTCGGTCGATCTCTCCCCGTGCGTGAGCGTTGCTGAGATGTAACACGCTCCAGCCCCGGATAGTGCCACCATAGAGAAGAGCCATCGGCCGCCCAAGAGATTCCTTGCGAAGCCGTATTCGACGTTGTGCTTCTGCCAGAGACCTTCCGCGTCGTGCAACCGCAGGTATTCCCGAACATGCCTGAATGCATCTGCTATGACGGCGTCCGCCCCAATCGGGTCTTTCGCTTCTACGCCCTCGGAGTTTAATCCCACCCCAAAACGACTCTCCAAGTCGGCGTGAAGCTGGGCCTTAGTCCGTTGACCTAACGTCTCGTCTCGCCACCTCACAAGGCGCGTTGACGGCGCACCACCCCACGATTTCCAAAGGGACTGCTCTACTGAGGCACCAAGAAACCTCACAACGTGCGCGGCAAGATAGACAAGCGCTACTGAGACGACACCAGAGGCTAGGAGAAAGATCGACGACCGACGGATTTCGGGCAGAAAGATAAGGAATGTGCAGAGGCCGGGGGACAGCACGATGACTGCGGGCAGTATTCGCGCCTTCCGGTCGTACTCGTCGAAAATATCTAAAAGCGCCATGCCTCTCCTCCTGGAAAGGACGGACTCTTAATGCACTATCTTCACTGCGCAAATTGCACCGGGGAGTCTGCTGAAGTACGGCTGGCGATACAGTCGGGGACTTACGGCAGCACGTCCGTGGCGAGAATTAAAAATCCCCCACTCATCTCACAATACCGAGATCCAGTCCATAAGTCAAGTACACTACGAGATACAGTGGCTGGGGGTACGACAGGTCGTATGATCCGTTTTAAGGGCGCAAGGCGCAGCGTATGCCGCACCTTGCAGAGTAGGCCTCGAAATTAGGAGAAATTGGAGGAGTTACGAGCAGCCACTCGTGCTGCCGCAACTCCCACACCGATAGCACGAGCCATTGCGCGTCATGATGCTGCCGCAGAAGCTGCAGCTGGGGGCGTCACCCAGGTCGATGATTCCGGCTAGGGCGTCGGCGGCGTGGATGTTGCCGGGCTTCGGGCTTCGGCTTTCGGGCTTCGGCTCCAAGCCATTCATATCGCCGATCTCTGACGGCTGAGAGCTGAGAGCTGAGAGCTTCGGCCGGAAGCTCTCAAACAGCATTTGCTGCTGGCCGGTTAGGAAGCGGAGTTGGAGCCAGCGGAAGATGTAGTCCATGATCGACTTGGCGTAGCCGATGTCGGCGTTGCCGCTCCAGCCGCTGGGTTCGAAGCGGGTGTGCGCGAATTTTTCGCAGAACAGTTTCAGCGGGACTCCGTGTTGCAGCGCGATCGAAACAGCCAGCGCGAAGCTATCCATGAGGCCGCTGACTGTGGAACCTTCTTTGGCCATGGTTACGAAGAGTTCGCCGGGGTCTCCGTTGGGATAGAGGCCGACGGTGACGTAGCCCTCGTGATCTCCGACTTTGAATTTGTGCGTAATCGAGGCGCGCTCTTCTTGCAGTTTGTGGCGGACGGCGCGCGGAGGCGCGTTGAGATTGTCTTCTTCGAGTTGTAGCGAGGAGCCGGGGCGCGGATCGTCTTTCGAAGAATTCGCAGTCTTCGTTCCGGCGGCGGAGAGCGGTTGCGACTTCTTGCAGCCGTCGCGATAGACGGCTACGGCTTTCAGGCCAAGCTTCCATGCCTGGAGATACGCTTCCATGATGTCTTCGACGGATGCGTTCTCTGGAAGATTGACGGTCTTCGATATAGCTCCCGAGATGAAAGGCTGCGCAGCAGCCATCATACGAAGATGCCCCATGTAAGCAATCGAGCGCGTGCCTTTCGCAGGCTTGAACGAGCAATCGAAGATGGCGAGATGTTCGTCCTTAATATGCGGAGCGCCCTCGATGGTCCCGGTCGCGTCGATGTAGCTGACGATGGCGTTAGCCTGATCGTGGTCGTAGCCGAGCTTGAACAGAGCCGTGGGCACAGTTTGATTGACGATTTTAATCATGCCTCCGCCGACCAGCTTCTTGTACTTAACCAAAGCAAGATCCGGTTCCACCCCGGTTGTATCGCAGTCCATCATGAAACCTATGGTGCCGGTGGGGGCCAGGACTGTTACCTGGCTATTTCTGTAGCCGTGCTTTTCGCCGTGGGCTAAGGCTTCGTCCCAGCACTGTTTGCTGGATTCGTAGAGTGCGGCGGGGACGTTTGTTTTGTTTATGTTGTTTACGCTGGCTCGGTGCATGCGGATTACGTCTAAGAATGGTTCGCGGTTTATGTACCAGCCGGGGCAGGCTCCTCCGGGCATGTTTGCGGATTCGGTTATGCCTAGGCGTGTTGCTACTGTGTCGGTGGCTGGGGTTAGTGGGGCGCATTGTTCGGCGATCTTGGAACTTTGCAAATAGGCTTCGCCGCACATGATTGCGGTTACGCAGGCGGCGTAGTCGCGGCCGGCGTCGCTGTCGTAGGGTAGGCCTGCGGCCATTAATAGAGCGCCTAGATTTGCGTAGCCTAAGCCTAGCGGGCGGTAGTCGTGCGAGTTGCGCATGATGGATTCGGTGGGGTAGCCCGCGTTGTCTACCAGAATTTCTTGCGCCGTGATTAAGACATCTACTGCGTGGCGGTAAGCTTCTACGTCGAAGGTGCCGTTGGGCGCGAACTTCAGAAGATTCAGACTTGCCAAGTTGCAGGCTGAATCGTCTAAGAACATGTATTCGCTGCAGGGATTGCTGGCATTGATTCTGTTTGTGTTCTTGGATGTGTGCCAGCGGTTTACGGTGGTGTCGTATTGCATGCCGGGATCGCCGCAGTGCCAGGTGGCCTCGGAAATCTTGCGCATTAATTCTTTGGCTTTGTAGGTCTTCATGACCGTGCCGTCGCCGATGGCCTTGGTGGAGAAATCGGTGTCGCGAACTACGGCGTACATGAAGTCGTCGGTTACGCGGACGGAGTTGTTTGCGTTCTGAAAGAAGATGGAAGAGTAGGCGTCGGAATCGGGATGCGAGCCGTCGTATCCTAGCGATACCAGCGCGTGGGCTTTGGCTTCTTCTTTCTGTTTGCACTCGATGAAGTCGACGATGTCGGGATGGTCAACGTTCAGGATTACCATTTTCGCGGCGCGGCGAGTTTTGCCGCCGGACTTGATGACTCCGGCGAAGGCGTCGAAACCTTTCATGAAGCTTAGCGGGCCGCTGGCGGTGCCGCCTCCGCTAAGGCCTTCGGTTGAAGAGCGCAGCGGAGAGAGATTCGAGCCGGTGCCTGATCCCCACTTGAAGAGCATGCCTTCGGTTTTCGCTAACGTCAGGATTGAGTCGAGCGAATCTTTTACTGAGTTGATGAAGCAGGCGGAGCATTGCGGCTTGCTGTAGCCGGTTACTCCGAACTCGACTTGTTGCGTTGCGGGATTCCAGTGCCAGTTTCTTGCGTCGGAGTTGGGCTCGATGCGGTCGCAGCCTACGTTGAACCAGACGGGCGAGTTGAAGGCGGCATATTGACGGACGAGGATGTGGACTAGTTCGTCGTGGAACGTAGTCGCGTCGTCGCCGGTTTTGAAGTAGCCCTGAGCTTGTCCCCAATCGCGGATGGTTTCGGCTACGCGAGTTACTAGCTGGCGGACTCCGGTTTCGCGTTCGGGCGTGCCGAGCTTGCCGTGCAAGTATTTCGAGGCCACGATGTTGGTGGCGGTCATGGACCAGTCTTTGGGGACTTCGACGTCTTTTTGCTCGAAGATTATGCCACCGTGGGAGTCGGTGATCTGGGCGAGGCGGAGATCCCATTCGAGTTCGTCGTAGGGGGAGACGCCGGGCTTGGTGAAGAAGCGGCGGAAGGATAGGCCTGCGGCCTTCTTGTCAGCGGTGGCCCGGGTGGATTCGACGGTGGCGGTTTTAAGTTCTGGCATTGATCTCTCCATTAGTTAGATTCTATTGCGTTTCGTGTTGATTCCTGCCGTTTCAGGCCTGACCGACCGGGCGCCAATCTTGGCGGCGGCCAAGCTGGTGGCCTCTCTAACGCCGGCCTTGATGTGTTCCGACGCGTTGTCTATCCAGGCGGGCACAAACGCATTTACCCCATACGTGACGCTTCCGCCCAGGTTGTTGACCAGCCACTCAATGTCTTGGGAAAAGGCCGCCGAATATGCCCATCTGTCCATGCAGGCTATTAGCCCCTTGTTCACTCCGTTCACATCACGGGCCGTCGCACGACGCCAGTAGCGCCTGCCCGCTCCGACGCTTTCTCCGATGACAAAGCAGCGGCTCGGACTGATCGGGAAAATGGTGGTTACGCCGGGCGTGCGAAACCCCCAACCCGGCGTGAATGCTCCCCAAGTGTCGGCTTTCAGGGTGATCACAGGGTTATCGGTCGTGATGAATTGCATGGGCTCTGGCGCTTCCCAGATTTGCCAGGGCTTGCCGCGGAGATCCCTGAAGATGCCTTCGGCAAGTCGGAGCAACCCTTGTACAAATCCGTCGTTGGCATGTTCGGGTTTCGCGAGTTTCTCTAGCACCTTACCTGTAGCGGCGGAAATTTCTCCCGGAGTCGTCACCACGCCTGAGAAGCCCTCAAACGCTTGGGCCTGCTCTTCTAGCCAGATGGGGTCGGCGGCGAGTTCCTTGTACGCATCCCGAATCTGGTCGAGGATCTTTGCCGTCAGTCCTCGGCGGGCGTTGGTGCGAGCAAATGTCAGCGCGACGTGCCCGACGAGGGTTTCCTCGTCCCGCTGTGAGAGCACATAGGTCTCATAGTTGAGCAACGGTAGAAGTTCTGCGCTTTTTGTCTCGAGGGCAGCCAATATCTTTTCCATGGACTCATCGCGCCCCCCGCTGGCTTTTGCCGCGGCGAAGTATCCGTTCTCTTTTCCAACTCGATAAGGCGTTGCTTTGAATGGGCGTACGCCTCGTTGGTACACCCAAAGTTTCCGCTTTCGATCAGATGGACTCTGTGTACGAGCGAATTGGGTTAGGTATGACCTCGGTGTCCCGGTGTGTGAGCCGATCATTTCTACTCTCTTCTCAGACTGCTGCTTGTTGCGTCGACGAATCTCCTGCCGAATACGCGGTTCCCGGAGGGGCCGCGATCTTTGGCATCGCCCCCTCCACTGTGTAGCGTACAAACTGTGTTCCTAGCTCGGTTAGCTCATATTCCTCTTCGTCGTCGAAGGCCGATTTCAACGTTTGGGACTGTATGCCCCGACGGGGTGTACGAGTTTTCTTAATCCAATTCCCGTGGTAGTCCTTTTCTCTATGCTGCCGTATCACGCTGCCGGTGCTCAGGTCGCGAATTAAGAGCTTGAACATGTCTGCTTCAGCTGAATCTTCTCGGGCCTTCTCTCCGTAGATTCCGATCCACATGTCCATCCGCGTACAGCCGCGGTGGCTGTAGATCCACCTCACGACCTTGAGGTGCAGCTCTGAGTAGGTGTCGATCCACTGAATGAACATGCGAACAACGTCGTCGGTGCAAATCTTGCTTGTTGCGGCGGTGGTTAGCAGGTTCCGGACGTAAACACGCTTTTCCTCGCTCTCCGCCGCAGACCAGTCGCGGAAGCACTTCTTAATCAAGCTTAGGTATTCGGGGCTTTCAATGCGCTTCTGGGTTTCGGCGTCGTTAAGGTCCAGCCGTGACAGTATCTCCGCGATGGTTACGCCGATCTCCCGTATCTCGTCCTCCTGAAGCTTCAACCAACTCGCGGCGACTTTGTTGAAGTGGTCTTGTTCTGCTTCCGACCATGCGCCCGCGGTTCCGCTGAATGCACCGCCGGCGTAAGGGATGCCCCCGAGTAAGGCGAGCACAAACCGGGCCACTTTCGGCCCGTAGCCCTTGGCTAGAGCCTGTGTCATTTCCTCCTTGATATTGCTTGTATCCTGGCCCATTTTCCTTGTCAGCCCTTCCGTATTGCCTCGCTAAATTTGGCGTTTCCCCCTTTTGGGCTTGGGCTTTTCAAAATCGGTCAGCGAGCGACACGATCAAGCGACTCAGTTCTTCCAGACTAAGCGGCTCGTGTTTCCGCAGAAAGCAAAGCTCCCCGCTCCCGGTTAGCCTGATTCGGAGAGTTTCTGATTGTTCATCGACGAGGCCGGTGATTTTCTCTCGGACTGCCCAGTGGAGTTCGAGCCTTTGGCCGTCCAGAGTAATTGCGGCGGTCACTTTTGATGCAGGGAACTCCGACTTTCGTAGAAACAGTGAGCGGGAGGGGATGTCGATTTGCTGTAGCCCTCCGACTCGCATCGCCCTGTTGCGAACCGCTTCTTTGATTATTCCCCAGTTCGTGAATTTGGCACACTCCAGTGTTTCTGCCTCAGCTTCCAGTAGTTCGTCGTAGCCAGTGCTTCGCATCGTCGTCTCCCTATCTATCCTTAAGCCCGCGCGACCTTATTTATGTTTGGGCTCCTGGTTTTACAAACAATAGGCCGCCGCAAACAAGCAACAACGCGGCTGCGCCGATCATTTCGTTGCCTATAAAGAATCCCATCATGCTGGCGCCAACTCCCGCCTCCAGCAGCACGGCCAGACCGCAGAACAGAACCAGCGTCTTGCGCAATCTGGTTTCTGTGATGCCAGCCAGTAGCGCGACAATCGCAGTTACGAACCAGTGCCACCCGAGCGACAGAAAAACGACCCGGAAGGCAGCCTGAAGGCCGGGATCCAGGTTCGACGCGGCCAACGACGGGGAGGCCAACTTCCTGTAACCGGCGAAGCAATGAAGCGCAGCGCTTGCGATGAGCAGCACACTGCCCAAGACGACGAAAACGCGTGCAGCTTTGTTGCGGCCGTTGATCGAAATCTCCCAAGTGAGCCGGGTTCTGTAAAGAGCTTATTTCGCGCGCCTTACGCCGCTTTGCGGCTGGTACGTCGGGGGCTAACAGCCCCGGATCGTTTCTGCTTCTGACGCGGCGCTTAAGCGCCGCTCTTCCGCGGTCGTGCTGGCGTTCGTGGTGTCGCGTAATTCATAACCTCAGGGGCTAAAGCCCCAGTTCCAATTTTCCTCTTCTAGCGGAGCGGCTTGAAGCCGCTCCCTTTCAAAACCAAGTAACGGCACGACCGAAGTCGTGCCCTTCCCGTGGACCGTCCCCGGACGAGGGCGTCCGGGGCTCCATGGCCTCCGACTAGAAGCCGGAGGGTAGGGGATGAGGACAGTGGAGGTTTTTGCTGGCTCCGTTATCCAGGTTCAAAGTTGGGTTTATTGGCTGCTCGGCCGGGACGGCGCTTGGAATTCTGTTGGCAGAGTCGGACAGGAGTGTCCGACCCACACGGTCTGTGGTGAGTTCCAGCGAGGACTGGAAGTCGGATGGGAGGCCTGAGGCTTTTTCGGCGGAGGTCAGCATCCATTGATTGAGGGCGGCGCAGATGTTGCGGCGCTGGGTTGCGTCTTCGATTACCACGAAGCGGAGGAAGCAGCGTCCAGAGGCGAGGCGGTCGCGCATGGGGTTGATGCGGGTGAACATGCGGTCGAGGGTGAAGGCCATGTCGTCGTCTTCGGAGAATTGGAGGACGGCTAGCATGCGGCGGGTGGCCGGGGTTGCGGCGCTGCCGGCGAACAGCAGGTTCCTCGACTGCGCAAGATCGTCCGCTTCGCGGACGATCTTGGCTCCGCTCGGAATGACAGGATTCATGGAGCCGGCGAGATCGCGCTGATCTTCGCCCGGTCTGGCCGGGTCTGAGACCCGGTTCCGCACAACCTCAGCCAAGCTTGGCTCGGCCGTCCCCACATTATTACTGCTGGGCCCCAAGTCCATTATTTCTTCGGCCAGGGCGAAGATGCCTGGTTTGCTGGGGACTACCAGGAGGCTGTGGGGAGAATCGCAGCGGGTCCAGCGCGACCATTGGAGGCGGCGCGGGTCTACGGGACGATCGAGACCGTGGCGGGCCAGGGAGTCGGCCACTATGCGGGTTAGAGCTTCCATTGTTCGGGCTCCTAGAACCGGGCTTCGGGCTTTGGCTTTCGGGCTTCGGCCTTTCAACCCCTTGCTATTGAAAGTATTTGCTGCTTTGTCGATCACCCGGGGGAGGTGCCGGAGTGACGGCCACCGCACTTTATTTTTATCTTCCGACAATGGCTTTTGGCTTCCGGCTTCTGGACTGAAAAGCTCGGGCTTTGGGCCTTTTTTTCTTGCTTACGGGGGCGCCGGGTCACCTCTGGCCTGACGCCCGCCTGTAAGGGCTGCTGTTTGTTTAAACCCGCCGCGTTCCCGCGCGGCGGATTAAAAGATGCTATGGGATTGCAAAGTTACTCCCGCTTATTGTGCCTGTCAAGAGAGAAACACCATAGGTTGTATCTCCAGCAATGACGGGCTTGGTGCGGGGGTGGCGGATTTGTTTTCCACAGAAGCAGTGGTCAGTGGTCAGTGGTCGGTGGTCAGTTTCAAAACCTAGGTCAAAACTCTTACCACGGAGGGCACGGGGTTTCGCAGTGGTCAGTGGTCAGTGGTCAGCTTTCAAAACTTAGGTCAAAAGCTCTTCACCACGGAGGTCACGGGGTTTCACGGGTAGAGCCTTCGCTTCTTGGGTTCGTCATTTTTAGAGCGAGCTGAGGCCTTGGCTGGGGCGGCGGTTGCGGTCTGGTTGGGGAGATTTGCGGGTTAGGTGGAGCGGGAGCGTGGTGGTTTCGCGCTGGCGCTTGGTTTCTGCCTGCTGGAAGGTTTGGTTTTCTCGCTGACTTTCGTATTGCGGGGCAGGGCTCGGCTGCTGCGTCGTGTGTTCCTGCGTCGTCTCTTCCTGACCCGTCGCTTCCTGGGCTGGAGTTTGGCTCGCTTGCAGGGGTACGTAGATGTCTTCGAAGATTTGGCGAGGGGCGATGCTGAGGACTCCGTCGGCTGATTCGACGAGGTAGTCGCCTTTGCGTCCGGATTGGTGGCGGCCTAGGAGATCGACGAAGGTTAGGCTGGTGCTTAGCTGTTTGGCTTTTATCAGGAAGCGGGTGCGATAGGTGATCCAGGATTTCATGCAGTTCTCGGTTCTCGGTTTTTAGCTGTCAGCTTTCAGCTCTCAGCTCTCAGCTTTTGGCGGTTGGCAGTTCGTTTTCGTATCGCGCGGCGATTTGCTGTCGATCTCTTGCTCGCTTGGTTCGTTTGCTTCCCTGACTTTTATTGTCTTGCCCTAGGGTAGGTTCCTTTTTTTGTTTTGGGGCGAATCAGAATGTACGGGGTAATGGGCTGGTGGTCAATTCAGTATTTTTGGTGCAGTTGAGGAAAATGTTGGGCAGGGATTTTCCCAAATCGGCACGAATTAAAAAAGTGACAGAGATGTGGCTGTAAGGCGCATGCAGGGCCGGAGTTCGGTTTGCGGGATTGCGTGAGCGGAAGGACTTGGAGGATCGCAGCGGCTGATTGTGCACAGGGAGTGCACAGGAAATGCAGAAAGGCAGCGGCCAGGGATTGGTGAACGCTTCCGCCTTGCTTCGCTTTGGCGGGACAGCCGAGGCGGCTGTCTCTACATGAGCTGTGCTAAACCATTCCAAGAGGCGGTGTTCGAATTCTTTTGGGGCTGTGCTTATCGCTCCGCAGTGATCGGCGTTGGGGACTTCCCAGAGGATTGCCTTGGGATTGCGGGATTGGATTTCGTGCGCGTGGCGCAGGGGTATGTTGCTGTCGATCTGGCCGTGGATTAGAAAGACTGGAACTTTGGTGGCTGCTACTGAATTTTCTGGCGAGACTTGCTGCATGTCCAAGTGGTACTTCAGGCGAACGTAGAGGAAGGCGAATTCTACTACTGGGCGGAGCAGGGTGCGTCCGAACCATGGTCCCAGATGGAAGGGTTGGCCCATGCGGTCGTAGGCGATTTCGCGGAAGCTGGAGAAAGAGGATTCGGCGGCTACGGCGCAGAAGTGGGGTTCGACTTCTTTGGGCTTGGCCTCTAGGGATTGGAGGAGTTCGGCTGCGCCCATGGATTCTCCCAGGCCGTAGATGCAGGTGGGGTGGGACTGGGCTGATAGAAAGTCGAACCATTGGTGGATGTCGTTGCGTTCCAGCAGGCCGTAGGTGGCTAATTGGCCTCCGCTTTGGCCGTGAGCGCGGGCGTCTGGGAGTAGGACTGTGAATCCGTGAGTTAGGAGGAGTTGGGCGTATCCGGTCATGCCGGCGCGGTTGTCGGCTAGTCCGTGCAGGAGGATTGCGGCGTTGCCGTTGGTGTGGTGGGGTCGGATGATCCAGGCGCGGAGGGTTGTGGCGTCTGGGGTGGTGATGGTGACGTCTTCTAGTTCGGAGTCTAGGTTGTGGGCGATGGTTTGCATTGTGGATTGGTCTTCTGGCGTTAGAGGGCGGCGGGATGGGTGCATGGCGCCGTCGGCCAGGAAGATGCCGGCTAGTAGGCAGAAGGCCAGGTAGAGGGCTAGGAAGAGTAGGCGGCGGTGCCGGCTGGTCGGGCGCATTGCGTCTTAGGGATGGTACGGGAGGAACTGGCTCGAGGTTCCGGCAGGAATTCTGGGCGCGGAGAGAACTCCTTGCAGCAGCTGAGGCAGTGCGGGCGGGGTAGGGGTCCTTCGACTTCGTGGCCGCTCCGCTTTCGCGGAGCGGCCACTACGCTCAGGATGACAAAGCCTATTCAGGACGACAAATCCTACAAGGCAGTCAAGGTGAAAATCTAGCGGTGGGCTAGGGCTGGCTCCGCTACTTGCTTGCCGCTTTTGAAGGCTTCGTAACGGGCGTTTACTTCGTCCCAGTTGATTACGTTCCACCAGGCGGTTAGGTATTCGGGGCGGCGGTTGTTGTATTTCAGGTAGTAGGCATGCTCCCAGACGTCGTTGCCGAAGATGGGATGGTGGCCTACGGAGATTGGGCTGTCCTGGTTGGGCGTGGACATGATGTGAAGATCGTCGCCGCCTTTGCTGGCGAGCCAGACCCAGCCGGAGCCGAATTGTTTTACGCCGGCGTCGTTGAATTTAGTTTGGAAATCTTTGAAGCTGCCGAAGGTTTTGGTGATGGCCTGGGCGATGGGGCCGGTGGGATCGCCTCCACCTTTGGGCTTCATGATTTTCCAGAACATGGAGTGGTTGACGTGGCCTCCGCCGTTGTTGCGGACAGCGGCGCGGATGTCTTCGGGGATGGCGTTGAGGTCTTTGATTAAATCTTCGGCGGATTTGCTCGCTAGTTCGGGATGCTTTTCGATGGCGGCGTTGAGATTCTTTACGTAGGCGCCGTGGTGCATGTCGTGGTGCAGGGTCATCGTTTGCTTGTCGATGACGGGTTCGAGAGCTGAGTAATCATAGGGCAGTGGGGGTAGTTCGAAAGCCATGATTTGGTTTCCTCCAAGTTCTTATTGTACTGATGACGGCGGCACGGATATAGATTCAGGCGGGGCGGCGTCGTTGGGTTGGATGACGCGGGGTGGCGGAGTGTTGCGGAGATAGTTTTATGTCCTGCGGGCGGCGGCGCTTCGCGGAAATTTAGTTTGTTGGTGGGCCCAGGATTTCTCTTACTTTGCGGGCCAGGCTTTGGAGGGTGAAGGGTTTTTGCAGGAAGGCTTTTTGGGCTTCGGCGGCTAGCGGGGTGGGGAATGCGTCTTGGGCGTAGCCGGAGAGATAGAGGACTTTGATGGCGGGGCGCGCGGGGAGGAGTTGCTGGACTAACTCGTGTCCGTTGAGGCCGGGCATGATTACGTCGGTGATCAGGAGATGAATTTGGTTGCGATGGCTGGCCGCTAGAGTCAGTGCGGCTTGGCCGTTGGCCGCTTCCAGGACGCGATAGCCACGGGATTCCAGAGTTTCGCGGACTAGCTGGCGAACGGAGTCTTCGTCTTCGACTAGCAGGACGGTTTCGGTTCCTCCGGCGGCGGCGAGAGAAACAGGAAGATCGCCGCGGGCTTCGGAGGGTTCGTCGACGCGGGGGAAATAAATTGTGAAGATGGTGCCACGGCCTAGTTCGCTTTGCACGAAGACGTAGCCTCCGCTTTGCTTGATGATGCCGTAGACGGTGGAGAGTCCGAGGCCGGTGCCTTTGTTTTTTTCTTTGGTGGTGAAGAATGGTTCGAAGATGCGGGCCTGGGTTTCGCGGTCCATGCCCTGGCCGTTGTCGCTTACCGAGATCATTACGTAGGGGCCGTTTTTGATGAAAGTGTTTTCGGGGCGGTAGGAATCGTCGAGGTTTACGCCGTCGGTGCGAATGGAGATTTTGCCGCCGCCCGGCATGGCGTCTTTAGCATTGACGACCAGATTCATGATGACCTGCTCGAGCTGGCCGGCATCGGCGCGGGTGCAGCCGATGTTGGGAGCGAGGCTGGTGGTGAGTTCGATATCTTCGCCGATGAGCGGGCGCAGCAGACGCTCCATATCGGTGACGATGGCGTTGACGTCGATGACCTTGAGTTCGAGAAGTTGCTTGCGGCTGAAGGCCAGAAGCTGGCGAGTCAGCGTGGAGGCGCGATCGGAGGCTTGCTGAATGGCTTCCGCTTTGGCGTGCAGCGGATGGCCTGGCGTTAGCTGGTCGAGCAAAACTTCGGTGTAGCCGCTGATGACCATGAGCAGATTGTTGAAGTCGTGAGCGATGCCTCCGGCGAGGCGGCCTACGGCTTCCATTTTCTGGGCCTGGCGGAATTGATCTTCGAGCAGACGGCGCTCAGTGATGTCTTCGGCGATGGCTTCGAGAACGTCGGAGGGTTCGTCGCCGCCGGCTACGGCGCGTCCGCTGATGCGGACGGTGATGATGCCTTCGTCCCTGCGCTTCCAGCGAACTTCAAAGCCATCCATGCGGCCGCTGCGGCGGAATTCGTCGACCAGGCGAGAGTATTCGGCGGAATCGACGAAGACTTCTTTTTGCGGATCTAGCGCCAATATCTCGTCGGCGGAGTTGTAGCCCAGCATTCCGATCAAGGCCGGGTTGACGTCTAGAAAGCGGCCGTCGAGGCTGGAGCGGTAGATTCCGTAGACGGCGGTTTGCACGAGAGAGCGGTAGCGAACTTCGGAGCGGCGCAGGACCTGCTCGTTACGCTTGCGATCGATTGCGGCGGCCAATTGCTGCGAGATCAGGGTGAGGACATCCTGATCGCGTTCGCGGAATTGCGAGTTTTTGGAATAACTTTTGAGGACTAGCGCTCCGAGGACGCGATGATTGATTTTGAGCGGAACGCCTAACCAATACAGCGGAGGCTTGCGGCTGAGTTCGAGTTCGCCGCGCTTCTGCATTTGTTGGGCTAGTTCCGGAGTGCAGAGCAGTGGTTCGCCGGTTCGCAGTACGAATTCGAGAAGGCCTTGAGCGGGCTTTCCGGGAGCGGGAGCGGCTTCGTGCTCGTCGACGAAGTAGGGAAAATTTATCAGTTGCGATTCTGGATCAAGAATGGCGATGGAGAAGTTGCGCGCGGGCATGAGTTCATCGATGATGCCGTGAACGGCGGCGAAGAACTGTTGGAGATCCTGCGCGGCGCTGGCCTTTTCCGCGACGCGATAGAGAGCGGAGCTGAGCGCCTCGGCGCGCTTGCGTTCGGAAATGTCGCTATAGATGGCGTAGAAGGCGACGGTTTGGCCGCCGATGATGAGTGGAGCAGCGGAGATGGAGACATCGACCAGAGATTCATCCTGGCGGCGGCGCTGGGATTCCAGCGTGATGTGCTCGCCGCGCCGCAGACAGGTCGCAGCCCAATCGGATTCCGGAGCGCGGCCCGGCGGAACTATCAGCGAGTCGATGGGTTGGCCCATGGCCTGGGACGCGGAATAGCCAAACATGCTCTGGAACCCGCGGTTCACGCACTGCGTGCGGAAGTGGGCGTCGAGCACAACGGCGGCATTGGGCGCACTTTCGAAGAGTTGTTCGAGATACCGGCGGCGGAGGTCGAGAATTTCTTCGGCGCTTTGTGGTTGCGAATCTTTATCGGCAGAATGCTTTTCTGCGGAGACGGTGTCCGCGCAATACCAGGAGAGCGCAGGCGACTGGACGGCAGGATTGGGAAGATCGGGCGGGACGAATGAGGGTGGGGCTCCGCGCTTGAGAGCACGGCGCAAAGTCTTGGCGCGTACTAATTCCCCCGACTGCGGTACTCGGGTGACACGATCACCCATAGCGACAGCTCCCCCTCTGAAGCTTTAGCCACAGGCATGGTAGAACGTGGGGGATGGACTCGAAAGTTACTGAGGTAATTTAGGAAGTTCGTAATGGGGAATTTTGTAATTTGGGAATTTGAGGGCTAGAGGCGGGTGCGACCTTGCCACACGATAATAACGTCAGACCACGTGCGATAACTGGGCGCCTGTTACCACGATTCTCGCAGGCCTCTTAGAGCGGGGCTTCTTTCTGATTACGATCTCGATGTCGCGATCAAGAGCATTTAGAAAATGCAACAGACGTTCCACGGAAAACCCTTCCAACCGATAATTCGCCAACGCGGAAATCTTCGGCTGATTTATATGGAGCAGTCGCGCCGCGGCAATCTGCGAAAGGTGACGCGCATCGATGATCTGATTGATGGCAACCGCGAGGCGCACTCGGGTTTGCTTTTCGCTGGCGTCGGGCAGGCCAAGATCCGAGAAGACATTGCCCGAGCTCTGAATGAAAACTTCGTTATGCTTTGCGCCTGCCATGTTGCGCCCCGTCACTCATATTATCCCAGTTCTAGGATATTCGGCAGGGATGCTCAAGTCCTAGGTAAGGCCTTCGCGACCGGCCTCGGCCAAGGGGCGCCGGCGGGTTGGATAGATCCTTCGTTGGGAGTTCCCGGCTATCGCCGGGAACTCCGCTGCCTCAGGATGACACGGGCTTTTTATTGCTTCTGCAATTGATCGAGTGCGGCTAGAACCTCTTCGCTGTGTTTTGCGGGATCGACGCTCGTGTACGTTTTGGCAACCTTGCCGGCGGGATCGATGAGGAAGGTATTGCGCTTGGCAAACTTTACTACCGTGAGATTGGTGAGTGAACCGTAAGACTGGCTTACTTTCCCGTCGCTATCGGCTAGCAGCTTGAAGTTCAGTCCCTCTTTCGTGCAGAACTTTTTGTGCGAATCTACGCTGTCTACGCTCACGCCCAGGACCACGGCGTGGCGCTCGGCGTATTTCGACTGATCGGCCTGGAAGTTGTGGGCTTCGCGGGTGCAACCGGGAGTCTGATCCTTGGGATAGAAATAGAGGACGATCCATTGGCTGCGGAAGTCCTTCAAGCTGACGGGAGTGCCTTGCTGCGAGGGCAATGAGAAATCAGGGGCGATGCTGCCGGGGGTAGGAGCGGCGGCGGCGCGCGAGCCTGAGATTAGGCGCGGGACTAAGAAGATGATGACTATTACGGCTAGGATGATTAGCGTGATTCGCATTTTAGGGCCTCGCTTGTTGGACTAGAATAATCCTGTGGCATTGTAGAACGTTTGGACTGAGCCGACAGCGGTGCCTGGTTTCCCACCGCAGCCGTAGCGCCGCGCGGCTCGCTTCGCTCGCTGGACCCCTCGACTCCGGTCAGGCTCCCGAATGCGTCCGTCCCTCCATGAGCATTTTTTAAGTATTTCCACATCGGCGTAGACCTTCGTTCAGCAAAATTCTGCGCAATTGAATATCATGGAACATTCGGCACAATCAGACGGAGATATCAGTGGCTCAGACGGAAACGAACGGTCAAGAAGTATTGGAAACGCGGGAGTGGGTCGACTCGCTCGACTATGTGCTGGCGAAGGGCGGGGGCCCGGTGCGCGCGGGACGGTTGTTGCAGCAACTCGCACTGCATGCCAAGCGCGCTGCGGGAGTCAATCTTCCGTTTTCGGCGACGACTCCTTACCAGAATACGATTTCATCCGATCAGCAGGCGCCGTTCCCCGGCAGCCAGGAGATGGAGCGCCGCATCAAGAGCCTGGTGCGCTGGAATGCTCTGGCCATGGTGGTGCGGGCCAATAAGATTCAGGAAGGCATTGGGGGGCATATTTCTACGTTCGCATCGGCGGCAACTTTGTATGAAGTTGCCTTCAACCATTTCTTTCAGGCGCGCAACGAGAGTGGCGATCGCGACTTCGTTTATTTTCAAGGGCACGCCGCGCCGGGGATTTACGCGCGCGCATATCTGGAAGGACGCATTCCGAAAGAGAAGCTGGAAAATTTTCGTCGCGAGTTGAAGCCTGGGGGTGGGTTGAGTTCGTATCCGCATCCGTGGCTGATGCCGAATTTCTGGGAGTTCCCCACCGTCTCGATGGGACTGGGGCCGATTCAGGCGATTTATCACGCGCGTTTTATTCGCTATCTGGAAAATCGCGGGTTGAAGGAATCGCGCGGCGGAAAGGTCTGGGCGTTTCTGGGCGACGGCGAAATGGATGAGCCGGAATCGCTGGGATCGATCACCCTGGCCTCGCGGGAGAATCTGGACAATTTGATTTTCGTGGTGAACTGCAATTTGCAGCGGCTCGATGGACCGGTGCGCGGCAACGGAAAAATTATTCAGGAACTCGAGGCGATCTTCCGCGGCGCGGGCTGGAACGTTATCAAAGTCGTCTGGGGCACGGACTGGGACAGTTTGATTCGCGCTGACCGGGATGGGCTGCTGGTAAAGCGTTTGGGAGAGATCAGCGACGGGCAGTATCAGAAATATTTTGTGGAGAGTGGAGCCTACTTCCGGCAAAGTCTTTTCGGCTCGGACCCGCGTCTTTTGAAAATGGTGGAGCATCTTTCCGACGAGCAACTGTCGCGGATGCGACTGGGCGGGCACGATCCGATCAAGGTGCATGCCGCTTACCGGGCGGCGGTTGACCATACGGGGTCGCCGACGATCATCCTCGCGAAGACGATTAAAGGTTATGGCCTAGGCGAAGCGGGCGAAGGCAAGAACATTACGCACCAGCAAAAGAAGTTGAACGATGAAGAGCTGTCGATGTTCCGTTCGCGATTCGGGATTCCGATTCCGGATGAAGAACTGCACAACGCGCCGTTCTACCGGCCGCCGGACGACAGCGCGGAAATCAAATACATGCAGGCGCGGCGAAAGCAGTTGGGCGGGTACATGCCGCAACGCACGGTGAAGGCTACGCCGCTGAAGTCCGTGCCGGTAGCGTACTTTGAAGAGTTCTTCAAGGGCACGGACGGGCGCGAAGCTTCAACCACAATGGTTTTTGTGCGGTTGCTGGCGAAGTTGCTGCGCGATCCGGAGTTGGGCAAGCTGATCGTGCCCATCATCCCCGATGAGGCTCGTACGTTTGGCATGGAGGCGTTGTTCCGTCAAGTCGGCATTTACTCGAGCGTCGGACAACTTTACGAGCCGGTCGATATGGACACGCTCCTTTATTACAAGGAAGTGAAGGACGGGCAAATTCTGGAAGAAGGAATTACGGAAGCGGGGTCGATGTGTTCGCTGATCGCGGCGGGCACGGCTTATGCGAACCACGGCATCAACACGATTCCGTTTTTTATTTATTACTCGATGTTCGGGTTTCAGCGCATTGGAGATTTGATCTGGGCGGCGGCCGACATGCGGTGCCGCGGATTTCTTGTCGGCGGAACTGCGGGACGAACCACGTTGGCCGGCGAAGGCTTGCAGCATCAGGATGGACACAGTCACGTGCTGGCGCTGCCAGTGCCGAACTTGTTGGCCTACGATCCGGCGTTCGCGTACGAGATTGCCATCATCATTCAGGATGGCATCAAGCGCATGTATGTGGACCAGGAATCGATTTTCTATTACCTCACCGTGACGAACGAGCCGCTGCCGATGCCCGAGATGCCGAAGGGCGAGCACGTGCGCGAGGGCATTTTGCGCGGGATTTACCGCTTCAACACATTGAACGAGGGGGACGCGCAAGATGCGAAGCTGCGCGTGCAATTGCTGGGTAGCGGAACGATTATGTACGAAGTGCTCAAGGCGCAGACGATCCTGAAAGAAAAATACGGCGTGGCCGCCGACGTGTGGAGCGTGACCAGCTATAAAGAACTCTATCGCAACGCCAACGATTGCGAGCGCTGGAACATGCTGCATCCGGGCGAACCGGCAAGAGTTCCGTTTGTCACCGAGACCTTGAAAGATGCGCCGGGGCCGTTCATTGCGGCATCCGATTATATGAAGGTGCTGCCGGAATCTTTGGCGAAGTGGGTGCCGGGACAACTGGTCGCACTTGGCACCGACGGCTTTGGCCGCAGTGAGAGCCGGGCGGCGCTGCGCGACTTTTTCGAAGTGGACGCGAAGCACATTGTGCTGGCCACGCTGGGTGCGCTGGCTCGGGAAGAGAAAATCAGCATGGAAGTTTTGAAGGGCGCGGTGCGCGATCTGGGGATCGATTCGGAAAAGATGAACCCGGCTACCAGCTAGGCGGCAAATATTCTGTGCGGGCAGCCGCGGCGAAAAGCTTAAGCGCGGAGTGCGCTGAGAAACGCCGCGGAGGACGCGGAGGAAGCCAGCACTCGCAGTAAACCAGCAATAGATATAAATAAGGAATGGAATCAGTGATCGAATTCAAACTCCCCGCACTTGGCGAAAATATTGAACAGGGCGACCTAGTGCGGCTGATGATTGCGCCCGGCGCGACGGTTAGCGAGGGCCAGGCGGTAATGGAACTCGAAACCGATAAGGCGGTGGTCGAGGTGCCTTCGTCGATCAGTGGAACCGTCGACAAAATCATGGTCAAGGAAGGCGACAAGATCAAAGTCGGCCAGGTGATTTTTACCGCCGAAAATAATGGAGCTTCCGCCACTGAGGCGAAGGAAGCTCCGCGAGAAGAAGAAACTGCGAAACCTGCCACGAAGGCGCAACCAAAAGAAGTTTCTTCCGGCTCTTCATCCACTGGTTCCTCTGCTTCCACTGCTACTGCTGCGAAGCCGCAGCCGGCTCGCGCGCCGCAAGCAGAATCCCAGCCCGCGCCGCAGCGCACTCGATCGACCGACGCACCGGCGGCAGGCGAATTCCGGCTGCAGGAACTTGGAGAAAATATTTCTGAGGGCGACCTGGTGCGGCTGATGATCGCTCCGGGCGCGAAAGTTTCCGAAGGCCAGCCCGTGATGGAACTCGAAACCGAAAAAGCTGTGGTCGAAGTGCCGTCGACGGTGAGCGGCGTTGTGAATGAAGTGAAGGTCAAAGAAGGCGAGAGGATCAAAGTCGGGCAGGTGATTTTTACTTTGCAGGGAGGGGCGCCAGCGCAAGCCGAGACGGTTCGACCGCAGAGCAAGCCCGTCGAGCATGTAACCGGGCAGCACGGCGCGCGGCTGGCTTTTCAGGCTGCGATTCGCGCGGAGGGCAAGACCGAGGAACAGGCGCTGCCTCCAGATCAGCCCCGGCAGCAACCCGAGGCGTTCTCAATGCCGGTGCAATTGGGCAAAGTTGCGGGAACGGAATATCGAGAGCCGGTTCCGGCGGCTCCGAGCACGCGGCGTCTGGCTCGCGAAATCGGCGTCGACATTTATGAAGTCAAAGGCACGGGTCCTGGCGGACGCATCAGCGAGGATGACGTCAAAGCCTACGCCAAAGCTTTGGTCACGAATGTGGCTGCGGCCGCGCAAGCGCCGCCGCGCGCCGGACATTTCATCGAGCCGAAGCTGCCCGACTTCGCGAAGTGGGGAAAGATCGAGCACGTTCCGATGCGCGGGGTTCGCCGCAAGACGGCGGAACATCTGGCGGAATCCTGGAACACGATTCCGCACGTCACGCAGCATGACCGCGCCGACATCACCGAACTTGAGCAGTTGCGCGCGCGCTTCGCTCCCAAGGCCGAGCAGGCCGGCGGCAAGATGACCGTGACTGCCATCGCGTTGAAAGTTTGCGCGGCGGCGCTGAAGGTGTTTCCGCAATTTAACGCCAGCATCGATATGGCGAAGGAAGAAATTATTTACAAGCAGTACATCAGCATCGGGGTTGCGGCGGATACGGATCGCGGCCTGCTGGTTCCGGTGATTCGCGACGTGGATAAGAAAAACATCGTGGAGCTGGCGGTCGAGCTGTCTCAGCTTTCGCAGAAGGCTCGCGAGAAAAAAATTACGCTCGCCGACATGGAAGGCGGAACTTTCACCATCACGAATCTTGGCGGCATTGGGGGCACGGCGTTCACGCCGATTGTGAATCATCCCGAGGTCGCGATTCTTGGGCTTTCGCGTTCGCGCATGGAACCGGAATGGATTGGCGGAAAGTTTGAGCCGCGGCTCATTCTGCCGCTCTCGCTCTCTTACGATCATCGCCTGATCGATGGCGCGGATGCCGCGCGTTTTCTGCGCTGGGTCGCGGAAGCGTTCGAGCAGCCCTTCCTGCTTTCGGTGCAGGGATAAGAGTCCGCGTGAAATGGTTCCATCGTTCTCCAGTTTTGACCATGCCGATTCTTGACCAGATCGCAGACGGACGCACGGACCTGGTGTTTGATTATCTTGCCCAGGGCAACGCCGCCACTGCCGCCGGCAAAGATGGCGTTTCGTTGATTCAATGGTGCGCGTATTTCGGAGACGTGAGCGCGATCCGCTTCCTGCTGGCGAATGGCGAATCCCTGGCATCTCTGGCGGGCGGGATCACCACCGCCGCATTTCACGGTCATTGGCGGCTCTGCCAGTTTCTGATTGAGAATGGCGCCGACGTGAATCAAGCCGAAGATGAAACGGGAGAAACTCCGCTGCACTCGGCCTTATGCACATCGAGCGCCGGCCATGATCGCGTGGTGCGCGTGCTGCTGGCAAACGGCGCCGATCCAAACGCCAAGACCAAAGTCGGAGTCGAGACCGGTGGATTCATGCGCGACGCCCGGACCAAGGGCGAAACTCCTCTGCACCGCGCGGCCGCCTTCGCCAGCGCCGAAACCGTTCAGCTTTTACTCGATGCCGGCGCGCTGAAAGACGCTCGCGATTCCAACGGAGATACTCCACTTTCCTGGGGAAGCTGGCATCTGCGTCCGGATTCTATTCTCATAAAATTATGTTACGGTCCTCATCGCATCAGGGAAGATCGAAAATCGATGAACGTTAATCTGCTCGGAGAGCCTCATCCTTCAAAAAGTTGAAGAGCGAAAGCTGACCAGTAAAGGACATTAGAAAGAAAATGGCGGAAAATTCCAGTCTTCGCGTCGCCGTCGTGGGCGGCGGACCCGGCGGTTACGCCGCCGCATTCCTCGCCGCTGATCTCGGCATGCAGGTCACGTTGATCGATCCCGAGGCGAATCCGGGCGGCGTGTGTCTTTATCGCGGCTGCATTCCTTCGAAGGCGCTGCTGCATGTCGCGAAGTTGATTGAAGAATCCGAGCAGGCCAAGAATTGGGGGATCGAATTTGCTTCGCCGAAGATCGATCTGGCGCGGCTGCGCTCGTGGAAAGAAAACGTAGTCAAGAAGCTCACGGGAGGATTGGGACAGCTTTCGAAGCAGCGTAAGGTGGAATACATTCAGGGCCGCGCGGCGTTTGAGAATTCGACGACTTTGCGGATCGGCAAAGCGGATTCCACCGAAGCCGTTCTCAGTTTCGACCGGATTATTCTGGCGACGGGTTCGCGGCCCGCGATCATTCCGGCGTTCAAGCTGGATTCGCCGCGCCTGATGGATTCGACCGGCGCGCTCGATCTCGAAGACATTCCCGGCAGTTTGCTAGTTGTTGGCGGCGGGTATATCGGTCTGGAACTTGGTTCGGTATATGCCGCGCTAGGAACTCGCGTGACCGTGGTCGAGATGCTGCCCGGGCTGCTTCCGGGTGCGGATCGCGATCTGGTTGTTCCATTGCACAAGCGACTCGAAAAAATGTTTGAAGCGATTCTGCTAAACACAACCGTCGCTTCTCTCAAAGAAGATGGCACGGGAATTCGCGCGACGTTTGAAGGCAAAACGATTCAAGAGAAAGACCGGGAAAGAGTTTTCGATCGCGTTTTGGTTTCTGTGGGACGCAAACCAAACTCAGAGATTCCCGGACTCGAGACCACGCAAGTGCAAGTCGGCCCACGCGGCTTCATCGAAGTGAACAAGCAACTGCAAACTGCCGATCCTTCTATTTATGCAATCGGTGACGTGGTCGGCGAGCCCATGCTGGCGCACAAGGCTTCGCATGAAGGGCGCGTTGCAGTCGAAGCCATTGCCGGCCACAAGGTCGCATTCGAACCCGCGGCGATTCCGGCTGTCGTTTTCACCGACCCTGAAGTTGCGTGGTGCGGCCTCACCGAGACGCAGGCGGAAAAAGAGAATCGCGAAATCAAAGTGGCGAAATTTCCCTGGGGCGCATCGGGGCGCGCCGTCACGCTTGATCGCCCTGAGGGAATGACCAAGCTGCTCATCGACCCGCAGACTGAACGCGTGCTCGGCGTAGGTATTGTTGGCGTAGGCGCCGGCGAACTGATCGCCGAGGGCGTGCTGGCCATTGAAATGGCTGCACGGGCAAGCGATGTGGCGATGACCATCCATCCGCATCCCACGCTTTCTGAAACGGTGATGGAATCCGCCGAAGTTTTCTTTGGCACGAGCACGCACGTCTATCGTCCCAAACGCGCGTAAGCTGGAAACAACCTCATGTCCACTTTCTCCAGAGCGATTATTGTTTTTGCGCTTGCCGTTGCGGCGTGCCTGCCGCTTTCCGCACAGAGTCCGCTGACGCAGTTGTTGCAAGGCTCGTCTACCGCGGCGCCTCCGTCGAAAACCTCCGACCAACTCGGCCGCGATACTCCGTATGGCAGCGTCTATGGGTTTCTTCAGGCTGCGCAAGGCGGCGACTACAGCATCGCAGCGCAATACTTGCAGATGAGCGCGGCGCATCGTCAATCTGACGGCGATGCGCTGGCGATGAAACTCTATGTGGCAATGAACCAGGCGTTCTCCGGCAACCTGCGCCCGAGCCGGCTGCCTGAAGGCACGCTGCAGGAAGATGTTCCGTCCGGCCGGCAAAGGCTGGGAACCATGTCGGCGGGCGACGTGGAAGCCGAGCTGGAACTGGTTCGTGTGACCGATCCAACGGTGGGAAGAATCTGGCTGATTTCTTCCGACACCCTGGCAAGAGTTCCCGAACTCTACGAGCAGGTTGAAGGGCGGCAGGTCGAGACGAAACTGCCGCGATGGATGGTGAAGCATCAGTGGGGCGGGATGCCGTTGTGGCAATGGCTCGCCCTGATGCTGCTGATTCCGGTGGCAACGGTGGCGGCATGGCTGCTGCTGGTGGTGGCGCAAGTCCCTGTGCGCTGGTGGACGCGGCGGCACGGCGACGTTGCACAGGTGCACTGGCGCTCGGTTTCGGCTCCGGCGTGGCTTCTCGCGGGCGCGCTGATTCACCGGATTCTGGCCAGCTTTTTGGGTATCGCCCTGCTGCCGCGGCATTACTACAATCAGGTCGTCGCGGTCGCGGTCATTGTCGGAGCGTTTTGGATTCTGTGGCGCGTGATTCGCTGGTTCCTGCAGCGCGTGCGCAACCGCGCTCTGGCGCACGGCCACTCGGGCACGGGCTCGCTGATGCTGCTCGGCGAACGCATCATCAAAGCGGTGGTGTTCGTGATGGGCCTGTTTCTTGTGTTAAGCGTGCTGGGCTTCAACATGAGCACGGCGCTGGCCGGCGTGGGCATTGGAACACTCGCGGTTGGTTTCGGCGCGCAGCAGACCATTGCGAATCTGTTTGGCGGCGTTTCGGTGTTGGGCGATGAAGTGATTCGTGTTGGGGATGTCTGCAAGTTCGGCGACCGCACCGGCACCGTCGAGGACATCGGCCTGCGCTCGACTCGAGTACGCACTGAAGAAAGAACTCTGCTCGCGATTCCCAACGGCACCGTCGCGACCATCAACGTCGAGAACCTGAGCCGGCGCGACAAGCTTCTTTTCAAAACTGTGCTGGCCTTCCACCTGGATACTACTGCTGATCAGTTGCGGCATGTGCTTGCTGAAATTCGAGGAGTGTTATCCAGTCACGAGAAGATTGAGAAGAATACGATTCGCGTTCGGCTTACGGAACTGACGGCGAGTGCGATTAACGTGGAGCTTGTCTCCTACGTGTTGACGCGGGACTTTGATGAATTCGCCGCCGTGCGCGAGGAGTTGCTGTTGCGCATCATGACGTTTGTGGAGGACTCAGGGACGAATCTCGCGTCGCCGTCGCAGAAACTCTACTTGAGCGGTGACCCGGCGTCGAAGAAAGATGCGGTCAAACAGATCGCTGAGTTGCAGCGAGGCAAACCCTCAACGGCGGCTGACGCAAAGGACAAGTTGGCGTCATCCTGAGCGTAGCCGCTCTTCAGGCGGAGCGAAGAGCCTGCCCTGAGCGAAGTCGAAGGGATCTCCGCTACGACGACGCGTGCAACTTGAGATCCCTCGGCCCGCTGGTAAAAACGCGGGCTCTTCGGGATGACGGCTTGTGAGCTTCACAGTCCAAACTGAGCCCCTACTCAGTGAACTCGTCCGTTTCTTCATCACTACGTCTTGTGACCGAGATCACAGGCTAGCTCGCCCGACAGTGGCATCCTTACGTCTCTAGCCATTTCTGGCTATTGTGAGAGGTTCTATGGCCACGTTTGCCCTGCCCTCTGTTACATCTACATCTCGAGTTTTGAATTCCAACCTTGAATCGCTGATCATGAGCGCCGACGAAGCGGCTGCACTGATCGAGTTCGGCACTCGAATCGGCATGAGTGGATTCACCGGCTCTGGTTATCCGAAGGCCGTGCCTCTGGCGTTGGCCCGTCTGATCTCCGATGCAAACCTGCGCGGGCAGAAAGCTCAGGTCAGCATTTTTACGGGCGCTTCCACGGGACCGGAGTTGGATGGAGCGTTGGCGAAAGCCGGCGGCATTCAGCTTCGGCTTCCCTACCAGTCTGATCCGGAAACGCGCAAACGGATCAACGCCGGCGAGATGGAATACATGGACATCCATCTTGGCCACGTCGCGCAATATGTGGAGAACGGATTTCTCGGCAAGATGGACTGGGCCATCATTGAGGTCACAGCGATTCTCGAAGACGGGCGGCTGGTTCCCAGTTCGTCAGTGGGGAACAACAGGACGTGGATCGAGCAGGCGGAGAAAGTGATTATCGAAGTGAACGCCCGGCAGCCGGCTGAACTCGAGGGCATGCACGACATCTATTACGGGATGCAGCCGCCGCCGAATCGGCAGCCTATTCCGCTGGTGCATCCGGGGCAAAGGATTGGCATACCTTATCTTCACGTTCCGCTGGAAAAAGTTGCGGCCGTGGTGCTCACCGATTCTCCCGATCGCAACAGCCCCTTCAAGGCGCCGGACATAAGCTCGCGCCAGATTGCGGGCCACATTCTGGAGTTTCTGGGATGGGAAGTGAAGAAGGGACGCATTCCCGCTTCGCTGCTGCCGCTGCAATCGGGCGTGGGAAACATTGCCAACGCCGTACTGTTCGGGCTGCTCGAAGAAGCGAGATTTGAAGATCTGACTGCGTACACCGAAGTGATTCAGGACGGCATGATCGAGCTTTTGCGGAGCGGCAAGCTCACCTGCGCGTCGGCAACAGCGTTCTCGCTCAGTCCGGATATGCTGGAGAAGGTGAATAGCGAGATGGCAAACTACCGCGAGCGCATTGTGCTTCGGCCGCAGGAAATATCGAACCATCCGGAAATCATCCGCCGGTTGGGCGTGATCGGAATGAACGGAATGATTGAGGCCGACATCTACGGCAACGTGAATTCCACGCACGTTATGGGATCGCGAATTCAGAATGGTATTGGCGGGTCGGGCGATTTTGCGCGCAATGGATACCTGGCGATCTTCATGGCTCCGTCGACTGCGCAGAAAGGCGACATCAGCACGATCGTGCCCATGGTCTCGCACGTGGATCACACAGAGCACGACGTCGATGTAGTCGTAACCGAACAGGGCCTTGCCGACCTCAGAGGTCTGTCGCCGCGGCAAAGAGCCAAGGTCATCATCGAAAACTGTGCGCACCCCAACTATCGATCGCTGCTGCTCGATTACCAGGGTCGGGCGGAACGGTTGTCCTTTGGCAAACATACTCCGCACTTGTTGCGCGAGAGCCTGAGCTGGCATGAACGCTATGTGCGAAGCGGACGTATGCTCCCCGGGGAAGACTGAACGGCGGCTTCTGGCTTCGGGCTTCCGGCTTCCGGCTTCCGGCTTCCGCGTGTGGACTAATGCGCGAAGTGCTGAACACCCCTTCTTTCTAGGCTTGCCGCCTCAAGTGCGAGCACCACCGTAACTTGATGAGGCTTACGAGTGTACCTACGATGACCTTAATATGGGTTATCAAGCACTCCTTTTCTGTCCTGATGAGAAGACGGCTCGAACGGTAACGCAGGTTCTCAGCGAGTTGGACTTCTCCGTCATTCCATGCACTGAACCTTTCGGCGCCGTCAAGAAGTTGATGAGCGAGCACTTCGACGCCGTGGTGGTGGATTGCGATAACGAGCAGAACGCCACGCTGTTGTTCAAGAGCGCGCGCAACTCGCCGAACAACCATTCGTCTCTGGCCGTTGCAGTGGTCGAGGGTCAGGCGGGAGTGGCGAAAGCATTTCGAATCGGCGCCAACCTGGTCCTTACCAAGCCGGTGAATGTGGAGCAGGCGAAAGGCACGCTACGGGTTGCGCGGGGACTGCTGCGCAAGAGCGAAGCGGCAAAATCCGTGCCAGGAACGGCGGGTGCGGCGGTGAAGGCTGCGGCGCCTCCGACGCCGACGTTGCAACGTACGACTCCAACTGCGCCGGCCGCTGGCACAGCGACTTCGATTGCGTCTGCGGCGGTAGCGGCAGCGGCGGGTATTTCAATTCAGCAATCGGCTGAACCGGCGAGGGTCGTGGCTTCTGTTCCGTCGGAAATCAAAGAGACGCACGTCGAGATTCTCGGCAAAGCAAATGACGGGATCTCTTCTGCCTGGCCGGTTGCGCCCGACGCGAAGATCGCTGCCAGCAAGCCGGAAGTCCTGTCGTCTTCCGTGCAGCGTCCGCCGAGTTCGGGAGGTTTTGGAGCGAGTGCTGCCAGCGCGCCCGCGCCGGCGCGTGAATCAAAGTCCAGCGCGACTGAGAGCAAGACGTCGAGCGTGAGCGCGGAGCCGAAGAGTCCAGTGGAAAGAGTTGCGGCTAGCGGGAGCAGTGTTGCCATCGAAGAGATGTCTGCGCCTGCGCCTGCGCCTGCACCTGCGCCTTCGGTGACAGTCGGCGGTGCGGTTGACCAGAGCAGCAAGTCTGCTGGCGGAGGAAGCAATAAGGTTCTGCTGGCGGTGGCTGCGGTGGTGCTGGTTGCCGCTGGCGGTTACGAAGCCTGGATGCTGTGGGGACGCGGAAATATGGCTGTTGCAGCGCAGCCAGCGCCGACCGCCGCGAAGGTTGCGAAGGTGACGCCTAGCGTGCCGGCTCCGGTTGCTGTGCCTTCCAGCACATCGTCGGATACTTCGTCGACACCGGAAGCGACGGTATCCACCTCTCCGTCGAAGAAAGTTGCAGAAACGGAAGAGCCAGCGGTAAAAGCGTCTGCTAAGCCGATCGCTATTAAGAGTGGCGGGGCGAAGTCGGGGGCAGCGATGGATGCGCCGACTCCGAACATAGCCGCAATCGCTGCGGCTGGAAATGGCGCGGCGCTTCCGAGCCTGATGATGAGTGGCAAAGCTCCCACGCCTGTGCTGCAGAGTCTGCATGTGTCGCAGGGAGTGTCTCGGGGATTGCTGATGAAAGAGGTTCCGCCGGCGTATCCGGCGACCGCACTGCACATGCGCGTGGAAGGCGCGGTTGAGCTTTTGGCGACGATCACCAGGAACGGCGACATCTCAGCGGTGAAGGTTCTGAGTGGAGATCCGCAGCTCTCGCACGCTGCGGCTGAGGCGGTGAAGAAGTGGAAGTACAAACCTTATTTGCTGAATGGGGAGCCGGTTGAGATTCAGACGCAGGTCACGGTGAAGTTCAAGCTGCCGCAGTAATGCCTGTGTACCCTTGCAAAAATGGCTTAATGTTCCGGCTGGAACATAGTGCCAGGCCCGCCTGAAAATAAATCTGCGGCAGGGGTTTCGGGTTGGGTGAGTTGGGTTTACTACTTGATTACAGGGTACCCCCCTCCCCCCTCAATCTCTGGAATCATGAGGTTAGGCATGGTTTGGCCCGCAAAATCTAGATGTCAAAGAGCTTACAGGTCAAAATATAGAAAACAAAGGAGTTGCGGGCGACTTAACGTCCGGCTCCTACGAGTTTCTGTGTCTAGATGACGCTGTTACTGCTCGAATAATTATGAGAGAAATTAAAAACGAGCGCAAGGTCAGATGTCACAAGGGGGCTGTGGAAAACTTTGGGAGGGTCGAGCTCATCGCCGACGGCTGTAGAGTGCGCTCCTTTCGAAAACAACGATAGGTGGGCGGCGGGCCGGATTTGATCTTGCGGGCATTCCCGACAAAGTGAGTGGGAATGCCCGCAAGAATCACTGAAGATGAGCCATCCGGCGGATCACAGGGTCGGCATCCGCAGGAAACCATAACCTATGAAGCTCGGGTCAATGTACCAGCCCGTGATCACCCCGGCGGCATTGATGCCATTCGCGAAAGTATAGGAGTCGGGTTCCGCGGAGCCCGGCGGATCGAAGGTTGTGAAAGTACCGTCGTTGGCTCGGACGAAGCCGTGAAGGCCGCCAGCCGCGTCAAAGAAGTTTCCTGTGACCGTCTCCGCGAGGTTGATGGCGCCGGGCTCGGTTTCACCCCTCGAACCCGGGACATCGAACGTTGTTAAGGTTCCGTCGCTGCTCCGCAAGAAGCCGTGAATTGTAAGAGTTCCGCCATCTTGCCACCACCCGGTAATAGCCCCCTCGAGATTGATCGCGTTGGGAGAGGTATTGGTGGAGCCTGTGGGATCAATTGTAGTAGTGGTGCCGTCGGAAGCGCGCAGGAAGCCTTGACTGATGATGCCTGCGTCATAGTAGGATCCCACAACCTCCCCCGCGTCATTGATGCCAGTGGGATAAGTCCCATTGACGCCGCCCGGAGCGTTAAACGGGGTGAAGGTGCCGCGAGCAGTCCGCAAAAAGCCATGTCCTACATAGTTCGCGTCATAGTAATATCCCACAACCTCCCCCGCGTCATTGATGCCAGTGGGATAGGTCCCATTGGCGCCGCCCGGAGCGTCAAACTGGGTTAGGGTACCGCCGGGATCCCGCAGAAAACCATGACACGCGACTGCGTCACAGTAATATCCGGTGATCGAACCCTGCTGATTGATGGCGATTGGAATGGTGCAAGCGGAACCGTTGGAGCACGTCGCCCCCGGGGCGTCAAACGTAGTAATGGCGCCCGAGGCAGCGCGCACGAAGCCGTGAAGTGACGCGGTTGCGTCGGCATAGTATCCGGTGACGGCGCCAGACTGGTTGATGGCGGCGGGGGTTGTACAACGGGAGAACGAGGCCTCACACGTGGAGCCTGGGACAGCAAACTCGACGTAAACTGCTCCATCGTCGTTACGGGAAAGATCGTTTGCGAGCAGATCGTTTGAGAGTTGTTGAGTTTGCGTACCGGCCGAAGTTGGTTTACAAGGGCCGGCAATACTCCCCGGCAGGCGGCCGGCCTGGCCCGAACACTGAGGCGGCATCCGTTGTGTACCCGCGCCGCTCACATTACTGAGGGCTTGGCTGGCGTTGGAATCGCCATCTCTGGTTGACGTCAAGCTTTGCTGCGCTTGACTGCACACGCTGCCCAACAGCAACAGCAGCGCCGAATACGCCACTACCACCTGAGACTTCTTCATTTTGATTCTCCTTGAGTTGGTTCTTTCTTGGGGAAAGCTTGTGCTGAAACTCGTTCGTCGTAATTTCTGTTTGTCGACCTTTCTTCAAGATCAAGTCCTGCTTGCGGCACCTGCGGAGGGGCAAGCGCATGTCCGCAATTCGGGCAGAGATTGAGCGCCGGGCCGTTCACCGACAGGGTGATGCTTTCCCGCTCGAACGTGACCTCGGTGCGGACGGTGCGGCTCGTGCCCGGACCGGACGCGGCGAAACGGAAGAAGCTTGCCCGCTGAGTCATCCATTGGTAAAGTCGTTTCGTACGGTTCTCCCTGTTCACTGGCCGCGATCTTGTGGCATGCACACAGAAAAGACAAGTCATTCGTTCTCAAAGGTTGTCAAAAGTTGTAAATGTGCTCTATGTCAATGAATTCAGGGGAAATATTCCAATTCGGAAAATTTCAGATTGATGCCCGTACACGCACGGTGCGGCGGGAAAAAGCGATCGTCACGCTCAACTCCCGGTCCTTCGACATGCTGCTGTACTTTGTGCAGAACCCGGGGAGGGTTCTCGCCAGGGAAGAAATGTTAAAGAATGTCTGGCCGGATGCCTTTGTAGACGAGCACAGTTTGGCGCAAAGCATCTCCGTGCTGCGGCGGGTACTGGAGGAGAAGCCAGGCGACAACAACTATATCGTCACCCTGCCGGGGCGCGGATATCAGTTTGTTTCGCCGATCACCGTTGTTCCCGCAGAACGCTCGAGTGTCATCCCGGACGTGGCGCCGTCCGCCGGCAACGCCTCGAACGGGCTCCTGCTCCAGCGGGAAACGATCCGGACCAGCGTCATTACTGAAGAGAAAGAACAGCTGAGTTTGCCAATCGCCCGACGTTGGGGGAGCGTGCGACCGGTCGCTGCTTTCGCCACAGCCGCGATATTGTTGGTGTCGGCCGCGATCCTTGGCGGCACATGGTACTGGCGGTCTCGTCGGGCACCGAAGCTCACCGAGCGCGACACCATCGTGGTCGCCGATTTCGTAAATAAGACCGGCGATCCCGTTTTCGACGACACCCTGAAGCAGGCGCTCACCATACAAATGGAGCAATCGCCGTTTCTTCATGTGCTTTCCAACGACAAGACAGCCGAGACGCTGAAGCTGATGAACCGTCAGGCGGGTGATCGCTTGTCGCCGGAAGTAGCGCGCGAAGTGTGCATCCGTAGCAACAGTCAGGCTTTGCTCGCCGGTTCCATCGCCGCCATCGGAGACCAATACCTAATCACACTGAGAGCAACGAACTGCCAGAACGGAGACACACTGGCCAGCGCCGAAGCGGAGGCCAACAGCCGCAATCGGATTTTGTCGTCTCTGAGCAGTGTCGCCGACAAACTCCGCGAAAAGTTGGGCGAGTCGGATACTTCGGTGCAGAAGTTCAGCAGGCCACTCGAACAAGTCACCACTTCTTCGCTGGAAGCATTGCAGGCTTACACTCAAGGAACAAAGTTGCAGGACACCTCAACTGATGCAGCTTTGCCCTACTACAAACGTGCGGTTGAGCTGGATCCTAATTTTGCCATAGGCTATGCCGCTCTATCGGAAACCTACGGCATGCTCTTTGACGGTACCAAACAGGAGCAGAATCTGACTAAGGCTTACCAACTGCGCGACCGGGTAAGCCTCCGCGAGCGCTACAAGATTGAAGCCCAGTACTATAACGATATAACCGGCGAGCAGGAAAAAGAAATCGCCACGCTCGCCGGGTGGGCTCAATCCTATCCCGACGATTACCAGCCTCACAATCAACTGAGCTTTATTTACCGGTCATTGGGGCAATATGACAAAGCAATCCCTGAAGCTCTGGCATCGATTCAAAACAAGCCTACCTTCGATGGTTATCGCAGCCTCATGGACTCTTTTGTTGCTACGAACCGTCTGAATGAGGCAAAGAGTACCTTTCAGGAAGCGCGAAGGAACAACTTCGATGGCATTCAGCTCAGGCAGCTGCGTTTTTTTGTGGCGTTCTTTGAGGGCGACGAGGCAGGAATGAAGGAACAGGACGCCTGGGCGATGGCTAATCCTGTCTTCGAGGCTGTGCAGTTGACCCTGCACTCCAGCATTGAAGCCCGTCGCGGCCGCTTTGTCAAAGCGCGCGAAGTGATGCGCGATGCCGAAGTGCGGGCCGGTCGCGCCGGAGCAATGGCAATGGTCGATGTGATGAAGATCGTCCATGGACCTGCCGAAGCAGATGTCGGAAACACCGGCGTTGCCTTGCAGTTCGTGAAAGAAGTCTGGACGAACCACAAGAACCCTGGCTACGTCGAACCAACTGTAGCTTTGACTTTCGCCCTTCTTGGCAAGCAGTCGGAGGCTCAAAACCTGATCGATAAGATGAACCGGGAGCTCCCGCTGGATACACTCGCGCAAAGCTATACCCTTCCAACGATTCGAGCGGTGGTGGCGCTCAAGTCAAACAATCCTGCTGAGGCGATTGATCTGTTACGGGTCACAGAACCGTATGAGCTTGCCAACGTTCCCATGCCTCCCAACGCTCTATATCCCGCGTATGTTCGCGGTCTCGCCTATTTACAGTTAGGCCAGGGCTGGCAGGCGGCAACCGAATTCCAGAAGCTCATCGACCATCCTGAAGTTGCTCAGCTGCACCACCAGGGAGCGCTTGCCCATCTGCAGCTCGGCCGGGCCCAGGCAATGATGGGCGACAAGGCCGCCGCGCTCAAGTCGTATCAGGACTTCCTCACGCTCTGGAAAGACGCCGACCCCGACATCCCAATTCTGAAGCAAGCCAAGGCGGAGTACGTCAAGCTGCAATAACGGTGTTGGCCTTAGCTTTAAGATGAAGTGACGATTGTTCATGGAGCTCTGTTCGTGCGCCCACAAAGCCAGGCCCGGCCGGAGGCGCGTGAAAGATGAAGGATTTTGCAGCACCCCTCGGATGCGAATGGTAGAGTCGTAAAACCCGGGCGGGCGCGCTCCAACTGACTGTCGCCGGAATCTGCCAGGCGAAATCCTGTAGCGTGACGACTCCGTATGGACCTTGAAAAGGACATGAAATCCAAACATGGGTTGTGGCTTAACCGACGCGATTTTGTGAAGGGTATTGCCGGGGCGGGATTGACGCTTGCCGCGGGTAACGGATTTTGTTTTGCGAAGAGGCATTATGATGACTTGCTGCTGGATGACCTGGCGCGGCGCTGCTTCCAGTTTTTCTGGGACGCGAGCGATCCGGAGACGGGCATCTGCAGAGATCTTATTCACGGGGATGTTGCGGACAACACGAACAAAGGCGATGAGGCGCGCGGGAGTACGGGCGTGACCGGGTTTTCGCTGACAGCAATGTGCATTGGCGCCGAGCGAAAGTGGATTTCGCGCGCGCAGGCGAAAGACCGCGTGCGGCGGGCGCTTCGTAGCTATACCGGCAGCAATACCAATGTGAAGGTGCTGACGCAGAACGGATGGTTTTACCATTTTCTCGATATTCATACGGGCCAGCGATGGAAAGACGTTGAGATGTCGACGAGTGATTCGATCTGGCTTCTTGCCGCCTCGCTGACCTGCCGCCAATATTTTCATGAGGATCACGAGATCGGAGACCTGGCTGCGCTGCTTTACAGCCGTTATGACTTTCCGTGGATGACGAATGGAGACGGCAAGATGCTTTCGCATGGCTGGCGGCCGGAGGGATTTGTAAAGTTCCGATACGACAGATACTGCCAACTGGCGGCGATGTACCTGCTCGGGATCGGTTCGCCGACGCATGCTCTTCCGGCGGATGCGTGGTATGGATGGGAGCGGACTCCGAATTCGTATGCGAGTTACAACTACATTGGCAACACATTGCTTTGGACATATCAGTATCCGTTTGCGTGGTTTGACTTTCGCGGGCGGCGCGAGAGTCGCGGGAGTAAAGTTGACTGGTTCGAGAACTGCGAGATTGCGACTCGAGCGCATCGTGAGTGGTGCTACAAAGATCTGTCGAAAGATTTTCCTGGATACACCGAGAGCGTCTGGGGAATTACTAGTTCAACCAGTCCCAAGGGATATAAGGCGTGGGGTGGGCCTCCATTGCACTCGCAGGTGGATGGGAGCGTGGTGCCGTGCGCGGCGGGTGGATCGCTGATGGTGGCTCCGGATATATGCATTGCGGCGATGCACGCGATGAAGGATAAGTACGGCGACAAGATCTGGGGCAAGTATGGATTTGCCGATGCGTTCAACCCAGGAACGAGATGGGTGTCGACGGATACGCTGGGGCTTGACGTGGGGATGACTCTTCTGAGCATTGAGAATCTTCGCCACGGCAGTGTTTGGAGGTGGTTCATGGCGAATCCAGAGCCGCAGAAGGCGATGAAGCTGGCGGGGATCGAGAAAGTTTAGGGTGGGAACTCCTGCTTGTTTTGAGTCTCAGGTCTTTTGTGCGACACATTTCAGTTCATACGTGGCCTATACTCGGATGTAGCGCGCTTTAGAACTGGAGAAACTCTTTACATCAATGGCTAAACAAAAGACAGACTTTCAGTTTCCGCTCACCGCGACCAGTCCGATTCTCGTAAGCGGGAAGTCGGATCATTCCCTGCGAAAACTTTTGTATGACTTTTTCACGGTGTCGGCGCGCATGGAAACGGTAAGACGCTATCTGGGGGAAAGGGTGAATATTACGGTTCCCCAATACAGCATCATCATGGCCGTGGCCGAACTGCAAGGCAAGAGCGGGGTCAGCGTTGGCCGGGTTGGCGAATATTTGCATGTGACCGGACCGTTCGTGACGATGGAGTCGGGAAAGCTTATAAAAAAAGGTTTCCTGGAGAAAAACCCTGACCTGCAAGATAAACGACTTTCGCTTCTTACCCTCTCTCCAGAAGGGGCAAAGGCGCTGCAATCCCTGGTTCCGGGATTGCAACAAATTAATGACGTGTTTTTTGAGCTGGACTCGCGGGCAGAGTTTGAGCGTCTGTGCAAGACTCTGGACAAACTGGTGGGCAACAGCCAACGCGCTCTGGCGCTGATCAATGCTACTCGCGGCAATCCGCGGCTTACGCTCGATCATGGCGGGATCGCGGTCAGCGACCTGCGATAGGTTGCTACGGGCTTCGGCTTTCGGGCTTCGGGCTTCGGGTGTACTGACGAGGCTTCGTCAGTCTATGGTTCGTCAGTCTATGGTTCGTTAGTCTATGGTTCTTTAGTCTATGGTTAGCCACAAGTATTGATTTCTTAATGCAGATTATTCCTGGGCTATTGCGTAACAATCCCCTCAAACACCCGGCTATCACGCTCCGTTCGAGGCCGCCCGCCGCGGGGCATTCGGGAACATTCCACGAAAGCTCCACTAACTGAAATAGCTAATTCACTTATCTTTTTCTCTTGACAGCCCAACAGGCTTGAAGTACATTGAAGGCCCCCAAGTCAGGGGCTTCTGTGGGCTCCGGACTGTTCTTCGACTGAACTCAACTGAAATTGCTGCGCTAGCGGCTTTGCTGCGCCTGTGGGGGCTTTCATGCAAGATAAGATGCAGTACTTTCCAACCGCCGTCAGCTTTCCCGGGACGGCATGCAGGTTCCAAGACCTTTTTCCCTCCGACATCATCATCATGCCCAGCGTGGGGAACCAGGGGCGCGATGACGGTGACAGCCTCAGACGGTACGAAGCGCAACAGCAACGCGGCCGTCCATCCGCTGGGCAGACTGGCGCCATCGAGACACGAGCGGTCGAAATGAGTGCCGGGGAAATTAAAGATGCAAGCCCGCGACCCGGCCGCCTGCTGTCTCCTCCGTTCGGCGTATTCCTGCGCGCTGCCTTGTTGGCCCACCTTGAAAGGACATTCCGGTGAAAAGATCCAAAGCTTTGCTGACTCTTGGTTTTGCTCTCGCCTGTGCAGCCATCACCTTCGGTCTGGGGGTTTGCGCCCAGGCACAAACCGTCACCAACCTTGCGAACTTCGATCGCGAGACCGGAGATGCACCCTTTGGATCGGTGATCCAGGCGACGAACGGGCGCTTTTACGGCGCTACCTTCGCCGGCGGCTTTTACCGGCAAGGCAACATCTTCGAGGTTACGTCCGGCGGAGAGCTCCGCGATGTTTACAGTTTTTGCGCAAAGCCGGTGGGGGACGAGTGCACCGACGGAGCCAGTTCCATTTGGGCCCCCGTACTCGCGAGCGATGGAAATCTCTACGGAGTGACGACGGCCGGCGGCAGCAATGCTGGCGACTACAACGGCGATGACGATCCTGGCTCAGGAACCATCTATAAGCTGACGCTTGGCGGTAAGCTCACGACGCTCTACACCTTTTGTCCCACCACTCCATGCATTGACGGGCAAGGCCCGACTGGGCTCATCCAGGGCAGCGACGGAAATTTCTACGGCACGACGACCACTGGGGGAAAGTTTAAGGAAGGAGTGATCTTTAAGGTCACTCCGGAGGGCGCGTACACCGAGCTGTACTCTTTCTGTTCGCTGGCGAGTTGCGCCGATGGCGAACGCCCGGTCTTCCCGCCACTCCAAGGCATCGACGGAAACTTTTATGGCACTGTGGGCACTGGCGGCGCGACGGGAGCCGGAGTGGTTTATAAGCTCACAGCTTCTGGAACCTATACGGTGCTCTACAACTTCTGCAGTTACGGGAACGGGCCTTGCCCAGGTGGCTCCGGTCCGACCAACATCGTGCAGGATGCCAACGGAAATCTCTTTGGCACAACCGAGTTCGGCGGCACCAGCGAGAGGGGCGAAGATGCAGGGGAAGGGATCGTGTTCGAGATCACACCGACGAATCAGTATATCGTCCTGCAAAATTTCGACTTTCGTCATGGATCTGCCCTCGGAGGACTGATGATAGCCAACGACGGCAACCTCTATGCGGCGACCATAGGCGACGAATTCGGCACGAACGGGGGAACCATTGTTGAGATCACGCCAGCGGGCGTTGCCACGACGGTCTACACGTTCGGCGAATGTGGTTCTACCGGCTACAACCCGGTGAGCACGCTTTTTCAAGGCACCGACGGCACTCTGTACGGAATGACTGTTTATGGCGGCGACGGCTGCGGGGGCTATGGCACGATCTATTCGGTTTCGAACGGCTTGAGTCCGCTGGTGGAAACTTCACCCGTGGCAGGCAAAGTCGGCCAAAGCGTGATCATCCTGGGCAACGGGCTGACTGGATCGAGCAGTGTGACATTCAACGGCGTCGAAGCCAACTTCACGGTTAAATCCGATACGTACATTCAGGCGACAGTTCCAGCGGGTGCGGGTACTGGCGTGGTTTCTGTTGTTACTCCGTCGGGAACGCTTAAGAGCAATCCGCAGTTTGTGGTGACGAAGTAATTGTTTGCAGCGAATTCTTGTACTGCCCTATGGGGCAAATTGGGGAGATTTCGATGAAGAGTTCCAAAGCTTTATTCACTCTTGGCCTTGCACTGGCGTGTGCGGCCTTCATCTTCAGTCTGGCGGTGCGCGCTCAGGCACAAACCTTCACCAGCCTTTACAGCTTTTGTACCGAGACAAACTGCGCGGATGGCGATGGGGTTACGGCGCCGCTGGTGCAGGGTACAGATGGAAACCTCTATGGCGAAACGGAGTTCGGCGGCGCGAGTGTGGGGAACGCCGCTTGCGGTTCCATTGGTTGCGGAACCATCTTTAAGATGACGCCCCAGGGCACGTTCACTACCCTCTACACGTTTTGTCTGTCATCGACGTGTACAGATGGCGGCGCTCCAGCTGGGGGATTGGTGCTCGGCACCGATGGAAACTTTTATGGCGTCACTAGCGGGGGCGGGACCGACGGCTTTGGCACGGTATTCAAAATTACCCCCGCGGGCAAACTGACCACGCTGCACAATTTCGACAATACAGACGGGTGGGTAGCTCAGGGAAGCGGGCTTATCCAGGCGGCCAATGGAAACTTCTATGGAACCACATTCTATGGCGGCGCTAACGGCGAAGGCACGGTGTTTGAGATTACTCCGAGCGGAAGTTTTACGTCGCTCTATAGTTTCCCTACAAACTCCGCATGCCCTTATTGTACTGGTCCGAATGGGCTGACCCAGGGCGTGGACGGCAATATCTATGGAACAACTTTTGCAGGGGGTGTTACGGATAACTGCAATGCCGGGAGCACAAGCGGAACTTTTTTCCAACTCACGCCCTCCGGAACGCTGACCACGCTGGCCGTATTCTGCCGCCTGACCGGGAACCGCCCGAACTCGACGTTGGTTCAGGCCGCGAACGGAAATTTCTACAGCACAACCGCTGCTGGCGGAGACAGCACACACGTGGACCAGGGCACGGTCTATGAAATGACAACTAATGGTTCGATCACTTCGTTGTACAGCTTCTGCCTGCAAACGAATTGCCCTGACGGCAAAACTCCAATAGGGATTGCCTTGGGTACCGATGGGAACTTCTATGGCACGACCCAGCTCGCCAACGCAACGCAGAAGGGGACGATCTACGAGATCACTCCGGCGGGACAACTCACCACGCTCCACTTCTTTACTGCTACGAACGGAAACTTCCTTGGTGGATCCAATCCTGCTGGCCCCATGTTGTTGCATACCAACGGCAAGTTCTACGGCCTCACCGGCCTCGGAGGGAAAAAGGGGATTGGCACCATCTTCAGCTTTGACACCGGGCTGGGACCGTTCGTAAAGACCGTCCCGACCTCGGGCGCGGCGGGAAAAAACGTGACCATCCTGGGAACGAATCTGACGGGAGCAACCGCCGTCAGCTTCGATGGAACTGCAGCTACGTTCAAAGTGGTTTCGGCCACAGAAATCACTACCACCGTGCCTAGCGGGGCGAAGAACGGGACAGTGACGGTGACGACGTCAGGTGGTACGAAGCTCAGCAGCAATGTGGCGTTTCAGGTTCCGTAGAGACTTACATGGGAGGACATTTCGATGAAAAGTTTCAAATCGCTCACTCTTCTTGTATTCGCATGTGCGGTCGTCACCTTCAGCCTGGCGGCGCGCGCCCAGGCGCAAACCCTAACCTACCTCGCCACCTTCAACGGCGTCGACGGGAGCGGGCCGAGCACGGTAATCCAGGCGACGGACGGAAATTTTTACGCCACAACCGCCGGCGCCGGCGAGGGCGCGGGTTCAGTGGGGAACGTGGTCAGAATTACGCCTGCCGGAGAGATTAGTTCGATCTACACCTTTTGCTCGCAACCGCACTGCCCTGATGGACAACTTCCGGAAACGCCTCCCATCCTCGGCAACGATGGAAATCTCTATGGCGTCACCTCTGGGGGTGGTTCCGACTTAGGCAATGGAGGTGGATGGGGAACGGTTTACAAGCTGACGCTCGACGGTCAACTGACCACGCTCTACACCTTCTGCACCGTCAGTCCGTGTGCCGATGGCGCGAGCCCTGTGGGTATTATGCAAGCGGCCGACGGCAACTTTTACGGCACCACGGTGGAAGGCGGCGGAGAGTCTGGCGCGGGCGTGCTCTTCGAGATTACTGCAGCCGGCGAGTTCAGCGTGGTCCACACGTTTTGTTCGCTGGCCAATTGCGCAGACGGTTCAGCGCCAGGTTCGGTGCCTTTCCAGGGCAGCGACGGAAGCTTGATTGGGACCACACGCTGGGGAGGAACCTACGGAGGCGGAGTGGTGTATTCGCTGAGTCCCTCAGGAACGTTCAACGTGGTCCACACCTTCTTTTGTTCGAACCCTCCTTGTCCCAGAGGGTATGACCCCAACGGGGTAGTGCAGGATGCTGCCGGAAATCTTTTTGGCACAACGTATTTCGGCGGCAGCTCCGGCAATGGCACGGCATTCGAGATCACGTCGACGCATCAATTTAAGCTGCTGCACAGTTTCACTTACGGCTCCGGCACAGCCCCCCGCCCGTTGACGCTGGGCAATGACGGGAACCTGTATGGAACGACGGAGGGGATCAATGGCTACGGGACGATTTTTCAGATCACTCCAGCGGGCGCGTATAAGACGCTCCACAATTTCACTTACGGTGGGGGCACGGTTCCCTATACCGGGCTGTATCAAGCTCCCAACGGCAATTTCTACGGCGCCATCGAATACTACGGCAACAATTCGAACGGCGCTGAATATACCTTCAATTACAACCTCGGGCCACTGGTGCAAACTGCGCCGCAGTCGGGCATAGTCGGGACCAGCGTGCTGATCGTCGGCAATGGCCTGACTGGATCGACGAGAGTCACATTTAACGGCGTGGCTGCGGCATTTACGGTGGAGTCCGACACCTATATCAAAGCGACGGTTCCTACGGGGGCGACGACCGGCACGGTTTCTGTGGTGACGCCATCGGGAACGCTCGATAGCTATCCGCAGTTTCTGGTTACGAAGTAATGATTTAAGTAATGGAGTTCCACCGAGGAAACTGTCATGCGAATCGAGAAGCAACATTTCGCGCCCATCGCCCTGATCGTGCTAACCGTGTTGCTTTCGGCCACCTACGCGGTGGCGCGACAAGACTCGCCGAAAGAAAAAGTCCTGGTCAATTTCGCAGTCGAGGGCTCGGTTGGCTATACGCCGACTGGCGCACTGATTTCCGACGGTGCCGGAAATTTTTACGGCGTTAACGGTAACGGCGGGGTGGGCGGAGGAACGGTCTTTGAGATATCTCGCTCGGGCGAAGGAGGATGGACCGCAAAGTTGATCGATGATCTCCAACCGAACTCGCACTATAACAATGCGCTGGTCATGGATTCGTCCGGGAATCTTTACGGCACCCTCTATTGGGGTGGCGCCAACACCTGTACCGACGGTTACGACGATTATTTGTGCGGTGGGGTTTATGAGTTGTCGCCGAATGGCTCGGGTGCATGGACGGTAAACATCATATGGAATGCCAGCCAGAAGGGAGGGTGGCGACCGTATCACCTGATCATGGGCCCTGACGGAAACCTGTATGGCACCACCTATTGGGGCGGTGACGGGGGAAGGGGAACTGTCTTTGAACTACAGCGTACGGGTGGGCAATGGACGCACAGCATATTGACCGCCGCTGGCGGCCTGCCAGACAGCCTGGTTTTCGACAAGGCCGGGAACCTCTACGGCACGAACTACTACGGCACTGAAGGAGGGGGCACCCTTTTTCAGTTGAAGAAAATGAACAGCGGCTGGCAGGAAGTCACTTTATTCGACTTCAATGCCAGCGGCTCCGGAGCATCGGGCGGATATGGCCTGAACGGGGTGATCCTCGGCAGCGATGGCAATTTTTACGGCACGACGGATTCGGGTGGGGACGGACATGGTGTTGTATTTGAGTTGTCGCCGACATCGGGTGGGGCCACGCAAGAGACCGTTTTATACAGCTTTTTAGACGGGGGACCAAACGAATACGGTGCCAGTCCGCTCCTCGTCGAATCAGCGGGCAATCTTTATGGCGCTACCTTCGGTGGCGGCCCTGGAGGTTATGGCACTGTCTTCCAACTGACGCCGTCAGGAAACGGTGCGTGGTCCTATACCCTCCTGCACAGTTTTCCGAGCGATGCTGAGGACGGCAAAAGCCCGAATGGTTTTCTGGTCGATTCAAAAGGAAATATTTACGGCACGACGGTGGGCGGCGGTACGGCGGGATTGGGAACGGTGTTTGAGATTACGCCTTAGCCTCATGCGGATTCTTGTAATTAGAGACGACGTGGTTTTGCGGCACTGCTTACGGGAGATTTCTATGAAGCGTTCCATTCAGTTCACTCTTGGTCTTGCTCTGTTCTGTGCGGCCTTCACCTTCAGCCTGGCGGCGCGCGCGCAAGCACAGACTTTCTCCTACTTCGTCAACCTCAGCGCCGGAGCCGATGGCGTCTCTTCGGTGATGCAGGCGCCGGACGGAAACTTTTACATGAGCGGCTACCCCGGCGCATACGGCCACCGCGGGGCCATCCTGAAACTGACGCCCTCCGGAGAGTTCAGCATCTTATACAGTTTTTGCGCGCAGCGCGGCTGCCCAGACGGCAGCTATCCATTTACTCCCATTCTTGGGAGCGATGGGAACTTTTACGGAACGACACAAGAAGGCGGCAGCCATTTCGAGGGAGGAACGATTTTCAAGATGACCCTTGCCGGCGAACTCACGACGCTCTACACGTTTTGTACCACCAAGGAATGCCCGGACGGCGCTAGCCCGGAGGGAATTCTCCAGGCCAGCGACGGGAATCTTTACGGAATGGCAGGCGGCGGCGGGATCGGTAGCCAAGGCACGATTTTCCGGGTGAGCACTACGGGGGAGTTCACGAAGCTGCACGATTTTTGTTCGGCTGCGAATTGTGCAGACGGTTACAACCAGTTTTCCCCGCCAATCCAGGGCAATGACGGAAATCTTTACGGCGCAACCTATGCGGGGGGATCCCATAGCGCAGGTCTGCTGTACAAGCTAACTCTCGCCGGGGAGTACAGGATCATCTACGACTTCTGTTCTCTTTCTAACTGTGCCGACGGTGGTGGGCCGAACACGATCGTGCAGGATGCCAACGGGAATTTTTTTGGCACAACCCAGGGTGGGGGCAGCAAGGAATATGGGACGGTGTTCGAGCTTACATCGACCAATCAATTCATCGTCCTGGCCAACTTCGACTACGTTCACGGCACTCCTCTTGGAAAATTGACACTGGCTAGCGACGGCAATTTCTATGGAAATACACAAGGCGGAGAAAATGCCGGAACTGTTTTTGAGGTCACGCCGAAGGGCGAGGTCACGTTTCTCAACATCTTCTCAACCTGCGCCCTTGATAGCGGCTGGTATCCACTGGGCTTGCTCTTTCAGGGCACCAACGGAACTCTCTACGGAACCACCGCCTACGGCAACAGCGTTGGTGACTGCAATCCCGAAGGCGTGGGTTATGGCACGATTTACAGCGTCTCCGGCCCCACCCCGTTGGTAGAAACCGTACCCGTGGCTGGCCCCGTCGGGCAGAGTGTCATCATCCTGGGCAACGGTCTGACTGGATCGACCAGCGTCACCTTCAACGGCGTGGAGGCGGCGTTTACGGTTCAGTCCGATACCTATATTAAGGCGACGGTTCCAACGGGCGCGAGTACGGGCGTGGTGTCTGTGGTTACTCCGAGTGGAACGCTTAAGAGCAATCCGCAGTTTGTGGTGGCGGAGTAGTTGCATTGACTCTAGCTTCGTGCTTGCAGAAAAGCTAAATCGTTGGATCAACGAATGAAGATAAGGCTAGACAACAGTTTAGGAACAAACAACCAGGAGGAATCATGAGCCAGCTTCGTTTCGCCAAGAACGTATGTTTCGCGCTCGCGCTATGCATGGCGACTGCGCTCGTTTGCCCTGCGCAAAATCTAACAACGCTCTCCAGTTTTAGCGGCAGCGACGGAAGCGACCCGCAATCTGTGATTCAAGGCACCGATGGCAACTTCTACGGAGTAACGTACTCCGGCGGAGCCAACAATAACGCGGGAACCGTCTTCAAAATGACGCCCAGCGGGACGCTGACCACGCTGTACAACTTCTGCGCGCAAAAAAACTGTACCGACGGCGAAAACCCGGCTGGGCAGCTCCTGCAGGCAAAAGACGGCAACCTCTACGGTACGACGTTTTATGGCGGGGCGAATTGCATCCTCGAAAACGACCCCATTACCGGCTGTGGCACGATCTTTAAAATCACCACCGGCGGCGAGTTCACCTCGCTCTACAGTTTCTGTTCGGTTGTGGTGGAAGGATATTGCTCGGATGGCGTAGCTCCCTATGCTGGATTGATTCAGGGAAATAACGGCGATCTTTACGGTACGGCCTCGGAGGGCGGATTGAACGGCAATTGCTCGAATTGCAATGGCGCCGGCACGGCCTTCAAGATTACGACTGCAGGCGCACTGACTACAATTTTTCAATTTTGCAATTCAACCAATAGTGGCGGTTACTGCCTCGACGGTGGTGCGCCCTACGGAGGGCTGGTACAAACCTCCGATGGGACTTTCTACGGCACCCTCTACAACGGAGGGACGGGCACCGACAACAGCGGCGGTGTGGTTTATAAGCTGACAGCTTCGGGGCAGTTCACGGTTCTGCACAGCTTTTGCTCGAGCTATAACTGCCAGGACGGAGCCTATCCGTTCACATCACTGGTTCAGGCTTCCAACGGAAACTTTTACGGAGTGACTCGCAACGGCGGATACCGCGGGGACATCGGCGACGGCACGGTGTTTAAGGTATCCCCGTCAGGAACTTTTACAACCCTACATGTCTTCCGCGGCACGGACGGTGAGTCTCCGCTCGGCATCTTGTTTCAAGCTACGGACGGCGACCTGTACGGCACAACAGCGGACGGGGGCAGCGGCAACGGTACCGGCATCAATGGCGGCACGCTCTTCAAGATGACCTTGAGTGGGCAATTTTCCACGCTGTACACCTTCTGCGATCAAACGAATTGCACCGATGGAGACGGTCCCGTAGGAGGCGTTATTCAAGGCAAGGACGGCGACTTGTACGGAACGACTGGGATAGGTGGCTCCGACTTCGATGGTGTTGTCTATCGTTGGACGCTCCATGGCGAGTAGAAACGCCATAATCAGGAGAAATTTTTATGAAAAATTCCAAAGTTTTACTGACTCTCGGCCTTGCACTGGCATGTGCAGCTTTCACTCTCAGCCTGGGGGGGAGCGCCCAGGCACAAACTCTTTCCTACCTTGCCGACTTCGATGGCACGAACGGCTTTCAGCCCTTTGGCGGGGTGACGCAGGGGACGGACGGAAACTTTTACGGCACGACCACCAATGGCGGCGGTCATGGGTATGGGAACGTCTACCGCATTACGCCGAGCGGAGAGATCACTTCGATTTACGATTTTTGCAAACGACCCAATTGCGCCGACGGCGCAACTCCCGAGTCAGCTCCAGTGCTGGGAAGTGATGGCAATCTTTACGGTACAACCAATGGGTTCGCCTACGGCGGATACGGAACGGTATACAAGATGACGCTAAGCGGCGAACTTACGACACTCTATACGTTTTGCTCGCTGGCGGAATGCGCTGACGGCTCGTTGCCGAATGCGCTCATGCAGGCCAGCGACGGAAACTTTTACGGCACAACGAACCGGGGAGGAAGTTCCAACGCGGGCACGATCTTCAAGGTCACTCCGTCCGGGCAGTTCACATCGCTCTACAGCTTTTGTTCGCTGGCGAATTGCGCAGATGGCAATAGTCCAGTCTATCCGCCGATCGAGGGCAGCGATGGAAACCTCTATGGCGCGGCGTGGGAATACCAGGGGGGAGGTGTCTTATACAGATTCACGCTGGCGGGAAACTATAAGGCCCTCTACAGCTTCTGCCGGGGGATCTTCTGCACCGGCGGCTCAGGGCCGCTGGCGCTGGTGCAGGATGCCGATGGAAATTTCTTTGGCACAACCCAGTATGGTGGCGGCAGTGACGACGTGGGAACACTATTTGAACTCACATCGAAGCAAGAGTTCATCAACCTGCACAACTTCGACAAGACTGATGGAGCCTATCCGAGTGCAGGATTGACGTTGGCGAGCGACGGCAATTTGTATGGAGCGACAGTAGAGGGTGGGCCGGCTGACGCGGGAACTATTTTTGAGATCACCACAGCGGGTACGTTCAGAACGCTCTATACATTCGCACATCCTTATGCCTTCAACCCGACTGGGCCGCTTTTTCAAGGCACCGATGGAAGTTTCTACGGAGCCACTCCCGGCGGCAATGGCGACGGCCCCCTGGGCACGGTCTTCGAATTCTCGAATGGCCTGGCCCAGTCGGTACAAACCGCGCCGAAGGCGGGCGCAGTCGGGAAAAGCGTTCTCATCCTCGGCAACGGGCTGACCGGGACGAGCAGCGTCACCTTCAACGGCGTGGAGGCGGCGTTTACGGTGGAATCCGATACCTATATCAAAGCGACGGTTCCAAAGGGCGCGACTACGGGCGTGGTGTCTGTTGTCGCTCCATCGGGAACGCTGAACAGCAATCCGCAGTTTGTGGTGACGAAGTAGCTGTTTGTAACTCATTTTTGTTCCGCATTTGTCACGCAAATTAGGAGGGCATTTCAATGAAGGGATTCAAATCGTTGCTTGCTCCTGGCCTTTCACTGGGATATGCAGCCATGGCCTTCGGCCTGGCGGCGCGCGCCCCGGCACAGGATCTCACGACTCTATCCAGTGACTACCTCACCGTTGCTTTCCCCGTCGCCGCCGTAAACAACTCGGGCGAGGCGATCGGCGATGGCGGACTCGCGACCGTAATCGTGCGGGAGCCCGACGGCACCACCACAACGTTCGCTCCGCCCGGCGCCGTTAACGTGTACGCCATCGCCATCAATAATGTGGGAGCGGTGGCCGGCTGGTATTACGACGCGGGCAGCGTGCGACACGGCTTTCTGCGGGACGCAGCAGGCACCATCGCCGTGATCGAGGCTCCCGGCGCCGGCAACCAACTGCGAAGCGGGACCATGGTTGACTCGGTGAACGACGCCGGATACGTCAGCGGGCACTACTTTGACAGCCAGGGCAAGACCCACGGCTTTGTGCGTGACTGGTCCGGGGACTACTTCGACTTCGCGCCCTCCGGTTCGACTTACGTTGGCGTCAGCCTGCTCAGCCAGAACGGGGAGGCTTGCGGATGGTACCAGGACGCGAGTTCGATCGGGGTCGGCTACGTCCGCGACGCTAGCGGCCGGATCACCAGCTTCGCGGCGCCCGGCAGCGCATCGACCCAAGCGGCAGGCATCAACGCATCGGGACAAATCACCGGCACCTATACCGTCGAAGCCACCGGCAAAATGCAAGGCTTTATCCGCAACGCGGATGGCAGCTTTGTCACTTTTGCGCTTCCTGGCGGCACAATCTTCCCGTCGGTGATCGTGGGCATTGCCGACAATGGCGACGTGGTGGGTTACTACGGGTCCAGCGGTTTTCATGGGTTCCTACGCAGCGCGGCCACCGGCGCCATCACTACCTTTGACGATCCCGATGCAGACCACACGCACTTCGATGGTACGTTTCCCGAGAGCGTCAGCGGCAACGAAACCATCGGCGGCAATTTCTCGGATGACAAGGGCAGCGGTGCGGGCTTCATTTTAGCCGGGGAAGCGGACTAGAAGTCGTACGAACGATCTGACGGAGGACATCACGATGAAGAATTCAAAGTCTTTGCTCACCCTTGGCCTTGCACTCGCGTGTGCGGCCATCACCTTCAGCCTGGCGGTGCATGCCCAGGCACAAACCTTCTCCTACTTCACCAACTTCAGCGCCAGAGACGCGGGCTCGTCGGTGATGCAGGCGACGGATGGAAACCTTTATATGGGTGGCGGCCCCGGCGCATACGGCCGAGGGGCCATCCTGCGAGTGACGACCTCCGGAGGGTTCAACGTCCTATACAGTTTCTGCCCTCAGCGCGGCTGCCCAGATGGGAGTTATCCCTCTACGCCCATTCTTGGAAGCGACGGGAACTTTTACGGAACGACGGAAACCGGCGGCAACCGTTTCGGTGGAGGAACGGTTTTTAAGATGACCCTCGACGGCCAGCTCACGACGCTTTACTCGTTCTGCACAACCGACGAGTGCCCGGACGGCTCCGAGCCGGGAGGAATCATTCAGGCTAGCGACGGGAATCTTTACGGGATAACGATCGGCGCCGCATTGCAGGATTCAGGCACGCTTTTCCGGATCAATCCCACGACGGGTAAGTTCACGACGCTGCACTATTTCTGTTCGGCTGTGAATTGCGTGGATGGTTACGAACAATCCACGCCCATCCAGGGCATCGACGGCAACTTGTATGGAACCACACTTCTGGGAGGAGCAAACGGAGGTGGTGGCGTCCTCTATAAGCTAACCCTCGATGGCCAGTACACCGTCCTCTATAACTTCTGCTCTCTTTCTCAATGCGCGGACGGCGGTGGGCCCACTGGGCTCGTGCAGGATGCCGAGGGGAATTTTTTTGGCACAACGGAAGGGGGTGGCAAAGATGGATACGGAACAGTGTTCGAGTTTACAACGACCCACCAAGAGATCGTCTTGGACAACTTTGACTACGTTCGCGGCGATCCGTGGGGATCGTTGACTTTGGCCAATGATGGCAATTTCTACGGAACGAGTGGAGGCGACGGGAGCCTCCAGGACGGCGGAACTGTCTTTAAGGTGACGCCAACCGGTGAGATCACATTTCTGACTGTCTTTGGACCATGTGCCGACGATAGCGGTCGCTACCCGGGTGGGATCGTCTTTGAGAGTACGTCTGGAACACTCTACGGAGTCACTTCCTACGGCAACAGCCTCGGCGATTGCAATAACAATGGCTTCGGCTATGGCACGATCTTCCAAGTCTCGGGCCTGAGCTCGCTGGTGGAGACCGCACCGCTGGCTGGCCCTGTTGGGCAGAGCGTGATCATCCTCGGCAATGGCCTGACTGGATCCACTAGAGTGACGTTCAACGGAGTCGCGGCGTCGTTTACGGTGGAGTCCGATACCTACATTCAGGCGACAGTTCCGGCGGGTGCGAGTACTGGCGTGGTTTCTGTTGTTACTCCGTCGGGAACGCTTAAGAGCAATCCGCAGTTTGTGGTGACGGAGTAAGAAGTAATTTGGATCGAGGCTATGCCCAACGAGGTGATGACAATGAACCGCTCGAAATTTCAGCTGACTCTTGGCCTTGCACTCGCATTTGCGATCACGATCAGCCTGGCAGTGAGCGCCCAGGCACAACTGAAGCAACTGGCCGAACTCACCGATTCCGACAGCGATGGATATAGCGACGATTTTGGCGGAGCCACCGCGGCAGCGCAACCGGGCGCGGCAACGGAGAAAACGGTCCTCAATTTTCCGGCCAGCGGCGCCCTCGGCAATACACCGGGTTTCGGACTGATTTCCGACGCGGCGGGAAATCTGTACGGCGTCACTACGGATGGTGGCTTTGGATACGGGTCGGTCTACGAATTATCTCCCACGGGCAATGGTGGATGGACGGCCACATCACTCTATCTGTTCCAGCCTGGCGAGGATGGTCATTATCCTGTGGGTGGGCTCGTCAGGGATTCGTCCGGCAATCTTTACGGAACGACCGAAGAAGGCGGCTCCAACCTATTTTGCACTAACGACTGGGACGTTTTACCCTGCGGCACGGTTTTTGAATTGTCGCCGAATGGCTCGGGCGGCTGGTCGGAAAAAATCCTATTCAACTTCAGCCAAAAGGATGGCTATTGGCCCATCTCCAGTTTGATCATGGATGCCGCCGGAAACCTCTACGGCACTACGCCAGGCGGCGGCGAATTCGGTGGGGGGACGGCGTACGAGTTGCAGCGCAACGGCGAAAATTGGACGGAAACCGTCCTCCACAGCTTCGGCGGGGCTGGGGATGGTAGCAATACGCTGAACCCGCTGCTTCTCGATGCGTCCGGAAACCTCTACGGAGCCGCGACTCAGGGTGGTTCCGGCGGCGGGCTCGTTTTCAAGTTGTTGGAGACGGACGGCGGGTGGAGAGAGGATATTTTGTTCGAGTTCACCGCTTCGGCAACATCGCCGTTTGCTCCGGACAGCGGATTGATTTTCGGCAAAGGCGGTAGTCTCTACGGCATCCTGCTCGATTGGAATGGAACCATCAGTGGACTTGGCTCTGTGTTCGAGTTATCGCCCACGAGCGGCGGCAGTTGGAAAGAGACCGTTTTGTACACCTTCGCCAACAAGACCGACGGGGATGGCCCTTGGGGGAATTTAGCCTTCGATTCAGCCGGCAATCTTTATGGCATAACCACCAACGGCGGCTCGAAGGGCCTGGGGAATGTCTTCGAACTAACGCCGTCCGCAAGCGGCGCATGGACGGAGACGGTTGTGCACAGTTTTCAGGGCTCCCCCGACGGGGCCACTCCCAATCCTGGTCTGCTGTTTTCCAAAGGAAAGCTGTATGGGGAAACTTCCGCGGGCGGCTCGGCGGGAGGCGGCACCGTGTTTGAGGTCACACCTTAGCGCCCCCTGAAGAGTGAATTCGAATTCGGGTAAGACGGAGGTCCCGGTGCCTCCTGTTGAGAAGCGCCGGTCGAGGATCCTTTTATGAAAACTTCTAGATTCCAAATCACCCTTGGCCTTGCATTCACCGCAGCCTTCACCTTCAGCCTGGCGGTGCGCGCGCAGGCACAAACCCTGACCACACTCTACGATTTCGGCTCGGAACGTGATGCGACAAACCCCGGCGGATTGATCCGCGATGCTGGTGGCAACTTCTATGGCAACTCAGTCTATGGAGGGACCCGGGGTGAGGGGACAGTCTTTCAGCTCTCACCTCCCTCTGAGGCCGGAGGCAACTGGACCGAAACCATTCTCTATAGCTTTCAGGGAGGCAGTGATGGAGCCCAGCCCTTCGGACCGCTCAGCATGGACAAAAATGGAAACCTCTACGGCGTGACTGCGGGAGGCGGAAACCAGGACGAAGTCTGTTACTCAAACGGATGCGGTACAGTCTTCGAAATTTCTCCGCCTGCCGATCCGGGAGGGACCTGGACCGAGCGCCTCCTTTACCGATTCTCTTCCAGCGGAGGATGGGGACCTGCGCAGGGAGTGATCCTTGATAGCAGGGGCAACCTTTACGGAACGACGCTGAACGGCGGCCGCGATGGCCAAAACGCCGGCACTATTTTTCGCCTCACGCCGACAAACGGAACGTGGGTCGCGGCGACCCTTTATAGCTTCGGCATTTACGACAAGGCTGGTTACAGTGCAGGCCCCCTCAAGCTCGATGCGGCCGGTAACCTTTATGGCGCAACGGGGACTTCCGGCATTGCCAATGCCGGCGGGTCCGTTTTCAGGCTAAGCCCACCTTCGAAATCTGGCGCTCAATGGACTCTGACCATTCTGTTCACTCCCCTTTTTCAAGGAACCTCCAGCGCGTGGGTGACTCCCCCAATTCTGATGGGCTCCGATGGCGCGATCTATGGCACAACATACTACGGAGGAAACGGGAATGGCATTGTCTACAAGCTTAATCCTCCCGCTTCTCCGGGCGGACAATGGGAGCAGACGATCCTTTACGCGTTCCCCAGCGCACTTCATGGCAATCCGAATGGCGGCGTCGTGGGCGATCCCAAAACTAATGTCCTCTACGGAACGACTATTGGAGGCGATGGGACAGTCTTTCAACTAACTCCTCCTACACAGTCCGGAGATCAATGGACCTACACGCTGCTGCATGCGTTTACCAACACTGGCGACGGCTGGGCACCGGACGGCGTAGTGCCTGATGGTTCAGGGAATCTCTACGGTTTGACTGACTGGGGTGGAACATCCACCTACGGAACATTTTTTGAGCTAACGAAGTAACCGGTTTCGCCGCAGCGCTTGGTGGCGCACCTTAGGAGGACATTTCGATGAAAGGCTATATGCGATGGGACAAATTCAGGAGGACATTCCGATGAGACGCTCTAAATCTTCGTTGACTCTTGGCCTTACGCTGGCATGCGCCGCCGTCCCCTTCAGCCTGGCGGTGCGCGCCCAGGCACAGACCTTCACCGTGCTGCACACGTTCGGCGGTGGATTGGTCGACGGCGAGTATCCGGGCGGCGGCCTGGTTGAGGACCCGACTGGCAACATCTTCGGCGCCACGCAAGAAGGAGGTGCGGCGAATGCGGGAACAATCTTCAAGATCGATTCTAAGGGACATGAATCGCTGCTCTACAGTTTCACCGGGGGCGCGGATGGATACTTCCCTACCTCAACCTTGCTTCTGAATACCAATGGCGAAATGTACGGAGTAACGGGTTTCGGCGGCGATCTCAATTGCGGATATTCCGGCTGTGGTGTGGTTTTTGCAGTTGATTCCGTCGGAGCGCTGCGCGTCCTCCATACCTTTCATTTCCAGGACGGAGATGGCCCCTGCACCTTCTTCGTTTGCGGGGCTTTGGTAGAGGACCCAGACGGCAACCTTTATGGCACAACCGACGGCGGTGGCAATGCAATGTTTTATGGAACAGCATTCAGTGTCTCTTCTGCCGGCGAAGAGCAAACGCTGTACAACTTCTGCACCCAAGCCGATTGCGTGGACGGATATGGCAGCGGAAATCTGACGCGCGATGCCGCCGGGAATCTCTACGGCGTCGCCTTTGAAGGAGGTGTTTACGGCCTTGGACTGCTGTTCAAGATCGACTCTTCCGGTGCCTACAGCGTGCTGCATAACTTCGGTGAAGGAACCGATGGGGCATCGCCGTGGGGCGCCCCCTACATCGATGCCGTCGGAAATCTCTACGGCACCACGTTTTATGGTGGCGACCTCAGTTGTGAAAGTGGAAGAGGCTGCGGCATCGTTTACAAAGTGGGCGCGAACGGCGTGGAGACGACCCTGCATCAATTCCACGGCGGGACCGATGGCGGCTTTCCGTACGGAGGGCTGACCCGGGATGGCCAAGGCAATTTCTACGGAACCACGTCCGGAGGTACGGTGACCGGGGATTATGGAACCGCGTTCCGATTGGATTTGAAGGGCCGGGAAACCGTCCTGCATCATTTCAAGGCGGCCACAGACGGTGTGTATCCGCAAGCGGGCCTGCTGCTCGACGCGCGCGGCAACCTCTACGGAACTACATCGGGCCTTGACGCTTTCAACTACGGCACCGTATTCAAGATTGCTCCCTAACCCTCGGCGCTGGCATTGCGGTGCGGGAGGGAGATTCGAATAAGTTTTTCGGATCGCCTGAAGAGGAATTTTTATGAAGAGATTCAAGTCTCGGCTCATCCTTGGCCTTGCGTTCGCGTGTGCGGCTATCACCTTTAGCCTGGCGGTTTCCGCGCAGGCGCAAATCCTGCACGCCGTCGGCGTCTTTGACGGTCCTAACGGCAACGGACCTTATTCATCTGTGGTCCAGGGGCCGGACGGGAATATTTATGGCACAACTGACTCCGGCGGCAACGACACTCAGTCCGGCACTCTCTTTCGCTTAACACCCTCCGGGGAGGTCACCGATCTTTACAATTTCTGCTCTCTGGCTAAATGTGCCGACGGATGGGGTCCCGATTCGGCTCCCGTGGTCGGAATCGACGGAAACTTTTACGGAGTGGTGCAGGGAGGTGGGAGCGGCCAATTGGGGACATTTTACAGGATGACGCTTGACGGAGAATTTACCACTCTCTATAACTTCTGCGCCACCCGGCCCTGTACTGGAGGTGGCGCCCCTACTGGAATCATCCTGGGCGGCGACGGGAATTTCTACGGAACCACAGATGGAGGGGGCAATGCCTCCGGCTCCGGCACGATTTTCTCCATCAGTCCAACCGGCCAGCTCACGCTGCTCCACACGTTTTGTTCGCTTACGCCGAATTGCCTCGATGGCGCAAGGGCATTCTACCCACCGATCCTGGGCAGCGACGGCAACCTTTATGGCGTGACCTGGGGAGGCGGAAGCCTGGGGGGTGGGGTCTTGTACGAACTAACTCCTTCGGGAACTTATAGCGTGCTTTACAACTTCTGTGGTCAGGAGTTGGGCTGTTCCGGTATTGGAGAGCCCTACTACGTAGTGCGGGACGCCAATGGCAACTTCTTCGGCACAACTGAGTACAACGCCGAGGGGCGTGGGTACGGAAGCGTGTTTGAGTTCACGTCGACCAATCAACTGCTCGTGCTGCACAATTTCGATGACGACAACGACTGGCCCTACACAGGACTGACGATTGCCAATGACGGCAATGTCTACGGGGTGTTTGGATATGACACCAAGGCTAGCGGATCGATTTTTACGGTAACTCCGGCCGGTGTTTACACGAGGATTTATTCCTTCGACCCGGATTTCCGTGGCGACGCCGGCGCTCCACCCGTTGGCCCGCTTTTTCAGAGCACCGATGGCAGTCTTTATGGAGTCACTCCCTACGGCCCCGGCGACTTTGATGGCGAAGTTTTCAGATTCTCGAACGGCCTCAGCCCGCTGGTGGAAACCGTGCCCGTGATGGGTCCGGTCGGGCAGAGCGTCCTCATCCTGGGCAATGGCTTGACTGGATCTACCAGCGTCACCTTCAACGGTGTGGCGGCGAAATTTACCGTCGAGTCCGATTCGTATATCAAGGCGACGGTTCCAACGGGCGCGACTACCGGCGTGGTGTCCGTAGTCACTCCATCGGTGACGCTTAAGAGCAATCCGCAGTTTGTGGTCACGAAGTAGTTATCGCACGTAGCGGCGGACGCGTTCGTCCGCCATGGGACAAATTTAGGAGGATATTCCGATGAAAGGTTCCAAATCTTTTCTTGCCCTTGGCTTTGCGCTGGCATGTGCAGCTTTCGCTCTCAACCTCGCGGTGTGCGCCCAGGCACAATCAGTCAGCTTCGTCGCCGACTTCAATGGCGGAAATGGATGGCAGCCCTTTGGATCGGTGGTCCAGGCGACGGACGGGAACCTTTACGGCACAACATCCTCCGGCGGAATCTATAGGGGTGGGAACGTATTCCGGATGACGCCCGAGGGCAAAATCGGATCGATTTACAGTTTCTGCTCACAGACAAACTGCGCCGATGGCCAATCTCCCCAAACGGCCCCTATTTTGGGAAGTGACGGGGCTCTCTACGGTGTGACACTGACGGGAGGAACAGGGGTCTATGGCGGCGGGAACGGGGTGGTTTACAGGCTGACGCTTGGGGGCAAGATCACGGTGCTCCACACCTTTTATTCCTGTTACCCGTGCGTCGACGGCTCACTACCAAACGGAATGATTTTGGGCAGCGACGGGAATTTCTACGGCACGACCAATTATGGAGGAACCGGTGGCGTCGGAATTATCTTTGAGATCAGTTCAACCGGCGACCTTAAGATACTCTACTCGTTTTGTTCGCAGGCGAACTGCGTCGACGGCGAATATGCGGCCTACCCTCCAGTGCAAGGCAATGACGGGAATTTTTATGGCACAACACTCGCCGGAGGGACAGAAGGAGGCGGCGTTTTTTACCAGATCACTCCCGCGGGCGCCTATAAGGTTCTCCACAACTTCTGCAATCTTCCCAGCGGGGACTGCCCCGAGGGTGCGTATCCATACGGCATCGTGAAGGGCGCAGATGGAAATTTCTATGGCACGAGTATCGGCGTTGTGTTCAAGATTACGCCGGCAGGTCAATACACCAAGCTCTACGGCTTCGACTACCACGGGGATCTCGGCGAAGCCTACCCACAATTGACCCTCGGCAGCGACGGGAATCTCTATGGGATCCTGGCCGGCGCCTCTTACGCGTCGTGGGCTCCCCAGTCGCTGGGCGGCATTTACGAGATCACGCCGGAGGGCGCTTTCACGCCGCTCTATGCCTTCTGCCAATGCGGATCGACCGCCGGCTACGCTCCGCTGGATCCGCTTTTTCAGGGCACCGACGGCAACTTCTACGGGACCACTGCGTACAACGGCTCCACCGGTACTGACAAGTTCAGTGGCTATGGCACTGTCTTCAAACTCTCGACCGGCCTCAGCGCGCTGGTAGAAACTGTACCCGTGGCCAGCCCGGTCGGGCAGAGCGTCATCATCCTGGGCAACGGCCTAACCGGATCTACGAGCGTCACGTTCAACGGCGTGGCGGCGGCGTTCACCGTGGAGTCCGACACTTACATCTCAGCCAAGGTTCCTGCGGGCGCGACTACGGGAGCGGTTTCCGTGGTCACTCCGAGTGGAACGCTTAAAGGTAGTCCGCAGTTTGTGGTGACCAAGTAGTTGTTGCGGCGATTTACTGACCCTGATTTTGTTGAGACAAATCGATTTTGGCGCAATGCCTAAGGAGTGTTCCATGCATTCTCTCTCGCGTAGTTTCTCTGCTCTTGCCGCGGTTGTTTTGATCACATTGGTCGCGTTGCCGATGGCCGCTTCGGCGCAGGACTTCGCAGTCTTGCAGAACTTCAACGTTACGAACGGCGACGATCCGCTTACGCCGCCAATTCTGGCGAGCGACGGCAATCTATACGGCGCTACTGGGCATGGCGGCGCAAATGCGACCGGCCTGATTTACAAGCTCACGCCTCAGAATGAACTCACCACTCTCTACGCTTTCTGCTCCCACACCAACTGCGCCGACGGTTCTGATCCGGCGAGCGGGCCCTTCCAGGGCAAAGACGGCAATCTCTACGGAACTACATCCTACGGCGGAGCTAATGGCTTCGGCGTAGTGTACAAACTCACGCTGAGCGGCAAACTCACGGTGCTGCACAGTTTTTGCCAATGTGACGACGGGTGGTATTCAGACGGCTTAGTTGCGGACGCCAAGGGCGGTTTCTATGGCACCACCCTCGAAGGCGGCTCGCATCAGTACGGAACCATCTTTCACCTCACCGGGCAGGGCAAGCTGAGCACGCTCTACAACTTCTGCGACTCGCAAGCAAACTGCATCAACGCCTACGACAACAGCGCACCTCAGCCGCTGATCCTCGGGATCGACGGCAACGTCTACGGCATCACCAATACAGGCGGGCAATACTCCTATCCATGCTCGGCTGGCGGCTGCGGTACGGTTTTCAAAGTCACACCGCAAGCAGAATTCAGCATCGTCTACAGCTTCTGCAGCCTCACCAACTGCGCCGATGGCGGCCAGCCCGCTGGGCTGCTTCAGGGTTCCGACGGCAACTTCTACGGCACAACCAGCCTCGGCGGCTCTGAGGCTTCCGGAGGCGGTACGGTCTTCCAACTCAAAACCAGCGGCGTGCTGAAGACTCTACACAGCTTCTCCGCGGCCAAGGACGGCACCTCAGGCTATGCCCCGTACAACCTGATCCAGGCCAGCAACGGAACCTTGTACGGTACCACCATTTTCGGCGGCAACGAAGACCAGACGTGCAAGAACCTGGGATGCGGCACTGTCTTCTCGGTAACCACGTCGGGCGCTTTCGAGTCGCTGCACAGTTTCGATGCCTCCGACGGCTACGTGCCCGTAGGGTTGGTACAGACTTCGGACGCTACGCTTAGCGGGACCACATCTTTCGGCGGCGCCCACGACGGAGGCGTTATTTTCAGCCTGAATTTGAACTAGAGATTTGCAATCGGCGGAGTCTTGTCGCTAGCTCTCCCTGCAGAATTCAATTTGGCCGCCTCAGTGGCGCGCTTAGGAGGACATTACGATGAAAGGTGCCAAATCGTTACTCAGCGTTGGCCTTGCACTCGCTTGTGCGGCCGCCACCTTGAGCTTGGCGGTGCGCGCCCAGGCACAAACGCTGAACCAGTTCGACCTCAATGGGCAGACTGGCTATGAACCCTACACAACTGTTACCCAGGCTACGGATGGAAATTTTTACGGGACAACTGGCTTCGGCGGTCCTAACTTCGAGGGAAACATTTTCCGCGTAACTCCCGGCGGAGTGATCACGAATATTCACAACTTCTGCCAGGAGCCCAATTGCGCCGACGGTTGGGCCGGTAACTGGCCTCCGATCCTCGCTTCGGACGGAAACCTCTACGGAGTCACTTACGGGCAGACCGTCGATGGTGTGACCTACGGGCAAACTCTCTACAGGCTGACGGTGGATGGCGTGTTCACGAATCTGTTCCCCATCTGCAGCTCGGGATGCTCGTATCCTCTGGCCATCACATTGGCCAGCGACGGTAATTTTTACGGCGTAGGCGGCGGAGGGTCGAGCAACAACGGGACGATCTTCCGGGTGAGCCTGAACGGCCAGTACACGGTGCTCCACTCTTTTTGCGTGCTCCCAAACTGCATTGACGGCAATTACGCACTCTACCCTCCGATCCAGGGCAACGACGGAAACTTTTACGGTACAACCCTGGTTGGGGGATCCGAGAACACTGGCGTGGTCTACAAAATTACCCCTTCGGGTACGTACACAGTAATCCATAATTTCTGCGCTTTCGAAAACGGCAACTGCCCTGGCGGAACGTATCCCGCGGCGGGACTGGCGCGGGATGCCGACGGCAATTTTTGGGGCGCGACTCAAAGCGGAGGCACCGGTTACAACGGCGTTGTCTTCAAGATTACCCCGGCGGGGAACTACTCGGTAATCTATGACTTCGATCGAGCTAGCGCCTACGTAGGCTGGAGTTCGGCAGCACTCACGCTTGGCAGCGACGGGAATTTTTATGGCGTTCTCGGAGGCGGTCCTTCTGGTTCGTGGGATCCGGACGTCTCAGGAGGCGTCTACCGACTCACTCCCGAGGGCGTGTACACGCTGCTCTACAAATTCCGTGAAGGTCTTGGGTATGGCTTCAATCCGCTCGCGCCGGTTATTCAAGGCACAGACGGAAACCTTTACGGAACCGACGCCTTTGGCGGCATTCCCGCCGGATACCTGAATCCAGATGACGGCTATGGGACCGCCTTCCAATTAACGACCGGCCTCAGCCCTCTTGTGGAAACGGTGCCCGTGGCTGGAGCAGTCGGGCAGAGTGTAATCATTCTTGGAAATGGCCTGACTGGATCTACCAGCGTCAAGTTCAACGGAGTGGAAGCGGAGTTTACTGTTGAGTCGGACACTTATATCAAAACTACGGTTCCGACTGGCGGGACTACGGGTGTGGTTTCTGTTCTTACTCCATCGGGAACGCTTAACAGTAATCCGCAGTTTGCGGTGAGCAAGTAGGTGGAAGAAACAGGGACGAGCTGAGTCCGATGGAATGTTCCCCGCCTCGCTCGGGAGAGGCAAAGCAGGTTCCTCACCGGGCTTGGCGCCCGGTGAGGAATGACAGGCGTTAGTGCGAATCAGATTTTCTGACGGCTACTCGTGCTTCAGCACTTCGTCGATTACTGCTTTGCCACCTTTATCTACAGTGATTACTTTGTGGACGGAGACGTAGCCGCTCATGGTTATGTCTACCATGTAGTTGCCGGGGTCAAGGGTAAAGTCGACGGGCGAACTCTTATCGAGCATGTGCTGGTTGACGGCGACCTGGGCTCCCTTGGGCTGAGTCTTGACGCTGACCGCGCCCATGGCCTTGGTATCCTTGCCGCCGAAGAGCTTATTCATTTTCCCGACGGTCCTGATGTCATCGACATTGCCCAGGAGGCGCAGCGTGGGCGAGAAACTTACCGTTTGGCCCAATGTGAACTGGGGATTGGTGGTTTCGTCGAGGTAACCCGACTTGCGTACCAGAACTACGTGCGTCCCTTTGTCTAGCGAAACCTGGGCGGGAGTTTGTTTTCCGGTGTCTTTGCCGTCGATGTAGACGCTGGCTCCGGCGGGAGTGCTCGATACTGCGAGCGTCGCCATGAGTTGAGTGAGATGGGTTACCACAAACGACTTGCTGCCGGAAGCGACCTCGACGGTTCGCGTGTCGGAGGAGTAGCCGGACTTGCTGGCAGTAACGGAATGTTGGCCGGGGTCTAATCCGGGCAAGGTGAAGGGCGTAATCCAGGAGGGGTCGGTCTTGCCGTCGATCGAAACTTGCGCGCCTTGCGGAACGGAATCGACCGACATCTGTCCGGGAACTACTACGGCGGCGACTACGGGAGTTGCGGTTTTCCTCTTGGAGTTTTTAGTCTTTGCCGCCGCGTGAGTTGAGGCTGGTTCGGCCTCTGCCACAGGCGCGACGGGTTGAGACTGCGCTGTTTCGACTGGCTGAGCTGGCTGCGTGGGCGTTGGCTGCGGGCGGGCGACCGGCTGGCTAGGCGCGGGTTGCGCAGTGGATTCCGCGACAGGGCGAGGGGAATCACTGTCACTATTCAAACTGTTGACGTGGAGAACGAGAACTACGGCGATGATCAAGATCACGACTGCCGCTCCGGCGATGGAATAAACCATCAGGCTGGGCGGGATGTTCTTCACTTCCTTCAACGCTTTCTGAGCGACTTCACGGGGCTGAACCTTGGGCTTCTCCTCTTCATATTCATACATCGTGGAGTTGCGGGATTGAGAAGCCGGCTTGCCGAAGACCGGTGGCGGAGGCGTCATTTGCGGCGGCGGGGGCGGTGCTGCGTAGACTTCTTTGAGGGGAGGCAGTTCGGTCATCTCCGAAAAACTCAAGCTGCCGGCGCGAGACCCAGCGTTGTCCTCGGACATCATGGGATCTACGGCGATCTTGGGCGACTGAACTCGGGAAGCGACTACGGCCGGTTCATCGACGACGGCCGAAGACGAGAAAGCGGGAGGCGGCGGCGCGGTTTTGCTGGAAGCTCTGATAGGTGCAGCTGAAACCGCATCGGTATTGGCGCATCCCGGCCCGCATCCCGCGGCGGCGGCGGAGGCTTTGCTGAAAGTGGGTGATGGAGGTGCAATTTTCTTTTCTGCTGGCGGTTTTTGAACTGGCTGGTTCTGAACTGGCTGGTTTTGAACCGGAGTTGTTTGTACGGGCGGCGCGGCCTGAGGCTTTGGCTGAGTGGGACGGCTTGGAACTGGGGTCGCTGCGGCCGGATTGGAGGCTACTGGAGGAGCAGCCGCTCCGACGAATTTTGCCTGGTTTGCCGCTTTGACGGCCTCCGGAATGGCCGGAGTTTTCGCGGGCACGCTTGCCGGCTTTGAAGCCTGCGCCTTGGATTCTTTGCACTTCTCCAGATCGTCGAGCAGTTCCCTTCCGCTCTGGTAGCGTTCTCCGGGATCTTTCGCGAGAGCCTTCATGATGAGATCGCTCAGCACCGGGTGGAGTTTTGGATTCAGGTGCATGGGCGGGATAGGGGTGCTCTCGAGAATGCTCTGGCGCAGGGAGTCGGCATCTTCCCGATCGAAGGCCTTGCGGTCAGCGACCATCTCGTAAAACATGGCGCCGAGACTGAAGAAGTTGGAGCGCGCATCGATATTCTCGCCGCGGATCTGTTCGGGAGACATGTAGGGAAGGATTAAAGGGACGCCGGGCATTTGCGCGGTAAATTTGCCGACGCCGGAGATGCCATAGCTCAGAATTCTGACAGTGCCATCCCAGCCGCACATAATCTTGGCGGGCTCGAGACTATAGTGAAAAACTTTGTGGGAGTGAGCGTGATCGAGGCCGCTGCAAACTTGACGTCCGATATCGAGCAGGTCCCAGATGGAAAATCCTTCTTTGCGGGCGAGCATGGTGGCGATGCTGTTGCCCTGAATGTATTCCATGGCGGCGCAGAATTGGCCATCGATTTCTCCCGCGCCGAAAACGGGCGAGAGGTTGGAGTGGCTTAGGACCTTAGTGGTCTCGGCTTCTGCGAGGAGACACTGCTCCAGTTGGGCGGCTTGTTCGCCAAAGGCAGATAGCTGAATTGTTTTCAAAGCGACGGTTTGGCTAGTTTGCGGGTCGTTCGCCTTGTAAACGGCGCCAGTCGCAGATTTAGAGAGTTCACTCAGGATTTCGAAGTGGCCGATTTTTGTGGACATGGTTCCGTGCCTCATCCCAGAAAAAAGCCGCGCAGTTCCGGGGGAGAATTGCGTGGTTTAAAACCCGGGGCAGGTTAAGGGTAGGATAGCGCTCGGGAGTTTGAGGTTCGAGTTACCGAAGTACTGTGAAATCGGTGTGAAACGGGCGGCTGAAGCCGATATTAGTTTTGTTGTATTTTTTGGCGCGGCTCGAAGCCGCACCCTTTCAAAACGTTCGTCGCAAAGGTTCGCCCAACAACCTTCGTCGGACCTGCGTCGCCTGCCGGAATCTTTGCGACCTGCTGGCGGATGCCAGCGCACACGAGAATAAGGGATCCCGCGTGACCTATCTTTTGAAGGGAACGTTAGGGTTAGTTGAGGGAAAGAAGTGTGACAATTGTCATGCAGGCCGTGTGACGATCTCCACTGGCGCTGGGGCGTGCGCGGATCGAGTATGGAGGCAGATGATTGATGCGCGGGGCCGGGTTCTTGCGGGATCGGACGCAGGTTGTGGGAAGCGGACTTGTTCATTTATGCTTGTGGCCTGCCTGGACTGAGCTGGTCTGCTCGCCAGCACGCCGCGTTTTTCCTTGGATTCAACTGGGGTTCAAAATATGACGTTAACCCGATTTGTCACCAAGAACGCCCTCCGCAACAAGCGCCGCAGCATTCTGACTGTGTTGAGCATTGGAGTTTCCCTGCTGCTGCTGACTTTCATGATCACGGTGTGGCGCGGTTTCTACATCGAGAAGGGGAGCGCGGAATCGACGCGGCGACTGGTGACGCGACACCGGGTGTCGCTTACGTTCGACTTGCCGGGCTTTTATCGCGAGAAAATCCGCGCCGTGCCCGGAGTAGTGGCGGTCGTACCCAATTCGTGGTTTGGCGGTTTATATAAGGATAACAAGCCGGAAAACTTTTTCGCGCAGTTCGGCACCGATCCCGATGAGTTTCCGAAAGTCTTCCCGGAGATGCAGATACCGGCCGACCAGCTTGCCGCATGGCAGCGCGACCGGGCAGGGACGATCGTGAACGACGAACTGGCCAAGCAATTTGGCTGGAAGCTGGGAGATCGCGTGGTGCTGCAGGGCACGATTTATCCCATCAACCTGGAGTTGACCATTCGCGGCATCTTTCATTGGCCGACGGCGAACAAGACGCTTTACTTCAACACGAAATATCTGGAAGAGGCAGTGCCCGATTTTAAAGGCAAGGCCGGCACGTTCGGCATTATGGCAGCGTCGCCTGAGGACGTGAGCAAAGTCGCCAGCGCCGTCGACGATATGTTTCGCAATTCACCGCAGCCCACCAAGACCGAAAGCGAAAAAGCTTTCGGGCTGACTTTCGTCAACATGCTGGGGAATGTGAAGGCTTTCATCTTGAGCATATGTTTGGCTGTGGTCTTCACTACGCTTCTGGTTTCGGCCAACACGATGGCAATGTCGATTCGCGAAAGAACGCGCGAAGTGGCCGTGCTCAAGACTTTGGGGTTTGAGCGGCAGACCATCCTTGGCCTGTTCGTGGGCGAGGCTATGTCGCTTTCGATTGCAGGAGGATTGTTTGGCTGCGGATTCGCGTGGCTGCTGCTGACGCTCATGAAACATTCGCCGATGGGCTTTTTTCTGGCGCAGATGCAGGTTACGGCTGGAACGCTAGGCGTAGCCGTGTTGGCGGCGGCGCTGGTGGGATTCTTGAGCTCACTGGTGCCGTCTTATCATGCGTCGCGAGTGGAGATTGTAGAAGGGTTACGGCATATCGGCTAAATCTATGACGCTCAGCAGTTTTGTCGTGCGCAATACGTTTCGCAACAAGCGGCGCAGCATTCTGACGCTGCTGAGCATTGGCTTTTCTCTGTTGCTGCTCACTCTGATGGCCTCGATCTGGCGGACGTTTTATATTGACGTGGGAGCGCCGGACTCAGCGAGAAGGGTGATTACGCGCGACCGCGTTTCTTTGGCATTTTTTCTTCCCGCCTACTACCGCGACAAGATTCGGAGCCTTCCCGGTGTGGTCGCAGTCGCTCCGATGACTTGGTTTGGAGGCCGTTATAAGGATGACCGTCCAGAGAACTTCTTTGCGCAGTTGGCGACCGATCCCGACGAATATATGAAGGTCGCATCCGACAAGATCATTCCGCCGGAGCAGATATTGGCCTGGCAGCGTGACCGCGCCGGAGCGCTCGTGGATGTGACCCTGGCCAATAAGTATGGCTGGAAAGTCGGCGACAAGATTACGCTTCTGGGTACCATCTTTGACGTGAACCCCGAGCTAACGATCCGCGGCATCTACCACCGGGATCCGCCGCAGAACGCGCTATATTTCAACGCCAAGTATCTCGAAGAAGCGGTGCCCTGGTTCAAAGGGCAGGCGGGTTGGTATTCCACGCAGTTGGCCAAGCCGGACGATGTGGCCCGCGTCTCGAGTGAAATTGACGACATGTTCCGCAACTCGCCCGAGCAAACGAAAACGGAGAGCGAAAAAGCCTTTCAGCTTTCGTTTGTGGCCACGCTGGGCAATGTGAAGGCATTCATTCTTGGCATCTGTGGAGCGGTGGTGTTCACCATCCTGTTGGTTTCGGCGAATACCATGGCCATGTCGGTTCGCAGCCGGACCCGTGAAATCGCTGTGCTGAAAACACTGGGGTTCACTCGCCAGCGCGTGCTGTCGCTGTTTGTCTTCGAAGCGGTGGCTTTGGCGGTGGCAGGCGGGGTGCTGGGCATACTCGGGGCAACTGGATTGATTCAGTTGATCACGCATTCTTCGATCGCGATCGGCATTCCCATCGACATGAAAGTTAAGCTGCCGACAATGGGCCTGTGCTTACTGGTGGCGGTGACCGTAGGGTTTCTTAGCGGATATATTCCCGCTTATGGCGCGTCGCGCGTAAATATTGTGGAGGGGTTGCGGCATATCGGGTGATGAAGCGAGGGCCGCAGCGACGGGATTTTTCCGGCGCTACGGGATGCGCTACCAGGCAGCTATACCGGGATTGGAATTATTTATGGCGATACCTATCCGTTACAACATTCGGAACTTGAAGCTTCGCAAAGGGCTTACCATCATGACTGCGCTGGGGATTGCGCTGACCGTTACCACGGCGATTTTCCTGATGGCTTTGCTGGCAGGCCTTAAGAAGGCTTTCGTTTCCAGCGGGAATTCGCAGAACGTGCTGGTGCTGCGCAAAGGGTCGGAGGCGGAATTGTCGGGCGGCTTTGATGCTTCGCTTTTTCCTACGCTCAGGGTTCTGCCCGGAATCGCTAAGGACAGCCATGGCGAGCCGATGGCATCTGGCGAGTTGGTGGTGGTGATCGTGCTGCCGCGCAAGGATGGCACGGGAGAAGTGAACGTTACGGTGCGCGGCATGATGCCCGATGGTCTAGAGCTTCGGCCAAGCGCGAAATTGATTGATGGACGCTGGTTCCAGCCGGGGCAGCGCGAGGTTGTGGTGAGTAGATCCATCCGTTCGCGCTTTTCGCATGCCAACATTGGGGACACGATGGAGTTCGGCAAAGGATCGTGGAATGTGGTTGGCGTATTTGACGCAGGCGGTTCGGCCTATGAATCAGAGGTGTGGGGCGATGTGAATCAGATGGCCACGGACTTCGACCGGCAGGGCGGATATTCTTCCGCGTACCTGGCCGCCACGGATGCGATATCCGCGGACGCCCTCACCAAGCGGGTGAGTGATGACCAGCGGCTTAAGCTTGAGGGCGTGCTGGAGACGGATTACTACGCGAAGCAAACCAGTTCCGGAGGTCCGATCAAGTTCATTGGCATTGTGGTTGCCGTCATCATGGCCATTGGGTCGAGTTTTGCGGCGATGAATACGATGTATGCGGCAGTGGCGTATCGCGGGCGCGAAATCGCAACTTTGCGAGTGCTGGGATTCTCGCGTCGATCGATTCTGACATCTTTTGTTTTGGAATCTCTGATGCTGGCTTTGTTGGGCGCGGTGGTGGGAATTCTGCTGATGCTGCCCTTCAATGGAATGCAGACGGGAACTTCGAACCAGGTGACTTTTAGCGAAGTTGTGTTCAGCCTGCAGATTACGTGGGCGGTTGCTACGGCTGCAATTGGATTCGCGCTGGTCATGGGATTGGTGGGCGGATTCGCTCCGGCGTGGCACGCGGCGCGGCAGAATATTCTTACGGCGCTGCGAGGGTGATCGAGCTTTTATGAGACTGGACAAGTACAAAAGCGGCTTCGGGCTTCGGGCTTTGGGCCAGGAGATTTTATTCGGACGCCGAAAGCCGGAAGGCGGGAGCCGTTTGGATTCTTATGCCGATTGATGCAAAACACGAAGACTTGCAGAGCTTGCGGATCGACCGCTCGGCGCGCAGCGCGAGCACTGGGGAACCGCCGCGGTGGGCGCGCCGCTACATTGTTATTGGGATCGTTGTCGTCGCCGTGTTGAGCTTGTCCGTTCTTGCCTACCGGTTGCTTTCTCGCGACGTGCCGGAGGTTGAGGTGACACGCGCTTCCGCGGAGAGCAGCGATGTGGGCGGCACGGTGCTTTCGGCTACCGGGTACATTGTGGCTCATCACACCATCAATGTGAATTCCAAAGTCACTGGACGCCTGGCCTGGATTGGCGTGGAGAAGGGCGACAAAGTTAAAGAGGGACAGGTTCTGGTCCGACTGGAAGATGAGGAGTTTCGCGCTTCATACAATCAAGCGAAGGGATCGCTCGATAACGCTCGCGCTTATCTCGACGAGCTCGAGCACGGGTCGAGGCCGGAAGAAATTCAGCAGGCGCAACATAATCTTGACGAAGCTCGCGCGACTTTGGTCGATGACAAGCTGACTCTGGATCGCACGAAGCAACTCTCATCTGCCGGGGTGGTTTCGCGGCAAGTGATGGACGATGCTACGGCAAAGTTCGAAGCGGACCAGCAGAGAGTGAATTCTCTGGAAAAAGCTTCTCAGCTTATGAAGATTGGACCGCGCGCGGAAGAAATCGCGCGTGCGCGCGGATCGGTGGCGCAAGCGCAAGGCCAGTTGGATTATGCCAAGTCACAGCTCGACGCTACTGTGATCCGGGCGCCGGTCACCGGCACGATTCTCGACCGCACGGCCGAGAAAGGTGAACTGATCACTGCGCAGTTCGCCAGCGCCGCGGCTGGCGGGCCGCAGGGATCTGTAGTGTCGCTGGCGGACTTAAACGACCTTCAAGTTGAGCTCGACATTGCGCAGGCGGACTTCGCGCGGCTGGGGCCGAAACAAAAAGGGATCGTCACCACCGACGCCTATCCCGATCGCAAGTACAACGGTGAGATTGCGCAAATCTCGCCTGAGGCCAACCGGCAGAAGGCGACCGTGCAGGTGAAGGTGCAGGTGCTGAATCCGGATGATTATCTGCGGCCGGAGATGAATGCCACGGTGAAGTTTCTGGCGGACGAGCAGAAATCCACGAGTACGCAACCGGCAGGAGCGTTTGTGCCGGCTACTGCGGTGCGGGATCACGACGGCAAGAAGGTCGTATTTCTAGCCTTCGATGGCAAGGCTCGCATGCGGGAGATTCACGTGCTGAGCCAGCGTAGCGACGGCTTTCTCGTGGACGGACTGGTGGGCGGTGAAAGCGTAATCAGCAAAGGGCCGCCGGATCTGAAAGACGGAGACACAATTAAAATCAAGGGGCAGTAATCATGAGCACAGTTATGGAAAACAAAATTGCTACCGGAACTAAAGTTGTGCAGGCGCGAAATGTCAGCAAGATTTTCAAGCGCGAGGCGTTTCAAGTGACGGCTCTTGACGATGTCTCAATTGACATTGCGGCGGGCGAATTCATGGCGTTGATGGGGCCTTCGGGCTCGGGCAAGACCACGCTGCTGAATATGATCGCAGCCATCGACCGGCCGACCTCCGGCGAATTGCTGGTGCAGAATCAGAACGTTTTTCAGTTCAGCGACTCGCAGGCGGCGCACTGGCGCAACGAGCACATCGGGTACGTCTTCCAGACATTTAACCTGATTCCGGTGCTGACGGCGTTTGAAAATGTGGAACTGCCGCTGTTGCTGACCAAACTCAACGCGCAGCAAAGGCGCGACCACGTTTTGACTGCGTTGAAGCTCGTGGGATTGGAAGAACGCGTCAACCATCTTCCCAAGCAGCTTTCAGGCGGGCAGGAACAACGGGTTGCGATTGCCCGCGCGATTGTGAGCGATCCTACGCTTCTGCTGGCGGATGAGCCTACGGGAGACTTGGATAGTCACTCGGCGACCGAAGTGTTGGAAATTCTGAAACGACTGAATGAAGACTTCCACAAGACGATTGTGATGGTGACGCACGACCCGCATGCGGCCTCGTATGCGCACGTCACGCGGCATCTGGAAAAGGGGATGCTGTTGCCGCCGGCGTAGCTCCACTCTGCCGCGTTTTCGCCTTTGTATCCATTAACCCAGGTCTGCGGATAGTTGCCGGGAAATAAAGCAGTGGGCTAATCACCGTCCCATTACGGGAAATCACGGTCCTTCTTCGCGATTCCTGGCTACCTCTCTAACGCGAAAGACATCCAAAAGTTGCTCTCGAAAAGAGCTCAATAAACAAGGAGGCACTGTGAACAAATCCGCAGCAACATTAACGAAGATAGTAGGCGCAGCATCTTTGCTGTTCGTCGGCTATGTATTCTTGACCGCACTTCCGGACCTGCGACGCTACATCCGGATCAGCATGATGTAGGAAGGCAGCATGAGATTTGACCCGAATGAAATACATACAGCCTGGGCAAGCCTTGGCTAAGTAATCCACTGTATAGGCAGGTTTGGGGTGGCTCTCTAGGCTTTCTGATGCCGTTGCTCGTATCTGGCCTTATCAGTCCGCGCAACCCGCAGCAGCAGAGAGTTATCGGGCAAGCGAAGGATGATTCGGCAAGAGGAAACACAATGAATACCAACTTCTCTGTTCGCTCGCTGGCTCTTCGTTCAATATCCCTAGTCCTCGTCATGCTAGCCCTGACGGCCGCATCCTTCGGGCAATTCAGATTAGCGATCACTGTTGGTCCCCCAGCAATTCCGGTGTATGAGCAGCCCATTTGTCCTGGCGATGGTTATCTGTGGACGCCGGGGTACTGGTATTGGGACGACGATATTGCCGATTATTACTGGGTACCGGGTACATGGGTGCTCGCTCCGGAAGTCGGATTTCTGTGGACCCCGGGCTGGTGGGGCTGGGGTGGCGAAGCATTCCTTTGGCATGAGGGCTTCTGGGGTCCGACTATAGGTTTTTATGGCGGCATCAACTATGGATTTGGCTACTTCGGTGTGGGTTTTTCAGGCGGACGTTGGGATGGCGGACACTTTTTCTATAACCGCGCGGTGATGAACGTGAACGTGACCGATATTCACAACGTTTACAACGAGACGGTAGTCAACAACACTGTGAATCGCGTGAGCTACAACGGAGGCAACGGAGGAATCGACGCACGTCCCACGCCGCAAGAAGAGGCGGCGGCACAGGGGAGACACGTTCCGCCGGTAGCCGCTCAAACTCAGCACGTGGCGGCGGCGCGCGGCAATCCGCAGCTTCGTGCTTCGGCGAACCACGGAAAGCCGCCGATTGCAGCCACGTCACGCCCGGGAGATTTCAGCGGCCGCGGCGTTGTAGAAGCGAAGGATGCGGGAGCGCCTTATAAAGCGCCGGACAATCGCGGCGCGGGTGCGGCGCGTCCTGAGGCTGGTGCGGCGAACACGGCAATCCATCCGAAAGATCTTCCGCCAGCCGAGCGGCCTGTCGCGCCGAATACCGGAAATCCTAAACAGGACAAGAAATACCAGCAACAGCAGCAGAAGCTGGCTGCTCAGCAAGATAAGGAACGGCGGAAACTTCAACAGCAGCAAGATAAAGAACACGCGCAACTGGCCAAGCAAAAAGGTAACGATGCCGGGACGCAGCAGTTGGAGCAGAAGCACCAGCAACAGACACAGGCACTACAGCAAAGGCACACAGCCCAAACGCAGCATTTGCAGAAGCGCATGGCTCCAGTTCCTGCCGCAGGACCTCGGCGGTAGTGGGTTCGTGCCTGCGTTGAATTTTTAATTCTTTGAAATCTGCGGTCGGTGCCAAACGCGTGGGAATAGAAAACGGAGGATACCAGATTCTTTACGGTAGGCTACGGCATCCTCTCGATGGGTTTGGTTTAGGGGGACGCGCAGACTGGGATTAGATCTTTGAACCAGCAGCAAAGGGCGCGGGGCACGCACCAAAATTCATTACTGGAGGCTTCGTTAATGTCCGCAAGAAAACTTTCTATACTCTCAGTGCTTTTGTTTTGCGCCACGTGGGTTGTGGCACAAAGTGGGTCTGCTGGCGGCGGAGCAGCGCCGGGTGGATCGGCAGGTCAAAGCCAGGCTCCGAGTTCAGCAACGCCGGCGCCGAACACAGCGCCACAGACCGGTTCCGTAAAGCCGCAGACTGGCTCAACGAAACCACCAACCGCGCCATCGACTGTGCCCGGATCAAACTCGACGAACCCGGCGACTCCGGGCAGCAACACCACGCCATCGACGGTGAATCCGAATACGTCCAACACACCTGGAACTACGCCAAGCGGATCGCCTTGCGGAACTTTGCCGGGCAGCGGCTCGACTCCGGATGCTGGATCTAACAATTCGGGTTCGTCCAACAATTCAGGTTCGTCGCCCTCGACCTCAGGAAATAAGCAGGGAAATTCTGCGACGCCAGGGACGTCGACTACAGGCAAGCCTTGCCCGCCGACTGCCTCCGGCGGGAGCAACCCGCGCTAACAATCGAGCGCTGGCTCTAAACTTTACGCGGATCCGGGTTCTCCGGATCCGCATTTTTTATAGGATCAGCATGCTCACTGGTACGTGAAGGTTAATTCATCGAGGTAGACGGAGTAGGGCGATTGCTTGTTATTTCCATCCATCTGGTAGTTGATGGTAATGCCCCACCAACTGGATGGCGCAGAACCGTGGCCGTAGGTCCAATTGAGGGTGCTGGTCACGCCATTGAGTTCGATGGATTGATAGGTCATTTGATTACTGGTGGTGCGCTCGACCTTGATGGTTAGGTGGTTCCACTCGTTGTCAATGGGATTGCAGGCAATGCCAGTCGGGACCCATTTCGCGCTAACATTGTCCCAGACATCCCACTCATTGCCGGCCGCGACACGGCACTCGTGCCCAAAAATGAAACCCATGCTATCGAAAAACTGATTGACGTCGAATTCCAGCGCCTGCGATAAGCCGAGGTTGCCTCCGTAAAAGTAAACGTCGTAGGTGAAGTTGTGGTAGGTGTTCACCTCGTCGTGACCGCTATCGGGCATGCCTTGAGAAGATTGTGAGCCGATGAGATGATTGTTCCAGAGGCCGTCGCCGTAAGCGATGTCTTTGTCTGAGCCGAGGTTGTATTCGGTGGCTTCTCCGCTCATCGAAGGCGACTTGATGTTCTGCTCCATAGAGAAAGTGATGCCGTCACAAGGCGAAGGAGAACAGTCGACGTAGGTCGGAGCAATCTGACCGTATTCATCCCATCCGCCGCTATGTTGCAGGTTGGTGAAAGAAGAACCGCCGGAACCACTGCCACCGCCGCTGCCACTGCCGCCGCTGCTTACCGTGAAAGTGACGGGGGTAGAGCTGGCGCCGCCGCAATTATCCCATTCGGTTACGGTTGCGTTGTAGGTTCCTGCGCTCAACGAGAGGTTGGTGTTGAGACTCGCTCCGTTTCCGACGTAAGCCAGTTGATAAGGAGCGGTATAAATGCCCATGGAAGCGACTCCCTTGGAGCACGTGGAGCTCGCGGAGGCAATGAAATTTACGGGAGAGCCCGGATTGCCATTGTTGGTGGGCGAGGTGATAGTCACGCCTGCCTGACTGCTGCTGACCGTAACGGTGACCGCCTTCGTGGACGCGCCGCCGCAGTAGTCCCACTCTTCGACCGTGGTGTTATAGGTCCCAGCGCTCAGGCTCAGGCTGGTATTCAAGCTGGATCCGTTCGCCACGTAGGCTAAGACCCCGGGCGCTGTGTAGATGCCCATGGAGGCGACTCCCCCTGAACACGAGGTGGTCGCCGATGCAACAAAGGACACTGATCCTTGAACCGTGGAACCATTCGCGGGGCTTGTGACGGAAACGCCGGTAGATGCGGCGGAAACACCGACGGCAATCAAGAGGCACACGATGAGCAGCAGGCTCTTCTGCATGAAGCACGTCTCCAAGTAAGGTTTTTATTTACTATTGAACTACGTGCGAACTGCCCTAGCGCGAGCGGGCGCTTGGAGGTTTCCTAAAGAAGTGGCGTGTGAAGCTAGGTTCGACGGAGTTTGACCTCATGTCCTTGAAACCGACCCAAGTCGGTACTCAAGGACGTCTTCGATGAATCGATCCGTTGAACAGTGTAGTTAACATACCAGAAACACTGTATTTCTCCCAAGCGAAATTTCTGCTTCTTACACTCGGAAGTTCTAGTCCTGGTCAGAGCAGCACAATCAGCCGTCTAAGTTGTTTGCTGTAGTCTCCGGTTGAAAACCGCCGCATCCAAACCCCTATGCGAGGTTCGGCATCGAACCCGGGCACCTGAAATCGGCGATGAGCATTCAAGAATCCGTTCAGGGTTACGGTTTATAAAGTAAGTTGATGTGTGCGCAGATGTTGAGGTGGAGACTATGCAGGCTTCCCGAACTCGAGAGAATAAGCGCATGGCGAGCGGCTGGAAGTGGGTCGGCTTGATCGCCGTCATTTTTCTGGTTAGCGCTGGAGTTGCTGCCCGGTTGGTGATGGAGCGAGCTCAGCCGATTGTTCGAGCTCGGGTTATCGGTACTTTATCGAATCGCTTCGGCGGCAAAGTGGAGCTGAAGAGTTTTCAAGTTTCCGTGGTGCACGGAATCCAGGTTTCGGGAAATGGGCTGAAGATTTTTGGCAAGACGGATCCGAATCCTTACGAACCGGGGATCCAGCCGCTGATTGCGGCCGAGCAATTCAGCTTTCAAAGCTCATTGCGAAGCCTATTTCGCTCTCCGATGCACGTTGAGACTGTGTATGTGAAAGGCCTGGAGCTAAACATTCCGCCCAAGGACGATCGCCAGCAAATCACTAGTATGGGTTCGAGGTCCCCGAAGATGACCATTTTCGTGGACGAATTTGTCTGCGAGAACACAAAGCTGGTGATTAACCATCCAAACCCGGATAAGCCGCCGCTGGAATTTGCCATCTCAAACGTGAAGATGAAGGATATAGGCCGGGGCCAGCCCTTCCAGTTTAATGCGACCCTGGTGAATCCGAAGCCTGTGGGGGACATTCAATCGACCGGACTGTTTGGCCCATGGCAACAAGACAGTCCGCGGGATACGCCGGTGCAAGGGGACTATTCCTTCAGCAATGCGGATCTCAGCACGATCAAGGGCATTGGAGGAACGCTCTCATCTACCGGCAATTACTCTGGAACTCTGAGCGACATCACCGTACATGGAACGACCGATACGCCGGACTTTCAAATTGCGACGAGCGGACACCCCGTGCCGCTGCACACCGAGTTCCATGCCATTGTTGACGGCACCAACGGTGACACACAGCTCCGGCAAGTGAATGCAACGTTTCTTCATACGTCTTTTACGGCGAAGGGATCCGTGGTCCGCATGAAGAATGCAAAGGGTCACGACATAGAACTCGACGTCGTGCTGGACCGGGCTCGGATTGAAGACTTGCTCAAGCTGGGCGTGCGCACAGACACGCCCGTGATGACCGGGGCGGTGCAAATGAAGACGAAACTGAGCCTTGTTCCGGGTGACGACAGTGTGGCCGACAGATTAAAATTGGCAGGCACTTTTCATGTGCCACAGGCGGAGTTCACCAACGAGAAAGTGCGGGAGAAACTTGATTCGCTGAGCATTCGCACCCAGGGAAAGATTAAGGAAGCGAAGGAATACGCGGGCGAGGATGTGCCGGCCGATTTGGAAGGAGTGTTCACTCTAAAAAACGGATTGCTGTCTTTTTCTTTGCTTCATTTTCTTATTCCGGGAACGCACATCGATATGGCCGGCGACTATGGGCTGGATGGAAGACAGTTCAACTTTCATGGAAAGGCGATGCTGGACGCAAAGCTTTCGCAAATGACAACCGGCTGGAAGTCGATTCTGTTGAAGCCGGTCGACTCGTTCTTCAGCAAAGACGGAGTTGGAACGGAAGTACCGATTCGAATTACTGGCACGGAATCGGAGCCGCACATCGGTTTGGAGTTCGGCCACAAAAGCGAGCACGAAAACACGGCGGGAAACGCAGACGCGGGGTCGAAGCATTAGCAAGCTGTTAGACTACGGAACGGAAATGAGGAACGATCTATGAGCGATAAACCAGGGAGCGATAAACCAAGCACCACTCTCACGGGGACGGTCGAAAAGATTATCCAGTCTCCGGCTCCGAGCGTCCCAGAAAAGGCTCAGATCGCCGTCGAAGGGGCCGATCACCTCTATCGAGAGCTTCGCATCGAGAACTCTCTCACTGACGAGAATGGCGAAAAAGTGCGCCTTAAGAAGGGCGCCGAGGTAGAAGTCACCATCGCGGCAGATCCCGGGGCGACGATTCCAAAGAGTGGAGAGCAAGGTCCAATTGCAATGCGGCCATGAGCCTTGCGCGCCGTCATCAAAAATCACTGAGATCGATATATCGAGATACGCGAGCAAAAAGATTTCTGGCGCCAATCAGTCGATCGTTCGCAGGTGTGCAGTTGAGCGTCCTCTCGGTGCATCAGGCAACGGCCACATTTTCACGAAATCTCTCTCGATCGCGATCCGCATCGAGCCTCAGCTCGCAGAGTTCGGTGATCAGACTACCCGCCCAGCGGTAGATATTGTGTTCTTTAACGTTTCTGCGCATGCGGTGCATGCGTAACTGCTTTTCTTCCGGCTCCATTTCCAGCGCAGCTCGAATCGCTTCGGCAGTTTGATCGATATTGTAGGGGTTCACCAGCAAGGCATCGCGCAATTCGCGGGCTGCGCCGGTAAATTGGCTCAAGATCAATACTCCACGCTCGTCGCGCCGCGCGGCAATAAACTCCTTCGCGACCAGGTTCATGCCGTCGTGCAGGGACGTTACCAGGCAAAGATCGGCGGCGGAGTAGTAACGCTCAATCTCCTGGTGGTTATGCTGCCGTTTAAGAAAGATGATGGGCTTCCACTTCCCTGTCTGAAATCGCCAATTGATTCGTTCCGCTTCGGCTTCGACCTCGGCCAGCAGGTCGTGATAACGCTTTATGTGAGTGCGGCTGGGCGCGCCGATCTGCACAAAAGTAAATTTGCCTTGATACTTGGGATACTTTTCGAGAAACCGTTCGATCGCGCAGAAGCGCTCAGGGATTCCCTTCGTATAGTCGACGCGATCGACGCCGATGCCCATGAACTCAGCCTCCACGCCAAGGTTATGCATCAAGGCCGAGCGCTCGAGGTAGTTGACTCCGTGGCGGTCGCTTTCGATGGATTCATCATCCGTGAGGTCAACGCTGATAGGGAAAGGCCGAACCATGGTGCGATGGCTTTGGCGCAAAACGGAAAAGTGTTCCCAGTCCACGCGTGACTCCAGAGTCCGATCCACCGTTTGCAGGAAGTTGTTGCAATGCGATTGGATGTGGAAGCCGATAAGATCCGCTCCTAATAATCCGTCCACTAATTGGCGCTGCCATGGGCAGATGGCAAAGGCTTCCGGGTTTGGCCACGGAATGTGCCAGAAAATTGCCACGCGCGCGTCTGGCCTTTTTTCTTTGATCATCCGGGGCAACAGCGCAAAGTGGTAGTCCTGAACGAGTACCACTGGATTGGGGGTGTCCTCGATTTCTTCGAGCAGGGCAGCAGTGAATTTTCGATTGACATCCTGATAGTGCTGCCAGTCCTGCGCCTGGAATAGAGGACGGGTATGAGCGATGTGGCAAAGCGGCCACAAGCCTTCGTTGGCAAACCCGTAGTAGTAACCTTCTTCCTCCTCCTTGCTCAGCCACAACCGGCGCAACGTGTAACGAGGGTCATCGGGCGGAACGCGCAAGCGATCATGCGCATCGACAACTTCGGAGTCGGCGTCCCCGCTACCGTGCGCGATCCAGGTTCCGTCGCAGGCATTAAGCACCGGCGCCAGAGCGCTCACGAGGCCGCTTGGCGGCACAACCACATCGATGGATTTGCCATTGTGCTGGTGCATGTAAGGCTCGCGATTTGACACGACAAACAAGCGGCTGCCTCCCAGACGGGTCTGGATTTGCACCGCTAGCCGATCCGCCGTCCACATGGATTCTGAGGCTTCGCGCAAACGGGCTTCATTTTCTGCCGCGCTGCGGGCCTGGCTCAGGCTTTCCGCCAGCGTGGCTACTTCCCACGCCAGCGGCCTGAAGATATCCAGGTCGGGCATTTGCTGGCGCGATGAAATTCTGCCCGTGCGAAGCGCGCGCATCCACTGCGCAGCCCGCGCGATGGGACCGGCGATGCTCCAACGCACAATCAGCAGCGTGATGAGAACAATAAGGAAAACCTGAACGAGTACTCTTAAGAAGGCCGCGCGCCAGACGCGAAGGCTTTGTGCGCGGATGTAGGTAGCGTCATGCACCACCGCGAGCCCACCCACAACTTGATCCTGGCGGTGGAGTGGCAGCGCGAAAATCTGCGCCGGAGTCTTGCCCACACGCACGAATGAACTCTCGCCGTGGCCCTCCGCCATGGCTTTGGTCACTTCCGGCGGTGTCGTCGTAAGAAGTTGCCCCAACTCGGAAGTGATCGCCATCTTTTTTCCCTGGCGATCGTAAACGGCAACGCCTAACAGATGTTCGCGATTGCCGAAGCGCTGTACCAACCGCTGCAGCCCGCGCTCTGACCCAGCCTCCCACGACTTCTCAACATTCCCTGCTACGCTTTCACCGAGCACCTCTGCACGACGTTCCAGATCGTTGCGCAAGGAACGTTTTTCTCCTACCACTTCATAGTAAGAAAAGCCGAGAGATACCAGTGTGATGCCGACAATGAGGGAAACAATAAGCCGGGCACTCAACAGACGCATAGAAGTCGCTTCCTAATTGACATACTTTTAAGCTTAGTTAGGCAGAGCGTCTCCGGAACATACCGGAATCACCTTATGTTTAGAGAAAAACGCGGAAGGAGTTTAATCACGGGGAAATGAGGAGCAGGTTTGATTCTGGTTAGGGTGAGAATGCGACTAAGTCCCGGTTGTCCTTGATTCTTGCTCACCGCCGGCCACCGAGGGTTGAAGTGGCAACGTGGCGATGACGGCTGTGCCTGTCCCATCCGACTGAATTTCGAGAATTCCGCCCAGTTGCCTCAGACGCTCGCGCATGCCGCGAAAGCCTACACCGGTTCGAGCCGAAGAGCTGAGTTCCACCTGTTTTTCCGGGGGTATACCTTTGCCCTGGTCTTGAATTTCAACGCGAAGGCGGTGATCTTCTTCACGGACACGTATCGTCGCCGCAGCCCCTCCTGAATGGCGATGAATATTCGTGAGGCACTCCTGGACCATCCGAAAAATTGCGATTTCCATTTCGTCGGAAAGACGGCCAAACTCCTCTGGGATATCCACATCGACCTTGATCTTACTGCGCTCGGAGAACCCATCCACATACCAGCGAAGCGCGGATGCGAGCCCAGCGGCATCGAGCAATGGGGGATGAAGCAGATGGGAGATAGTGCGAATTTCCCGGCTGATTTGCTCCACCATAGCGGCATTTTCGGAGACGGCTCGGGCTCCCGCCGAATCGAGTTGGTTGGACTGACGCTGCACGACCGCGATATTCATGCTCAGAGCGGCAAGCAGTTGGCCCACGCTGTCATGTAGCTCTCTTGCAATTTGGCGCCGCTCTTCGTCGCGCATCTGCTGCAGGCGGCTTGAAAGTTCGCGCAGGCTGTCGTTCGCCGTCTTCAAGTCCGCGGTTCGTTCCTGAACCTTGCGCTCCAATTCGTCATGTGCTTCTCGCAGTTGCTCCTCGGCCCACTTCGTTCGCACGATGGAGCGGCGATTTGCTTCACCGAGAGCGATGATCAAGCCGGAGAAGACCAGAAAACCGAGCATCCCAGAAATCTGGACCTTGGGATATTGAAGGCTGAAGGAACTATAGGGAGGCAGGAACCAATACCAGATGCCGACCAGTCCAATCAAGGCCGTGAGAATAGAAGGACCAAGTCCACAATACCAGGCGGAGAAAACCACGGCAGGCCAAAGCGTGTGATAGGGGTTGGTTTCTCCCAAGAGAGGCGAGAGCAGCAAACGAAGCCACAAAGCAATGATCGCCGCCAATATCGCTAGGGCGTAGCGGCGCATTACTTCATACTTATGGTCACCGGCTGGAATGTGATCGGTCGTCATCCTGGGCCCTATCTTGCAGAGTCCTATTGATGGCAGTTGTAGCGCGGTTGCGCTTTCAAAGATAGATCATACGTGATTCGTGCGGTTTCAGTCTTCGATTTCCGCCACGAGACTTCGGCCTTGAACCGCGTCAATGTATTGGGATCCGTAACGACGCTGGCGTTATGAAGCAGTGCGGTCATAGCCAGCAGGCTCGTGACGAATGCCCTTTCCATTCTGCTCGGTACAGTAAATACCCTAGAGTCATCCCGCAGTTTGTCGTGTTTCAATTCAGATGTTTGTCGGTGGATCCCCGTAGGTTTCTTAAAAAACAGACCGATGGTTAGGGCTATCCCTGAGTTCGGCGATGCATCAGCTGCCGGCGCTTCGCGCGCGAACGGGCTCGTCTACCTCGGAGTCGATTCCTCCGAGTGCGGATCCCTCGAACCTGCGGTGAACACAGAAAACCAAGCTGTGAAATGCTTATCAAAGAGCCGCATACTGCCCCGGCTCTGGAGAAGACCATGAAGAGAAGCAGTCAAGACCCGGCAATTGCCGCGGCCAATGGTGCGTCGGATGAAAGCAAGGAGAGCAAGCGCAACGGGAATTCTGTGGCTGCGGCTCAGGTTGCCTCTGGTGATCTCAGCGTGATTCTGGCCAGCCTGCAAACCATGCGGGACGGCGATTTTTCCGTACGCCTTCCGGGATCTTGGACCGGACTATCGGGCAAGATTGCCGACACTTTCAATTCCATTGTTGCCGCTAATCAGCAAATGGCGCAAGAGTTGGAGCGCGTGGGCCATGTGGTGGGCAAAGAGGGACGCACTCGTGAGCGTACCCGCTTTCATGAATCCCGCGGTGCGTGGGGCGAGATGGAAGTCTCGATCAACACCCTGGTCGAGGACTTGCTCCGGCCGACGGAAGGTGTGACGCGTGCTATCGCCGCCGTTGCGCAGGGCAATCTGACCCAGACCGTGCGCCTGGATGTAGACGGACGGCCGCTCGAAGGCGAGTTTCTGCGTTCAGCCAACATTGTCAACACGATGATTCAGCAGCTCAGCGTGTTCACTGCCGAAGTAACGCGCGTCGCTCGCGAGGTAGGAACTGACGGCAAGCTGGGCGGGCAGGCGCAAGTGCCCGGCGTGGCTGGCACGTGGAAGGATCTCACGGACTCGGTGAACTCAATGGCCAGTAACCTCACCGGCCAGGTTCGAAATATCGCTGAAGTCGCAACTGCCGTTGCCAGCGGCGATCTCTCCCGCAAAATCACGGTCGATGTGCGTGGTGAAATTTTGCAGCTCAAAGAAGCCATCAACACGATGGTGGATCAGTTGCGCTCGTTTGCTTCCGAGGTGACGCGCGTTGCACGTGAAGTGGGTACGGACGGCAAGCTGGGCGGACAGGCCGTGGTCGTGGGCGTGGCCGGTACGTGGAAAGATCTTACGGACTCGGTGAATGCCATGGCCGGCAACTTGACGGCCCAAGTCCGAAACATCGCCGAAGTAACCACGGCCGTAGCCCGTGGCGACTTGTCGCGCAAAATCACGGTCGATGTGAAGGGCGAAATTCTCGAACTCAAAGACACGATCAACACGATGGTGGATCAGCTCAATGCGTTCGCCGGCGAAGTCACCCGTGTGGCGCGCGAAGTGGGTACGGAAGGCAAGCTGGGCGGCCAGGCGCAGGTACCCGGAGTAGGCGGCACCTGGAAGGATCTCACGGACAACGTTAACTTCATGGCCAGCAACCTCACCGGCCAGGTGCGAAACATCGCTGAGGTCGCGACCGCCATCGCCAACGGCGATCTATCGCGCAAGATTACGGTCGATGTCCGCGGCGAAATTTTACAACTCAAGGAAACGCTGAACACGATGGTGGATCAGCTCAACCGCTTCGCTGGCGAAGTAACACGCGTTGCTCGCGAAGTGGGAACTGAAGGGCGTCTCGGGGGACAAGCCAACGTTCCCGGCGTCGCCGGCACGTGGAAGGATCTTACGGACTCCGTCAACTCGATGGCGGGAAACCTTACTGGTCAGGTGCGTAACATTGCCGAAGTCACGACGGCTGTCGCGCGCGGCGATTTGTCGCGCAAGATCACGGTTGACGTGAAAGGCGAAATTCTCGAATTGAAAAACACCATCAACACGATGGTGGACCAACTCAACGCGTTCGCTGGCGAAGTAACGCGCGTGGCTCGCGAGGTCGGTACAGAAGGCAAGCTGGGCGGGCAAGCGCAGGTACCCGGCGTGGCCGGAACCTGGAAAGATCTCACGGACAACGTCAACTTCATGGCCAGCAACCTTACCGGCCAGGTGCGTAATATCGCTGAAGTCGCAACGGCTGTGGCTCGCGGTGATTTATCACGCAAGATTACGGTCGACGTGAAAGGTGAAATTCTCGAACTCAAAGACACGATCAACACGATGGTCGATCAGTTGCGTTCGTTCGCGTCGGAAGTAACCCGCGTCGCGCGCGAAGTTGGCACTGACGGCAAACTGGGCGGCCAGGCACAGGTGCCCGGAGTAGGCGGCACGTGGAAGGATCTAACCGACTCGGTCAACTCGATGGCGAGCAACCTGACCGGACAAGTGCGTAACATTGCTGAGGTCGCAACGGCTATTGCGAGTGGTGACTTGTCGAAGAAAATCACGGTCAATGTGAGCGGCGAAATCCTTCTGCTCAAGGAAACCATCAACACGATGGTCGACCAGCTTAACGCGTTCGCCGGCGAGGTAACGCGCGTAGCCCGCGAAGTAGGCACCGAAGGGCGTTTGGGAGGACAAGCCAACGTGCCCGGCGTTGCCGGCACATGGAAGGATCTCACGGACTCCGTGAACTCGATGGCCGGTAACCTCACTGGTCAGGTGCGCAACATTGCAGAGGTCACAACCGCTGTTGCCCGCGGCGATTTGTCGCGCAAGATCACTGTCGACGTGAAAGGCGAAATTCTCGAATTGAAAAACACCATCAACACGATGGTGGACCAGCTCAACGCTTTCGCCGGAGAGGTTACGCGCGTAGCCCGCGAAGTCGGCACAGACGGAAAGTTGGGCGGACAAGCGCAGGTTCCCGGAGTCGCCGGAACGTGGAAGGATCTCACGGACAACGTGAACTTCATGGCCAGCAACCTTACCGGCCAGGTGCGCAATATCGCGGAAGTCGCGACGGCCATTGCGAACGGAGATCTCTCGAAAAAAATCACGGTAGACGTGCGCGGCGAGATCCTGCAGCTCAAAGAAACGCTGAACACGATGGTCGAGCAGCTGCGTTCGTTCGCTGCTGAAGTAACGCGCGTCGCACGCGAGGTAGGTAGCGAAGGCCGGCTGGGAGGACAAGCGAACGTCTCAGGCGTAGCCGGAACGTGGAAGGATCTTACGGACTCGGTGAACGCGATGGCCGGAAACCTTACAGGCCAGGTGCGTAACATCGCTGAAGTAACCACGGCCGTGGCTCGAGGCGACTTGTCACGCAAAATCACGGTGGACGTGAAGGGGGAAATTCTCGAACTCAAGAACACTATCAACACGATGGTGGATCAGCTGAACGCGTTCGCGGCCGAAGTGACTCGTGTGGCTCGCGAAGTAGGTACGGAAGGCAAGCTGGGCGGGCAGGCGCAGGTGCCCGGCGTAGCCGGAACATGGAAAGATCTCACCGACAACGTGAACGTGATGGCCGCGAACTTGACCGAACAAGTGCGCGGTATCGTGAAAGTGGTAACTGCCGTCGCCAATGGCGAACTTACTCAGAAGCTGACTGTCAACGCGAAGGGCGAGGTCGCTGCGCTAGCCGAAACCATCAACAACATGACGAACACGCTGGCAACTTTCGCTGATCAGGTTACGACGGTCGCGCGCGAAGTGGGGGTCGAAGGCCGTCTCGGCGGCCAGGCGAACGTGCCTGGCGCTGCCGGTACGTGGAAAGATCTCACAGGAAACGTTAACCTGCTGGCCGACAATTTGACCAACCAGGTGCGCGCCATCGCCGAAGTTGCCACCGCCGTGACCAAGGGCGATTTAACGCGGTCCATTCAGGTGGAAGCGAGCGGCGAAGTTGCAGACCTGAAAGACAACCTCAACACGATGATCGACAACCTCCGGCTCACTACCGATCGCAATACGGAGCAAGACTGGCTCAAGACGAACCTGGCCCGCTTCACCGGAATGTTGCAGGGGCAACGCGATCTGGCCACTGTGGGTCGCATGTTGCTGTCAGAACTCGCGCCGCTGGTGAGCGCCCAGCAAGGCGTGATTTATCAGATGGGAGGCGAGGAATCAACCGAGATGGTGCTGCTCTCGGCCTTTGCCGGAGACGGCGAAGATGGACATCTGCGAAGGTTGAAGCTGGGCGAGGGATTAGTCGGGCAGTGCGCGGCAGAGAAGCGGCGAATGCTGATCTCCGATTTGCCGCCGAACACGATTGCGATTCGTTCCGGCTTGTTCGAGGCCGTTCCCCGGAATGTCATCGTGCTTCCGGTGCTGTTTGAAGACCGGGTCAAGGCGGTTATCGAACTGGCATCACTGAGCAGTTTCACAACTTCTCAACTGGCATTCCTGGAGCAACTGACGGCCAGCATTGGTATCGTGCTGAATAGTATTGAAGCCACAATGCAGACCGAAGGTCTGTTGAAGCAGTCGCAGCAATTGGCTACAGAACTTCAGGTTCAGCAAAAAGAATTACAGCAGACCAATGAGCAGTTAGCGCAAAAAGCGCAGCAGCTTGCTGAACAGAACGTCGAAGTCGAACGCAAGAACCAGGAAATCGAACAAGCCCGCCGGGCTCTCGAAGAGAAGGCCAAGGAATTGGCCTTGACGTCCAAATACAAGTCCGAATTCCTGGCCAACATGTCGCATGAATTACGGACGCCGCTCAACAGCATCCTGGTGCTGGGCCAGCAACTCAGCGATAACCCGGATGGCAACCTGACAGCGAAACAGGTTGAGTTCTCGCGCACAATTCATGGCGCAGGAACAGACTTACTCAACCTAATCACCGATATTCTTGATCTGTCGAAGATCGAGTCCGGAACGGTTTCCGTCGAGGCTGAAGAAGTTTACTTCGCCAGCATGCTGGACGCGGTGGAACGCCCATTCCGCCATGAGGCGGAGAACCGGCATCTCAGCTTCGAAGTGCAGACCGATCCGCACCTTTCGCGGAGCGTAGTCACCGACTCGAAGCGCTTGCAGCAGGTATTGAAGAACCTGCTCTCCAACGCCTTTAAGTTCACAGAAGTTGGAGGCGTGCGACTCTCTGTATCGCTAGCCCAGTCCGGTTGGACAGAAGGACATCCCATTCTAGGGAAGGCGGGGTCGGTGGTCGCCTTTGAGGTTTCCGATAGCGGCATCGGCATTCCGCAAGAGAAGCAGCGCATCATCTTCGAGGCCTTTCAACAGGCAGATGCCGGCACCAGCCGCAAATACGGCGGAACGGGTTTGGGGTTGGCCATCAGCCGCGAACTCGCGAGTCTGCTCGGTGGAGAAATTCAGCTGCGCAGCACTCCCGGCAAAGGCAGCACCTTCACTCTGTATTTGCCGCAAACGTATGTGGGGCCTTCTGTGGGGAATGCCGCTGCGGTCGAGCCGAGATTCCGGTCGTCTGTTTCCCCAGCGCCGTTATCTGTGGTGGAACATGCGGTCGAAAAAATTCCCGATGATCGCGACAATCTGCATCCGGAGGATGCAATCCTTCTGGTTGTAGAAGATGATCCGCACTACGCGCGAGTGTTGTGCGATCTCTCTCGGGACAAGGGCTTCAAAGTCCTTGTTGCAACCCGGGGTGCGGAAGCCCTCGCGCTCGCCAAGGAATATCATCCCACGGCCGTGTCGCTGGATGTTTTCCTGCCCGACATGCTGGGCTGGACGGTCCTGAACCACTTGAAACAGGATCCGGCGACCAGGCATATTCCGGTGCAAATGCTGACGCTGGACGAAGACCGGCATCACGGGCTGGCCCGAGGCGCGTTTGCATTTGTTACAAAACCAACTACGACAGAGGGGCTGGAAACAGCGCTGGCCCGCATTAAGGAATATTCCGCTCCGCGGCGAAAACGGTTGCTGGTGGTGGAGGACAATCCGGCCGAGCAGCTCAGCATCAAAGAACTGCTGGGTTATGACGACATTGATGTCACAGTCGCGAGCACGGGAGCGGAAGCAATTGAGACCGTCAGCGAGCAGACTTTCGACTGCGTTGTCCTTGATCTGCGCCTGCCCGATATATCGGGCTTCGAAGTGTTGGAGCGTCTCCGTGACACTCCGGCGCTGAGCGACTTGCCGGTCGTAGTATTTACGGGCAAAGAACTTTCGCCGGAAGAAGATGCTCGCCTGCACTCTCTGGCGCGCAGCGTCGTGGTGAAGGGTGTGGAATCGCCGGAACGCCTGCTCGATGAGACTGCATTGTTCCTGCATCGCGTAGTCGCCGATCTGCCCGTAGAAAAACAGAAACTTCTCGACCGGCTGCACCACTCGGACGATGCTCTGGTCGGGAAGAGAGTGCTGGTGGTAGACGACGACGTGCGTAATATTTTTGCTCTGAGCAGCGTGATCGAGCGCCGCGGCATGAATGTAATCACGGCCGGAACCGGCCGGGAGGCGATCGCCAAGATCGAATCCACGCCGGACATTGCGATTGTGTTGATGGATATTATGATGCCCGAGATGGACGGCTACGAGACCATGCAGGTGATCCGGCAAAATCCCAAGTTCCGGCGCTTGCCAATCATCGCATTAACCGCAAAAGCGATGAAAGGAGATCGCGAGAAATGCCTTGAGGCCGGAGCGTCCGAGTATCTGGCCAAGCCGGTCAATACGGAGCAATTGCTCTCATCACTGCGTATGTGGCTTCACAGGTAATGGCTGCGGCAACAGCTTTGCGAAGGTAACACTGCGAGAAGTGGTTAGTACTTATGGGCACAAACGAGAAGATCAATATCCTCATGGTGGATGATCAGCCGGCCAAGCTGCTCAGCTATGAGGTGATGCTTGGCGGATTGGGCGAGAACCTCATCAAAGCGTCGTCTGCAAAGGTGGCCCTCGAAGTTCTGCTGAAGACTGACGTGGCCGTGGTGCTGATGGATGTGAGCATGCCAGAGCTGGATGGTTTTCAATTGGCGGCCATGATTCGCCAGCACCCGCGCTTTCAGAGAACCGCAATCATTTTCGTTTCGGCCGTGCATTTGACCGACCTGGATCAGCTCAAAGGATATGAACACGGAGCGGTCGATTACATTTCCGTTCCCGTGGTTCCAGAGATGTTACGGGCGAAAGTGAGAGTGTTTGTAGACCTGCACCGCAAGACGCGACAACTGGAAGCTCTGAATCGTGATCTCGAGCAACGTGTGCTGGAGCGGACGGAAGAACTGGCGCGCAAGGCAGAATTACTATTGCAGCTGAATGTGGAACTGGTGGGAAAGAATCAGGAACTGGATGCGATTGTCCATACTGCGCCAGACATAATTTTCAGCCGTAAGACCGACGGCACGCGGGATTACATCAGCGACCGGTTTTATGATTTTACCGGTGCTGCTCCAGGTTCGGCGAATGGTTTCGGCTGGTTGGACTACGTTCACCACGACGATAAGCAAAAAGCGATGGACGAGTGGTTGCGTTGTGTTGACTCGGGGGCAAACTACGAAGCGGAGTATCGCCTGCAATCAAAGGATGGAACCTATCGCTGGTTTCGGGCGCGTGCGGTTCCTATTCGCGACGACGGGAAGATCGTCAAATGGTACGGAACCTGTTCTGACATTCAGGACAGCAAACTACTGGAACAATCCATTCGCGACAATGCGGCAAAGCTGGAGAAGATGGTCGACAGGAGGACGGACGAATTGCGGCGGCTTTCCATCCGGCTTATGACCATGCAGGATCAAGAACGCCGCCGGCTGGCACGCGATCTGCACGACGGACTGGGACAGGAACTAGCCGTGGCCAAGATGGTGCTGGACAAGATGATCCTGCAGAAATCCAACTCCGCGGAGCCACAAGCGGAGGCGTGGACTCAGGCGAGCAGCATTATTGACGGTGCCATCCAACAAGTGCGCACCATGTCTCATCTTCTGCATCCGCCATTGCTCGATGAAGTGGGCTTGCTGTCGGCGCTTTCCTGGTACGTGGAGGGCCTGGCCAAGCGAAGCGGTATAGAAACTGCCCTCGACGTACAGCCTGGCGATTTCCCGAGGCTCGGAGCCCACGTCGAAACCGCAGTCTTCCGAATTGTGCAAGAAGCGCTTACCAATGTCTTCAGGCATTCCGAAGCGAGCAAAGTGTGGATTACGCTTACTCAGCGGGAAGGAATTATTGTCGTTGCAGTACGAGACAATGGCAAAGGAATCCGGAGAGAAATCGAGGAACTTCAGCCAGACAGCGTTGGAGTCGGAATTGGTGGCATGAAACAGCGCGCCAAAGAATTTGGCGGAGAGTTGCGGCTCAGCAATGCAAATCCTGGAACTCTCGTCGAACTCACGATTCCCTGCAGTTCGGTGTTACGGGATTCCAGTTCCGTCATGGATGATGTGCGTGAAGCTGTGCCGGAGTAGTGAGACTCGAACACTGTGACTACCTATGAAGAAAGCCGGATTCCCAGACCCCGCAATGCTCATGCCCGACGCTGCCGTCGAAACCCGTTCGAGGCTGGCGGCCATTGTGGAGAGTTCCGACGATGCGATTATTGCGAAGGATCTGAACGGCATCATTACCAGCTGGAATAAGAGCGCGGAGCGAATCTTCGGGTACACGGAGCAAGAGGTTCGAGGCAAGCCTGTCACTCTTCTCATCCCACCGGATTTACAGGCCCAAGAGGTTGAGATCCTGCAGCGCATTCGATCGGGCGAGCGCATTGAACACTTTGAAACCGAGCGAATCGCAAAAGGTGGCAGGCAAGTTCTTGTGTCGCTCACGATTTCGCCGCTAAAGGATTCGGCCGGGAGAATCGTAGGCGCTTCCAAGATTGTCCGCGATGTTACCCGTATTAGGCACGTTGAACAGGCGTTGCGAGAAAGCGAACAACGAATGCGCTTCTGCCTGGAGGCGGCGAATGTCGGAACCTGGGATTGGGATGTTGCAACCGGATCCGTTCACTGGTCCGAAAACATGGAAAAGATTCATGGGCGGCGGCTGGGATCGTTCGGGGGAGACGTCGATGCATTTCTGGAAGACATTCACTCCGACGATCGCCAGCAGGTGAAGGACGCCGTTCAGCACGCGGTGCAGGGCGGTGGTAAGTGCCATTGGCAATATCGCTACACGAAGACCGACGGAAGCGTGGGATGGATGGAAGCGTCTGGGCAGGTCATCTACGATGCATCGAACCATCCCACAAAAATAATGGGAGTGTGCAGGGATATCAGCGAACGCAAAAGCGCTGAAGATGCGATTCGGGCTGCTCATGAACAATTAGATGGGATGGTAAAGGAGCGCACCTCTGAACTGGAGCGCGCCCAGGAAGGCTTGCGAACGCTTTCGGCACGGCTACTGCGGATGCAGGATGATGAAAGACGCCGCATCGCGCGCGAACTGCACGATGCGGCCGGTCAGATCCTGGTAGCGTTAAGCCTGAATCTGGTTCCGGTGGAAGATGGGCTTAAAAAGGAAAACTCCGGGTTGACCAGGTACGTCACAGAGAGTCTGCAGCTCATTGATGAGTTATCCAGGGACTTGCGGACAATGTCTCACCTGTTGCACCCGCCGTTGCTCGATGAAGCCGGGCTACACTCGGCCGTGCGCTGGTACGTAGAGGGATTTGCGGAACGAAGCAAGATCGAGGTAAATCTACATCTCGACCCCAAAGTTGGGCGTCTGCCGGGCGAGCTTGAGACCGCAATCTTCCGCATCGTGCAGGAATGCCTCACGAATATCCATCGTCACTCCGGCAGCAACTGGGCGAGCATCGCAATCACCCGCGACTCGGAGAACGTCACCCTTGAAATATGTGACAGGGGCAAGGGCATGCCGACGCCAACCCGCCCTGGCGTTGGCATTCAGGGCATGGGGGAACGCGTGCACCAGTTGAGAGGACACTTGGAGTTTAAGTCCGGAGACAGCGGTACGCGAATTACCGCACTCTTTCCAGCGAATGCCGCGTCGCCAGAGATCTCGGCGGAAGTTGTAGACGCGCTGCCCTAAAAACGATGTCCGCGAAAACTCCTGCGTTGGAAGACCATTTCCGCATCTGTGATCATCCCACCGAAAACAGGAGCGCAGTTCCTACCGAGTAGTTTCTTTTCATATCAGGGCTTCACCCGATTGAATTGATTGGTTGCATGGCTGAGTCTTGATTTTTGTGGACAGCCTGCGTGATTTCGCTCGAGTTCCATTCTCGCGGCTGTAAATAGCACAACCAACTCAAATTCCCAGAGATGGATCGATGGCGAGAAACAAGTCAGTGTTTGGAATCTACCTGAAGCGCAGCGACATGGACTCAGCCGTTGCCGCGCTGCGGGATGCCGGATTCTCCACTTCCGATATTTCCGTTCTATTGCCAGAAGATGTCGGGGCCGGCAAGCTGGTAACTGAAAAGGCCACGAAGGCGCCGGAAGGAGCAGCCTACGGGGCGGGTTCCGGAGCGGCGGTGGGAGGCGCCCTCGGCTGGCTGGTGGGAGTCGGCGCGTTGGCCATCCCTGGAATCGGCCCGATTGTCGCGGCGGGACCATTGCTAGCGGCTCTTGCCGGCATCGGAGTCGGTGGCGCCCTAGGCGGATTTACAGGAGTTCTCATCGGCGCAGGGATTCCCGAAGATGAAGCCAAGAAGTACGAGGGAAGACTGATGAAGGGCGGCATCCTGGTCGCGGTTCATTGCGAAACCTCGGAGGAGATCGATCGCGCCAAGAGCATCATGGAAGTTACGGGCGCTGAAGACATCGCATCGTCGGGCGAAGCGCCAGCGGATAGAAAAACTGCTGCCTGACGCCTGCGTTGAGCCGACACACGCAGAACCGCAGTTTACGGGGCTTTCCGATACGGAAAGCCCTGTGCATTTGTTTAACGCTCAATTGCATTTGTTTCCATCTCCTGCGATCACCCCATCTCCAGCGGTGATCGACTGTAGCGACCCCTACGGTATCGGAGGTATTTCCCCGGCTCCCCGCCACGCCCTGGCTTCTTTTTACAGCTTGAACCGGATGGAAGCACAAGCCCAGGAAAGTTAGGTTAACTATGCGGGGGAAATTCAAATAATAGTTGCTCGCTTCGAGCACGGAAGAGGGTTTAGTTATGACAAGAAACGGCTTCAGTGTAACGAAAAGTCTTTTGGTGCTCGGTGCCAGTCTCCTGGTCTTCACGAGCATCGCATGGTGCGCGGATGACAAGGACGCCTCGGACATCGACAAACGGCTCGACGCGTCGGCCAAAGTTCTAGATGAAATTATGGCCACTCCCGACAAAGCCATCCCTGACAAGGTGATGAGGGATGCGAAGTGCATCGCGGTGATTCCGTCGATGGTGAAAATCGCTGTAGGTTTCGGCGGCAACCATGGCAAGGGCGTCGCTACCTGCCGCACGGAAGCCGGCCACTGGAGCGCTCCGGCACCGATCACCATTACGGGGGGAAGCTGGGGTTTGCAGTTGGGTGGTCAGGCCATTGACGTAATCATGGTTGTAACCAATGAAGATGGAATGCAGCATCTGTTGCACAGCAAATTTAAAGTTGGCGCGGACGCTTCGGCAGCTGCGGGCCCGGTGGGACGCGATACTGGCGCTGACACCGACTGGAAGATGAAGGCCGAGGTGCTGACTTACTCACGAGCCCGCGGCATTTTCGCGGGAATCGATTTGAACGGTGCAGTGGTCACCCAAGACAAAGACGAAACCCGAATTCTTTATGGAAGCTTCGTACCGTTCGAAGAAATCTTGAGCGGAAAAGTTCATCCGAAGGAAACGAGTGAACCGTTTCTCTCCGCGGTAAGGAAATATTCGGGTCAAGCCAAGGAGCACGGGGAAGTGATCACACCTGGGAATACAACTGCGGCCATCCGTTAAGTTGGAGTGTGAGGGGTTTTGAAATGGAAGCCCGGTCCCTAATAAGGCCGGGCTCCAGGGTAGAAATCGAGATAGCTAACAAACCATCAAAGGGAGGAATTTTTTATGGCGACAATTTTACTGATTGTTCTTGTTCTGTTTTTACTCGGGGCTCTGCCGGCGTGGCCCTATAGCAGATCGTGGGGCTATTACCCGAGTGGCGGACTTGGCTTGGTAGTCGTGATCTTACTGGTGCTGCTCTTGTCCGGGCGGCTCTGACGTTCCGGGGGCTGCGGTCGGATTTAGAAAACCGTGGCCCTCATAACCTGGGGATGGTGAAGCTTACCATCCTCGATCTTAATTCAGAAGTGCGATTTTTCTGCCGACGTTTATAAGGAGTGCCAATGCCGAACCAAAGTCCCCGTCTCGCCGCTCAAGCATCGTACCCAGGGTCTGCAACAGCTGTTCTCGACAATCCTCTTTATTCAGGTCGCGAATCAGGCGTGCGGTCGGGAGCGAGCGCGCCGCGGATCCAACGAGCGCCTGCCCCGGATGCAATCTGGGGTCAGTTCAATAATTATCGATCTAACGGGCTCGCTGGATCCGCAGTGGTGCACGTGATCGCGCTCGGCCTTATCCTGAGCGCCGCAACATTTGGTCATCCAGTTGTACAAAAAGTTCAGCAACACCAGACAGTGACTTTGATTGCGCCATCGCCGGAGACCTACGCGCTTCCGGTGGCAAAGAAGATCGCGAGTGGAGGCGGTGGTGGCGGTGATCACGACCGGTTGCCTGCAACAAAAGGAAGACTGCCAAAACTTGCCGTCGAGCAGATCACGCCGCCACAAATCGTGGTTCACAACGAACATCCCAAGCTCGCAGTTGAGCCGACAGTCGTTGTTCCGCAGGTAAAGTTGGCTAATAATCACATGCCGAACCTTGGCGATCCGGTGGCCGCGCCGCTTCCGTCGGCTCCGCCTTCGAATGGAATTGGCTCGGGTGGCGGCATCGGCTCTGGAACTGGCGGCGGAGTGGGAGTGGGCCACGGTCCTGGCGTAGGCGCAGGCAGCGGCGGCGGTGTAGGCGGAGGCGTATTCAAGGTTGGCGGAGGGATATCAGCCCCTCAGCCTGTTACAACTCCTGACCCCGAATATACCGAGGAAGCCCGGAATGCCAAGACTCAGGGAACGTGCGTGCTTTGGCTGATTGTCGATCAGCAAGGGCATCCGCGCGATATTCGCGTGGTACGTGGCCTGGGATTTGGATTGGACGCCAGAGCGGTTGAGGCAGTGAAGCAATGGCGCTTTCAGCCCGCTATGAAGGATGGCCAGCCGGTTAACGTTCAGATCAGCGTAGAAGTTGGTTTTAAACTCTATTGATCTGAATTGCAGCTGGCTTATCAGCACAAGCATTCAGTACAAGGGCGATCTCCGATCGCCCTGTTTTTTAGCTATTGACTGGGTGTGAGCCCGAGTCAACCAAGCAACACATATCACGAATGAAAGTTTTGCCTCTCGTGCAGAATTAAATCAAATTCTCAGCATTTAACTCCCCTGGAGTTGTACAGCAAACCTACCAGTCAAGTACAGGAGCATCCTGATGGGCCTCTGCACTTATAGCCAGTACTCTCATTTTGGAAGTTGAATGCTCCCGGAATCATGGAGAGCAAAACAACCACCCTAGTTTGAACGAAGGAGACTACAGTGGCGACTTGCGTGATTTCCGCGACAGCAACCGATGTAATTCCAGCCCCCAAACGGGACGAATCCGAACGCAGCCTGGTACAGCGCGCACAACGCGGCGACGAACAGGCCTTTGCCACGCTCTTCCAATTGCACAAGAAGCGCGTGTATTCCGTATGCCTGCTAATGACGAAAGACATCGCCGAGGCTGAAGATCTGACCCAGGAAGCCTTCCTGCAGGTGTTTCGCAGCGTCGGCTCGTTCCGCTGTGACTCCGCGTTTTCTACCTGGCTCTACCGAATTGCCGTCAACACCGTGTTAATGAAGTTGCGTCGCCGTAAAACTCCGCCGATTTCTCTGGACGAGCCCGTCTCGGCAGAATCGCCGTCTCTGCGACGCGACATCGGCAAGGCAGATCCGCGGCTCAGCGGCGCAGTCGACCGGATTGCGTTGCGACGCGCCATGCAAGAGCTCCCTGAGGGATGCCGCAAGATTTTCGCTCTTCACGAGGTGCAAGGATACCAGCACCACGAGATCGCGAAGATGCTGGACTGTTCCGTCGGCAATTCAAAGTCGCAACTCCACAAGGCCAAGATGAAGATGCGCGATCTGCTTTTCCCGAAGCGGAGAGTTCTGCGCCGGCCCGCAGTTGCTCCAGTTACGGAATCTTCAGCACCCGAGAATCGTAATGCCCGGCCTCAACTTGCAGTGGTGTAGCCCGATCTCGGAAAAACACTCAAAGGAACAAAAAGATTCCTGAGAAGAAGATAAAGAAGATTAGGGAAAGGACAACTTCTGTGGGGTTAGGGGCCATTCTAGTAGTGGGAGCAGAGCGGGAGATTTTTAGCTCGGCTGCCCCGCAAACCGACTTGAAAGCTCTACTCGCCCAGCCTTTGGCGTGCGTCGATATACTCGGTCGTTCCGTGCTTGAAAGCATGATCGAGCGTTTCGTCCGTGCCAATGTGGAGGCAGTCACTGTTCTCGTTGCAGCGGAGCATTCTTGCGGAGTCGAGCCCCTCAGGGGCACGTACGAGCATGTGAGCGTTCGGGTTGTGGATGATCTGTTCAGCGCGCTTTCCGAACAGCTAAGCGATTACTCGCGAAGAAGTATAGAACACTCATTTGTCGTATCAGCAAGCGTTTACACAGAAACGGATCTGCTGGATCTTTTCTACTTTCATCGAGAAGCTCGGCAGGTAGCGACGCGCGGCCTCGACCGGGATGGCCCTTTGGATTTGTGGGTTGTCGATTGCGCACAGGCACAGCAGGGTGATGTTGAGGGCTTGCTGGCACAAGCTGAAAAAGCCGGCGCTACGTACTTTATTCGCGAATACGTTAACCGCCTACTGCAGCCCCAGGATCTACGGCGGCTCGTTTCTGATGCACTCTCTGGACGCTGTGCGATGCGGCCTTGTGGCCGTGAAGTCAAGCCTGGCATTTGGATAGACACTGGAGCGGAGATTGATCGAGGAGCGCGCATTGTGGCGCCCGCTTACATCGGGCGCGGTTCTAAAATTCAGGAAGACACGTTGATCACGCGCTTCAGCAACATCGAAAGAGATTGCTGCGTGGATTGCGGCACGGTGATTGAAGACAGTTCGATCCTGGCAAACACTCACGTCGGGATTTGGCTGGAGGTGCGCCATGCCTTGGCAAATGGCAACATGTTCTTGAGTTTGGAGCATGAGGTGGTGATCGAGATCTCAGATCCAGGTGTTATGCGTTCCACTCGTCCGGTTCAACAAGGAACGAAGGATGGTTGGAGTTGGAACCGCAAAGCACGAGAGCCACAAACCGTTGCAGATCCAAAACCAAAACCCTCTCCAGCGCCTGAATGGCAGCTGGGAGCCGATCTTATTCAGGGGTAACCGAGATGTATACCACAGGACCCGTTGTTGTGATGGAGTTGCCGGAAAAACTGCAGCACGCAGAAGGAAAGGCGTTCCTCGTCGAACTGCGGCCACTTCTGGAGGTCGATCGTCCACGCATTGTTCTGGATTGCTCTCAGATGGAAAACATTGACAGCGCCGGCATTGAAATCCTTCTTCATTGCATGGAAGAAGCGATGAAGCGGGATGGAGATCTGAAGCTGGCCGCCCTTTCTCCTGCGTCCGCGGCGATCCTTGAACTCATGCGCGTTGATCGCCTGTTCGAAGTATTCGCGACAGCCGAGGAAGCAGCGCAGAGTTTTCACGCGCTTGGGCTGGAAGAGCCACAGGGTCTGCCCTGGTACTCGGCTCCCCATGGGCTCGCGAATCTGAAGGCTGCTAGCTAAACAGTTACTCTGTCCGCCGGAGATAACGATGACAGCATGGAAGAGGGTATTCGTACACGTTGCCTGGAGCATCTTGCTTTTGGGGCTGCCCGGGGTCGCGTCGCCGCTTGACGCGCAACAAGCTGGTGAGCTGGCCGTCAACGGACCATCCGCCACAAGCCAAACCCCGCAACGGAACATTCCGGCTACAAACGTACGGGATGATTTGAAAGCTGGAGAACTTCCGGATAGTCCGGGAGCCATGTTGGCGAAGGCGTCGGATCCTGTCGCGCTGCAGAGTTCGGCCGAGCCACGTTTGACGACGCCGTCGTCGTCCGGGTCGAGTCCGTCCGCATCGCCCCAGGCTCAAGCACAGTCGACTCCGCAAAGGCCGGTAGGAACTGCTGCTGCGGAGTCTCCCCACGCAACCGGAGTCGCTGCGTCGCAGCCGGCGGGCGTAGCGATCGCGCCGGCGAAGCAGCACCGAGTGCGTACCATCGTTCTAAGGACGGGAGCGATCATCGGAGCGGGTGTGGCTGTGGGATCGGTGGTCGCCCTAACGGCGGCTACTCCGAGTAAACCACCGGGAGCGCATTAAACCACGGGATTCAATTTCGTAGAAGCGCGTTACGAAAATCCACACCGGGTCAGCCTAATTATGATTGTGAGCTTTTCGGGAATCGATGGAGCGGGCAAGTCCACGCAGATTGGTGCGTTGCAAGACTGGCTCGCTAAAAGCGGCTTAAGGGTGAAGCTCTACACCTTCTGGGACGATGTTGTCGCGTTCCCGGGGTTCCGCGAGTTCATGAGCCATGCGGCGTTCAAAGGCGATAAGGGGATCGGAACTCCAGAGAAACCGTTGCACCGGCGCGACAAGAATGTTAAATCCTGGCCGGTCAGTGCTATGCGCTTTGGACTCTACTTCGCGGACGCGATGAAACTCCGGCGAGTGCTTCGGAGCATTCGCAAAAGCGACGTCGAGGTAGTCATCTTTGATCGCTACATTTACGATGAACTCGCGAACCTGCCATTGGACCGATGGCTGGCTCGGACATTCATTCGATCTCTACTGAAGCTCGTACCCAAGCCCGATATCGCTTATCTTATCGACGCCGACCCGGTGGCTGCGCGCACTCGTAAGCCCGAGTATCCACTGGATTTTCTTCGCAGCAACCGTGATGCCTACCTTGCACTGAGCCGTCTCACGGGCGCCGTTACTGTCATCGAGCCCCTCCCCATCGAAGTCGCAGAAGTGAGAGTCAAAGAGGCATTCCTCCAGAAACTGCCGGTGCCGGACGACGGTTTGTCGCAATTACCGGTTTTGCCCTAGCGCAAGAATCAGATAGCCAACATCTTCCCCGCGTAAATCATCGAAGCTTGAGCGATCACGAGGCCGGAGTCCGATGAAGATTTGTCTGGTAACTACTTTTCCACCCAGCCAGGGAGGACTAAGCGAGTATGGACTTCACATTGCCGAGGAATTGCGGCGCAATCCGTTTATCAGCCTGACGATTCTTGCCGATAAAATTTCTCCATCCCAGCCTGAACTGGATGGTTTTTCAGTGCAACGCTGCTGGTCGATGGACGACCCCACGAGCTCGGTTCGGCTTCTCGATGCCATCTGGAAGTTGAAACCAGACGTTGTGTGGTTCAATCTTCTTTTCAGCACATTCGGCCGAAATCCCATCAATGCTTTTATGGGGCTGGTCACCCCTTTGCTGGCGCGCATTAGCGGTCGCTATACCCACGTGACCCTCCACCACCTGATGGATACTGTCGACTTGAAAGATGCGGGAGTTCGGCATCCGAGGATCTATCGCACGGCTGGGGCGGTCGCCACCAGAATGCTTTTGCTGTCGAATTCGGTCTCTGTGCTCATGCCGGGATATCGCAGGATCCTGCATGACAAATATGGGCACGACAATGTTCACCTGCGGTCTCACGGGGTTCTTACGCAGAGACCGGAGTACCCCGATTTCTCGCGGCGCAGAAATCCTGAGCATCGCATCCTGGCGTTCGGCAAGTGGGGAACTTATAAGCGTCTCGAACTCATGATCGAGGCGTTCAAGATTGTTTCAAACGAAATGCCCGACGCAAGGTTAGTCATCGGCGGGGGTGACCATCCTCAGGCCGCGGGATATGTGGAATCCGTGAAGGAGAAATGCGCGGGGAATCCGGCAATTGAGTTTACTGGCTACGTGCATGAAGATCGACTGCCGGATCTCTTCCAAAGTTCCTCGGTCGCCGTGATGCCCTATTCCTCTTCGACGGGTTGCAGTGGTGTTGCGCATTTGGCTTGCGCATACGGAGTGCCTATCGCTTGCGCGGATCTCCCGGATTTCCGCCAGATGGCACAGGGTGAAGAAATAGCGATAGAATTTTATCAACCGGGAAATGCGGAAGACCTGGCCCGGTGTCTGATTGATCTGCTGACAGATACAGAAAAGCAGCAGGCCATGGCGGTGCAGAACTTCTCCACGGCTCTGCGCATGACGATGCCCACGATCATCCAGAAGTATCTGCGGCATTTTGAACTCGAAAAAAGAACCGAGGCCCTGCGGCGAGTGACCAGATTCCGCAGATTGCCCGCTTGGTTTCCGTCGAAGGCTCGCATGCTGAGGATGATGACCCGAAATTCGCCGGGATGGGTGCATCGCTCTGCCGTTCAGCGACCAGCGTGGAAAAGCTTGGACCGCAAGAATCTACCGAACGGTAATATTGACCGCAGTACAGAACTGGGCAGAACTGGAGTTGCCAACAATGGTGACGGAATAATTGCTGGAAGCCGTGGCGCTCTGCGTTCCGGCGCTGTTTCCTCCGCAGGAAACGGTCATCATTCCGAGAGCCATCAAAGCCACAAGAGCGAGGACTTGAGCGCTGCGCCTGCGGCTCACATTGCCGATAAAAGCGAAGCCGGCTATTCCGAAAGAGAGCAGCCAGCCGGCATAGAGTGGACTCGGCTCGCTCCGCTGGGGCAAATCCATCCCCGCAACGGCAACGGTGGAAATGGTAAGAGTGGAAGTGCCGGTGCGGGTGCCGGGAGTAATGGTGGCGGGCGAGAAGGCACAACGGAAGCCGCTGGGCAGACCACTGCAGGAGAGCGAGATGGCGCTGTTGAAGGAGCCGGGTTGCGGCTTCGCGGTGACGGTGAGGTTTCCGGACTTCCCGGCCGGAATGGTGACTGCTGACGGGGAGGCGCTGAATGCTACCGTCGACGAACCTGCTTCTGCGGCGCAGGCTGGGCTGTAGTTGATAGCGCCGGTAATCTGATTGGCGAGGCTGGGCTTGCCTATAGCTTGCACAAACAATTTGTAATTGCCCGCCGGGATTGAAAAACTGCACAAATTCAACGAGTCGGTCCCTGCGGCCATGTTTGCCAGGGCCATCAGGTTCTGACCATCGGAGCTGATATACACCGTGTAGTGGTCGACCGTGCTCTCTTCCCCGCTAGGGGCCCATCGCAGGGCAGTTCCGGCAACCGAAGCGGAGACTGTCAGACAATTGTCGATACCGGATTCGATCTCGGTGGCCTCTTCATAATCGTTCCAGGTCACCAGTTGCAGGTCGGGCAGTTGTTTTCCTGAATTGTAAAGACCGTTAATTTTCGAAAATGTTTGCAGCCAGGTCTGGCCGCATTGCTGTCCCATAATGCGATCGGAACCCCAAGACGCTAGAGTATCGTTAAAGCCTTTGTATGTTGCACCTATCGTTTGTTCGTTCTGGAACGACATTCCCGCGTCGTAAAAACTGGAAAGATAGCTCATCCCGTAATCGGTTGTAGTCGGCATGACCCAGGAATAGCTGCCGTCGCTGAGTACGTGGCTGAATCCGTTGTTGTTCTGGAATACGAACAGAGGGTGAGTGCTTAAGGTGCTGCTCAGTGCGCTCCAATCGATTGAATAGGAGAGATCGATATTGAAGTTGCTGACGACTGGCTGTCCCTGCCAAGTCATGTATGCGGGCGAAGGAAAATACGTCTTTTCAATGTATTGTAGCTGACTCACCAAGGCTTGTTGAGGAGAACATCCGGAACAGGAGTCCCATTCGAGTGCGCCCTGATCGATCATGATGGCAAAAGTAAAGCCAGGATGGCTTTCAGCCTCTGCCATGACCGCTTGAGTCGCCCGGTCGATGAAATTGTTCGGTCCGTACCAGTCGATGATCACGCCATCAATGCCGCGGCTGATCATGTCGTCAATCTGGCTCTTGACTTGCGCGGGATCAGTGGAGTTATAACCGACATTCATATGGCTGGACTGCCCAAACCAGAGCATCAGATGGGCGTAGACCTTCGTGCTTGTTCCTGAATAGAGCAGAGTGTGGACGTCGACTTTGCTGATGTTTCCGGCGCCTCGATTGCCGTTGGATTGGCGCAGAAAACTGTTCGCCGCACTTGTGTTATTGGAGGTTTGAGCAGCGAGAGTTGTGGTCGGCACCACATAGGAGGAACCCGCCGAACACAGGCGCACACACGTGAGAATGACTGCAACCGCGAAATTTAAATGACGCATCGGTCCTCACGGGCGGAGTAGTGCCGAGGATCTTGGACGAACTGCGGCCAGAACGAGGAAGGCACGCCGCGCCTGTAGATTTCCTGTTGCCGGCCTGATCTTTCTGACTGATCTTTCTGACTGGTCTTGCTGACTTTCTTGCTGAGTCTTATCTGGGAACTGAGTCAGCTTATGACTGAGGCAATGAAAGGGAAAGATTACATTCGTCCAAGAACCTAGGTGCTACGACCTAATTGGCCATGGCGATGACGGCGCAAGAATGCCTGAGTGCCTTTATTGGGAGCGCTAATTCTCAAGCCGCTGGTAACATCGCTGTTCTAGTTGCCAAGTTCCATAAGGTTGACGCGTTGAAGATATTCTGTTGCTGTGGCCTTGCTTTTCGCACCGCTAATATCCAACTGAAAATTCATACCGCTATCATCAGACCAGCCGGACGGGATGTTTTTGCGACCCGAGAGGGGTTGTTCCGCTGAAGCCGCTTACCCACAAGCTGGAGCCAGAGTAGAGGGACTCGCCTGTGGATGTCTGCGAGAGGTGGACAAAATCAGAGTGACGGATGTCACCGGGAGAGTGTTCGCCAAACCGGGTGGCAGGTAACTTTCGATTTCACGGCTCTCCCCGGCTATATACCCGATCCACTGTAGAGATCAGCATTCTGGACGGTAGAGAGATGGGGAACGGTAATGGAGATAACGCGGCACTCCCCGGTAGATGACAACTGCCTAACATCCGGCCTCATCAAACATCGCGTCTGTCGAAGTAACCATCACGTCTGTCGAAGTCGTTTCGTCTGGAGTAAAAGGCGCCATGAGATATCCGCTCTGCTCTTCGTTGATGTCGTTTTCTGCATTGTCTCTGCTGCTTTTTTTGATTGCATGCCAAGGACTGGCGTCACAGCCGAACCAAGCCTCCAATTATCAGCTGACCGTGGCTACGGCTGGCGCGGGCACGGGAACTGTAACCAGCAGCCCGGCGGGAATCAATTGTTCCAGTGCTAGCTCGACTGCGAACACGTGCACAGCTACTTTTGCGACGGGGACCGCCGTTACGTTGACCGAGACTCCCGCAAGCGGAGGCACTTTCGTGAGCTGGGCAGGGGCTTGTACGGGAGCTGCGAGTTGCAGCGTCACCATAAACGCAGCGACCTCGGTGACCGCAACGTTTGGAGCTGAACCTACCTACCAGCTAACCATAACTACGGCTGGCGGCGGCACGGGAACCGTTACCAGCAGTCCGGCGGGAATCAATTGCACGAACTCTAGCTCATCGGGCAGCTCGACTACGAACATCTGCAGCGCACCTTTTGCACAGGGTAGTGCGGTTACGCTGACCGAGACTCCTGCAAGCGGCAGCACCTTTGGCAGTTGGTCTGGAGGTTGTACCGGAACTACGACTTGCAGCGTCACCCTAAGCGCAGCAACTTCCGTGACTGCAACTTTTGGTGGATCGTTGCAAAGCAGCATCAATCACATTATTTTGTTCGCGCAGGAGAATCGCTCATTCGACCACTACTTTGGAGCGATGCGGCAATATTGGGCGAATAACGGAATTCCGGATCAGAGCTTTGACGGCTTGCCGCAATTTAATCCGGCGAGCGGGATTGCTCCCCTGCAAGGGCCGGCGCCGTCCGTTCCGGGCTGCAACATCGCGAACTCGGCCACAGATTGCTCTGTGGATCCTTCAAATCCGATCACGTCGTTCCATTTCACTTCAGTCTGCAATGAGAATCAGAGTCCGTTCTGGAATGAGGCGCATAACGATTGGGACTACAAAAATCCCGCAGACCAACCCGCTGAGGTAACTTCGACCGGAGCGCCGAATCCGCCGTTGAACGGCTTCGTCTGGACTGCCGCGTACGACGCCCGTTCCTATGGTTTCATGGACGTTATGGGCGTGCGCGCCATGGGCTACTACGACGGTACGGATCTGAATTACTACTACGCCATCGCTAGCGATTTTGGAATCTCCGATAGATGGTTCGCTCCGGTGATGTCGCGGACTCAGATAAACCGGATGTATATTCTGGCTGCGACCTCCTACGGATACGCCTATCCAGAAGGCACTGATCAAAATGACGGTAATCAGGCACCCAGCAAAACCATATTCGAGGCTCTTCAGGACGCAGGAGTCAGCTGGAAAATTTATGTGAATCCAAATGGTGTCTACTCCAACGGACAGGAGTGCAGCGCTACCGAGGTTTCCGATTCCAATGGGTTATGCCTGATCACAGTGTCATACATCAACGAGTTTAAGTATGAGGAGACGATTATAAACAGCGCCGGTCAGAACCCGGACTTGCTGATGAATGTCGTGCCCATCGGTCAGTTTGCTATCGACGCGGCGAATGGCACGCTCCCGCAGTTCGCGCTCATTGAACCCGCCTCGAATTCGGGGAACGATGAGCACCCATCGGATTCTGACGGTTTTCCGGTCAACGTGCAGGCGGGACAGCAATACGCGGCGGACAACGTCATCAATACGCTGCTTCAGAGCCCCAGTTGGGGCGATTCGGCGCTGATTTTTACCTACGATGAGGACGGCGGCTATTACGATCACGTCTCGCCGCAACCCGCGGCTCTTCCCGGCGATGGATACAATTATCCTGTCGACTTGGATCCAGTGAACAAGGGCATTACAGACGACATCTGCACGAAACCGGGCGAGGTTGAGGGACAGGGAACATGCAGCTTCGGCTGGACGACGTATCGCGTGCCGAACGTTGTCATTTCACCCTACTCTCTCAAAAACTACGTTTCTCACACCGTTCGTGACACGACCTCCGTCCTCGCTATGGTGGAAGCCCGCTTTGGCCTGTCGCCTTTAACCGGGCGCGATGCTGCGCAGCCCAGCATGAACGAGTTCTTCGACTTCGTAAACAAACCCTGGGCCACGCCACCAACGCTTCCGAAACCGGCTACGGGCCTGCCTTGCGACCAGACTCCGCCCGCCAGTTGGCAAGAGCCCCCTTTACTGACCGTTATTGCGTCCGGAAACGGATCGGTGACGACCAGTCCCGGCAGCGGCATCGACGGATGCAACAACAACAAGTGCTCGGCGACGTTCGCCAATGGGACAGTGGTTACCCTGACTGCCACTCCGAGTGGCAGTTCTACTTTCACGGGATGGTCAGGAGGTGGGTGTACCGGTACCGGAACGTGTTCGATAACCATAAGTTCGTCTACGGCCGAAACCACAGTTACAGCTACCTTCAACCCATAGGCAAATAATGCGCGCCCTCTCACGGGAGTCGTTGTTCCAGCGCGGGGACTTCTAGAAAGTTCTCCGCAATGGGATAATGACTTTCGTGAGACTCCAGCGGGCGGTTGTTCTGTGGTTAGTCTTCTTTTCCGCATCCTACAGCGTGGCGGCGACGCGCCATTACTACATCGCCGCCGAAGACGTGACCTGGGACTACGCTCCCAGTGGGCACAACCTGCTCAATGCCCTGCCCATTCCGCAGCCGTGGGGGCAAAAGCGGCAGTGGCCGAAGAGCCGCTTCATTGAATACACCGACGACACTTTTACCACGCCGAAGCCGCAGCCGCAGTGGCTGGGAATTCTTGGTCCGATCATCCGCGCAGAAGTTGGGGATGAAGTTGTGGTCGAGTTTCTGAATCGCCAGCACCTGCCGCGCAACATGCATCCGCACGGCTTGCGCTACGACAAGAACAGCGAAGGCTCTTTCTATATTCCGTTCGGAAAAGGCGACCGGGTCGCGCCCGGAAGACGATTCACTTACCACTGGTTTGCCAATGAAGCCAGCGGTCCGGGGCCGGGGCAGCCCAGTTCCATCGTCTGGTGGTATCACGGGCACGTGGATGCAGCCGTTGAGACCAATGCTGGTTTGATGGGGCCGATCGTTGTTACGGCAAAAGGGAAAGCGAATCCTGACGGCTCTCCGAAAGATGTGGACCGCGAATTTATTGCCTCCTTCATGGTCTTCGATGAAATGGGCGGCAAGCCCGCCGGCCTGTTCTATGCGATTAACGGGTTCATCTTCGGCAATCTTCCCGGCTTGACCATGAAGCAAGGGGAACAAGTGCGCTGGTATTTGCTGGGGATGGGCAATGAGATCGACCTGCACACTCCGCACTGGCACGGTGAAACCGTTACCGATGAAGGCCGGCATACTGACGTGATTGAGTTGCTTCCGGGAAGCATGAAGACGGTCGACATGATCGCCGACAATCCCGGTACATGGATGTTTCACTGCCATGTGGAAGATCACATGGAAAACGGGATGATGGCGGTTTACACGATTTACGTTCCTCCCACGCGGGCCTGCCCGGTGGCGTTTACTGGCGGCGATTTCTGGAAGCATCCGGAAAACTTTTCACTCACCGTGAAGAACACCGGCAGTAAAACGATTTCGAGCGTGAGTCTCACGACCGAAATGTTTGTGGCTCCGCAGGATTTGCGACGGCCCTTCAACGTTCAATGGTCGACGACTAAACCGATCTTGCCGGGCCAGGAGCAGACGATTGAAAAACCCGGCATCCGCGCTGAGAGTGCGCAGACCGTGATGGGGTGGGTGTTCTTTCCGTCGCTGATAAAGTTCGATGACGGGAGCGTGTGGCGCCCGCAAGGTGAAGGGGAATGCTTCAACGTGATCTGGCGGGACGCGCAGCATCCTGAACTGATGGCATTGCCGCCGCGGCAAAGTGAGATGAATCCGGACTAGCGTGTGGAACAGAAATGCCTAGCGTAGATTCGGCGGGTTTACTGTCACATTTTGCGCGACGTAGCGGCTGCCATCAAACCGCGAAAGCACCGTAACATCGGCACCGGGGCGCAGATTATCGACGGATGCAGCAGTCGCATCGAGAGAGATTTCGTAGGTCTTGTGGTCGGTCGAAGAGGTGAGAACTAGAATTCCCAGGCGAAGATCTACCGACATGACGGTGCCCGCAAAAGAAAAGCTGGCGCCGGGAATGGCTAGCACGGAAAGTTCACTCGCGACGTCGGTCCCATCCTGCTGCGGACCGAATTTCACGGCGACCAGCGTTCCGGGAGCGAGTTCGCTTGCGGATGCGGCATGGCCGTTATCCACAACCTTGGTCTGCGAGTTCAGACGTATTTTTAGTGGCCGGGGCGAAAGCAGGTCGCGCAGCAGCAGTTCACTCTTATCGCTGCGATAGCTCACGACCGTTCCCTGACTCTCGCCGCCTGCAGTGTTTTCAGTTTTCAGCCGAATCGTTCTGGCGAAAACCATGCCTCCGTCGAGAATCGTGTCGATATAAATGCGATCTCCCTTTTGCAGGTCGGAGGCCGAAGCCTTAACGCCATCCTGAAAAATATTGGTGCGCGGGTCGAACGCGATGATCATTTTGCCGCCACCGAAAAGCTGAATAGTCATCCGGTCGCGTACGCGATCCAGTTTGCCAATCCTGCCGCCAATCAGACTGGCTTTCGCAGGACGAACCGGCGGCAAATCGGGAATTAGGCTGGCTGGATCGATTGCGGTATCGGCGGTATCGGCCGGCTGAGGGGCAGTGCCGTCCGATGTGGGGGTTGCAGCAGGCGAAGATACCACGTTCTGGACCGGCACCGTTTGCCCGTGCGTCATTCCTGCCAGCACTGAGCCAGCCAGAAAAACCTCCAACCCCGCACGCAGTAAGAACCGAGACATAGCCATCCCCACACAAGAATTTGACGCTGCATTTGGATGCCAAACAGGGGCCTAGGGGTAGTCAGGTTTTCGGAAAAAAGGCACTCTTCGACGACAAACCATTGGCCATTCCCGGCATCATAACTACGTTTCTAAACATAAGTTTGCGAGGCCTTTAGGCATGACTTGGAAGCAATGGGTAGTCGTCGGGATAACAAGTGCGATCGTGGGATCGGCTACCGGCGCGCGAGCTGGCGACCTTAGAATCAAACTGCCTAAACGCAGTCAGACGACCCCTGTGCAGCGACTAAACCAGGAGGGAGTGGAAGACATCCGCAAGCACAATTACGACAAAGCGGAAACTTCGTTTTACAAAGCTTACCTCCTCGACCCCGACGACCCTTTCACTTTGAATAATCTCGGGTACGTTTCGGAGCTGCAAGGGCAGGTCGACCGAGCGGAACGCTTCTACGAGTTAGCTGGGCAGCAAGCCTCCGATGCAGTCATTTTCCGCGCGAGTTCGCGTCGCGTCGAAGGGCATACTCTGAAAGAGGCACTGGCGATTCCGGGGACTCCGCTTGAACTCAATCATGACAACGTGGAAGCGGTACGCCTGTTGTCACAAGGTCGCGCTCCTGAGGCCGATCTCTTCTTGAACAAGGTTCTGGCAAAGGATCCGAACAACATTTTCACGCTCAATAACATGGGCGTCGCCAAGGAAATGGAAGGCGAATCACAAGCAGCGTTGAAATTTTACGATGAAGCCGCGGCAACCCACTCGGATGCGAGCGCTGTGGTAACGCTGGCTCGCTCGTGGAGAGGCAAACCGGTCACCGAGATGGCGGCCCAGAATGCGCGGAATTTACGCGCCCGGCTGGAGGCAGAAGAGAAAAATCCTGAAGCGAAAGTGGCGGACTTAAACATTAGCGGAGTCTCGGCCGTGAATCGCAATGATCTTGGTGCGGCAGATCAGGCCTTTCGAAAGGCTTATGCCCTGGACCCAAACAACGCATTTGCGGTTAACAATATTGGATACCTAGCCGAAATCGAAGGCGATCGCGAGACGGCGCAGTTTTTCTATGACAAAGCCCAAATCGTTGCCGGCAAAGCGACCGTGGGATTAGCTACTCGACACGCCGCGGAAGGGTCAAAGTTATACCAGGTTGCAGGGCAGAACGACGCGAAGGTTGAAGTTACAGTGAAACAGGAACGCGATGCCCGGCGCGCGCTCGGTGAGCCGAATCTGCTGCGGCGCCGGGATAACTCGCCTGTACAGGAGCCCGCCGTGCCGCCATCAAATGATCCTTCGCCGCAGCATTAGAACCCGCGGAAGTGCAAAGGTATGGAGAGCTGGTATTGCCTTTGCGCTACAGGCCGCGTTCCTGAAAGCGGCCAATATCAGACTCTGGGCTGTAGGAGAAATAACGCACCAGGTTCGTCAAGTATCGCAATAGCGTGTTCACATTCGTGGAATACCAGCAGCAGCGTGTCATCTCGGGCGAAAACCCGCAAATAAATCGAAGGCGCCCCAGCGCGGATAGAGACGGGCTGAGCATCGCTGCAGCCACGCGGTGATTGCCATCCAAGATCGTCAGAGGCCCAGTTTCATCCACTCCGATGAGGAGGATTGTAGGATTCTCCAGGTCGTGCCGCACCGAATCGCTGAGACTGCGCAGCTTGGAAAGGAAATCGTCCTGGACGGAGGTTTCAAGCTGCACGCGGATACGCTCAACTACGTCCGTCACGTAGAAACTGCCCTCGGAGACGCGCCGCCATTGTGCTCTCGGAAAAAAGCGAACTCGACTCAAGTCTTCAGGTGTTAATTCGACTTCGAACCATCGGGTGTCTGCCGGGAGTTCACGCCACATTGCTCCTCGCCGCAAAAATAGAAGGGCTTGCCGCACCGCGTTTTCTCTGGAACTATTAAGATCCGGGTGCCTGACCACCTGGTCGAACTCGCGCCGATAATCGTTGAACTCGTGGTGATGGAATTCGCTGCGTAGAAACTCAGCCATGACCTCTTCCTCGGTCAGCATACTGCGCAACCGAAGACTGCTGTAGACGCCAAGAGGCGGAGGAGTCAACTGACGCCGGAGCAATGGAATGATCAGGATGAAAAGCAAAATCACCATCAACACCAATTGGACGAGAATCACCTGGCGAAGCGTTTGGTGAAGTACGCAAATCCCAAGAACGAGGGCGCCGCTGAATGCCAGTTGAACCCAGCTCGTATTAGCGATCTTGCGGGACATTTCGTAAGTGATGATTACGGAGCTGAGCGAATACACTCCGGTGGTGATGGCATAGAGGATCAGCAGGGGAGCAAGCGCCCCGTAGTTGCCCAGTTCGAAATGAGCGCCAAACAGCGTTTTCCACAGAAAGCTGGGAACCATCCACAGGCCGAAGATCAGCACCGACAGGATAAGAAAGACCAGCAACAATGATGTCACCAGGACAGGGCTGTTTTCATGCTCGTCTGAGGCTGCCGCCGCAGAAACAGGAAACATGGTGTTGACCACGGACCACGCGCACATATTGACCAGGCGCCCGACCAGCGCTACCGCGGCATAGAATCCCGCTTCGGCGGGAGGGAAAAAATGTTTTACGAGAACGATATCGAAATTGTTGATGACGGTCTGGCCGCAAAAGAAAACAATTGCCTGCAATCCCTCCCGTGCCGAAATAGCGACTCCGCGAAAACTCAAAGAGGTCAAGCCCGGACTCGGGAGGGCCACAAAGTAAGAAACAATTACCGCTAATACACTGGCAAGGACGGCTCCTTTTACTCCCATTCCCAATTCAATCAGCAGGAACGCTCCGCCCAGCCGGACTAAACCTTCCAACATGAAATTTATGGCAAGAGGACCGAAAGCGTGAATGCCTTGAATGTAGCCGCGGCGCACGCCGAGAGGGACGTAAAAAGCGGTTCCCAGCGCCAGGAGCGATATCAGAAATGGATCGGGCAAATTCAGATAGCGGGCGAGCGGCACCCGCAAGAGAAAAAGTAGGACACTAATGGCGATTCCGGCTAACCACGACCGCTGGTGGAGGTTGGCGAACACGGACGATCTGGCTTCCGGCGATGTGCTCTTCGCCACATACTTTGCGCACACGACCTGGAACGACAAGGTAATGCCCGACATGAGCATTAGCAGCGTATAAACCGCAGTAGCGTGTGCGAACCCGGTGGGACCGAGGAGCCGCGCCGTGATCACGTTGTAAAGCAGGTTCGTAACTCCGACGAGCCCAGAGCCAGCCAGCAGGGTCAGGCTGCCGCCCAGAAGCTTGGACTTGAGGGCCTTGGCAGCAACTGGCGGCGGTGGAGCACTCTCGTCAACGAACGAGACGCTTGCATCGCCCTTAAGCATTTCGGTCATGGTTGAAGTAGGCAGTTTCAAAATAAGGTAAAGTGCACGACCGGAAGCAGTGTTGTCTTGGACGATCCCGCGAATTCGTAAAACGTTTGTTGCTGAAATCCAAAAGAGAGTCGAAATGGATGAGTGACAGGCACGCCGCCGGAGCCGTCCTTCAAGCCGGCGCGAAGCGGCCGTGTGTAGGTAACCAGAAATTCGCTTTGCGCGTTATTGTATTCGTGGTAACCCTCGCCGCGTGAGAGCAGGAAGTTCCCCTGAAAGTTCCAGCTGGGATTGGCTCGGAACTCGAATCTCGCGCCCGGAAGAAATGCCTGAGCGATCGCATAGTCTTCGCCTTGCACTCTCCATGACCGAAGATCCTCGGCCAACACGGCTGCGGTCAGACGCCTGCCGAACTTGCGCTGAACTCCAATGTAACTCGATGTATTGAAGTACTCCTGCACGAGAGGATGAAACAGAAGGTCGCGGATTGCGTAGCCGGCGAGTAAAGAGGTGTGTCCCCAAGGGCGACCGACGGTGAATTCCAGACTAGCGGAGGCGTCCCTTGAACTGAGGCTCTGGTCAGTGAATGGTCCGGCCTCACGAATGGCGCTGCCGTTGATCGAAACCCAGTTGAAGAACGAACTGGTCGAGAGATAGAAAAACTGGCGAAAGAGATCCTGGCTCATATACACGGGCGAAATCGTGTCACGCCGAACGGTAAACTGGAGACCGCCATTGAAAGCAATCGCGTTGGGTCCGAGATGAAGAACAGGGGTGATTCCTCCGTTGACAATGGTGTCGTAGGTGTTGCGGTCCTGAATCACCCCGACGCTTGGGAAAAGCAATCTGCCGGTCGTGAGGCTTTCGCCAACGAAGCCGGAGATTGCCGGCAGGTTCGCGACATGAACGCGATAGTGAGTATCGGCCAAGTCTTGATAGGAATGCCGCGGAGGCGGCAACAGCGCTGGATTGCTCACCTTCAGAATTTTGGCATCGAGCGTATATACGTTGATGTCTTCCAGCGCGGGGATGAATAGAGCCTCGGGCAACAGGCTCAGGTTTTGCGTGATCGACTTGCCCTCCTCGCTGGCAAGCTCGTTCTGTGCGGTCTGCGCTGTTGTTTGATCTTCCTGGCCGGCGACAGTGCTGGCCTGCGCGAATGCGGAAAGAGCTTGCACCGTATCCTGCCGCTGGCGAAACACGTTCGCCTCAGCCATCATGTAGTCGTAATCATCGACGAAGTCTTTCGCCGGACCGAGGCTTGCGAGCGCGTCTTCTGCTCTGCGATTTTCTCCCTCGGCGAGGTACGTATTCGCGAGTCCTATTTCAACTTCGCGATTGTTGGCACCAGCTAACCGCGCTTTGTCGAAATAGGTTTCGGCAAGATTGAAGTCGTGCATCGCCAGGAAGATGTTCGCTGCCTCCAGAATGTCTTCGGGAGTCACCGCCGATGCGTCAACACGCGCCTCGGCAAAGCCAAGCGCCATCTGACGGCGAGCTTCGTCGTAGTGCCCACGTCCCATAAAGACTTGAGCGATGGATAACCGCACCTGGATGCGGTCTCCCTTGGGAACGTCCAGTGCACGCGAGAACCGCTGCATCGCGGCATCTCGATCTCCCAGCAGCAACAGAGCGCCGCCGGTGGCCATCAAGATGTCTACTTTGTTGTTGCCGTACTGTTCGGCCAACTGAATGTCGCGCAGCGTTTCTTCCCGCGCTCCCTCCTTCGCATGAACCTGCGCTTTCAGGGCGTAGACTGCCGGGTCCGTGGGAGAAAGCTTTTGCGCCACATCAATCGCAGCCAGCGATTGCGGGAAGCGGCGTAGGTGATAGAGCGTGTCTGCATAGGCCAGCTGAATCGGAAGATCGTTCGGAGTTTCCTGCAGCGCTATCCGGTATTCCGATTCTGCGTGTGAAAAATCCTGTCCTTGCCGGAATGCCTCGGCCCTGGCTAAATGCCACGGGCGCGACTTCCCCAGCATTTTCTGGGCGATGGCTAACTGCGCGAGCGCGGGTTTGGGCCGGTGCAACTGCAGATCTGAATATGCCAGGCCGAGATGCGCCACACCGTTCTCAGGCTGTAACTGAATGGCAATCTGAAAGTCTTTGACCGCGTTGCCGGGCGCGTCCAGATCGTTCAAAACGTATCCGCGATTCACATAAGCCAAAGTTAGCTTGGGGTCGCGTTCGATCGCGCGAGTGTAGTCGGCGACAGCTTCGCGGGATTTTCCATCATGCTCGTGAACGTAGCCCGCAACCAAAGCAAGATCTTTGTCATCGGGCAGAATCGATTCATACTTGGTAACCAGCGCCAGGGCATCTTCATAGTGGTTCAGATAATAAAGATCGTAGGCAAGATAAACCGCGCCTTCACGGTCATGCGGCAGCTTATCCAGAACCTTGTAGCCGAGCTTGGCGGATTCCTCGTAGTCCCCTTTCAAGGTGAGATAGCGCTCGCGTTCGCGCATCACCTGCGGGCTGTCGCTCATCTTGCCCTTGGCGCGATCCAGCCATTGTTTGGCCAACTCGGACTCATGCGATTCCAGAGCGGCGTTGGCGCCTCCAGCCACGACAAGAGGATTGGTAGGCATGTGCTGATAAGCCTTCTCGTAGTTGGCCTCAGCTTCAGGGAAATTTCTTTCGGCGGTGTACAAGTCACCGAGCGCGAGATATGGCGCGAAATCCTTTGGATGGGAATTTACCAAGCGAATGAAATAGCTCTCGGCGAGTTTTGAATCTCCTTTGTCGCGGGCGAGATAACCGAGCGACGACAAAGAGGTTCGATTGTTAGTATCCAGCTCCAGAACCTTTGCAAATGTCGCTTGCGCGGCGTCTTTTTGGCCGAGCTTCCATTGCAGGCTGGCGTAGTTCAGAAGTGAATTGACGTTGGAAGGCGCCAGGGCCAGCGCATCCTGGATATCCTTGTTGGCCGCATCGAGATTGCCCGAACCGGCTTCGATGGCGGCGCGAAGCCTTAGCATCTCCGGCTTGGAATTTGCCGGCACGTTCACTTGATTTATCGCTGCAAACGCAGTATCGAGTTGCTGCTTCGCTCCAGCTTCGTCTCCTTGGCGCACATCGAGTTCATACAAATTGAGGCCCAATTCGATTGGATAAAGCGGACCCTCCGGCACTTGTGCTGGCAGGTGAGAGATCGCCTGGTTGTATTCTGCGGTTGCGTCTTCAAGGCGATCCTCCGCATTATCAATCGCGCCTGCAATCGCGTGCAGCCTGTAGTTATTGGGATCGATCCGCCGGGACTCCTCAATAAAGCCAGCGGCGGCGTCCGTCTGGCCGAGGCCTACCAAGGCCTGCGCAGCGCTGAGATTTAGATTGAGATTGCCCTTCGCACTCTTCGCCAGCCGCGTGTACAAGGCGGCCGCCTCCTGCGACTTGCCGGCTAGTTGGTAGGTGTAAGCCAAGTCAGCCTGCACGTCGATGGTCTTCGAGGGGATTGCCTGCAGCGCGGCGATAGCCTCGTCGTATTTCCCTTGATCGCGATATTCACCCGCAACCGCGCGCAAGACTTCTGGATCTTTCGGCGCGCGGGCCTTCGCGCGATTCAAGTAGCGAACTGCCTCATCCGGTTGAGAGAGGTGTTCGTAGGCGTGCGCGATCAGCAGGTCGTTATGCGCCGAGGGTTGCAAGCCTTCCGCCCGCTGCAGCAATTCGAGGGCGCGGTTTGGATCCGAGTTGAGCAGAAGCTCGCCCGCAAGCTGCAGGCTGTTTGCATCTTTCGGATTCGCATCCACGACGCGCTGAAGCAGTTTTTCCGCATCGGCGTCGCGGCCCATCTTGGCGTAGGTCTGCGCTAATCCCGCCATGCCATTGACGGAGCTCGGTCGAAGTTTCAGCCCGCGATTGTAGGCATCGACCGAGGCCTGATAATGCTGGTCAAGCCGCGCACAGTAGCCCAGCAGGAACCACAGCTCCGCATTTTGCGGAGCGGATTTAGCCGCGCGCTCCGCGAAAGAGACCGCGGCTGCGTAGTCGTTCTTCTTCAGCGCATCCTGAGCGGCCCTTGCTTGGCGGGCGACTTCAATGCTTGATCCCCAGCCTAGTTCAGAATTGCTCTGGTTGGAGTTCTCCTGAGTGGCATCGGCGGAGTTCTGTTTTTGGTTACCGGGATTTGACGTACCGGAATTGGACGTACCAGGACCGTTGACGTCATACGTCTGACCCAGAGCGACATTAAAAAGGACAGCTATGCAAAAGCACGTGAGCGGAAGTCGGCTTTTCACGAAATCACCACTTTTTATACAAGTCTTCGGTTTACCTCCCGCATACGACTGTTTGTGCGGTCACTCTCTGATGCCACTCTTCCCGGTAAGGCTGCTTTTGTATCCTCAGCACTTGAGTGACCACTCAAAAATGGAGTAAACCCTCAGTCCACTTTGTGAATCCAAGTTCTTCGCTAGCTGGACCGCATGGAGCGCAACAACCGCTATGGAGCGCACTACAGTGAATTCTGTCCAAAGCTACTCTCGTCCCATCCCCCTGATCGCGATCGTTCTGGTGGCCCTGGCAGTTCACGGTCCGCTGCTTATGATGCAGCTTCCGGCAGGGTCATTCGACGCGAACTTTCATATGTTCTTCGCGTCGCACTACGCTCATCATTGGTTCAATCCCTGGAATGAGAAGTGGTTTGCAGGTTTTTCCCAGACGACGTATCCGCCGTTGACCCACCAATGGATCGCCCTGCTATCGAATGTGGTGGGCCTGAAAATGGGATACATGCTGGTGCAGTTGATCGCCGTGTTGTTGCTGCCCGTCGGAGTGTTTCGCTTTGCCAGAATCTGGGTCGAAGTCCGCGCCGCTAGCTACGCCGCTCTTGGGAGCATTTTTCTAGGGGCTCTCGCCTTTCTGGTGTATCAGGCCGGACAGCTTGCAACGGTAGCTTCCGCAGCGCTGTACCTCAATGCCCTTCCTTACTTCTACGAATGGATAACCGAGTCCTCTGGTAGGTCGCTGGTCAAGGGAGTGGCTGTCAGCCTGGCCGCCGCGGCCGCGCACCACGTTACGTTGATATTTGGCGTGGTGCTTTTTGCGGGACCAGTACTATGGGTAGCTTTTCTGGATGCGCGCGACGAACGGGTCTCAGGATCGAGCGCCGGCGTGCTATCACGGGCTGCGGTATTTGGAGTTGCGGTGGCTGCCGGGGTGGGCATCGTGCTGTTGCCGTACTGGTTGGCCATTCTTCAACATCCCATCCATCAGATTCCTATTCCTCACGATAGCCGCGCCAATTTCTTGCTGAATTCCACGACAGCCATCAATTATTTCGTGATTCCATACGGAGCGTTGATTCTTGCGTTGCCATTTATTTTCCTGCGCGGAGCTTCCTCCCGCCGGTTAATACCTTTGCTTTTCGGATTCTGGCTGACCTTTATCTTCGGGCTTGGCGGCACCACGCCGTTGCCGCGATGGCTACTGGGTCGCGCGTACGACATTCTGACTTTTGAACGATTCACCTTCTGGGCGACTTTGATGGCGATGCCGCTGGTCGGCGTCTTAGCAGTCGAGATACTCGATCGCTTCCAAGCCAAAGCGGCAGTTGCGCTCTCATTGGCAGCGGTCGGAACGATAGGCGCGGCGCTGTGGTGGCTCTCGGCTAATCCCTACCGGCCGACGGGATCCATGAATGTAGAGCCAGTGATCGCCTTCCTGAATCGCGATGGCCACGACACTTATCGCTATGTCACTTTAGGCTTTGGGAGTGAACTGTCCAAGGTTTCAACCTACAGCAGCGCTGGCAGCGTCGACGGAGACTACAACTCCGCCCGCTTGCTGCCAGAGATGACGCACTACGGTTCGGCGCAACTTACGAATGCAAAGTTTTACGGCTCGGCTGGTATGGCTTCACTGCGAGCCATGCTCGAGCACGCGAACCGCTACGGCTTGAAATATATTTTTGTGCACGATTCGTATTATGAGCCGCTGCTCACCTTTGCAGGATGGCGAAAAATTGAGACCTTCAACAACGGCGATATAACAGCGTGGTCGAAAGACGACGTACCCCCGGCTCACCGGATCGAGTCAGACGCAATTCCTGCGCCGTGGCAGGGACTTTTGTGGGGCATTTTGCCGATGGCCGTAAGTCTTCTGGCAATTTTTCTCGAACTTCTCTTACCGGAGGGGCGCCGGGCGAAAATGCCAGTCGGAGTTCCTGTCCGCGCTGAACGCGCTGAACAACATTCCGTGGCCTGAGGCATCAGAATGAAATTCACTCTGCCAATTATTCTCGTCGCCGTAACCGCAGGATTGATGACCCTCGCCCTCTTTGGGGCGGGACACTCCAGCGGCACCGTTGGGATCGCCGCGGGGTCTGCCGTATTCTCGACGAAAGCGAGCACCCCCGAGCAAGGGCTCAATAATCTTCTCGCGGATGTACAGCGCCGCAATTGGGACCGTGCGTACTCTGCCCTGTCGACGACAAGCGCGGGCGACAGACAATCATTTATTCAGGACTGGACCGGTTCTGATGGCAGCCTGCGTTCGTTTTCAAGTTTGGAAGGGTTTCAGGCTCGTCCGCTGCATGCCACCAATGACGATGCGCAAATGCGCGTACGGCTTCATTGGACGACGCCTGTCGGCCCCATTGAAGATGTCCGCGATTTTCACCTGATCAGGGAAGCTAACACCTGGAAGGTGGCGTGGCCGAAGATGCAGATCTCCAGCGTGCCCGCGCAGATAATTCCCGTAACGTATTTGCGCTGGGACCTGGTAAGCGGGAGCGGTTCCGATGAGTGGGGCTCCAAAAATGTGGATGCGCCCCACGTGCGCATCATCTCCATGAACGCAGTCGACTCCGCCGAAGGCGCAGTAGTGATGGGCGAAGTTGTCAACGAAGATACAATTCCGGCGTTTGTGAATGTGAATGCTGCGCTGGTTGATGGGGCGGGTAAGGCTATCGATGATGAGAGCAGCTTCGATAAAATTGACCACGTGCTTTTGCCAAAACAAGTCACTCCGTATCGAATCGACTTTCCGAATATCAACCTGAAGAACGTTAAGAACGTGCGCATGGATGTGAAAGCCACGTTGGTGCCTGCCTCGGCCGATCCGGTGATTGGCGTGATGAATCAGAAAGTTGTGTCTGACGTTCAGGGAAAAAGCATTCTTCAGGGAGACTTGATGAATGAGAGCGGACAGACGGTCAACATTCCCCATGTGATCGCCAGTTTTTACGATAACAATGGCAAAGTTATTTGGGTGTCCGACGGATACGTGAACCGTGCCCTGCTCCCGCAATCCGGGCAACCTTTTGCTGTAGAGATTCCGAAAAGTTTGGCGGGCAAGGTACAGAGCTTTCACGTCGTGGTCAACCAATACAGTTTGGGCAGGTCCTAGATGCGTCGTCTTCTTCCAATCTGCACTGCCATTTGTTTATCAACGTTATGCGCTGCACAGGATATGCATGCGCCCGCCTCGGCGATTGCAGGCGAAGAGGCGACCATTTCAACCAATGGAAGCGGGAAAGCAACTTTCTACCTGCTCGGGCCAGGAGTTTCGCGCAAGAGCGACGTCAGCCTGGGAAGCGAAGTTCAATTAAAGGCTCAGGATTTGCAGAATGCAGGCGAGTATTTCGCCGTTCTCTGCTCCGACACATGCCGCAGCTCCAGCTTCTACGTGACTGCTGCGAAGCCAGCCGGCCTGACCTTTCTTGTACATCCCTCGCGGGTTCCGGTGGGGCAAGGTGATGCCGTCAGCGGCGTTGCACTTCCCTTCGATCAATTTCGCAATTTAGTTCTCACTCCCGAGACGGTGAACTTTCATCTCCTCGAAGGAACTGCATCAGTATTCTCCCGCTCATCGCAAACACGAGATGGCATAGCCTGGTTTCGCACCGCATCTCAAAAATCTGCGGGAACCTTACAGGTGGACGCTTCGCTTGGCGATCTGTCGGCGCGGCGCGCTGTGCAGCAGGTTGCTTCCGATCCGTGCAATCTGCGAATTAAAGGCGAGCGAACGAAGGCTGGAATTCTCGTGCAAACCGAACCGGTTCGCGACTGTGCGGGAAATCCCGTACCCGACGGTACCATCGTTAGCTTCACGGCCACAGATGGGAATGGCAGGAGCACCGTCGATGCTCCCATTAAACAAGGCGTCGCGCGTGCACAACTGGAAGCGCCGGGCGCTACCGTGATATCGGTCGCCTCGGGCGTCGCTATGGGCAACGAACTCCGCATAGGAGCGCAGCCATGAGCCGTATCGTGACGATTTTCGCTTTGCTGCTTGCTTCTTCGCTGAGTTCGTTCGGCGCTGACTCTGCCGTGCGGGTGCAACTGGATTCGACCAAGGCAAGCCCTCGATCGGTCGAGAGCCTCACTGAGCAAGTAATTCTCCGCGACTATAGATTCGCGTGGACGAGCATCGCTCAAGCCCTCGAGTTCAACACCCTCGATCCGCTGGAAGGTGCATTCACCGGGGAATCAAAACAGGTGCTCAGCCAGAGTGTCACGAGCCAGCAACGCACCGGCCTCAGTCAAAGATACGTCGATCAAAATCACAAAGTGCAAGCCGTTTTTTATGCCCCGGAGGGCGATGTGATAGAGCTGCACGACACGGCCGAGTATCAACATCAGATCCTGGACAGCGGAAAATTGATCCACGAGGAACACGTCGTAGTGCATTACATTGTGCTCATGACGCCTGCCGCCGATCGTTGGATGGTCCGCCATCTGCAGGCTGTGCCGCAGTTCTGAGATGGCGGAACGTCGCATTTCACCACGCACCACGGTCCGCACACGCCAACCGCAGGGCTTCGGGCAGCATCTTAACCTGTGCGCAGGAAGGCTGAAAGAATGGAGCGGTCATTTGCCCAGGACGTTACTTGCATTTTCCATAGCATGTTTTGTAATCGTGAGCGGGTGCGCCAACAACACGGGCGCTCATCGCGCGCTGCTGCAAAACGGCTCCGCGCCGGCACTTGCCCCTAAACTTCTCGCAGTCTACATGCCATGGTTTGGCGACCACTCCCACATGGATGTGGGCTATTCCAGCCAGGATCCCGCCGTTCTTCGCAGGCAGATTCAGCACGCTCGCCGTATGGGAATTTCCGCTTTCGTCGTCGACTGGTACGGCGAGAGCCGTCCTTATTCAGATCACAACTTTGCTCTTCTCCAACAGAGCGCGAGCGAAAACCATTTCCAGGTGGCTCTACTCTACAACGAGTCGGAAGATGAGGACGCGCAAGCCACGGACGCGGCGATTGCAGCCCTCGACAAAGCGTACAAAGATTATTTCGGTCCCTCTGCCAAGTACCGCGAGGCGTATCTGACCTACGATGGCCAGCCCATGTTCTTTGTTTTCCCGAAGAGCGGGCACATCGACTGGAACCGTATTCGCGAGCATTGCAGCTCCTGGGACAGGCCGCCAATGTTGATTTACAAAGACGAACCGCCGGCGGAGTTCGCGAATGATTTCACGGGATCGTATGCCTGGGTTCAGCCTGGTCCCGGTGGATGGGCTCCCGATGGCAGCAACTGGGGCGAGCAATATCTGGATCATTTTTACAAAACTATGAAGAACAGTCATCCCGACAAGATTGCGATTGGCGGCGCATGGCCGGGCTTCGACGATTCCGCAGCAAAGTGGGGACTGAATCGCCACATGCAGAACGGTTGCGGTAAGACTCTGGATGAAACCATGAGTTTGTATGAACGCTACTACAACGGCTCGAATCCGCTTCCATTTCTACTGATCGAAACTTGGAATGACTACGAAGAAGGGACCGCGATCGAACAGCGAACGGCAACTAATTGCGGCGGCACCGCAACCGGCGCTTCCGCTGAGTCGACTCCGCAATGAACTCCTCGGTGAACTCTTTCGTGAACGCGGCATCCTGCAACACTTTGCATAACAACCTGCTCGCGGGTTTGCACATCGAAAAAGGGCCTGAATAGATTGGCACTCGCGAAGTCACAAACGGCGAAACTGGCGAAACTATGGACAGCGTTATGATGGAAGGCGTTAAGAACTCCACGGAAAATCTCACACTTCTCTCCCGCCTTTTGCTGGGAGCCAGCGGAAATACAGACGAGAACACCTCTGTTGTCAGCTCCTACGGCCTGCGACAGTTGGGGGAAGTCTGGGGTCTTGCGACCTCTCATCATGTGATCATGCGGACTTTCCCTCGTTTGTACGAGGTGATGGTATCCGCAGGGAATGACAAGGCGGAGTGGGTTCACGACGCGATGGCAAAAGAGCAGCAACGCATTGACCGTGCGTTGTCTTTTCTGTCTCCGATTTGCGAGGTATTGCAGGAAGCAGGAGATGTGATGGTAATCAAGTCTCTTGACCACTGGCCCGACCTGGGAAGCGACCTCGATCTTTACAGCAACGCGCAAAGTGCCGATGTCGTCGCGCTCATGCGTGAGCGCTTGAACGCCCGCGCGGATGAACGCAGTTGGGGTGACCGCTTGGCGAACAAATGGAACTTCATCGTTCCCGGCCTGCCCGAACTGGTGGAAGTGCACATTGGAAGACTGGGCCAAACGGGAGAACAGGTTGCGATTACCGACTCTTTGGTAAAGAACTCGAGTCTGGCGCAGTTCGGTTCGCACACTCTCCGCGTTCCTGCACCAGAAAACCGGTTAATCATCAGCACGCTGCAGCGCATGTATCGGCACTTTTATCTGCGACTCTGCGACATCGCCGACTCGGCCCGCCTCGTTGATTCTGGTGCAGTAAATTATCCTTATCTCAAGGACTTGGCGCAGTCGGCGGGCCTGTGGAAGGGGCTGGCCACTTATCTGGTTGTTGTTTCCGGGTATGTCAAGTCGTATCGCGGAGAAGGGATTGCCTTGCCGGCGCTGGTGCTGGATGCGGCGCGATTTGGCAACGAGCGTCTTTTCTTCAAACGAAAATTCCTCAGGGTTCCTATTTTCCCTCATGCCGCGAGCCTTTACGTTTCCGAATGGGAGAGGCTGCTCCGCAATGGAGAACTCCAAAACACCCTGCGCCTGAGCTTGCTTCCCGGCTTGGCCGTAACAGCAGCGCTGGAAATGAAGCTTACCGGAAGTGATAAAGGGATTTGGTAAATCAAGGGTGCGGAGCGCGGTACTCGGTAGTTCACCGTATTGCAAGAACTCGACCAGGCTCTCTATGGTGATGAGGCAGAAGCACTTAGCGGAAAATGCCGCTGCTGAGCGCAGCGCATTAGTGTCGGCAATTAGTTGGGCCCGGATTGGAAGGAAGGTGCAGCTTGGTTCGAATTCTAGTAGTGGATGACAACCCGGCTGTGCGGCATTACCTTCGCTCTCTGCTGGAGCAGCAGAGTACCTGGCGGGTTTGCGACGAAGCTCGCACCGGCGGCGAAGCTCTGCAAAGGGTCAGAAACAATCCGCCGGACATGATTTTGCTCGATTTCCAGATGCCCGATCTTAACGGACTTGAGGTTGCCCGACAAATCAGCGGGCTCTTCCCTGAAATTCCCATCCTGATGGTTACCATTCATCTCTCCAAACAACTGGCCGAGGAGGCCCGGAGGGCCGGGATTCGGGGAGCCTGCGCGAAGTCCGACGTGGGTTCCATCGTCCAGGCAGTGGATGCCTTATTGCATGCTGGAACGTATTTCCCCCAGGCATGATTTCGACCCAAGTTGACAGTGTTAAAATTGAGCAGGGGTATGCTGGAAGAGGCCGAAAATACAGGATTCCCTGTATTCGGCTGGCGGCGGTTCGCATGCTAGTTTCTCTAGTGATTACAAGCGAACTGCGTTTCCGCCTGGTGCGTGTGAAGTCGACCGGCAGAAACGGCCCGAGAAGCAAGAGCCAGCCGGAGAGTCTGTGAATTAGCCTACCGGGCTGTCTCAGAGAGTCACGAAGAATCTTATGGCAGTTCGCATATTGCTGGTGGATGATCATCCCATCGTGAGGCAAGGCCTGCGGACTCTGTTGGAGGGTCGATCCGGATGGGAAGTTGTTGGGGAAGCGTCGGATGGCCTGGAGGCCTTGGACAAGATTGAGAGCTTGAACCCCGACGTTGTAGTGCTGGATGTCACCATGCCTCGCATGAATGGTCTGGAAGCGTGCCGGATGATTCAGCAAAAGCGAAAGAGTTCTGGTCTTGAAGTTCTTTTCGTAACCCAACATGATTCTCCGCAAATGATGCGCGAGGCGCTTGATGCCGGCGCCCGGGGATATGTTGTGAAGTCGAATGCCGCTCGCGATCTATTAGAGGCCGTAGAGGCGGTGAGCGAGCATCGGGTTTTTACAGCGCTGGCGAGAAGCCCACAAGCCGCTAATTAACCGTGGAAGCGCCAGCTAAATCGATTGCAGGACCGTACACGGGAGGGAATCTGCCATGAAACTCCGTATCTTGCTAGCCGACGATCATGAAATTGTACGTCGAGGCCTTTGTGCTCTTCTGCAGAAGCATGAGGGATGGGAAGTGTGCGGAGAGGCCTCCGATGGCCGCGAGGCGCTCGAAATGGCCAAGCAGTTAAAACCCGATGTCGTCATTGTAGACATTGGCATGCCCTACCTTAATGGCTTGGATACTACGCGCCAACTGTTGCAGCATGATCCGCATTTCAAAGTCATCGTGCTCACCATCACGGATTCCGATCAGGTTATCCGCGAGGCGCTCGATGCTGGCGCGCGCGGTTTTGTGCTTAAGTCCGATGCGGCTCGCGATCTGGTATCGGCGGTGGAAGCATTGCAGAGCAAGCGCATGTTCTTCACGCCCAGAGTGAACGACCTGGTGCTGGCGGGCTTCCTGGATAAGGGACATGCTATTTCACGAAACGAACCGCCGAACCTGCCGACGCTGACCGTCAGGGAGCGCGAGGTCACTCAACTTCTGGCTGAGGGAAAGAGTTCCAAGGAAGTTGCTTCGCTCCTGAACTTGAGCACGAAGACAGTTGAGACTCATCGCAGCAACATCATGCGGAAGCTCAGCCTGCACTCTATTCGCGATCTGGTTGTGTACGCGATCAAGAACAACATTATCCAGATCCAGATGCCGCCGCAGATTCAACGTCCGACCGAAACGACGGTGGCGTAGCGTTAGCTCTCCACGCGCTGAGTGCGCACATCACTGGCGCTTTTAGTGGGGAGACTCGGGTGGGTAATAGCCAGTCTTGGTGCGCACTGTTAGGGCGCGGTATCCTGGAGCGTGCGCCTCCACCTTTACCGACTGATATTCCGGCCTCGCATTCTGGTTCTTTGGTCGGTACGCGATCATGTACTGGCCACGGATGTCGTGCGCGATGGTTCGCGTAATGCTATCCACCTGGTCGAGGGTTCCGGGAAAGTAAGCCACTCCGCCAGTTCCTTTCGCCAATTGCTGCAGCGCTTCCCGGCCTGAGTTCTGCAATCCGCTCCCCAGCAGGCCAATAGCGTAGAGAGTTGGGCCGTTGGCTTGTTGCAGTCGGCGCGATGCCTCCTGCAAAGTCTGCGCGCTCATGTTGTCTTGCCCATCTGTGATCACCAGCAGAACCTTCTTGGTGAGGTCGGAATTGTTCCTGAGGTGCACCGACGAAGCGACGATTGCATCGTAGAGCGCAGTGCTTCCCCGTGCCGAGACCTGATGCAACGCTGCTTGCAACAGGTTCACGTCGGAGGTGAAGTCCTGATCTAGATACGAATTCTGACTAAAATTGACGACGAATATCTCGTCCTTCGGATTGCTGGCTCGAATCAGATTGAGGACCGCCTGGTTGACCGCGTCGCGCTTCTCGCGCATCGAGCCTGAGTTGTCGATTACGATACCCATCTCTACCGGCACGTCTTCGCGTCTGAACGAGGTAACGGGCTGAGCGGCTCCGTCTTCATATACCGTGAATGCGCTTTTATCTAATCCCGGAACCGGGTTCCCTTGGTCGTCAACCACAGTCGCGTGCAGCACGACTTCTTGCACCTGCTTTTTGAAAACAAACATGCTGCTTTGGTCGCCTGCGCTCGGCTCTTGTGCTGGCGGCTGTTGTGCTGCAGGTTCCTGACCGGCAGGCTGGCCGGCAGCAGGCGGCTGCGAGTCGGTTCCATTGGGCGATGGCTGGCCAGCGGGAGTTTCCCCTGCGCCTGCGGTGGCCGCAGGTGGAGTTGCCGTGGTACCGGGCGCCGGGGTTTGAGCCAACGCTTCTGAAGCGAACAGAAGCAAGACAACGTAGCAGAGAGCAGTAGACAGAATCGAACCGTACGATCTGGCAGCGGCAGAGCGCATTAGGAATTCCTCCGTGGGCTTTTTAGATGCCAACTTTACGATTCGCGTAGAAACAACTTAATGCGAGCCGAGGTCTTCTACAGTAAAGACCTGAGAGCACGTCTTTCCTGCTGATTCACTGGCATTCACCTTCAAGCGCCCTTGCGCCGCCAAAGACAAGCCTCGCGGTTTTCTTACAACCCGCGCAGGGCATGAGCGCACCTATTCTCATACACGCGGGTCGCTCCTAAGTTGAGAGCTTCTCTCGTCGGCCGTCGTTGTCCTTCACCATAGGAGGTGGAGCTTTGAGCGCGCTTCGAATCCTTGTTGCGGACGACCACGAGGTAGCTCGTAAAGGCATTCGCGCCCTGTTGGAGGACCATGCGGGGTGGGAGGTTTGCGCAGAAGCTAAAGACGGCCGCGAAGCCGTCGAGTTTGCAGCCAAATTGAAACCCGACGTATTTTTGCTGGATGTTGGAATGCCGAACCTGAACGGGCTGGATGCGGCGCGACAGATTTTGGCAATCATGCCCGAGGCGCGAATTCTGATTCTGACCATACACGATTCCGAACAAGTGGTGCGGGAGACGCTGGCCGCCGGCGCCCGTGGGTTTTTGCTGAAATCCGATGCGGGCAGGGACCTTGTGGCTGCAGTCGAAGCCCTGCAAGAGCGGCGAACATTCTTCACTCCGAAAGTGGCGCAGATGATGCTCGATGGCTATTTGCGTCCACACGAGAGTGACGCGCCGGAGAAATGCGTTCTGACGCCGCGGGAACGAGAGGTGATTCAACTGGTGGCCGAAGGCAAGACCACCAAGGAAGTTGCCACCGCCCTCAGCCTCAGCGTTAAGACTGCAGAAACACATCGCACAAATCTCATGCGTAAACTCGACCTGCATTCGATCGCGGATCTTACGCTCTATGCCGTGCGGAACGGAATCGTACAAGTCTACTAACGGCTGAGCCCCTCCGTGCGTAGTCCGCCAGTCTCATGTAAAGCGATATCGCGGCTTGAATGGGGAATTTACCGGATACTTGGTTTCATCAGGGCCCGCGTACACTGCGGTGCGGTCGCTGTTGACCGAACACACGTGAAAGGAGCTTCCGATGCTCTGGACTATCGCGGTTGTGCTTTTGATCCTTTGGCTTTTGGGTATGGTCAGCTCGTATACGCTTGGTGGTTTTATTCACATTCTCTTGGTGCTGGCGGTTGTCGCTATCTTGATCCGCCTGATCCAAGGGAGAAACCCAGTGTAGGACTGCAAGCTGGGGCGGCACGCGATCCATTTTTTGGAAAATCCCGATTACAAATTTATTCCGGAGGAATGACAATGAACAAAGATCAAGTCAAAGGTAAGGTCAAGGATGTTGCAGGCCGCGTTGAACGCCAAGTGGGCGAATGGACCGGAGACCCGGAGAAACAGGTCAATGGAACGCTGAAACAGGCCGAAGGCAAAGTACAGAACGCCTGGGGCAACGCCAAAGATGCCGGGGAAAAAGCGGCCAAAAACAGCAAGACGAACAGTCCAGCAGGAGATAATTCCGCCACAGAAACCGAAGTAGAAGTTCGACGCCGCAAAGCCAGTTAGTGGTTTCTTTACGGGGACGCCGTTAACGGTGTCCCCAATTTTTTTCACCGCAGAATCCAGCCCCACGAATTACAACAAACTCCCTTTTGAGCGCTTAGGCTTGTGCGACTACGCCTAAAGTTTCCAGAGCAGGGCCAAGGCTTGAGCTGCGTCCGAGAGAGCGCGCTTTTCCATATATGCTTGGGAGCCGGAAACTCTTTCTCGCTGAAAAATGGGGGTTCGATATTCTGCCCGCTTTTTGGCGGCGAGATCGGCCTCGTGAATCTGACAAACAGCGGTTTCGAATTTGCGCCTTAGGTCTTCTGACGCGGGTTGTTGATGCATTTCAATGCGGGAACCTGCGAATCTGTATGCCATAGGAGTAGGGCTCACTTTCTGCACTCTCTGCACAATAAAGCGCCCTGGGTCTTTCAACAATACTGTGCACTCCCGGTTCACGGGCGATAGTTCCCCTATCTGCATATGGTTACGAAATGTAAGGTGTTCGAGACATCAAAGAACGCCTCCGACCTGCTGCGAAAGCAACGCACCAGTGCTGAAGATCACCCATAAAGTGAATGTTCTATTTAGGCTGCTGCGCGAAACTTAGCCAGGGGTTCCGTCCGGCGAATATCTCCAGGAAGGCAAGGCAATGGAAGGGCCTGTTCCTGCCCTTCCATTACCCACTGTTGGAGCCTAGGCGACTCTCTTGGTTTTTGTTTTTGAAGCGCTGCGGCCTGCGGTCGAAGGTGGCACGCTTTCGCTACCCCCGACTGCCTGCGGGGCAATCTTCTGAGCGAGCTCGGTTAGCTTCTCGTCGGCTTGTTTTTCTTCTTCTAATGTCTGTTCCAGCAAAGAAATATGGTCGTTCTCGCCAAGCAGCTCAGCGAGCGCACGAACCGTGCCGTAACCGGCCACCTCGTAGTGCTCGACTCGCTGGGCCGCGCCGATGATTGCGGCATCCATTACCGCTTCGGTATAGTCTTCACCCATCGTTTCCGAGCCCTCTTTGACCAATCCTTCCATTCCCAGACACTTTTTGCCGGATGGCTTTTCGTCGAGTTGATCGAAGATCTGCTCCAGGCGCGACACGTGCTCCGAGGTCTGGCGCAGGTGATCTTCGAACGCTTCGCGCAGTTGGTCGTTTGAGGCCGCCTTAGCCATTTTCGGCAAAGCTTTCACAAGCTGGGTTTCGGCATTGTAGAGATCCCGAAGTTCGTCGAGATAAAGTTCTCGCAATGAATCCTTCTGCATTTAAATTTCCTCCTGAGAATTTAGTTTTCACCGCGCAGACGCCAGCTCTCTCGGCCTGGTCGCTGCGTTCAAAGTGAATACCTTTGCGAGAAACTACTCGTGGGGGACTTCGAGGACAATACACCGGAATCTGTACACAGCGATTTTAGAACCCGATCAGGCATTGCTCACGCCCTTGGGCGCGGCAATACGCTTGGCTTTACTTCTGCGCCCCGGTGCGCTGTGATTTGCGTCGAGGCGATTTCTCTTTAGGCGGAGTTCGTCTCTCTGGCACAGGCATCGCCTTCGCCGTTCGCAACCGAGTTGCACTGCCTGTCTTTTTCTTAGGATGGCGAAGGGAGGGTCGCGCTTTCTTTTTCGCCGGGCTGGCATTCGTGGCTCCGCGCAGCTTTTTCGTAACAGCGCCCGGGAGCGCCGAAATATTCTCCGTCAGCTCGTACGTTACCTTGGTCAGTTTTCCTGCGGCGTGCCCAAGTTTGCGGGCGACGGCGGTCAGCAAAGGGTTCTGTTTTACAGGTCGTTTCTTGGCTGTCATAAGATTTCTCCAAGCTCTACTCTCAAGGTCTGCACGCCAGGCCGAGGTTTGTATTCACCCTAATAAAACGAAGTCCCAGCCACAAGGCCGGGACTTCGAAGGTTAGCGATTACCGATTGCAACGAAAGCAGTATTAGGAAGCGTTGCGTTGACGATCGCGATTCTGATTGCCTTCGTCGCCTTCGTTCTGGCCCTGGTTATTCTTCTTGGGTTGGTTCTGGCCCGGCTGGGTTTGGCCGGATTGGCCGCTCTGTTGACTCTGCCCCGGCTTGCCACTCTGGCCCTGTCCATGTTGCCCCGGCTGGCCAGACTGGCCACCCTGCTGGCCTTGTCCGAATTGATTGCCTTTCTTTTCCATATCGTCTGCCATAAAAGATTCCTCCTGTGAAAGCGCGGACGAGCCACGCTTTCGGAATTTAATCGCCTTTCATAATTTAGTTGCTGCAAGGGATTGCAAAGGTTGGGAAGGATTCCGTACTTCTGTGATAGGCAGTCGTTCACTCACTAAGGCGCCCTTGAGGATTTGCGTGACGAGAATTTTCTCGTTAAGCTTGCTCGAAGCGAGAGTCATGTGAAACCGTGACCCTCGCTTCGTCGCTTTTCGGTCGAGTGAGCAGAATTAGACAAGCACCAATAACCGAGCGATCACGGGCGCGCTAAACACCCCTGCTTCGGCGCGAAAGATGAGCAGCTAGTGAAATCACAAATAGCACGAGAAAAACGAGAAACAGCAGCTTAGCTACACCCGCCGCTGCAATTGCGACGCCGGTAAAACCCAGAACTCCTGCAATCAGCGCCACCACCAGAAACATCAACGCCCAGTAAAGCATAATGCCTCCTTTGAAATTCCTGCTGACAGCAACAGTAGCCGGGGATTACGCGCCACTGAATCCCGTTCAATCTGTAGTTCGCGATTCCGAAACCCTTAACAGTTTGAGGAAGTTCTTTGAGAAGGGAGCAGGTGCCTGTCCCCAGTGAACTGGCACCTGCTCGATAGGGGGCGTCTGTCAGTAGAGCCACAGGCTAATAGATGATGGTCATTTCTGCCCATACTGTGAATCCAGTATCTAGAATGAAAACTTCCTTGATAGCTCGTCAGTGGTGGATCGTCGGACAGAAATGGCCGTCCGAGCGGTTACAGACAACGGTGTATGGACGAGCGACCCCACGCAATGTAAACCTGAAGAAGGAAACGATTGAAGAGTCCGCGCCGCAGCTATCGCCGAGTTGCCCACGGTTAAGCAATGGAGCGACTGTGACGGCAGGCCAATTACGCATTTGATTACTGGCCGCTTCGTCTTTCGGAGAACTCTAATGAAACGAGAGATCTGTCTCTTAGCTGTGCCGGTTTTTCTGTTAGGAGCTGTCGCGTCGATATGTGCGCAAAATCTGCCAAGCCGGCCCAGCCCCACGCCACCTTCTGACATTCTCGGGCCTCAATTGATTGCATGGTCGCAGATGCAGAAACCGGAACCAGTGCCGCAGCCGCTCCCGCCGCCTGATAAGCCCGTACAACAGCCTGCTCCAACAACGAACCAGCAGCCAGCACCTCCGGCGAAGTCGCAGGTGCAGCCGCGCCCGCCCGCGGCGCAAACCTTCACGGGCACAGTCGTAAAGGATGCCGGAAGATACATATTGAAAGTATCGGGCACCACGGTCTATCAACTTGACGATCAGGATAAAGCGAAACAGTATGAGGGCAAACAGGTGAAGATCGAAGGCACTTTAGATGCAAATGGAAACAGTCTCCACATCACCAGCATCGAGTTGCTGTCCTGAATGTTTGCTCACGAAGCAGCATCGAGTTCGCTTTCTGCACCGCGATCGGGCCGCTGCCCTGACACGCCCGTGGAGGCAGGCGGCAAGGCCAGCGCCATCGGCTGCTCCTTAGCGTTATTACTCGCAATTCTCGGAACGGTCTCATGCACGGCTGTTGCGCAGCCACAATCAGGTCTGCCTCAGCAGGTACCCGCCGTCGTGACTGAGAGCTACGAGGGCATGCTCTCAGACGCGCGATGCGGTGCCAGGCATTCTGCCGCAATCGACAAAGCAGCCACCAATTGCACAATTACTTGCGTGCGTGCAGGTGAACAGTTTGTCCTAATCGACGGCGACAAGGTTTACCTACTCGATGGCGACCTTATGGCTCTGAAGCAAGTAGCGGGCCAGCGCGTCCGCATCGTTGGCACGCTCGACGGAACAAAAATCGCGGTCAGATCTGTCGCTGCGGCCTGAGGCTCGAATCAGATCCGAACTGGTTCCTCGGGATCGGGCTCGCGGACCGGAGCGTCAGGATTCTCTAACGGATCCGGTTCTTTAATGGGCGGCGGAGACGGTTCCGCAGGTGTGCGGAGATACTGGCCGATGGGGAGTCGCATTGTACTTTGTATTTCGCAGAACATAGACCTCTGATGCCAGGCTCCCTCAAAGGGAAGCCGAATATTTGGACGGCCGCGTTGATTGTATAATTGTTTTCAGGCGATCGTGGAGAAAGCTACAATAGCGGACTTTGCGGCTCGTTCAGTGCCATTACGGCGCTGGGCGCTGGTCAGCGTTGTAATATTTTCACTCGTCGTTGCGCTGGCAACTCGAACTTTCAACGATACAAGAGCCAGCTCAACCACGGTTCATTCCGGTTCGCTGCAGGCTATGCGGCAGCACATGGATCGTGATGCGGTTCGATGGGCTGTTCCAGCGGCGAAAATCACGGTCGCGCAGGCTCCCACGTTTTATCCGCGCGTGGCACCGGCGGGTCCTCCGCTGCCAACCCTCCTTCTCGAAGAAAATCTCTACGATCGCCCCCCTCCTGCCTGCTGATCTTTTCCTGCTTTAAAAACCAACTTGTTGCGTTCGAGAATCTTGTGGAAGCTGTATCACGGCCCCTTGTACGGGCCCCACGTCGCGTGCTGATCCTGCTGCAGCGCGCGGCCCTCGTCTTCCACCTGCCGCTCCCCGTTTTTGCGGGATGAAGATCTCCAACACTCACTGTCGTGCAGATCTGGACATGAAAAAATGACGCTACAACGCAGACACATAGCAATTGGAGTAGCTGTAGGTCTCGCCGTGGTGATCGCGATCGTGCTGCTTATCCATTCGTTCACCGAAGCGGATGCCAACAAGGCCGATGAGCAGGCGCAAACGATCGCCCCAGTTGTCTTGGTCACCCGTGCTCCACTGGCCAACTCCCTTACGCTCACCGGTGAATTCCGCCCGTTTCAACAGGTCGATGTACATGCCAAGGTTGCGGGCTACATCCGCCACATCTTTGTGGATGTAGGAGACAAAGTTAAGTCGGGGCAGGAACTCGCCACGTTGGAGGTCCCCGAACTGAATGCGCAGGTCACGGGCGCGCAAGCAGACATCCGGCGCAGTCAGGACGCGGTTCGCCGAGCCCAAAGCGACATCGAACGGGCGGAATCCACCCACCAGGCTTACCACGCAGCATACACACGGCTTAAGCAGGCTTCAGAGGAACGGCCGGGCTTGGTTGCCGAGCAGGAACTGGACGACTCGATGGCGAAAGACAAAGAGACGGATGCACAGATCAACAGCAATCGCGCCGCTCTCGCTGAATCGCAGAACGGGCTTGGGATGGCGCGAGCTACTCTCGAGCGCCTGTCGGCCTTGCAGGCTTATTCGCACATCACTGCTCCCTTCGCGGGCGTAGTCACGAAACGCTACGTCGATACCGGCGCCCTCATCTCAGCCGGAACTTCATCGGAAACCCAATCGCAGCCTGTCGTACAACTGGCCGAGTGGTATTTGCTAAGGCTGGTAATACCAGTACCCGAATCCGCCGTGCCGCTTCTGCATTTAGGCAGCATTGTGCAAGTACACGTGCCTTCTTTGAATCAAGACTTCCAGGGTCGCGTAGCCCGCTTCGCCGACGCACTCAACGATGAAACGCGCACTATGCACACGGAAATTGACGTGGAGAATCCTCAAAATACTTTGACTGAAGGTATGTACGCCGAAGTGAAGCTGGCGCTCCACGGAAAAGAAAATGCGCTCACGCTTCCCATCCAGGCGGTTGTCGACGAAGGTGGCAAGCATTACGTGCTGGTCCTGGACGGCCAGGATCGGGTGCAGAAAACATATGTTGAACTGGGAGAGCAAACCTCCTCAACAGTAGAACTCCTCCACGGCGTTTCAGAAAAAGATAAAGTGATCAGCGCCGGTCAAGCCGACTACCAGATTGGCGAAGTGGTGAAACCCAAGCTGGAAACGGAGTCCGCCGATGCTCACGAAGGTCAGACGGGAGAGCGAAAATAATGCCGAGATTCGCCCTCAAATACCCGTTCTTCGTGATCATGCTTTGCCTGGTGATCGCCGTGGTCGGCATAACAACCGTTGTTCGCATGCCGGTGGATCTCTTCCCGCAGATCAAGATTCCGGTCGTCGTGGTCGCGACTTTTTATTCGGGCATGCCTCCGGAACAAATCGAGGCCGACATTACCGATACATTCGAGCGTTTCTTTACGCTCGGCAGCAACATCGACCATATCGAATCACGCTCTCTAACCGGAGCGAGCCTGATCAAGATTTACTTCAAGCCGGGCAGCGACGCGAATGCCGCCCTGAGCAACATTGCAAACCTGGCCATGGCGGATCTTCGGCGTCTGCCTCCCGGCACTTTGCCGCCGGTCGTGCTCAAGTTCGATGCCTCGAGTCTTCCTGTTTGTCTGGTAACACTAAAAGGAGAAGGCCTCAACGAAACTCGCCTCAAAGATCTCGCGCAATTCCAGGTTCGTAATCAGATCGCAAACGTCCCCGGCGCTTCTGTACCTCAACCCTTCGGCGGCCGCTATCGCCAGATTATGGTTTATGTGGACCCGGTCAAGCTTGAGGCTCATCAGCTTAGCTTGATGGACGTAGTTCACGCGGTGAACGACTCCAATCTCATTCTTCCGGCCGGAGACGTTCGCATCGGCCCCAGAGATTACAACATCTACGCTAATGCGCAACTGCCGAATGTTGACGAGATCAACCGCATCCCTCTGAAGACCGTGGGCAACGCATCGGTAATGGTCGCCGATGTAGGCGAAGCCAAAGACTCCGGCACGCTTCAAACCAATATCGTCCGCATCGATGGGCAACAATCCGTATACATCCCTGTTCTGAAGCAGGGCGGCGACAGCAATACCATCACGATTGTGAATGGAATCAAAGAGGGAATCAAGAACCTGCTGGACATTCCAAAAACTCTAAAGACGGCGGTGGTCTTTGATCAGTCAATCTTTGTCAAAAGCGCTATCCAGAATGTGATGAAGGAAGGCGGCATCGGATTGCTGCTGACTGGAATCATGATTCTGATTTTTCTGGGCAGCCCGCGAGCCACCGTTGCCGTGCTCCTGTCGATTCCTCTTTCCGCATTAGTGTGCTTTCTGCTCATGAATGCGATGGGCGGTTCGATCAATGTGATGCTGTTGAGTGGTCTAGCCCTCGCTTTTTCACGCCTGATTGACGATTCGGTAGTGGTGCTCGAAAACATCTTCCGCTACATGGAAATCGGCGAACTCCCAAGAGTCGCGGCGGAAAAAGGCGGAATGGAAGTTTCGCTGGCAGTTCTGGCGGCCACTTCCACTACTTCGATCGTATTCTTCCCTGTAACGCTTTTCTACGGAGTCAGCCGCTACCTTTTTATCGATCTCGCTTTGGGAGTTGTCCTGTCAATTTTTGCCTCGTACATTTTTGCCATGACGGTGGTACCGCTGTATTGTGCAACTTTCATCCACCTCGAAGACGTCGAGCAGGAGAAAGAGCACGATCCAGAACATCCGCGTTCCCTCTTCCGTAGGTTCCTTGCAAAGTTCAACGAGCGATTCCAGAAGCTCCTGGATTTCTACGAACGTTGGGTGACGCGCGCCTTGGCGTGGCCCGGCAGAACCGTGGCATGGATCGCCGTCGGCATCATCGTGGTCCTTGCTGTAGTTTTTCCTTTCGTAGGTACGGCATACTTTCCCCGCACGGATCCGGGCCAGTTCGTTATCAACGTCAAAGCGCCCAGCGGTTCGCGCCTCGAGGTCACCAATCAATACATCGCGCGCGTCGAGAACGACATTCACCAGGTGATCCCCGCTCACGACCTTGGGATGATCGTCTCCAATATCGGAATCACCCCCGACCTATCCGCCATCTACACCAGCAATTCGTCCATGGATACCGCTTTTGTCCAGGTGAGCTTGCAAGAAGATCACAAGCTTGGCAGCTACGAATACATGCGGCGGGTTCGCCGCAAACTGTCTGAAGACTTGCCGGAACTCGATACATATTTTCAAGCGGGCGGACTGGTCGATTCTGTGATCAACCTGGGATTGCCGGCTCCCATCGATGTACAGGTGAGAGGCAACGATCTCGATGGTGCATTTAAGGTAGCTGCGAACATCGCGAAACAGATTCGAAGCCGCAAGGGCGTAAGCAGCGTGCTGATTCCGCAAAACCTTCTATATCCTGGGTTGCAGCTGAACATCGATCGCGAGCGCGCCAGCCTGATTGGACTCACTCCCAAACAAATAGTGGACAACGTGATCACCGCCCTAACTTCCAACGGCATGATCGAGCCGAGCTATTGGATCGACCCCAAGACTGGCAACAACTACATGCTCACCGTGCAGTACTTCGACAAGCAAATCGAACACATGAGCATGGAAGATTTCAAACAAATCCCGTTGCGCGCTCCGAACATCAAGAATTACACGACCTTGCAATCGGTGGCCGATATAACGCCGATCAACACCCCGACCGAGGTCGACCACTACCAACTGCAACGCGTCATCGACATTTATGTCATGCCGTCGGGCGAGGCCTTAGGCACACTGAATCGTGAAGTCAATGAAATCGTCAGTCACGTGACATTGCCGGAGAACACGCGGGTCGCTGTGCTCGGATCAGTGGTCGGCATGCAGGAATCCTTCAAGCGCTTTTCCATCGGCTTGCTACTCGCTATCGTCCTGGTCTACCTGATCCTGATGGCGCAGTTCACTTCTTTCATCGACCCGCTGATCATTCTGGTCGCGATTCCGCCGGGCTTAGCAGGGGTAGTGCTGATTCTGTGGCTCACGCACAGCACCTTCAACATCATGTCGCTGATGGGCGTGATCATGATGACTGGAATTGTCGTGTCCAACAGCATCTTGATCGTCGAGTTCGCGCGCCAGCTGAGCAAGGAGGACTTCACCCTCCAGGAAGCCTTGGTGCGCGCGTGCAAGATCAGGCTGCGCCCCATTCTCATGACCTCACTTGCCACTTTGTTGGGCATGCTTCCGATGGCGCTGGGTATAGAGACGGGCAGCGAGCAATATGCGCCTTTGGCGCGCGCGGTGATCGGCGGACTCGCGGTTTCTGTAGTAGTCACCGTCTTCCTTGTACCCGCGGTCTATCTGATGGTCCACGGCAAAGATGATACGAAGAACAAGAAAGAGGAGGAACAGCCGGCATGATAGAAAAACTTAAACTCGCTCTTTTGATGGGTTTGCTCTCGGCCCCGGCACTTTCAATCCGAAGCGTTGCCCAGTCGGGATCGGCCTTGCAGAGCGCGCCTACATCGAATGTGATACGACTCAGCGTGAAAGATTCCGAGGCGCTCGCGCTGAAAAACAATCCCGCAATTTCTGTGGCACGGCTCAGTGCTCTGGCTTCGGAGCAGGTAACGCGCGAAGTACGTTCGAGTCTCTGGCCACAAGCCTATGGCTACCTGACCGCCGTCGATGCCCGCGCCAATAGTCGCATCACAGCCGGGGCTTTGAACAATCCAACCGTCTACACGCGAGCCGCCGGAGGCGCTACAGTAAGCCAACTCATCACCGACTTCGGACACACCACAAACCTGGTCGCCAGTGCCCGCCTCCAGGCCAAGGCCGATTTACAAAATGCGGCTGCAACCAGAGAAGATGTGCTGCTGGCCGTGGATCAGGCCTTTTACAACGCTCTACAAACTCATGCTGTGCTCCAGGTAGCGGAGCAAACTGTAGCCTCGCGGCAGTTGTTGTCCGACCAGGTGGGCGCTTTGACCAAAAGCAAACTGAAGTCAGACCTGGACTTGAGCTTCGCCAACGTAAATCTCGCTCAGGCGAAACTTCTATATCTCGACGCGCTGAATAACGACAAAGCTTCCCTGGCAGCGCTCTCGGCGATTCTGGGATACGCAACTCTTGAAACCTTCGAACTGGTGAACGGCACAGAAGCGCTGGCCCCGCCGCCGGCCGACGTGGAACCGCTGATCGCCGACGCTTTTGCCAAGCGGCCCGAGATTCTCTCTCTCGAATTTCAGTCTGAGTCCGCCGACAAACTGCACCGGGCAGAGCACGACCAGTTATATCCGACAATCAGCGTGCTCGCAGCTTTCGGAGATTCTCCCGTCCGCAATGATGTCATCTATGGGCCTTACGCTGCAGCAGGTGCGAATGTCGAGATTCCTATTTTCAATGGATTTCTTTACTCCGCGAAGTCGCGCGAAGCGGACTTGCGCGCCCAAGCCGCACGGCAACGCCTCAACGATTTACGGAATCGCATTTCGCGAGATGTGCGCACCAGTTGGTTGGCGGCCAGCACTGCGTTCGACCGCGTCAGCGTAAGTGAGCAATTGCTGGCCCAGGCAAACCAGGCGCTTGAACTTGCCCAGACCCGATATAAGCTGGGCCTCAGTTCAATCGTAGAACTAAGTCAGGCACAACTCCAGCAGACCCAGGCTCAGATCGGAAGCGCGCAGGCCGGATATGAATACCGGCTGGCTTTGTCGGTTTTGCGCTATCAGACTTCAGGACTGTAGACCGAAGCCAGCCTTTGAACGAGTCATAGCAACGAACGGTCGTAAAACCTCAGAAAGACCGGTTGGCCCCGCCGTGGCGACACATAGCAACAAACATCCTGCTAGAATTTTCCAGACAAGCTACTTCTTAGTCTTTGGTTCTGTAACCGCAGTTGTTGCAAGGCCGAAAGGAAATCTCTCGTCATGAAAAAAGCATTCAAGTGCCTGTTGTTTCTGGCGCTAACCGTCGTGTCGCTCGCAGCGCAGAGTACCAATAAAAAACCCTCCTCTATCGGCCTGCCGCCGCTGATCGACCGCGAACTGATCTTCGGCAACCCTGAAATCTCTGGTGCGCAATTATCGCCGGATGGAAAGTATCTGGCATTTCAAAAGCCCTGGAAAGACACGCGCAACATCTACGTCAAGGGTGTGGACGAACCCTTCAGCGCCGCGCGATTGCTCACTGCGGAACTCAAGCGCCCGATCCCCGGCTATCTCTGGAGTCGCGACAGCAAACTCATTCTCTACGTAAAAGATAACGACGGCGATGAAAACTACAACGTCTACTCCGTCGATCCAGCGGCCAAGCCGGCGGCGGGCGCGGATGCTCCTGCTTCGCGCGACCTCACCGGGCTCAAAGGCATTCGCGTGCAACTTGTGGATGTGCCCAAGAACGATCCTGACATTGTCTACATCGGACTGAACGATCGCGACAAAGCCTGGCACGATCTCTACAAGCTGAAGCTTTCCACCGGCGAGAAGACGCTGCTGCGCAAGAACACGGAACGCATCGTCGGATGGAATTTTGATTTGCAGGGCAACCTGCGGCTCGCTTCGCGGTCGGCGGAGAACGGCGACACCGAAATCCTGCGTGTCGATTCCGACAAGTTCACTCAGATTTACTCCTGCAACGTTTTTGAATCGTGTAGCACGCTGCGCTTTCAGAAAGATGGCAAGCGCGCGTACATGGACACCAATAAAGGCGCCGATATGGACCTGAGCGCCCTGATGCTTTTCGATCCGACGACCGGCAAGACCGAAATGGTCGAATCCGACCCGCTTAAGAGGGTCGATTTTGGGCAGGCAGTGTTCTCCGAAGCGACCGACGAACTGGTGCTCACAACATACGACGACGACAAAGTACGCCGCTATTTCAAAGACAAAAGCTTTGAAGCGGATTACAAATGGCTAGCGGAAAAGTTGCCCGGCAAAGAAATCAACCGAACCTCATCCACTTTCGACGAAAAAACCTGGCTGGTAAGTGCCTCGAGCGACACCGAACCGGGCGAGACCTACCTCTTTGACCGCAAGACCCACAAACTCACATTGGAATATAAAGTTCGCGAAAAGCTGCCGCGCGAATCTCTGGCACACATGACGCCTGTCCGCTACAAGTCATCGGACGGGTTGGAAATTCCAGCGTACCTCACGCTTCCCAAAGGCATTTCAGAGAAGAACCTGCCCACAATTATCTTTCCGCATGGCGGCCCGTGGGCACGTGACTTCTGGGGCTACAACGGATATGCGCAATTTTTTGCCAACCGCGGTTACGCCGTGTTGAGCATGAACTTCCGCGGTTCCACCGGATACGGCAAGAAATTTCTCGATGCCGGCAACAAGCAATGGGGCCGCTTGATGCAGGACGACATCACCTGGGGTGTGAAGTATCTGGTCGCGGAAGGGATTGCCGATCCCAAGCGCGTGGGCATCTTCGGTGGTTCCTACGGCGGCTACGCCACGCTGGCCGGCGTCACCACCACACCCGATCTATACGCAGCGGGGGTTGAACTGTTCGGGCCGTCGAATCTGATCACGCTCATGGAATCCATTCCACCTTACTGGGAAGCCGGCCGGCAGATGTTCTACCAGCGCATGGGCGATCCCACCACGCCGGAAGGCAAGGCGATGCTGATCGAGCGCTCGCCGCTAACCTCCGCGTCAAAGATCAAGACGCCGTTGATGATCGCGCAAGGTGCCAACGATCCCCGCGTGAACCACGCAGAGTCGGAGCAGATTGTAATTGCGCTGCGCGACCGCGGCTTCCCCGTGGAGTATTTGCTGATTCCCGACGAGGGCCACGGCTTCGCCCGGCCCGTAAACAACATGGCCGCCGTCATGGCCACAGAGAAGTTTTTGGCCCAGTATCTCGGCGGTCGATATCAGGAGGGGGGAACGCCGGAAGTCGTGGCACGTCTGAAAGAAATCACAGTCGACCCTAAGACCGTAGTTCTTGCCAAGAAAGTGGAGGCTGGTTCAGTCGGCGTACCCAAGCTCGCCATGGATCTCCAACCCGGCACCTACAAATATCAGGCCCGCATAGAAATGGGCGCACAGAAAATCTCTCTCACGATCTCGACCACCATCGCTGAAGACAGTGGCGCATGGTCCGCCACCGACGTGATGGAGACTCCCAATGGAACCGTCACCGAAACATCCACGCTCGAAAAAGGCAGCCTGGTCGCGCGCAAACTCAACCTGAAGCAGGGACCGGTCACGGTCGACCTCGATTTCGCCGGCGACAAAGCAGTCGGCAACATGAACATGAACGGAAAAGACCAGCCCATCTCGGTCGATCTGGGCGGACCGCTTTTCGCCGATGCCGCCGCCTCAAAGCAATCCATTTCGTGCCTGCCGTTGGCCGAAGGCTACACCACTACGTATCGGAACTTTGATGTTCAAAAACAAAAGGTAAAGCTCATGCAGTTAAAGGTTGCCGGCATCGACCAGGTGACGGTGCCCGCCGGAACCTTTGATACATACAAGGTCGAAATCTCTTCGGCGGATGGCGGCGATGACAAAGAAACGGTTTGGATCGCGCGCGATTCCCATAAAGCAGTTAAGGAGTCTGCGGTAATCACTTCGATGGGCGGCGCCATACTGACGCAGGAATTGATGCCATGAGGGCTTTGATGGGTGGTGATTGTGAGATTGATGACTGCGGCACTTCTTTCGCGTGGTTACGCAGTCAACAGTCCCCAACCCAGAGTAAGGCCGTCGAGAGCAAGGTGAATCGGAGAGAGAGACCCTACGTGCAGGGCGAGCAATCGGCTAAAAACTTCGGGGCGATTGCGAAAAACTAGGAGAACGCGTTGTTGGAAGCGGGGACGGCCGTCGAGCGTGAGCATCAGTCGCGCCATCAGTAAAGGGCGAACGGCCAAGCGTCGATGCGCCGTCTGGTAAGAAGTGAGATTGCCTGACACGAAAGAATCGGCCAGCGCTACGGCCTGACTAAAAGCCAGTCCCAGGCCCTCACCTGTGATTGCATCCACAGTGCCAGATGCATCTCCGATCAATGCCACATTTTCCCGGCAGACACGCTTCAGTTTACGATTCGCAGAGATCGATCCTCTTTCGGAAGAGGTCGTCTCACAACCGTCGAGGCGAGCGTTGAGCTCGCGGAATTCGGGCAAAGATTCTTCCAGTCGAACTTCAGGGTTCCGCGAAGCAATCGCGACGCAGACTTCCTTGTCGCTCACGGGCGTGGCGAAGCCCTGACTGTGCTTTCCCCAATAGATCTCCATGCGGTCGCTCCAAGGTGCGACCCGGTAATGCCGGCGAAAAGCATACCGGAGGTCGGTTCGCGAATGGAGATCAAGATTGGCCCACCGGCGCACTCGTGAGTTCGCGCCATCAGCTCCCACAATCCATCGCGCGCGGATCGTGCGCTCACCGACTTTCACTTCGCCGCCGGAAATTCCCGTGACCACGTTCTGCCACAGCAAGTCGACTCCCAATTCTGCGGCACGTTCGGTCATGGTGCGATGCAAGATTGTTCGCCGAATCGAGAGACCGCGATTGCCGGAAGGAAAGTCTGCGTCGGCAGATAAACCGGAACTGAGAAATCTCACGCCGCGGATCGGAACGGCCTCGGAGGCAGGAACTGCAATCCCCAGCCGATTTAGCGCCGTCATCGCATCGGGCATCAGCGCTTCACCGCAGGCCTTGTCAATTGGGGGTTTTGCTCCGTCCGCAACGACTACGCTGAATCCTTGCTGCCGGGCGGCAATCGCGGCCGCCAGCCCGGCTGGGCCGCCACCGATCACGAAGACGTCTGTCGAACTCAGCAACTAACTTGACCTCACCATTCCAAAAGCAAAAGCTCGGAACAGAACCCGGGCCCCATGGCGGCTAACAAACCAAGCGTCCCCGGCTCAGGACGCCGGTTCTTCATCACGTCCTCGAGCACACACAGTACGGACGCGGAAGAAAGATTTCCCACTTTGCGCAAGCAAGCCCATGAAGCATCGAGCTGCCCGTTGTGCAGTCCCAATGCGTCCGCCGAAGCATCGAGCACTTTCGGCCCTCCGGTATGGAGAACGAAGCTCTTTAGGTCGCTTCGCTTGCGTCCGTTGTCCGCCAGAAACGCATCCACATCCCGCCCCAAGTTTTCCCGGATCAGGGTTGGAACCTCAGTAGACAATATGATGCGGAAACCTTTCTCGGAGATCTTCCATCCCATCATTTCCTCGGTGTCGGGATAAAAGATCGAGCGAGTGGCAAGAATCTTGGGCCCGGAAATCTTCGCCCCTGCGGTTTCAAATTCCGGGCCGGTCACGATGACCGCAGCGGCGCCATCGGCAAAGAGTCCCGAGGAGATGAGATTCGCAACCGACAGATCTTCGCGCTGCAGCGTCAGCGAACAGAGTTCCACCGATACGAGAGCAGCAGCCTGCTTTGGATAGGCGCGAACGTAATCGGAGGCGCGCGCGATCCCGGCCGCTCCAGCCACACATCCCAAACCAAAAATCGGAGTGCGGCGTATATTGGCCGGCAGTCCCATGCGGTTGATCAGCATTCCGTCGATCGATGGGCTGGCCACTCCCGTGACCGTGGTGAATAGTAAGCATCCCAGATCGCTGGGCTGCAATCCAGCATTCTGCAGCGCAACACAGAGAGCCTGCTCGCCCAGTTCTTGCGCGACCCTGATCCAGATGTCGTTGGCTTCGCCCCAGGTCTTGATGTCCACATACTGTTCCGCGGGGATGGCGAGGTAACGGCCGTCCACGGTTACGTTGCGATGCAGGCGCGCCAGCAACAGAGGATTCTTGAGTTGGTCTCCCCAATAGTCCTGCAGACGTTCAAGCAGAACTTTCTGGGTGTAGTAGTGCTTCGGGAAGGCGCTTGCCGCGCTTGCGATCCTCATCGATTCGGGCTCCTGAAGGCAGTCTCGATACGGAATCAACCCTACAGCGGATCGAATGCGGATGCCTTCTCCCCATTCAAGGTTGGGCTCCCGCGCAGTGGCAAACACCCGGGGGCTCGTACCGGCCTAGCTATTGTCTCAGAGTTCTGAAGATTTTATCGCCATTGGCCGCAAAAGAGTTGCCATGCCGCCGAAATGCTCTTTCTTATTTCAGTACTGCCATCGAACTGGGTGTGTTCCCAACGCGATAAGTATAGATGGCGGTCAGGGCCCCACTGCTCAGGCTGAACGCTTGAATCCCTGCGGACGTGCCCTGGTTCGCCACATACAGATATTCCCCGGTCGGGTCGATAGCGAGCACGCTGGGGCTGCCCTCCGTGAAGTAGGCACCCGTGGAATTGGGAGTCGTAAGCACCGCAGGAAGTCCGGTGGTCGGGTCAATCGAATATACCGCAACAAGACTCGATCCCTGAACGGCCACGTACAGGTGCGTACCTGCGGGGTCAAAGATCATCGACACCTCAGACGTATAAGAAGTGTCACTGATCGGAGATCCGATCACCTCTGTCAAACTTCCAGGCGGCGTACCCGTCGCACTAATGGCAAAGATCGCGATCGAACTTGATCCTGTGTTCGCCACGTACAGGTTTGCGCCGCTCGGGTCGATTGCCAGTCCGTTCGGATTGAAACCGCCGCTGGCAAACGTGCCGAGGTTCGTGAGCACGCCTGCGCTCACACTGAAAGCTACGATAGATCCATCGTTTCCTACCTGCCCGCCTGTCGCAGTGACATAAAGATAGTTGCCCGATGGGGTCAACTGCATATTCACCGGCGGCAATCCGATTCCAAAGGGAGAGTTGGGAACCTGCGTGAGCGCCCCATTGCTGCTATTGATCGAGAACACCGAAATGTTGTCCGATCCGATGTTGGCCACGTATAGATAGCCGCCGGCGGGGTCCATTGCTAAGTACGCCGGCTGCGAGGCACTGGATCCAACGGGTGTCCGCGGTGTAATTTCGGTCAAAGAGCCGTTGCTGGCGATGTCGAACAGAGAAATATCATTCTCCAGTTGGCCCGGGTTCGCCACGTACAAGTATTTGCCCGAAGGATGAATCACCACGGAATTGGCCCCGACCCCTACCGGGTACGGACTTCCCTGGATCTCCGTTAGCACGCCAGAGTTTGGGTCTTCCCGGTAGGCCTTAACTTGATTGACGGCCGGGATGGTCGCGTAAACGTAATGGCTGGAAGTCGTGCCGCAACTGATGCAACTGGCAATACTCGCGACAACAAACACCAGCACCAATGCCTTCTGTAGCATCCGTAACTCCTGAGAGAATTTGAGAGCGAAGAACAATAATACCGGGTGCCGGGAATTCCGGCGTGGAAAACATCCTCTATCATACGGTGATTGCGAAGAAAAAGGGGCGACATGCCCCCAGGAACATTCCCGCGCGCTATGTGCCCAAGAGCGTTGAGACCCCGCTGAAGTTTGCTCGTTCTAGGCTTCGTCTAACTCCTGCGATGCCGCAATCCCGAAACCGGGTTGCACGCGGTCTGTCCGCACCGCGCCTATATCCATGGATTTCAATCCGGCGCAACAACACAGGCGCTCAATGGGCCGGACTCGGTCTGGGAGCGCCATGAGAGCTTTCAGCCGGAGAGGTGTCTTCACCGCCGAACAGAGACCGCAAAAATATTCGGAAACGGTCGAGATACACATAGACGACGGGTGTAGTAAACAACGTAAGCGCCTGACTGACTATCAGCCCGCCGACAATCGTGATGCCGAGAGGACGATGCAGTTCGGAACCAGTCCCCCGGCTCAGCGCAAGCGGCAACCCTCCCAGCAGAGCGGCCATCGTTGTCATCATAATGGGGCGGAAGCGCAGCAGGCAGGCATCGTAGATGGCCTCGGCTGGCTTCTTCCCCTGCGTGCGCTCCACCTCAAGCGCCACATCGATCATCATAATCGCGTTCTTCTTCACCAGACCAATCAGCAAGATGATACCGATCATTCCAATCACGTTGAGTTCGTTGTGTGTCAGCAGCAGGGCCAGCAGCGCGCCTACTCCAGCGGACGGAATGGTCGAGAGGATGGTGATGGGATGAATATAGCTCTCATACAACATACCCAACACGATATAAACCGTAATCAACGCGGTAAAAATCAGGATCTTCTGGCTCGAAAGCGAATCCTGAAACGCTTGCGCAGTTCCCTGAAAACTTGCCTGAATCGTCGCCGGGAACCCGATCGAAGCCTGGACCTTTTCGATGGCTTGTGTCGCCTGTCCAAGTGCGACTCCGGGGGCCAGATTGAATGAAATCGTGACCGACGGAAACTGGCTCTGGTGATTTACCGCCAAAGGTATATTGGAAGGCGTGAAGTGAGTGAACGCCGCCAGAGGTATGGGAGTGCCGCTGGTCGAGCGCAGGTAGATATTCTGCAAAGCCTCTGTCGTCTGCTGGAACTGCGGCGCGACTTCCATGACCACGTGATATTGGTTCAGCGGACGGTACATGGTCGAAACCTGCCGCTGTCCGAACGCGTCATAGAGCGCATTGTCGATATCCTGCGCCGCTACTCCTAGCCGGCCAGCCGTGTCGCGATCAATCACCAATTGCGCCTGTAGTCCCTTATCCTGCTGATCGGTATTCACGTCGCGCAGTTCGGGCAGGCCACGCATTTTCTGCAACAACAGCGGACCCCAGGTGTTGAGTTCAGTCAAGTCCTCGCCCTGTATCGTGTACTGGTATTGGGCCTGCCCTAAGCGTGGGCTGAGGGTCAGATCCTGCTGCGTTTGCAGGAACAGCGTGGCTCCCGGGACCACTGCAAGTTTGCCCCGCAATCGATTGATCACATCGTCGGCGGTCACGTGGCAAGGGTCCCAGAAGTGCGGGGTCTTGCATTGGCCGCGCTTCTCCAGTGGCTTCAGCATGACGAAGAACCGGCCCTGGTTGGTGGCCGAGCCCCCGCCCGCGAAACCGACCACCGTGTCGACCGCCGGATCTTTCATGACGATTTGCACGAACTGGTTCATCTTGCCGCTCATGGCCTGGAATGAGATGTCTTGCGCCGCCTGCACCGAACCATTGAGCCGTCCCGTATCCTGCTGTGGGAAAAATCCTTTGGGTACTTGGATGTAGAGGTACACGCTCAAGCAGGCCACGAGAATGGTAACGATAAACGTGAACAGTTGGTGCCTGAGAACCCACCTCAGGCCGTGGCGGTAGGTGACCAGGCTTTTATCGAAGCACCATTCACTGGCACGATAGACAGCGTTATGCCGCTCGTCCACTGGAAATCGCCGCAGGAATTTGGCACACATCGTCGGCGTGGTAGTCAGCGACACAATCAACGAAACGCCAATTGCAATGCTAAGCGTGACCGCGAACTCGCGAAACAGCCGGCCTATAATTCCGCCCATCATCAGCAACGGAATAAACACCGCGACCAGGGACACACTCATGGAAATTACGGTAAACCCGATTTCCGCGGCCCCCTTGAACGCCGCCTCCACCGCGTCCATGCCGTGCTCTACATAGCGCATGATGTTTTCCAGAACCACGATGGCGTCATCCACCACGAAGCCAGTGGAAATCGCCAGTGCCATGAGCGAGAGATTATCCAGGCTGTAACCCAGCAGATACATGCCGGCAAACGTGCCCACCAGCGAAAGCGGCACGGCGATACTGGGAATCACCGTTGCCCGCACCGTGCGCAGGAACACGAACACCACCAGAATCACCAGCACAATAGAAATCAACAGAGTGGTTTCAATGTCTTTCACCGAGGCCCGGACCGTAATCGTGCGGTCCGAGACCACCGCCAGCTTGATAGCCGGAGAAATCGAGGACTGCAGATAAGGCATCAGAGCGCGCACCCGGTCCACAGTCGCGATGACGTTGGCGGCGGGCTGACGGAAAATGACCACCAGCACACCAGGTTTGCCGTTCGCCAACCCGAGGTTGCGCACGTCCGCCACCGAGTCCTGCACATCCGCCACGTCTCCCAGCCGCACCGGCGCGCCGTTGTTGTAGGCGACGATCAGCGGCCGGTATTCATCCGCAGTAAAGAGCTGATCGTTGTCGGTGAAAGTCCAGGAAGTCGCATTGTTCGATACCGATCCTTTGGCATGATTGGCATTCGCAAGATTCAGCGCGTTCCGCACCGTGTCCAGCCCCACGCCCAGCTTGTTGAGCAGCAGGGGATTGACTTCGGCCCTAACCGCTGGCGGCGCCGAACCGTAGGTGAACACCTGGCCTACTCCATCTACCTGCGCCAGCTTCTGCGCCAGAATCGAATCAGACGTGTCGTACAAGCGCGCTACCGGAACCGTGTCCGAGGTAAGCGCCAGAATCAGGATGGGAGCGTCCGCGGGATTGATCTTGCGATAGGTCGGATTACTCGGCAGATTGGAAGGAAGCTGGCTGCGCGCGGCATTGATGGCCGCTTGCACATCGCGGGCCGCGGCATCGATGTTCCGGTTCAAATCGAACTGCAACGCGATACCGGTCGAGCCCAACTGGCTCGACGAGGTCATTTGGTTCACGCCTGAAATGCGTCCGAACTGGCGCTCCAGCGGCGTGGCTACGGCCGAAGCCATGGTTTGCGGGTCGGCACCGGGCAGCGAAGCGCCCACGCTGATCACGGGGAAATCAACTCGCGGCAGTGATGCCACCGGCAATAAGTTGAAGGCGAGAATTCCCGAGAGCAGCAGGGCCGCCGCCAGCAGCGACGTTCCAATCGGACGCCGGATAAATGGAGCCGAGATATTCATCGCTTACATCAAATCTGCTATCGCAAACTAACTGCACCTGTCATCCCGAGCGCAGCCTGTCACCCCGAGCGTAGCGAGGGACCTTGGTTCTTGCCGCAAGTGCTGCCACTGCCGGCAAACGCCAGGATCCCTCGCGCTGCTCGGGATGACCGCGTGTTTTGGTTCGCGTCATCCGCGAAATTGCTTCAAACCCCGAAACCGCTTCAAACCTGAACCCGCACTCCTAATCCGCCGGCATTTCGTGCGGAATCGGATTGCCGATCCTGTACTTTTCGAACCTTTGCGCCAGCCGGTCAAACCAGAGATAAACCACGGGCGTGGTATAGAGCGTGAGCAATTGGCTCAGCAACAGTCCGCCCACAATCGTGATCCCCAAAGGTCGCCGCAACTCCGCGCCCGTTCCCGATCCCAGCGCTAGCGGCAGACCGCCTAGCAGCGCCGCCATTGTCGTCATCATGATGGGGCGGAAGCGCAGTAAACACGCCTGAAAAATCGCTTCTTCTGGAGGTTTGTGTTCCTCGCGCTCAGCTTCGAGTGCGAAGTCGATCATCATAATGGCGTTCTTCTTCACGATGCCGATCAACAGGATGATGCCGATCAGCGCCACTACAGTCAGATCATTCCCTGTAATCATAAGAGCCAGAATCGCGCCCACTCCGGCTGAGGGCAGCGTGGAAAGAATCGTGATGGGGTGAATGTAGCTTTCATACAAAACTCCCAGCACAATGTAGACCGTAATGATGGCAGCGAGAATCAGGAACGGTTCACTGGAAAGCGAATTTTGAAATGCGGCGGCCGTTCCTTGAAAGGAGGCATGGATGCTCGCCGGCATCTGAATCTCTTTTTCCACTTCCTGAATCGCGCGCGTCGCGTCGCCCAAAGACGCTCCGGGTGCAAGGTTGAATGAGAGCGTCACGACTGGGAACTGTCCCTGGTGGTTGACTGCGAGGGAGGCGCTGCCCGATTGCATCCGCACAAAAGTGGAAAGCGGAACCGGGGTGCCGCTGGTGGTTGCTGTCGCCGCATTGCCGGTAGGTGCCCCGGAATTCGGTAAAACGCTGGCTGGCCGAACGTACATATCATTCATCGCTTCGGGAGTCATGGCGAAGCTCGGCAAGACTTCGAGCACGACGTGGTATTGATTCAGCTGCGTAAAGATGATGGACACCTGCCGCTGCCCGAACGCGTCGTAAAGCGTATTGTCGATAGCCTGCGGAAGAATTCCCAGCCGCGAAGCCGTATCGCGGTCGATGGTCAGGTTGGTCCTGAGCCCGCCATTGAGCTGGTCCGTCGCCACATCGCGCAGTGCCGGCGCCGCGCGCAGTTTCTCCACCAGCTTCGGAGTCCATTGCGCCAGTTCCTGCGCGTCTGCGTCTTCAATCGAGTATTGGAACTGCGTGCGGCTTACCCGGTCTTCCACCGTCAAGTCCTGCACCGGCTGCATATAAAGAGTGATGCCGTCCACCTTCGCCAGTTCAGGCTGCAGGCGCCGAATGATCGCCGATGCGTCATCGTCGCGCTCATCGCGCGCTTTCAAATTGATCTGAATGCGCCCGCTGTTCGGAGTCGTATTCGTACCATCCACGCCAATAAAAGACGACAAGCTCTCCACCGCTTTATCTTTCAGGATCACCTTCGCCAGTTCCTGCTGGCGCAGCGACATCGCGTCAAACGAAATGTTGTCGGGAGCTTCCGAAATCCCCAGAATCACCCCCGTGTCCTGCACCGGAAAGAATCCTTTGGGCACAATGACGTAGAGGAACAGCGTGAGAACCAGCGTTCCGACGGTCACAAGCAGGGTCGCTGTCTGGTGCTTCAACACCCACTTCACCGTGCGGCCGTATGAAGCGATGACTCGATTGTAGAAATCCTCCGTGACCTCGTAGAAACGGCCTTTTTCGCCTTCTTTGCGGTGCTTGAGCAGCTTGGCGCACATCATCGGAGTCAAGCTGAGAGAAACACCTGCCGACACCAGGATGGTCACCGCCAGCGTGACCGCAAACTCGCGGAAGAGCCGTCCCACAATGTCGCCCATGAACAACAGCGGAATCAGCACCGCAATCAGAGATACCGTGAGCGAGACAATCGTGAACCCGATCTGCCCCGATCCTTTCAGCGCTGCATCCAGCGGCGAATCTCCGGCCTCGAGGTAGCGATCGATGTTTTCGATCATGACAATGGCGTCATCCACCACGAACCCTGTGGAAATCGTCAACGCCATCAGCGTCAGATTATTGAGGCTGTATCCCAGCAGGTACATCACGCCAAAGGTTCCCACGATCGATAACGGCACCGCGACACTGGGAATCAGCGTCGCGCGCCAATTTCGCAGGAAGAAAAAAACAACCAGAATCACGAGGCCAATGGATAGAGCTAGCTCAAAATACACATCCGCCACGGAGGAGCGGATTGTGTTGGTGCGGTCGGTAAGAATCTGAACTTTTACCGCTGACGGCAGCGAGGCCTGCAGCTGCGGCAGCAACTTCTTGATCCGGTCGACGACGCTGATGATGTTTGCCCCTGGCTGCCGTTGGATGTTGACGATGACCGCCGGAGTCGAATTCATCCAAGCCGCGAGCCGCGTGTTCTCTGTGCCGTCGATCACGTTGGCAATATCGCTCAACCGCACCGGCGCTCCGTTGCGATAAGCGACGACGATTGGCTTGTACTGCTCGGCTGAGAAAAGCTGGTCGTTGGCGCCAATGGTGTAGGACTGGCGCAACCCGTCGATGACGCCCTTCGCCTGATCCACATTGGCTTCGGCCAGCGCCGTGCGAACATCTTCGAGGCTTAATCCATACGAAGCCAAAGCCGTCGGATTCACCTGAACGCGGACGGCGGGCTTCTGTCCGCCGCTAATCGAGACCAGCCCCACACCCGGCAATTGCGAAATCTTCTGCGCCAGCGCTGTGTCGGCAAGATCCTCAACCTTGGACAAAGCCAGAGAGTCAGAAGTCATCGCCAGAGTAACAATCGGCGAATCCGCCGGATTTACCTTGTTGTAAATGGGAGGATTCGGCAGATCCGTCGGCAGAAATGTAGCTGCCGCGTTCACCGCAGCCTGCACCTGCTGCTCTTCAACATCGATATTCTGGTCGAGGCCAAACTGCAGAGTGATGACCGAACTGCCAAATGAACTCGTCGAGGTCATCTGGCTCAATCCCGGGACTTGGCCGAACTGGCGCTCAAGGGGCGAAGTAACCGACGACGCCATGACTTCGGGATCCGCCCCCGGATAGAACGTCACCACCTGAATCGTCGGGTAATCTACTTCGGGCAAGGCGGAGACGGGCAACTGCAAGAACGCGACCAACCCGACCAGCAGCACGCCCACCATCAACAGCACGGTCGCTACCGGCCGGAGAATAAATAATCGTGAGGGACTCATGAAGCGGGAATTCCTGTTCCCAAAGCGGTGGGCACGGAAGCGCCCTGAGTGGGAGCGCCCCGGAACTCGATCTTGCTGCCGGTTTGCAGTTTGTCCTGGCCGTCGGTCACAACCGTGTCTCCAGGATTAAGACCGCTTGCAATCGCCGTGTTGTTTCCCTGAGCAACCGACACCGTCACCAAACGCGCTTCCACGGTCTTATCCGGCTTTACCAGATAAACGAACGTTCCCTGCGGTCCGCGCAGGAGCGCGGCGGTGGGCAGCACCGTGCTGTTCTTTCGCGTCTCGAGCAACAGGTTCGCATTCACAAACTGGTTCGGCCAAAGCTGATTGTCTTTGTTGTCGAAGACGGCTTTCAGCTTTGCAGTTCCCGTGGTCAGGTCGATCTGGTTGTCAATCGTCTGCAGTTTGCCCGTCGCCAGCTTAGTTTGATTGTCGCGGCTGTAAGCCTCGACCAGCAGCGTCGCGTTCTTCATATGTTGCGACACAGTCGGCAACTGATCTTCAGGCAAAGTAAAGATAACGGCAATCGGCTGCAGTTGCGTAAGGATCAGCATTGGATTGGTATCGGCCGCATGCACAATATTTCCCGGGTCAACCTGCCGTAGCCCAACACGTCCGGTAAACGGCGCCGTGATGTTGCAATAGACGAGCTGCAGCTTGGCGTTATTGATCTGCGCCTGATCCGTGCGCACCTGCCCGTCAAGCTGATCGACCAGTGACTTCTGCGTGTCCACCTGCTGCTGCGCAATGCTTCCCGAAGGAATCAAAGTGGTATAGCGTTCGAGGTTCAGCCTCGCGTCGCGCAGCGTTGCCTGATCTTTGAATATCTGCGCCTGCATCTGTTCCAGTTGCACCTGATAAGGCCGCGGATCGATCAGGATGAGCAAATCGCCTTCTTTCACGATCTGCCCTTCCTGAAAATTCACCCGCATGATCTGCCCGTCAACTCGGCTCTTGATGTTCGCCGTGTAGAACGCGCTCACCGAGCCCAGCCCCACTAGGTAGACCGGCATGTCCTGCTGCTGCACTTTGGCGACAGCCACCGAGACAGTTCTCGGACCCGCAGCTTGCGCTTTCTGCTGCTTGGAGTCTCCGCCCGAGCAGGCGGAAAGAAACGCGCAAATCACACTCAGGGCAACGGCAAAAAGAATTCCAAGCCGGGAGCAGACAAACTGCGGTCGTTCTTGACGAACACTAGAATTCATCATTTTCACGGTTTCGGTGGCTTGCACCTTTCCACAAACTAGGCGCAGAACACACGATTTATTAGACGTATTCATTTTCGATTCGGTTGCGGCAACTCCGCAAGGGAAAGGCGGCAAAACGGCTTACTAAAGATCATCCACAGCCTTAAGGCTCAGATAGAAACGGGCACGCCGATGGCATAGCAAAACCGCATGAAACCAGCATCAACTGTGGCGGCGCACAGGTCAAGGGCGGGGCGAAAGTTTTACAAATCTTTACTCGCTTTGACTTTCCGTTTACTAATCACGTGTCTGTAGCGAAGACGGCGGCGGATGCTGCGTCTCATACGAAGCAATCTCCGCCTCATGCTGCAGCGTGAGCCCTATATCGTCGAGTCCATTGAGCAGGCAGTGCCGCACGAAATCATCGATCGGAAACTTGGCGCGAAAGCTCTGATCGTCGCGCACCTCGCATTGCTCCAGATCGATGGTGAGCCGATAATCGTTCACCTCGCGCGCTCGCCGCACCAGCTCGCCAACTTCATCGTCGCTCAGGCGCACTGTGAGGAAACCGTTCTTGGTGCTGTTGTTGGCGAAGATGTCGGCAAACGAAGACGAAATCACAGCCCGGAATCCGAAATCTGCAAGCGCCCAAACAGCATGCTCGCGCGAGGAGCCGCAGCCAAAATTCTTCCCCGCAAGCAGAATGCTGGCGCCCGCATAACGCGGCTCGTCGAGAATAAAATCACCGCTCTTTTTCCCATCCGCCGCGAACCGCCAATCGTAAAACAAGAACTGGCCAAAGCCAGTACGCTCAATCCTCTTCAAGAACTGTTTGGGAATGATCTGGTCGGTGTCCACATTGATCCGATCCAGCGGCGCGACCAGCCCGCGATGTGTACGAAATGGTTTCATCGATTCCTCCGCGTACTCCGCGGCCTTTCTCCGCGCTCTCCGCGATGAAGCCCTTTACCGGAACTTCCAATCTCGAATATCCGTAAAATGCCCCGCAATCGCCGCCGCCGCCGCCATCATCGGACTCACCAGATGCGTCCGACCTCCGCGTCCCTGTCGCCCTTCAAAATTTCTGTTACTGGTAGAAGCGCACCGCTCACCCGGCTGCAAAATATCCGGATTCATTCCCAAACACATCGAGCATCCCGACTCTCTCCACTCGAATCCTGCATCCAGAAAAATCCGGTGCAAGCCTTCTTCTTCCGCCGCCCGTTTCACGGTCTGCGATCCTGGCACCACCATGGCGCGCACCTTCGCGCTGACATGATGCCCTTTGGCAACCCGCGCCGCCGCGCGCAGATCCTCCAGCCGAGAGTTGGTACAGGACCCGATGAATACGCGGTCAATGCCAATATCTTCAATCCGTTTCCCCGGCTCCAGGTCCATATACTGCAGAGCCAACTCAGTCGAGCGGCGCTCGGCGTCTCCCAAGCTCCCAACCTCAGGCACGCGCCCTGTAACCGGCGCAACCATCCCCGGATTCGTTCCCCAAGTCACAAACGGAGAAAGCTGCGCCGCATCCATCTCCACAACTTTGTCGAACGCTGCGTCTTCATCCGTAGGCAAGCTGCGCCAATAGTCGACCGCCCGCTCCCATTCCGCATCCCGCGGAGCAAATAGTTTTCCCTTCACATAAGCAAACGTAGTTTCATCGGGAGCAACCATCCCCGCCCGCGCCCCAGCCTCAATGCTCATATTGCAAAGCGTCATGCGCCCTTCCATCGAGAGCGAGCGCACCGCTTCGCCGCTGTATTCGATCACATGTCCAGACGCACCATCCGTGCCAATCTGTCCAATGATTCCCAGCGCCAAATCCTTCGCAGTCACACCCTCCGCCAGGCGCCCGCGCACCTCGATCTTCATCGTCTTAGGCTTCTGCTGGGCGAGGCACTGCGTAGCCAGAACGTGCTCCACTTCCGAAGTTCCAATGCCGAACGCCAATGAACCGAACGCCCCGTGTGTGCTGGTATGGCTATCGCCGCACACAATCGTCATCCCCGGCTGAGTCAGTCCGAGTTCCGGACCAATCACATGCACGATTCCCTGCTCCGGAGAATCCATATCAAAGAGCCGCACGCCGAATTCTTTGCAGTTAGCCTGCAACGCCGCAATTTGCTTGGCGGCAATCAGATCGGTGATGGGAGTTCCACGCGGCTCGGTGGGAATGTTGTGATCCACAGTAGCCACCGTGCGAGCAGGCTGACGCACTTTTCTCCCCGCCACGCGCAACCCGTCAAAAGCCTGCGGCGAGGTCACTTCATGCACCAGATGCAGATCGATATAAATGATCGGAGACCGTCCAGGGGGCTGCGCCACCAGATGGGCATTCCAGATTTTCTCGAAGAGTGTTTTCCTTGCCAGCATAACGCTGAAGAAATAAGTTTTTCACACGAGCCCGCACCATAGCAAACCGCCCGGGGGAACACATCGCGCCGGCGGCCTTTTGTCGCTCATGGAGACAGACGCAATATCAGAGGCCGCGATACATCAAGTCTTCGAGCGCCAGACGGCGGACTTGCCAGAACTCGCGCTCCTGGGCGTTCACATTGAGGCGGCACTTGCCGCTGTCGTCAAAGGTAAGAGTTACTTCGAACATTGGCTTGCCTTGATCATCGCGGACCAGGATCGCGTTCTCGGCGAGGCTGAAGGCGACTGATTTTTGCAGTTCCTTGGCTTTCAGAAGAACGGCAAATTCACCGGTATCGTTCGTCACGAGAAACTCGTAGGCGGGAGGATTCGGGCGCAGAGAATTCCGCGTCTTAACGTCCTCTTCAACTTGCAATCGGAGCGTGTTGAATACCTTAGGAAGAGTGCACGAGGACCGCTCAGTGACCCAGTCGAATCCCGAAGGCCCGTTCGCCGCTTTGCGGTTGTTTTCGTTGCCGGTCGTTGCCTGGCCGGTCGCAGCTTGGTCAGTCGTCGCCTGGGCGGAGGTTGCTTCGGGCTTTGCTGGTTCGTTCGCTGCTTCGTTCTTGTTTTCAGTGCTCACGTTGGCCTTGGTGCATGCTGTTACGGGATTGGACTTGAACCGGTGTAGATAAATTTTGGCTCCATTCAGAGAAACAGTAAAAATCTGAACTTCAGCGCCTCATAGCCTCCGCCGATTCTCTGACACTGTTCGTCTTCGATAGTCCAAACCTGCGAACAAGATGCTGGTCCATAGTACCAGCGCGACAGTTTTAGTGAGTCTCTTCCCAGTTGCGCTCGGTCTCCCAGCGATGGTCGTGGCCGTTCCACCATCCGTGATACTGATCCCAGCAACGCTGGCGTTCAGCATTCAGATCGCGACGCCGATCATCGGCCTCGCGGCTGTGCTCGCCCTTGTCATGGATCGCTCTGTCGAGTCGTGCTTCCGCTTTTTCGATGGCATGTTGGCACTTGGCATGGTCATCGGCTCGCGCTTGTGGTGGCGCCGCTACCACCAGGCACAGCGCTCCTGCCGCCACCGCCGCTATTGCTGCCTTTCGTAGTCTTTGAATCAAGTTCGTATCCTCTCTTTCCCTTCGTCAGATTCCGACTAGTGGGATTGTAATCAGGCGCAAGCAGACGTTTCGATACAGTGCATCCTGTATTAACTTCCCGTTTGGAAACTGGCGCGTTCCACGTAACGAATCTTTACTTTTTTCTACTCAAGCGGGTGCATTCGCTTGCCTTGCACCTGCCGTCGCTTCTCTTTACATTTCAGTCCTATCGTGGCAGAGGCTCCTTCATGTTGGTAAGCGCGTAGGCGAGGACGGCCATAGCCGCAGCGTTTTCGCGAAGCTCAGAAGGAACAACTTTATCCAAAGTGTCAGCCGCGGAATGGTGATAGTTGAAATAAGTCCGCCCATCCTGCATGACGCCAAAACTGGGAACGCCAGCATCCGACAGCGGTGAAATGTCGGCGCCGGGAGAATAGGTTGTGGGTTGGAAGAATGTCGCGCCGATGCTTTGCAGGACGGATTGAATTGGGCGCAAAGCCTCGATGGCAGCGGCGGAAGCCTTGACGTCGAAACCCAGAGGATGCGCCGCGCCGGAATCGCTTTCGATGGCGGCGACGTGGCGAGCGAAATCGTTGATGTATTCGGTGGCGTAGGCCCTACTCCCTGTGCCTCCGGTTTCTTCGTCCATCCAGGCAATCACGCGTAGGGTGCGGGCCGGGCGCAGGTGAAGGCGCTGCAAGACTTCGGCGGTCTGCATGGCGATGACTACGCCGGCTCCGTCGTCGATGGCTCCCGTGCCGAGATCCCAGGAATCGAGATGGCCGGAGACGATTACGATTTGTTCGGGATGGTCGGCTCCTTTGAGATCGGCAATCACGTTGTAGCCGGTTTCATCGGGAAGCTTTTGCGGGGTAAGAGTCAGATGCATGCGAACTCTGCCTTCGCCCGCTAGGTGAACGATTAAGTCAGCATCTTCGCCAGTGACGGCGGCGGCGGGAATTCCGGCGGGAAGGCTGAATCCGGTGTGCGGCAGCCGGTAGTCGGCGCTCGATACGGAACGGACGAGAGCGGCAACTGCGCCCAAATCTGCAGCCGCTTTCGGTCCGGCAGCGCGATAGCGAACGGCTTCGCTATACGCGGCGAACGCCAATCCGGCTCCGGATTTTTGCTTGTCGAAGGGTTCATTGAACAACACGATCTTGCCGGCGACTTTGTTGCGGCCGAGGGCCTGAAGTTCGTCGAAAGTATCAACAGTGATTACCTCGGCGGTGAGGCCGTCAGCAGGCGTGGACGAGCTTCCGCCCAGAGCGGTGAGGATGATTTTTTGCGTGGTGTTAGGAACCATGCCGGGATACTCAACGAGCGCGGCGGTCTCTGCACCGCGCACCCAGTGCGGGACGATCACTTGCTGAAGGCGCACGTCGAGCCCGAGCTTGCGAAGTTCGTCGGCCACGTATTCGGCGGCGGCGCGGGCCTGGGGCGAGCCGGTGGGGCGCGGTCCGATGTTTTCGGTGAGGTGAGTGAGTTGGCGGTAAGCGTAATCGTCGTTGAGCGCGGCGGCCTTGATGGCGGAAAGCTGTTGGAGAAGCAGGGGCGGGAAGTTCTGCGTGGCAGTTTGAGGTGCGGCCATCATCGCGGTCCAGTCCTTAGACGACTGCGGCTGCGGCGGGTTTTGCGCGCTGACGGACGCCGGCAAAGCCAGTAGGAGTGCAGACAAAGCGGCAACAGGGAAGAATAAAAAGAACAAGCGGACGCTCTTGATCATGGCGTAGGCAGTGTATCCGAGTGGGCAGTCCGCGCGAAAGCGTCTGTGTTAGCGTGAGTGTATGGATAAGAAAGAGATTAACTCGCCAAAAATGACGCTGAACTTCCTGATCTGGGTGGGAGGCGTATTCATGCTGCTGATCTTCGCGCTGCTGGCCCACTTTGTCTGGAAGATCTTCTAGGGGCGTAGGTAGAGCGCGCGCAAAAAAGCGGCCCCATTGCTGGGGCCACGTTTCAAAGAGGCAAGAGTGGTAGGGTTTCAGGAAAGGCAAAAGAAGTAGCCGTTTCGCCGGGCGAAGCAGCGCTTCGGGAAATGGTGACTGGAAAAGATAGTGAAGGTCATTTCTTTGGGTTGCGGCCTCTTTAGTACATCGGAAGAAAGCACTTGCCAAGCCAAAGCCCAGACCTGTGTGATTGGGATCTCACGAATTTATAAGTTGTAGAGGGAGATGGGCTTACGGCGAACCCTGTGTCCAGCGCGGGTTTTGGACGTATATGGCGTGGGCCATGGCAAGTGCAGAAGGATGCACATTGAGTGCACTGGAGTTTGCCAAGCCTACAAGACGAACAGCCTGCCGCCTTTACTGCTGCTGGAGATACACTCCGTAGCCGGTAGCGTCTAACTGAAACACAAAGTCCAACAGGCCGTCCGAGTTGAAATCGCCCGTCCCGATACCCTCTTCACCACCTTGGCGCGGAGGGCCGGGTAGCTTAACCTGCGATCTGGGCTGAAACGTCCCGTCGCCATTTCCCAGCAGGATTTCAAGAAAGCCCTGGTCAAAGGCGGAGACAAGCAAGTCGGTGTTCCCATCGGAATTGAAGTCGCCGGCCGCAAAACTAAACTCATAGTTGCTCGAACTCACGGAATAATAAGTCGGCTTCCGGAAAGTGCCGTCACCTTTACCGAGCTGTACCCCGATGCTGGTTTCCGTGCAATAAGCGATGTCCACATTGCCGTCGCCATTGAAGTCACTGACAAGCATAGTTGGTCCTAACCCACAAATGGTCCCAATCGTTGCTACAGTCACTGGTGCCTTGAAAGTGCCATCGCCATTGCCGAAAGCTACGGTGATCAGAAAAGTATTAGCGGGAGTTTGTTGCTGTATCAGCAGATCCAGAATGCCGTCGCCGTTGAAATCAGCGAGCAGAGTTTCTCCTCCGAGGTCATTCGGATACGTCACTGACTCCGCGAAGCTGCCGTCCCCGTTGCCTAAGAAGATCGCCAATGCAGGTGGTCCCTGCGCCACTAGGTCTAAACTGCCGTCGCGGTTCAGGTCACCCGCCACCACACCATCAATGAAGCTGGTCTCACTGTTCTCCCTATACTGCCAACCGGGGACGAACGTGCCGTTACCATCGCCGAAGTTCACTGCCATTCCGAATACAGAGTCGTTTCGGGTGCCCCAACCAGCAGCATAGGCCAAATCCACATTACCGTCACCATTGAAGTCGCCGTAGGCCATGCTGTCGTCCCCAAATGGCGACAGGGCGGAGGAAGTCATGTTTGAGACGAAATTGAAAGTTCCATCACCGCTGCCGAGTTCTAAACGAATGGTACCGGAGCCCGTTGCGAGGTCCAGTATGCCGTCATTGGTGAAGTCAGCTATAAGGAGAACGTGGTCTTCGGTGCCCCCGAGTAAATTCCGGGTTGGCTCACCGGGAACGATGGTCGCACTCGGATCATGCACTTCCACAAGACTCCAGCTGGCGCTGGAGGAACCGCCGCCAGGCGGCGGGTTCGTCACCGTAATGTAGCCAGCGGCGTTACTAACAATGTCGCTGGCGAGAATGGTGGCGTCCACTTCGTGGCCGGAAACGTAGGTCGTAGCCCGTGGCTGGCGGTTCCAATTCACCACCGCTCCCGGCACAAAATTCGCGCCATAGACTTTCAGCGGGAAATCTCCTCCGCCTGGTGCCACGGCCTGCGGATGGGGCGGCCCGACAACCTGTGGGACGGGATTATTCTGACCAAAAGCACCTGCAGCCAGCAGGCTGATGCTTAGAAGGACGAGTGAGCCCGAGCTTCGGAGAGCCGATTTCATGCGTGGAATCTTGCCCCGATCGCATTCGCTCGTCAAGATGAATGATTCTGCACAGACGTTGGCCCACAGCCGAGGAGATCGAGGTCCTTCGCCCCGCAAAGAACGCGGGACTCAGGATGACAGGGCTTCTTAGCGTGCGAAATCTGAGTGGTGACGCGACGGAAATCAAAATCCCCACCCTCTCGCCAAAAGCGCGAGAAGGGTGGGGCATCCGAATCTCCCAGGGGCACGGCTAGCTGTTTCCGGCTACCGTGCGCAGCTTCCCGGGCAGGAAGTGGTACGGGGGCCAGGGTCCGCTGATGGCTACCGCACAATTCTTTAGCTGCTTGGTGGCGGTCTGGTAGCGGTTCTGATATTTCTCCACCGACTTGGTGTCGATGAGGTGGGCGATGTCGATGAGCATGCCTTGCGGGGCGACCTTCTTGCAGCTCACTTCTTCTTCCAGCGGGTTAAACAGTTTGTGGACCTGTACCGAGAGCGCGCGGGCCTTAGTTTGGCGCTCGCGTTCGCGGGAAGCTTTGATGCGCAGCTTGGAAAGATAGTCTCCACCGACGGTGTCGGGCAGGATGACTTCGATCATGGCTTCGCGCAGCGAGCCGTCTGTGACCGTGAGCTTGATGTGCATTTCGGACTTGCCGCGAAGTTTGGCCACGCTGACTCCAAAAGCGCGCCGGTTGACCCGGACCGCCTGGCGGAGAGCGTCGTCGCTTTCGAAGATGGTCCCAAAACGGAACGGCAATACGGTGGAGTTGCGGAAGCAGCCACTCACCACGCGGGCGTGATCGATGACGGCTTTCTGGTCAAGAGGAGCAGAAGATTGGTCGTATTCGCTCACAATCACAGCAAATTCGCCGCTGGGATAGCTGAGGACTGGGGCTCCGTTCACGCCTTGAACATTCTCAATTACGAACGGGCGTCTGGAACGAGTGCCATTTGGGAGGGTCTGGTGCTCGGTAAGGCAGTACGCATACCACGCCATATTGAACTCTCCGAACCGGGACGGAGGCTGGGACGGCCTCTTATCTTTTTTTGCACAGCTGAAACGCAAGTTTGGAAGTTAGCTATTAGCGGTACAGGGTCTGGAACTCTGGGAAACTACTGTAAAGCTCCGTAAACGATATTACTTCGGTCACGGTAGAAAATGCAACTTTTTTGTGGCAGAGGGCATCTTTGCGGGCTTTTTAGGTTCGGCAAGCCGTGCCGGAGGGCAGATTTGGGGCGTGCAAGAGTGCTGCGCTAATGCATCGGTCGGCCCTCGACGCAAGGAACCGGGACGCCATTACGCTTAAAGTCGTTTACTTTCAGTGGCTTAAAGCGATTCATGCGAATTACTCGTAGCGCAAGCTCTCCACGGGATCCAACTGCGCCGCCCGCGCCGCCGGCACAGTCCCAAAAATCACCCCGACCAGGGAAGACACCATAATAGCGATGAGCGCAGACCAGCCATTGATCGGTACGCGATACTCAGTAAGGAAGCGGACCGAATAGGGAATGGCAAGGCCAATGACGATGCCGGCGAAGCCTCCGATGAGCGAAATGAGAATCGCCTCAGCAAGAAACTGAAACCGGATTTCGCGGTTCGTGGCACCGACAGCCTTGCGAATACCGATTTCCCGGATGCGTGACGTCACGGTCGACAGCATGATGTTCATGATGCCGATGCCACCAACGAGCAGAGTGACGGCGGAGATCAACAGGAGCATCCACGTCAACATGGTCGCCGACCGGTCGGCAACCGCGAGCAGTTCGCTGAGGTCCGTGACATCGTAGACCGATTCGGGACGATGGCGCGATTGCAGCACCTTCTTGATTTGTGCCGTGCCCGCAACCACCATCGTGGGGTCCTGCATAGAAAAATAAATCAGCTTCACGCTGGGCGTGTCAGTGAAATAACGGCTCACCGTGTACGGGATCAGCATGGTGCTGCCGACTACTTCCGATTGATCAAATGTGTTGACTCGCTCCTTGAACGTGCCAATGATCGTGAAAGGCAAGCCCGTCAGCTTGATGACTTTTCCAATCGCCGCCTGAGTCGAGCCGTAAACCTCCTGCGCCATCTTTTCCGTGATCAATCCCACTTTGTTGTGAGCCTGCGAATCTTCTGCGTCGAAGAAGCGGCCGGAGAGCACAACCAGATTTCGCACCTGCAGGTATTCGGGATAGACGCCGAGAATCTGCACCTCGCGCTCTTTACCGTCGCCGAACGGAACCCGCTCCGACAAAGTAACTACGGGCGATGCGGCGACCACGCCCGGAACCTGACTGCGCACGGCTTCCACATCGTCGATGGTCAGATTGTCTGGCGACGATTGGCTGATGTGCGGCGCGCCCTGGTATTGCGCATAGATCAGATTGGCGCCAATCGCCTGAATCTGGTTGAGCACGTATTGCCGCCCGGTCATTCCGATCGTGACGACGAGTATGAGAGACGCGGTCCCAATCACCATCCCAAGCGCAGTGAGAATGAACCGCACCTTATTACTGCAGAAGGTGTCGTAGGCGAAGCTGACAATCTCGCCTAAGGCCATGTTCGGCCTAAGGCGCTCGGGCATAAGGGCAGCAGCCATGTATGAGTTAGATGCTACGTAGGACTAGCAAGGCGCGCAAGGTGTCGTGGCCGGAACGTGGCCGCACCTCACTTCCGTCTCGCGAGGGATAATATAGCGTGGTGGAAATCAGAAGCGTCCAGACCTCAACTCGTCTGCTTCGGGGAATGGAATGAGCCAAATCGTAGAGCGGTCTAAATCCTACGGATCAGCAGCGCATCCGCTTGGGGAAATCCCGCACGGGAGCCGGCACGCCAAGTCCTCCCTGCTGTGGATGGTTCTCACCGCGCTCGCCATCCGCCTGGTTGTGATGGTCTTCCTGTTGCCAGAGCAGCTCGACCCCTCCCGCGACCACTGGCATTTCGGCTACGAAACCGGACGCATCGCTCGCTCCATCGTCCAAGGCCACGGATTCAGCAGCCCGCTATTCGCCGACACCGGCCCGACCGCCTGGATGAGCCCCATCTATCCTTATATCGTTGCTGGAGTTTTCAAAGTGTTTGGCATTTACACCACCGCATCGGCAGTGGTGCTGCTTTCGCTGAATGCCCTGACCTCCGCGCTGACTTGCATCCCTATTTTTTTCATCGCGCGCAGAACCTTTGGCGAGCGTGTGGCGAAGTGGTCAGGATGGGCCTGGGTCTTCTTCCCATACGCGGTCTATTTCCCGGTCGAAAGGATTTGGGAAACCTGGCTGGCTACGCTGCTGCTCACCCTGCTTTTTCTTTTTGCACTGAATCTTGGGGATGGGCCTGCGGACGATCAAAAAGAAACGCGCCCGGTATGGCGTACATGGATCGCTTTCGGCCTGCTGACGGGGTTGGCCGCGCTCACGAGCCCGGCAATCGTTTCCGTGTTGCCTTTCCTCGGCGGATGGATTTGCTACCGTCTTCAACGCCGTAAGCAGGTGTGGTTCCGTCCCGCTATAGTTTCGGCGCTGACCTTCATCTTATTTGTGTCGCCGTGGTTCATCCGCAACTACGAAACCTTCCATCGCTTCATCCCCTTCCGCGACAACATGGGAATGGTTTTGCGACTGGGCACCAAAGGCGCGACCAACCATTGGGCCGCGTATGACCTCGGCCCATGGCACAGCGACGCCGAATGGCAGCAATTCCAGCAATTGGGCGAACTGGGCTACATGGCGAAGGAGAAGAAACAGGCGGTCGAATTCATCAGCGCAAACCCAGGCTGGTATGCGTGGACCACCCTGCGCCGCGCCGTCTTCATCTGGACAGGATTCTGGAGCTTCGACCGCGCCTACCTCGCTGAGGAGCCACTCGATCCTCCAAACATCTTGCTCTGCACGACTTTTACCGTGCTCGCGCTGATCGGATTATGGCGAGCGTTTCGATCGAACCCCGCAGTCGCCTTGCTCTACGTGCTAGTCCTCGTCACCTTCCCAGCGATTTATTACATCACCAGCCCAGAGGTTTACTACCGGCGTCCCATCGACCCGCTGATTGTCATTCTTGCCGCCTCGCTCGTGGCGCGCAAGGCGAAGAAGCAAGCCAGAGTTCTGCGGCAGACGACTTCGCGATGATCAAAATTGCTCAGCCGGAATTGGGCCTGAGGTCTACGCTATTAATGATGCTCCACAGGAGGCGATTATGAGCGGCCATCCCGACGCAGGAATGCACTGCCACCTTTGCAACCATCCCGTCAACTTGCAGACTGATTTGAACACTGACGAAAATGGCAGGGCGGTCCACGAAGACTGTTACGTTCGGAGCATATGCCCGGAAAAGACTTCGGACGACAAGGATTCTAACTTGCTCGCCGGGGTCGGGTTGGGCGATCACGAGATGATAGCCGCGCTTTATGATCGGTATTCCACTCTCACCAACTGGCGAAACATCGCATACTCACGACCCTGAATTGAGCGTTTCCCGATTGCGTGGACTACCCGCGGAAATTGAGACGCAGACCATCGCGTCAATTTGACAGCCGCACTCGCTCTCATTAGGGTAAAGACGGCGCGATTGCCGTCAACTCCTTGAGCATCCCCCCTCGATCAACTCAACCGAAATGGAAGTCAGCCCTCGGGCTCGGTCTTCTGACCATTGCAGCCGTGCTGGTGCAGGGCTACCATCCCTTCTCCGAGGATGCTGAGATTTACCTGCCGGGCGCGGAGAAGATTCTGCATCCCGAATTGTTCCCGGTAGGCCAGGAATTTTTCAAATCGCACGCCAGCATGACGCTGTTCCCGAATGTGGTTGCGTTTTCTTTGCGCATAACTCACTTACCGTTGGAAGCTGGCTTATTCTTGTGGCATCTCGCGTCAATCTTTCTGCTGCTTCTCGCCTGTTGGGAGTTGAGCGGACTGTTTTTTCCCAATGCGCCGAAAGCGCGATGGGGCGGAGTCTGCCTGGTGGCCGCTTTGTTGACGATTCCAGTCGCTGGCACCGCGCTCTACATCATGGACCAGTATTTGAACCCGCGAAATCTGGCGGCATTCGCGGGCGTCTTCATGCTGGCGCGAACCCTGGAAAAGAAATATGTAGGTGCGTTGTTGTGGCTGGCGTTTGCCATGTGCATGCACCCGCTGATGTGGGTATTTCCATTTTCATTTTGTGTGTTGCTGCTAGTGATGGAAAGATTCGAAAACCGCCTCAAGATGCAGAGCATTGCCGCGCTCGCGGCAGTCCTATGGATTCCTCTGTCGCCCGCTGCTTCCGCCGCCTATCACGAAGCGGCGAAACGGCATGGTTATCACTACATCCAGAACTGGGCCTGGCATGAGTTGTTGGGAGCAGTTGCGCCACTGCTGTTGTTCTGGTGGTTTGGAAGAATGGCGCGTGCGCGGATGGCTCGAGGCCTGCAATGGCCCGTCGTCGAACGCGTGAGCCGTGCGTTCGTGATCTATGGTCTGATCTATCTCCTCGCAGCGCTGGTGGTCGATTTGCCTGCGCGTTTCGAAGCACTGGCCCGCCTGCAACCCCTGCGCAGCGTGCATTTTCTTTACATCGTAATGTTCGTCGTAATGGGCGGCTTTGCCGGCGAGTACGTGCTGAAAGACCGCTTGTGGCGCTGGCTGTTGCTCTTTGCGCCTTTGAGTCTCGGAATGTTCATGGCGCAGCGCGCGCTTTTTCCAGCAAGCACGCATGTAGAATGGCCGGGCGCCGCGCCAAAGAATCCGTGGGCGCAGGCCTTTGTCTGGATCAGGCAGAACACGCCCGCGAATTCGGTCTTCGCCTTCGATCCGGAATACATGAACATCGCCGGCGAAGATGAAATCGGATTCCGCTGCCTCGCCCAGCGAAGTCACCTCGCCGACGAAGTCAAGGACAATGGCGTCGTCAGCATGTTCCCGGCGTTAGCTGAGAAGTGGTGGGCCCAGGTGCAGGCACAGACTCCGTGGAAGAGTTTCCGTGCAGAAGATTTTTTGCGATTGAAGAACACTTACGGCGCGAACTGGGTGCTGGTGCAGCAGCCAGGAGTTGCCGGCCTCGACTGTCCGTACCAGAATAGCGCGGTCCGCGTTTGCCGCATCCCCTGAATCTGATCGAGACGAGTAACTTCCCGAGGACATCCGCAAGGCAAAATCCCCTCTCTGCGATGCCGATCAGTTACAATTTAACCAATGAGGCTCTTCTAGGCATGTCCACTGCGCGGGTCGTCCAAGCACCCGTCCGGCTGTTTCCCTACGAAAAATGGGGATCTCCGCTGCCTGCGCTCGCGCGGCAATACCGGGAGAACCATCCCTTTCCGCATATTTTGTTGAAAGATTTTCTCGATCCGGAAGTCGCACAGGAGATTGCCAGGGAGTTCCCCGAAGCCTCGACGGATGAGTGGACGCAGTATAAACATGCCAATGAAAACAAGCGCGGCATGGCGAAGCGCCAATTTTTTCCGCCGGCGCTCGGAGCAATTACTGACGAACTGAACTCGCCCGAGTTTGTTGCGTGGGTTTCGCAGTTAACCGGAATTCCCAACCTGATGGCAGACCCAATGCTCGAAGGCGGCGGGCTGCATCAGTCCGGTCCAGGCGGTTACCTGAACGTGCACACCGATTTCTCCATGCACCACTTTCACACCGACTGGCATCGGCGTGTGAATCTGATCCTCTACTTGAATCCGGAATGGGAGGAAAATTGGGGCGGCGCGATCGAGTTGTGGGAGCGGCAAGATGGAAAGATGGCGCGCTGCGCGGCGAAGTATCCTCCGCTGCTGAATCATGCGCTCATTTTCACTACCGATGAGCGGTCGCTGCACGGCTTCCCGGACCCTCTAACTTGCCCTCAGGGACAATCGCGCAAGAGCCTGGCTCTGTACTACTACACCGTCGAGCAGGACAAGAAAGTCACGGGACATTCCACCGATTATTTTGCGCGGCCGCAGGATGGTTGGTGGAAGTCGGCGATGATCTGGCTCGATAAACAGGCCGTCGATCTTTACTCGCGGGCCAAAGCGCGATTTGGATTCTCTGACGAGTTCGCCAGCAAGGTGCTGGGATTTTTATCCAAGAAGAAGTAACGCAAGATCTGCTAATCCCCGCTTTGAAGGGGCGCGGCTTCCAAGGCACACCGTTAGCTAATCGCTCCCAGGCGGGCGCGTGGCAGCGCAGCCGAAGGACGGGAATTTCCCGCTGATGACTCCGGGAGGTCGCCCGTCCGTCCGGGTACTTCAGAATCAGCAAATAAAGCGCCGGCGGTACCCATGCGGAGGGTGCGGATTCGTGGTGGATTCGTATTCGGCGTGCCTTCAGGCGCTGCGGCCCGCATCCCCGCTGCGTCAGTTCGTGCGCGGAGTCAGGACCTGCCGGTAGCTCAGATTGTCCACGTTGCGGAACATCGGCGTCCCGGGGGGCAGGTTCCCCACCGTCGAGAACAGCGAATCGAAGATAAAATTACGGTCCGGCGCCCAGTACACCAGGCTGCCCTTGAACGTCCCGGTGGCGTAGGTATTCCAGTACAGGCTCACCAAGGAGCCTTTGTAGTTCATAGTCTGCTGCGATGTCACGCCTCCCCAGTCTTCCAGCAGCCGCAGGAAGTTATGCACGCCGCCGTCTATGCCGAAACTGTTGTTCGGTATCATGGCCGCATTGTTAAACGCAATCGTCTTACCTCCGGCAACCGCCACTCGGTCGTAGGTTTCCACTGCAATCCGGTTGGGCGTTAGGGCTGGAGCGACGTTCCCGCCTATATTGATCGGATTCTGCAGACTGCCGGAATACAGGCTGCCGACGGCCCCGGCATCCTGCCAGTTTCCGGAAAGCAGCGTCACCGCGTCTGCGATCACCGCTGCCGCTGCGTGTAAGGGCTCCGCTCCCGCATTCCACGTGAGGTCGTACGTTGTGCTGTTAGGGCTGCAGCCCGAGTTGCCGGCGGCCGCGCAGTTCGAGTTGTAGTTGCCCTGAATGTAAACTGGATTCTCCGAGCCCACCGTAAATCCCCCACAGCCCGTGGGATTGGCTGCGTTCAACACGCAGTTGTTGGTGGCGTTTCCCGGCGGCATCGTGGGCAGATTACCCAATGATCCATCCACCAGTTTCAGCGCGTGCCGCGCTCCCGTGACCCGGTTCGCTCGCCCCACCGTAAAGGTCAGTATCCGGTGGCCTATAGCGTAGGGCGAGGGCGGACTCGTGCTGTCGGTATCGGTCGCGGTTTGGGTGCCAAAGGCGTCTCCCACCGTCTTTACCCCGTAGGTGTCCAGCGTGCCGTTGTTGTTCACATCTTCCGGGGAGACTCCGTTGTAGTTGACGGGATCGAGAGCTCCATCGGGCGCATAGTTGTTGGCGGAGTTCACGTAGTTCACCGTATCCTCATAGCCGTATTCGCCGATCAGTTGCGTGGGCGACGCCGACGAGTACTGCATGCCGCGCCGATCCGAGAAGTACAGGATGTAGCCGTTCTGGCTCGCATAGTTCACTGTGTTCCCGGTCGAGCCCGTATGGCCCAACAGCCAGTTCCGCAGGTTGCCCACGTCTAGTTCCACAACGTTCATAATTCCGTTGGGAGTGCCCGTTCCATGCGCGAAGGTCGCATAGGTTCCGGGAGTTTGCGAGGCATCGTAATTTTCCCCCTCGCGCGCGTCATACAGATTGATGGGATACCAGTTGTACTGCGAATTCTGCGAACCCAGCGCCGCCGTGCCAGAGTATGTCAGCGGTGCTGGCGTGACCGATCCCCCCGTGTAGACCGAAGTGAAAGTTACCTCGTCGCCCGCCGGGCTGCCGCTCAGCAAATTATTGGTGATCGAGCCGTCGCCGTTGCGATCCGCCGTTATCTGAAAATATAGAATCGCATTCTTGTGGTCCACCAGCGCATTACATCCTGTAGTGGAGAGATTGTTCGCCGGAGTGCTCGCACAGCCGAACCCGGGCTCCGTTGGCACATTCACCCCGCGGGCAAAGCCCAGTTGCAGCCATTCCTTGGTTACGCCCACCCACAATCCGCTACCGGCGTTTTGCACCTCCACCAGCAGCCAGCCGTTGATGATGGGCCACTCCGCCTTGGTTGTGTAACGCGCGGCGACCGTGCCTCCCGGGATCCACTGCGGCCAGATGAAGTTGGGGTCTCCCTGCGTGCACGGGTTGCCCACAGACCCCGCCCCGCACGCGCTTTCTCCGAAGTAATAGTAATTGCTTCCTCCCGCGGGCACGATGATTCCACTCTGCGCTCCCCCGGTGGTCGCGAATGGTCCCGCCGTATTCACGAATTCGCTGGCCGGCACCATGCTGGCCAATTCCACGTCCTGACTGGCGTCTCCGTTCCACCCCGGAAGATGCAAATCGGCCTCTTTGTCGCTCAGCAACACCCGAATCTGCGCTTCATTCGCCAGGCGCGATGCGCCCAACAGAGAACTCACCGACTCCCCCGGCGGTGGCCGCCGGATGATCTGTATGGCAGAGGTTGTGCCGTTCACGAACGGCAGGGTGAGATCGCTGGCGCCGGTTCCATTTGTGCCGTTTACCGTGCCGCCCGCCGTCCCGTTGCCGTCGATAAGGTAGCCTTGATACGGCGTACCCAGGGAAACGTTGTACCAGGGCGAGAACTGCGCCGAACCATGGCCCCCGGTAACGCTCCCGTTCGTGGCCCCAAGAGCGGTTGTGGAAATGTCAACGCAAGTGCCGCTCGCGGTGGCGGTGGCGACGGTGGCTAATTGCGCTGCGCAACCGCCGCTGCTGGTCGGAAGCAGCACGGTCCCCGTGTCGTGGGCTGCGGCCTGCGCGATTCCGTTATCCGTCTGTTCACGGATCACGTTGCCGAAGACGCTAACCTTGTCTCCGAAAACCAGGTTAGAGTTATTCTCTGTGCCCAGGTAAAGGTCGCCATTGGTATGCACGCGGCCTGCGAAGCCCATATTCGGCAAGCGCCCAAAGTAAAGGTCGGAATCGGAGAACACCCCAAACTGGAACACTGGAATCAATGCCACTTCCGCGGTGCGGATCATGCTGACGGTTTCGCTGTTCCCCACACTCCGTTGCGTTGTTACGGTCATGATCACCGGAAGAATCTCCGCGTTCAGCCCCGCGTCGGGTCCCGATTGGATCGGACCCCAGGCCGTAGTCAGCGCCCCAGTGCAGCCGGAAACCGGAGCTACGCTGTAGGTGGTGTAGGTAACCGTGGTATCCCAAGTCGGCGGATTGTTGCTTACCGCGCAAATCTGCCCCGCGGTTGGCGACTGAATGTTCTGGAAGATGCTGGCCAGATCGGACGTCATCTTCTCCATGGCGCCCTCGCTGGCCCGATAGGCGTAGTTATTGCTGAGATCGGCTGCCCCCACCCGCTGCTCGGTGTTGACCATCATGAGCAGAGAGATCGCGAATCCCGCCAACAGCATTGTCAACAAAAGTGACGCGATCAGCGTGAATCCTCGAGACCGGATCAGCTTCGAACTGCCTGGGGAAGGGCACCACTCAATTCGTGCCGTTAGCCGGCTTCGGGAGGGGCCCGACTTCGATCGTGCCGTTGCGTGCCTGATAATGCCACCGCGCTTTAGCGCCCGAGGTAAGGTTTTTGCGGGCCCAGCTTCGAGCTCTGCCGCGGGTGTCGCGAAATCAACACCAGCTGAGGGAAGCGCATGTGGTGCGCGAAATGATTCCACGATGAGCTGATCTCCTAAATCGTTACCGCCCAATCCAATGCTCATATCCAAGGCTCCATGACCGGCGCGCCCGCTGCTGCCTCGCGTCCCGTGCCCTATTCCTCGCGTTTGCTCAGGGCAAGTTGCTGGCAAGGCCGAAGGGTGGGACTTTTGATTTTCTAACGCCACCCTGCGCCAACGCGTCACAGCGAACGCGCGAACGCGCGCACAATTGTGACCGACACGACCATCTGTTGCCTTGTTAACCCGCTCGTCGCCGACACCGTCACGGAATAAACGCCAGCCTTCGCGCTGCTGCTGGCAGTCAGTTTGAGAACGCTGCTGCCCGACCCCGGAGCGGCCAACGTCGCCGGCGTAAAGACGGCCGTCAATCCGCTGGGCAGTCCAGTGACGGAGAACGCGACAGCCGCGTCGAACCCTCCGCTGACCGTGACGTTTAAAGTAATGCTGTTATGCGATCCGGCCGTGACCGAGAGAGAACTCGCTGACGGAGTCGCCTGAAAAGCAGGAACCACGGTGGCGTCACTCCAGTGGTTGACCAGCGCTGAACCGTCGACGGAGCCCAGCCCGGTTACCTGATCGTATCCGATGGCCGCGTTGAAGCCGGCTTGTCCCGGCACGCTGTTATTGCCTTTGATGATGTCGTGAAAAATCGACGCGCCACCTGCCCTCTGCTTGCTTGCCAGCGAATAGAAAGTGGTATTGGCATTTCCTTGCCTCGCGCCCGCGTGCTGCACCACCATAGCCAGTACGCCCGCAAACGACGGCGAGGCCGCCGAGGTGCCGCCGACCACATACAGTCCACCTTCCTGATAGATGAGATAGCCGTCGTGTCCGGCTGAAGTGAGCGAAACATCGGGAACGTCGCGCTTGCCATCGGCGGGAACCCCCGTGCCGGCCTGCCAGGAAGGCTTGGCATAGATGGTGCTGGCACCGCCGCCGCTTGCCCACAGCCCTTCCCCCGGCCCGCTCTCGTTCCAGGCGATTTCCGGTATATAGCTTAACGCTGATGCCTGCGTGCCCGCAGTGTTAAAGGACGACCAGTAAAGCGAAGGGTCGGAGACATCGTTGAACTCAGTGCCGCCCACGCAAACGCTATAGGGTGTGGAGCACAAGCCGTTCACCGCGCGCCCATGCGTGGCCGACGAGGCTGACGCGGAATCGCACCCGGCAGCTCCATCGTCTCCGGAAGAAACAAAAACCGTGATCCCCTGCGCCGCCGCTTGTTGCCACAAGCTATTCAGAAAAGAATTCCCGGACGACCCCAGCGAAGCCTCGCAGAGGCCGAAGCTCGTGCTCATGACCGGAGCAAGGTTGTGATTGACAATGTATTGCGCCGAGAGGTCTACGCCATCGCTCGAATTCGTCGACTTCGAAACCACAAACTTGATCGTGGCACTCCTTGCCACGGCGCCCGACCACTCTGCGTCGAGATCGGCTTCGGTTTCTTCATCTGAATTCCAAATGCCAGGGTCGGCGCCGTTGACGATGATCTGCGGATCGTTCGCAGGTAGTCCGAAAGATGTTCTGAACTGGCGCACGTCTGTGATCTTAATGTTCGAGCGCGCGACGATGGCAATAGACTGGCCCGAACCGTTGATTGCATCCTGATACAGCGGAAGGAGGTCGTAGATTGTAGCGAAGTCTGCGGGAGCAAGGTAGTAGGAGCCTCCGCTGGTGAACTCCGGCGATGGTTTGTGAACCGACCCATGCATGGGTTCGCTGTGAAAGTCGTGCAGCGAGACCACGCCTCCGACAACCTGAACCAAGGCGGCAGGAATTTCGGGGTCGGTTGCGTTGGCGTGATGCAGTTCGTTGCCAATCTTGTAGGCATGAATCTGTGTGTGGAACGCCGACTCGACCTGCGAAGCCACGCCGCTGAAGACGATCGACTGGCGGCCCGCGGTGATCTCTTCGACCTCGATGCCATGGTCCTGCAGCCAGCGGGTGATCTGCGCCGCATCGTTATCGGAGACGCCGAAGCGCTCTGCAAATTGCTCAGGCGTGAGCCACTGATGATAGTAAGGAGATTCAGGGTTGAGCTGCGCGTCCAGCAACTGTTCGAGCGCATCTTGCTGCGCGGTGTCGGGCGTCAGCGTGAGGAGCATGTGCTCCATGGGAAAGCCGGGCGCGACTTCGCCGGCATCGTTTTGTGCAGTAGCTAATGGGTGCACGTTGCCGCGCAGAGTTACTCGTTGTTCATCGTCAATGAAGGCGGTGATCCGATCGCTTGGTTGCGCGAACGTAGGCAGCGTGGACAGGGGGCCCGGAGGGTCGACTGGTGGCTGCGTTTGGGCCGGGAGGTTTAGGGGAAGAAACGATAAGAAAATCGTTAAGGTTAGAAATGACAATGACAAAGTCAGCGGCAATGTGCGGCGGTGCTGGGACGCAGGGAACGGGCGGGGCACTTTGATGCGACCTCCAGATGAGATGTGGCTCTTAAGTTTCATCGGCGAGGCGGGGGCACACTTGAGGGATCAGACCTATGCTCGGGGTGACGGGATTCACCAGTTGGGGAGTGCCTTGAGTGCGGTTAAAACTGCTTAATGTTCCGGTGGGAACATTCGGAAAAGCACGAAATCATTCGTTGTAGTCGTTGATTCCTTGAGTGCGCGTTGCCGCGCACCCATCTTTTCAAGGGGTTAGGCTGTGGAAGAAATGTCTACTTTCGAGGACGCTAAATGCCTACTAAAGTAGGCTTGGCAGCCGTCGCGCGTACTTTATAAGGTACGTCGATTTTGATGGCATTTCCGCCCTAGTTGGCGCGCTTTCCGCGTCGCCTCTTCGCCGGGTGAGGTATCATAAACACGTGATCCCATGATTAATGGCAAGCGCATAGCGGTGGTAATGCCCGCCTACAATGCGGAGAAGACCCTTGAGGTTACGGCGGGAGAACTGCCGGACTTGGTCGACATTCGCATTCTGGTGGACGATCACAGCTCCGACAAGACCGTGGATCTGGCGCACCGCCTCGGGCTGCAGGTCTTCCAGCACGATCGCAACTACGGCTACGGACGCAACCAGCAGACCTGCTATCGCGAAGCGCTGGCTGCAGGGGCCGATGTGGTCATCATGCTGCATCCTGATTATCAATACACGCCGCTGCTGGTTACGGCCATGGCCAGCATGGTGGCATATGAGGTTTACGATGTTGTGCTGGGATCGCGCATCATTGGCGGGACGGCGCTGCGTGGCGGCATGCCGGTTTACAAATACATCTCCAACCGGCTGCTGACCGGGTTTGAAAATCTTTTTCTAGGCGTGAAGCTTTCCGAATACCATACCGGATATCGCGCTTTCAGCCGCAAGGTTCTCACGGAACTTCCGCTGCTCGAGAATTCCGACGACTTTGTATTCGACAACCAGATGCTTGCGCAATGCGTCCACTTTGGCTTTCACGTCGGCGAAGTATCGTGCCCCACGAAGTATTTCGAAGAAGCTTCCTCCATCAACTTCCGCCGCAGCGTGAAGTACGGTTTCGGCGTGCTGGCGACGACATTGCAGTTTGCGTTGCAGAAAGCGGGTCTGATCCATCTGCCTCGATTCAGCGACAAAGGCCGCAAGTTAGAGCCCGGCTATCCGACGTATTACGCACGCCGCAGCGACATCGCGCGCCCCGCGTAGAGACATTTACGAAAAATTGTTTAAACCCGAACCGCTGTACGGCCGGAAGAGTGTGCGTGAGAGCGCCCGATACGAACTGCGGTGAGCGATTCGGTTAAGAAGTCAAAGGCTCCGAGCTTCGCTCGCGGGACAGCCGAGGGTGGCTATCCCCATGGGCTTAGTTCAGGCGGGCATATCTAGTCCGCAACGCAAGCGGTGGTTGACGCATCCAATTAGGGCGGCTTATCATTTTTGTTTGGATCCTACAGCTCAGGCGGCTCCGAGGAGCGGCCGCAGAATTCTAGAAGTGACCCTATGGACAAGAAGAAGTTAGAAGGATTTAAAAAGAGGCTCGAGACGCGGCAGCAGGATTTACGGCGCACAGTCTCCCGCACCCAGGCGGATGGGCGATCGGCGGACGAGGATACGGCGCAGGACATTGCCGACCGTGCTGCCAGTTCCTACACCAAAGAATTTCTATTCAGCCAGAGCAACAACGAGCGGGCGCTTCTGCAGATGGTGGAGCGGGCGCTGGCGCGGATTCGTGAAGGCAGCTTCGGCGAATGCATCCATTGCGGCAAAGAAATCAATGCCAAGCGCCTCGAGGCGGTGCCTTGGACGCGGCACTGCATCGAGTGCCAGGAGAAGGTGGAGCAGGGATTGCTGGAGGAAGCTCCGCGGTAAGGGCGGCATGCCGCTTGCCTTGGACGGCAGTTGCAACGCTTCAGGTTTACAGCAGGCTCTTCACCGGGCTTGGCGACCGGCTCGGAACGACAAGAATTGGGATTTTGTTTTTAGCGACCAGGTTCCCTTGGCGGTAATCGGCTTTGACCTTCGCGTTTTCCGGCTGATAAACTAATAGTTTGCCCCACCGAGATAAAGTCATCTACAGAGAGTCATCGAAGTGGACTCCCGAAACTGAGACTGGAAGGTAGAAGTGCGCGCAGAAACCCGCCATCAACTTAAGCAGGATGCATTCAGCCGTGTCACCATTGGAGCTGCGGAGAAAACCGCTCACTGGAGCGTAGAACACAGGAACACGCTGGCGATGGCCGCCGTCGCCGTATTGGTGATCGTCGCCTTGGTAGCAGGCGGTTGGTTCTACCTGAGCAAGCAGGATGAGAAAGCCAGCTTCGATCTGTCGATTGCAGTAAGAACTTTGGACACGCCGCTTCGAGCGGCTGGATCGACGCCGCAGCCGGACTCTCCAAGCTTTGGCTCGGTGAAGGAGCGCGCGGAAGCCGCTCAGAAGCAATTTCAGGCGATCGTTGATAAATATCCGCACACGCGCACGGCTGACATGGCGCGCTACTTTCTGGGAGTGACTGCAGAAGACGGGAGCGATCATGCGACCGCTGAAAAGAACTTCAAGGCCGTAGCCTCGACCGGCAACAAAGAGCTGGCTTCAGTGGCGAAGCTGGCCCTGGCGTCTCTCTATGTCACCACGAACCGCAACAAAGAGGCCATCGCCATTTACCAGGAACTGATCAACCAGCCCACGGCGTCGGTGAGCAAAGTCACGGCGCAGTTACAACTCGCGGAACTGTACCAAGCCAATAACCAGCCGATCGACGCCAAGCGTCTCTACGAGCAGGTCAAGAAGGACAATCCTTCCGGCGGGGATGCGGCGCAGATCGCTACCCAGAAACTGGCGGAACTGAAGTAGGGATGGCGGCGGTGGTGCGCCTCCGGTTGATTTTCACTCTTCAGATTGTCACTTCTTGATTTTTCGCCCCTTAGATTTTCAGTCCCCGAACCCGACCAGAAAACTCTGGCTACTGACCTGCGGTCGGCATAGGCTGGCCGACGGTGATCTTGAATATCTGGATGTTCCTGCCGAACGATTCAAAGTTCAAGCCGCGAAATTCCGCGTAGTGCCTCTGCAAGTCTTCCGGAAGATCGATTCCCCAGCCTGTCTGAACAATCCAAACGGTCTCACCCGGTTTCAGATTGTAGGATTGCAGGGCTCGCTGCCACTCTCTGGGGAAATTATCGGCTCCAAACATCCACGCGGCTCTAAAGTCGCTGGCGACGATCCGGTGCCCGGCGCAGGAAAATTGTTCGAAGTTGGCGGGAGTAACTTCCCAGAAAATGGGACGCTGTTGGCATAGATAGTGGCCAAGAATCAGATCGCTCTGGTAGTCGGTGAAGATGAGGTCAGAGGGCTTAATATTTCCCCCTATAAAATTGACCGCATCGGCCATGTGCTTCCGGCTCTGGTCGGCGCGCTCCATGCGGGGCTGGCGCGGTTTGCCAAAGACGATGCAGATCAGGATTACAAGAACAGCAATGGTTATTGCGCGATCCCACCTATTGGACGCCAGCCAAGCGATTGCGACGCTGACGCCGGCCACCGCGGGCATAATCAGGAAGGCCACGTGCCGCACGCCCCCGTAGGGATAGAGGTGCGCCAGGCTGATGCCGCCAGCGACGACAAACGGCACGACTAAGAATATTCCCAGGCGGCGCGAAGATGCTCGATCGACCGAAAAACTCGTCCCGCGCAGAAGGATCGCGACTCCTAAGAGGAACACGACGCCCATCACAACGCCAACCGCAAGCTGGCCAAAGAAATATTGAAAGACTCCGAAGCTGTGGCCTACGAGGAACGCCGCAGGATTGTCGTGTGCGCGGTCGAAGTACGATCGCTGAAGATAAAGATCGCTCATCCAGCCTTGCGTAGCCGGTCTTGAATCGCCTGCGCCTAGCTTCGACAGGTGAGTCTTATACAAGATCGCGGCGAGGGCGATGCCTCCGAGTTGTCCGATTGCCCAGACGGCTGCGAGTCTAAAAGGCGGGCGTTCGGCGAAAATTATGAACAGCACATAAACACCGAGTGCCGCGGCAAACAGAAATGCCGAGTAGTGAAACAGCATGGCGAGGTAAAGACACACAGAAAAGGCTGCCATTCGTGCGGGCGAGTTTTTCGCGAAAGCTTCATCCAAAAAGTACAGCGCGCTCGTCAGGAATGCCAGCAGCAGAGCGTACTGGCGCACCTCTGCGGATAGCTCGACGATGGGACGAAGAAAAGCCACGAAGAGAAGACCGATCAACGCGGCAAGATTGCCCGTGGCCTTGCTAAGCCACTTGTAAAACATCCAGCAAAAAACCGTACCCGCGAGCACCGAGGGCAAGCGCAGCCAAAGTTCTGACGTGCCCAGAGCACGCCAGTAATACAGAAGCACAACGAACAGCGGAGGATGTGCCGCGGTAAGACTCGCCTTATAGGCGAGAGCCAGCGAGGCCTGGTTGGCCAGCCGGAAATGCAACGCCTCATCGGGATTGAGGAATGTTCCGGAGGCAGTGAAGAGGCGCGGCAGGAACGCGAGCAAGGCGATGAAAGCTGCGGCCGCATCTGCGAGGCCATGGAGCGACTGATTTCTGTTTGCCGTCTTCCTGTTTTCGATCAACGATCCCTATCCTCGCGGATCATGTCTTCGGCGGCGGGAAAGGGACCGGGCCCGTCCGATCGGTGGGAGCGGAGTTCCGCCATTCGCTCGCTGAACTCGCGGCGGCGCTGCAATTCTTCAGCTGTGGGTACGATGTGCTTGATTTGAGTCACGTCCATCAAGTCGTTCGGTAGCGTACTACAGAATATCTTGCTAGTTGGGAGTTCGCGTTTGAGAGCGCTTTTTAGCGCGGGCTTTCTTTAGCAGTTTCTTGGTACCTTCGGTGATCTCGGCGACGAGTTTCTTCTGTTTGGCCCACCGAGCTTCGACCGCTTTCCGGGCCGATTCGCTCCGTTGTTCCGGGGTGAGTTTCTTCGCCCGCGCCTGGCCGCCTTTGCGGGCGAATTGGGATGCGTAGCTCTCAGTCATGCTGGCATCATCGCACAGAACATTCATACGTGCAAGCAAGAATTGGCTTGACATACGTGCCAGCACGTATTTAGAATTCAACATGATGGCGGAGGCGGCCTGAACATCGACGAAAGACTTGAGGCGCTGACTCAGAGTGGGGAACTGCTGGCCTCGCTGCACCGGGACAACGAGAAGCGAATGGAGCGCCTCGATCAACACATCAAGCAGTTCGCTCGGGAGATGAAAGGACTGGGCTAACGAAACGAGCGATTGGAGGGTCTGGTCACCGAGATTGCCGAAGGGACAGCGCGGCTTCTTCATGTCGCCGAAGCTCACGAACAGCGCATCGGCGATTTGGAAGAGAATCAGACTCAGTAGGCCAACGGGTGACGCCAGGTGGTGTCCTGTAAAGTTACGACTCTCGCTCGCGCCAGGCTGCCTTGACACTGCTTTCTATCAACCTTTATCCTTAACTCTTGCTCCTTGCGGTACTTGCGCCTCTTGGCGTGCTTCCGCGAGCCTGGGGCGGCAACACACGGGGCGCGGAGGTTCCGATGTTCTTCGAGATCAAAGATTTAGAACTTCATCCCGTAGATTTTGCGGAGAAGTTTGCGCCGGGCGTGATTGACCTGGGAACCGATTACCGGCAGGTCACCCCGATCGAGAGCAGCGGGCGGGCCGATCTGGTCGAGGAGCATCACGGCAAGCATAAGATAATTCAAGACATACGCATCAAGGGTCAGTTGGCAACTAGCCTTGAAACAAATTGTGCGCGCTGCCTGGAACCGATTACTCAGGATGTCGAGCGCGAGTTTGACCTGCTATATCGTCCGCAGGGAGCTGACGCCGGGCGCGACGAAATTTCGGTGACCGATGCGGAGGCCGAGATCAGCTATTATGAAGGCGAGGGAATTCTGCTCGACGATGTAGTGCGCGAGCAGGTGTTGCTGGCGGTTCCGTTGAAGGTGACGTGCCGCGAAGATTGCAAAGGATTGTGCCCGCACTGCGGCCAGAATTTGAACGAGGGACAGTGTTCCTGCTCCGTGACTCTGGAAGAACCGCGGTGGGCGGCGTTGAAAGAAATTCGCGGCAAGCTGGCCCATTGAGACTTGCACATACTTGAGAGATTGATATGCGAGGCCGAACGCCTCAGCGAGAGGAATTCATAGACCATGCCTAATCCGAAACGAAGACATTCTCAGAAGCGTACCTCGACCCGGCGGGCGCACGATGCGCTGAAGAGCCATTCGCTCTCCGAGTGTCCGAACTGCCACGAGAAGAAGATGCCGCATCGCGCTTGCGTCAAGTGCGGCTACTACAAAGGCCGCGAAGTTGTGGAAGTGAAGGAAGCCAGCTAGTTTCCAGCCACCATGCCTAGCGTGATCGCGCTGGATGCGATGGGTTCGGACCGGGCTCCCAAGCCTGAAATCGAAGGCGCGATGCTTGCCGCGCGTAATTACGGCGTGCGCGTGCTACTCGTCGGCCCGGAAGCCACCATCAAGGCGGAGTTGGATCGTCATCCCTCCGCGGCGCGGCTGCCGCTTGAGATTGTCCACGCCAGCGAAGTCATCACCATGCAAGATAAGGCGGTGCAGGCGGTGCGCGCCAAGCGCGACTCGTCCATGCGCGTGGGGCTGCGGCTGGTGCGTGAAGGACGTGCGGCCGGCTTTGTCACCGCGGGCAACACCGGCGCCGCAATGGCCACAGCGAAGATGGTGCTGGGAGCATTGCACGGCGTCGACCGCCCCGCGCTGGCGGCGGTTTTTCCGACGGCTCCGGGGACAGCGGCGATTCTGCTCGATGTCGGCGCGAATGTGGATTGCAAGCCGCATAACCTGGAACAGTTCGCCGTCATGGGCGAGATTTATTTCCGCAGCATGTTCGAACGCAGCATGTTCGGACGCTCTGTGTTTGGCGCGGACAGGTTTGGCGCAGGTAGACGTCCGCGCGTGGGATTGCTCTCGATTGGCGAAGAAGAAACCAAGGGCAATCTGCTGACCCGCGAAGCGTTCCAGTTGTTGAAGCGGCTGCCCTTGAACTTTATTGGCAATGTTGAGGGCCGCGATCTGTTCAACGGTCATGTCGACGTGATCGTCGCCGATGGATTCGTGGGTAACGTGGCACTCAAGATCTCCGAAGGCGTGGCAAACCTGGTGCGCACGGTTCTGAAAGAATCGCTGAAAGCGACAATCACCGCGCAGGTCGGCGCTATGCTTTCGCGCAGCGCTTTTTCGGATTTCAAGAAGCGCATCGATCACACCGAGTACGGTGGCGCACCGCTTTTAGGTTTGAAGGGCGTCTGCATAATCACACACGGTTCGTCGAATGCGAACGCGATTAAAAATGCAGTGAGGGTCGCCTCGGAGTTCTCCGAGCGGAACATCAACGCGTCGATCGAGCAGGGACTGGCCAAGCTTCGGCCCGCACCGGCACCAGTCGAGGTCGCACCAGTTCACTAGCTTCTCGCTAAACTAAGATGATGACTGAAACATTAAACATGCACCAGATCGCATTCATTTTTCCCGGGCAGGGATCGCAGGCCGTGGGCATGGGCAAAGATCTTGCCGAGAAGTATTCCATCGCGCGGCAAACATTTGAAGAGGCCGACGAGGCGCTGGGCTATAAGCTGTCGCAAGTGTGCTTTGAAGGTCAGGAAGACCAATTGCGGCTGACCGAGATCACGCAGCCGGCGATTCTCACCGCGTCGATTGCCGCTTTGCGAGTTCTTGAAGACCGCATTCCCAGGCCGAGTTTTGTCGCCGGCCACAGCATGGGTGAATATTCGGCGCACGTGGCTTCTGGGACGATAGGCTTCGCTGACGCGCTACGAATAGTCCGCAATCGCGGAATGTACATGCAGGAAGCTGTCCCGGTTGGCGTAGGCGCGATGGCGGCGATCCTTGGCATGGAATTCGAAAAGGTCGCCACGGTTTGCCAGGACGCAGCACAAGGTGAAGTTTGCTCTCCCGCGAATATCAATTCGCCGGAGCAAATTGTCATCTCCGGAAATACCGCGGCCGTCGAGCGCGGGGCGAAGCTGGCCGATGAGCGCGGAGCGAAACGCGCCAAGCTATTGCCCGTGAGTGCGCCCTTCCATTGTTCGCTGATGAAGCCTGCGCAGGACCGGCTGGAAGCTGACCTGAACAAGCTGAAGATGCAGAGGCCGGTGTATCCCGTCGCCTGCAATGTGGAAGCGTCTTTCGTCAGCGATGAATTGCGGGCGCGCTCGACCCTCACAGCTCAAGTCACGGGCTCGGTGAAGTGGTTGCAGTGCATGCGCCTGCTCATTGAGCAGGGCGTTGAGACCTTCGTAGAAATCGGTCCGGGAAAAGTTCTGTGCGGACTGATGAGACAGATTGACCGGTCGAAAACCTGCCTGAATGTTGGCGACGAGGCGTCCCTGGCCAAGACCCTTCAGCAGTTCGAAATCAGTGCCGCAGCCGGAAGTTAATCGAAATACGACTAACGAAACACGATTAGCGAAACGCGATTAGCGAAATAAGCTCAGCGAAATTCCAGGTCGCAGGGCGGCGTACTGATCGTCTTATCCGATTTGTCCACGTACAACTGGGCGTGTTGCGTGCGATCGTTCACGATCAGATCGACGACTACGCCGCTTCCCCCGCCGGGGCAGTTGCTCACACCATAAATCTTGAAGCTCTTGACCGCGCCCCACTGGCCGCCGGGGCCCCAATCCCGCCAGAACTCGTTGAACGGATACTGCGGATGATTCTGAGGATGCTGCTTCCATGCAGGATCGTGATAGTAGATGCCGTAGGCAGTTTCGAAATCCTGCTTTTGCAAGGACGAGAAGAATTTGTCGGCGATATGTTTTTCCGGCCAGAACCGGTTCCACCAGCCAACCAAAGCCAAAACTAAAATAAGAACGACCGCCGAAACGATCTGGCTCCTTCGCTTCCGCTCTTTTTCGGGATGGTACTCTTTCGCGTCCAGTAAGGTCATCGCTCTCTAGCATAACGGACACGACGGCGAAGTCAAAAGTTCCAGGAAGAATTGAGCCATTTGGCGATTGAGCGATCGGGCGATTGAACTGAACAATCGCTCAATCACGAAATCGCCTAATCGCTCAATTCTTTACAGCGTGCGCTTGAACAGCGGAATCGCAATCGCCAGCGTGAGCGCGGCGAAAATCGTCAGGTACAGCATGTCGCCCCAGACCGCTGACAGGTTCGTCTCTTTCAACAGCAGGCACTTGAAGCCGTCAACCGCGTAAGTAAATGGATCAACCCTCGCAATCGCCCGCAACCACGGCGGAAAAGCCTGCACGGGATAGACGGAGCCGCTGGGAAAAAACAGCAGAGTATTGAGAATTCCAAACATGGCCCGCGGAACCAGCGGATCTTCGATCCTCACCATCAGCAGAAACATCATCGTATTGAAAGCCAGCGCAGTCAGCAGAATCATGATCAGAAGGCCAATCATGGTCACCGGATTGAAGATCGTGCTCACGCCGGCAATCAGCGACCCAATGATCGTAATGATCACGCCCGTCATCACCGCCTTGATCGCGCCCGCCAGGTTGAGCCCCAACACAAGTTCGAGTTTCGTGATGGGCGTGACCAGATAGCCTTCATGCACGCCGCGCGCTTTGTCGTCGATATACAACATGCCGCCGCCAATCATCACCGAGACGAACATGGCCAGCACCAGCGAGCCCGGCAGCAGATATTTCATGTATTCGATGTAAGGGTACAGTTCGACCACCGAGAGCGCAGCCTGCTGCAGGATGCGCGGCTCGACCGTCGGCTGGTTCAGTGCGTTGGTCAAGTCGGTAAGTTCCGACTCGATCGCCGAACTCATGAAGTTGTCACTGTTATCCACTACGAAACCGAGTTGCGGATGGTTGCCCTCGTAGATGCGCCGCGAGAACTGCGGCGGAATGATGACCGCGCCCTCAAGCTTGCCGTTGCGCACGTCCTCCATCGCCTGCTTCTCGTTGTCGTAATAAATCGGAACAAAGGTGCGAATATTGGCGCGCACTGAATCAAAAGCCTCGCGCACGCGCAGCGCCTGCGGGCCTCCATCTTCATCGACAATGGCGACTCGTGCGTCGCGAATCTTTCCGCCGAACGCGTTGCCCAGGACGATCAACTGCACCAAGGGCATGATCATCGACGCCATCATGAGCGCCGGAGACCGGAAGAACTTGCGCATTTCGCGCTCGACAATCGCCATCATTCGATTCATAAAATTCGACCCGAGCGGTTCATAACTTCACCCTCGCGCGGTTCATGGCTGCAACCCCGGCCGCTGCGGCATGGTGAATGCGTAGGCTTTCTGCAGTTCGTCGCGCAACTGCCGCCCCGTGTAGTGCACGAACACGTCGTCCAACGTAGTGTTCTGCACCGAGAGCGACTTCACCGCAACCCCGGCTTCCACAGCCATCTCCACCAGTTCGGTGGTGGTACGCGAGCCATTGCCGGTCAGGATTCGATACATACTCGCTCCCTCGTGTTGCACCGATGTGACGTCATCGAGCGTGTGCAGGCGCTGCTCCCAGTCGATAGGCGCATTCTCGAATTGCGCCTCAATCACGTTCGAACCCGGCACGCTGGCCTTCAGCGCCATCGGCGTGTCGAGCGCAACCAGCTTGCCGTGATCCACGATCGCGATGCGCTCGCAGAGCCGGTCGGCTTCGTCCATGTAATGCGTGGTGATCAGAATGGTGAGCTGCCGCTGGCTCTTGATGTTGCCCAACATCTCCCACACGGCCACGCGCGACACGGGGTCGAGACCGGTAGTAGGCTCATCGAGGAAAAATATTTTCGGATGATGCACCAACCCCCGCGCGATTTCCAGCCGCCGCCGCATGCCACCTGAGAGAGTCTTGGTCTGCGCGCCGCGCCATTTGGTTAAATCCACCAGGGCCAGCAGTTCGTCGATCGAACGTTTCCTTTCTTTCGCAGGCACGTCGTAGAGCTTGGCGTAGATGTTCAGATTCTCTTCCACCGTGAGATCGAGATCGCTCGTCAGCGCCTGCGGAATCACGCCGATCGTTCGCCGCACGGCATCCGGATCTTTGGCAACGTCGTGTCCGCCAATGCGCGCGAAGCCTCCAGTAATCGGAATCAGCGTGGTCATCATGCGGATCAGCGTCGACTTCCCCGCTCCGTTCGGACCGAGCAGGCCGAAAATTTCGCCGTTCTTCACGTTGAATGAAACATCGTCGACCGCAGTGAAGTCGCCATATTTCTTGACGATGTGCTCGACCTGAATCGCATAGTCTTCGGTCGCGAAGCCTTCGGCACCTGGAGCAGGAGATCCTCCGCCATTCGTTTTTGCATTCAGATCCGCCATCACTGCTGCCCCGCTGCAGCCGAACTTTGCGGAGCGCTGCCTTTCAACTGCTCTGGCGATACCAGAACTTCAGCCGTCATCCCCGGCACGTAGGCTCCATTGGGATTATCCAACCGCACCTTCAGCACAATCGTTCTGATATCCCGTTTGCGCCGGCTCACATCGCGCTGCGTAGCGAAGTCGCCTTCCACACCTTTGAAAAACACTTTGCCGCTGGTAATCGTCCCGCCGGGCATTCTCACGCGCAGCACATCGCCGCGTCCGATGTGATCGGCATAAGTTTCCGGAATCGCCGCCCGCGCCCACGTGTCCGTCAGATCGACGATGGTCACTATGGGCGCGCCAATGTTGACGACTTCTCCCTGCCGCGCCGCCCGCACCGAAACTGTGCCGGTCACGGGCGCATAAACATTGGTATAGCCCAGCCGCACCGCAGCCTGATTTTTTTGCGCGACGGCATTCTTGAGATCTGCCTCAGTAGCCTGTACTGTGCTCTTCGCAGCGTTCGCCTGCTGGGTGCGTGCGATCGCGGCACTCAAGTTCGCTTCCGCCGCCTTCACCAGTTCCTGCTGAGCCTGAACCGTCGCCTGCGCCGCTTGCAAGTTGGTTTCAGCTTGCACGCGCTCCTGCTCCGATTGGACGCCGGCCTGCGCGAGTTCGATCATGCGACGGCTGTCGCTCGCGGTTCGATCAAGAGCTGCCTTGGCTTGCAAGAGTTGCGCCTTCGCGGAGGAAAGCATTGCCCGCGCATTGGCCACATCGCTCGAAGTAGAGCCCGACGTGGATTGTTCCGTATGTTGCATCTGCGTCACTTTATTCTGCAAGCTGGCAATGTTCGCCACGGCAGCTGCTTCTTGCGTCTCTAACTCTGAGGGATCGAGCACCGCAATCAAGTCGCCAGCTTTCACGGGCGTGCCTTCATCCACGAGAAGTTTCTGGATGCGACCTTCCACCTGCGCGCTCACAATCACTTGATTGGAATCGACGGTGCCGATCAGCACCAGGTCTTTCGAGTGGTCGACGGAGAAGAAGTAGTAGACCGCAGCCATCACAAAGATGATGCCGAGAAGAATGAAGAATCGGTTACGAGCGCTCATTTGCGTACTCCTCCGCCAGCGTTGCCCGAGGTTGAAACAGCGCCGCAGAAATAAAATCCAAAACCGCAGCGCGCCGCTCGGCGATGCGCTGCGGCGTTAGTGGATTGAAGCCCACGATCCGCTGCATCACCGGGGCGCTGCTGAAATAGAAAACGATCATCGCCACCATGGAAGGAACGAAGTGCGCGGGATCGACCTTCCGGAATTCGCCCTCCGCAATCCCCTTGCGCAACACTTCGTCGACACGCCGGTAGATCGGTTGAAAATAAGTCGTGACCAGCCGGTCGATTTGCTCGGAGCGCCCTTCGCGAGCCCGCATCATCTCGCGCTGCATCAGCTTCGGATAAATCTGGTTCGAAGCAATGAAATCGAAGTATGCCCCAACGTACGCCATAATCTTCTCGCGCGGAGGCAGGTTGCTATCGAGCACCCGGAAAACATTCTCCTTCATTCCAGAAAACGTGTTGTCGAGAACTGCCCCGTAAAGCGTTTCCTTGTCCGTGAAGTAGTAATAGAGCAAAGCCTTGTTTACGTGCGCCGCGTGGGCGATGGCGTCAGTGCGGGCTCCGGCGATGCCAAGCTCTGCGAACTCCCTTGCCGCGGCCTGCAGAATGGCGGCGCGACTCTCTTCCGGCTGTCCGCGCGAGCCCAGGCGGGAAGGAGCAACACGATGACGGAGGAGTTGAGCCATAGCCAATTAACCAGTTAGTTAGATTATACATCGCGAAGAGGTCTTTGTCCTTGACGAACCTTTACGCGAAGTCGACAAATCTATGCTTGTACTAATCTTTTCTGGGTGCTATATTAGCGTCCAATTCGTTTGCACCATGAAAATGGTATCTGGCTCGCGCAGGCAGCGTCTGCCAGGATATCCAACTCTCTGACTTGGGCTGCCAAATCGGAGGATTTATGCGTTTTGTCTCTTCGTCTCCCCGCCAGCTATTCGCCATCTCTTTCACATCAATTATCGCAGCGGCTCTTTTGACCACCGGATGCGGCTCTGGTGGAAGTGCGTCCACTCCTCAATTCAGCGGAAACACACAAGTCACCGTTGCGCTGACCAGCACCGCCAACGACCAACTGACGCGGTTCAACTTTGGCTTTAGCAGCATCACGCTGACGAATCAGTCGGGGACGGCCGTGCCCTTGTTATCCGAGCCGCAGAACTCATTCGACCAAGCGGAATTAATTCACGCCAATGGAAAGCTCGATCCGTTAGTTACAGCTACCATCCCTCAGGGGATCTACACTGCAGCTACCGTTCAGATTTTAGGCGGCTCTTTGTTTGAGTGCGTCACTTTCGCCCCTCCCAATTCCCAGGAAGCTGGGTCGCTCTATTCCAGCGAATGGGCCTACGGCTACGTGCCGAATAACATGGTCAGCGTCACCTTGTCATCGCCGGTCACGGTGACGGGCACAAGCATGGGCCTACTCGTGGACCTGAATGTCGCGGAGTCTGCGACGTACCCTGGTTGCGGCCCGGATTTTAACGACGGCCCTTTTTCTATCACTCCAACTTTCAACCTAACTCCGCTCCTCATATCTTCGGGCCCCACCAACGCGCAGAATGGTAAGGTTGCGGGCCTTAATGGAGAGGTCACGGCCATCGGAACAGGAAATAGCCTCACGCTGACTCTAGCGGAAGGGCCAAGAACACTGTCGATCAGCGCCGATAGCAGCACCGTGTATCAAGGGGTCAGTGGATTTTCCGCACTCACGGTTGGGACATTTGTGAATATGGACGGCGCAATTCAACCGGATGGTTCGCTGCTCGCCACCCGCGTCGCGGTCGAGGATCCATCCGCTGCGGACGTCCTTATCGGGCCCGTGATGCAGGTCACGCCCTCACAGCCTGTCGGCAATGAGCCGGCAGCATTATTCGTCAATCAGCAATCGCAAGGCAAGGACGAGATAGGGGATGCCCCACCTTACAGTATTTCGAATTCGACATTTCAGATTTCCGGCGAACTGAATAATGTTCAGAGTTTGCCGTTCGTGGCAACCTTCAACGGGGCGAACATGGTCGCGGGCCAAAACGTGTACGTCACTTCCGCCTCCATCTCGCTAACCGGTGGTGTGCCCTGGGTGCCTGCCACAACGATTACCCTCTTGCCGCAAACCATCAACGCCACCATCCTCGGTTCATCCACGGTAGGCAACTTTACGGACTACGCCGTAGTGCTTGCGTCCTACGATTTGTTTCCGACATTGGCCATGCAGACGGGGCAAACCACAGAACTAACCAATCCAAGCCAGGTGGATGTCTACGTCGATAACAACACACAGATGCTCAACTCGCAGCCAATCGCTGCGGGTAACAACTTCCGCTTCTACGGATTGGTGTTCAACGACAATGGCGCGCTGCGCATGGATTGCGCGCAGGTGAACGATGGAGTAGCGTTCAATCCGCCCCAAAACTCAGCTGCGCAGGCGGAAACCGCGAAGGTAACCGTTCGTCCTGCTTTACAGGCCGGCGTGCAGCAAACAGTCACGGTTTCCCACACGCGGTAGATAAGGTCTCACGACTGCATTGTTGCGGACATGCCGTTATGCCGCGCCAATGTTCCTAACTAGCTCCGCCGGCAATCGACGGCACCAGCAGCACTTCGTCTCCATCGGAGAAGATGTAGGCTTGCCCGCCCAGGAAGCGGATGTCTTCATCATTCACGTAAATGTTCAAAAAGCGGCGCACCTGACCAGCCTCGTCACGCAGATGAGGCTTCAACTGCGGAAATTTTTCGTCCAGCACGGAGAACAGTTCTCCCAGGTTTGTGGCCGCGCACGCGATCGAGCTTTCGCCAGCGGTGTGTCGCCGCAGCGCAGTTGGAATTTGCACGGTGATCGCCATCGTATGCCTCCTAAGCTCCCACAGCGGCCGCAGCTTCGCTCGCAACCTCAACGGTATCCAAAGTTTCGTGAAGATATTTTTCGAACTCAGCTAACTTGGGCGCGATCGGCCGCTCGATCTCATAAACTCCCGCGAGCACATCGGTCGTCTTCAAACCATTCCCGGTAATGCACAACACCGTGGTTTCCTCGGGCAGAATGCGATCTTGCCGATAGAGCTTACCCGCCGTTCCCACGGTCACGCCGCCAGCAGTTTCAGTGAAGATGCCTTCGGTTTCCGCCAGCAGACGAATTGAATCGATCACTTCCGGGTCGCTCACATCCTCGCTCCATCCGCCGCTCTGCTTGATGGTCTTGATGGCATAGTGTCCGTCCGCGGGATTGCCGATTGCCAGCGAACGCGCAATGGTCGCCGGTTTCTGCGGATCAATCTCCGCGCTGCCAGTCTTCACCGCCGTCGAAATTGGAGAGCACCCCGTCGCCTGCGCTCCGAAGAACTTCACCGGCTTCTCTTCCACCAATCCAAGCTTGATCAATTCATCGAACGCCTTCTTGATCTTGGTAATGAGCGACCCGCCGGCCATGGGAACGACCACGTTATCGGGCAGCCGCCATCCCAGTTGCTCGGCGATTTCAAATCCAACCGTCTTCGAACCTTCCGCGTAGTAAGGCCGCAGGTTCACATTCACGAATCCCCAGCGGCGCTCTTCGGCAATCTGCGAGCACAGCCGGTTCACCTGATCGTAGTTGCCGGCAATGCGCACCACATTCGCGCCAAAGACTTGTGTGCCAAGAATCTTCGCCGGCTCGAGATCAGATGGAATAAAGATCCATGCCTTCAGCCCGAGCCGCGCCGCATGCGCCGCCACGGCGTTTGCCAGGTTGCCAGTTGAAGAACACGCCACTGTATCGAAACCAAAAGCCTGCGCGTTGGCCAGCGCCACAGAGACCACGCGATCCTTAAAGCTCAGCGTAGGTAAACAGACTGCGTCATTCTTGATGTAGAGATTCCGCGCGGCAGTTTCCGCATCGTTACCGCCAGCCAAACGCGCCGCCAGTCGCGGAGCCCGGAACAGCGGCGTAAACCCAACCGGCAAGCTCGGCTCGAAACCCGCGGGCAGCGGCAGCAATTCGGCATAACGCCACATGTTCGCCGGCCGTTGCGCGATGCGCTCACGGCTTGTCCGCTGAGGGTCCAGCGTCCCCTCACCAAGCACGTAACGAATCCAGTCGTAGTCGTAAACAATCTCTAGCGGAGAGAAACAATCGTCGCAGATCGAGCGCGGCTGGTTTCCCCAGCGCCGGCCGCACTCCCGGCAGCGCAATTCGTAGTGGGCTTGGGCGTCGTATGAATGGCTGTCGCGCGGATGGCCGTCGTGTTGCTGACTGTCTTGTCGATCACTGTGTTGAACACCGTCGTAATTCGGCATGGGGGCTACTCGCTTTCTTGGCAGCCACGCACTCTTCGAACCCGAAGAATGAGGCTCTCGCGAATAGCTGAGGACGAGCCGGAGAAAAGCGCCCTAAAATACAAAGGCCTCTTTTCCCCAGAAATTAGGAAAAGAGGTTTTCGGAATGCAAGTAGAAATAAGCTTCGCATCCGAATCTCATGTTCCCCGTTTCCGGGCGGGAGTTGGCACCTGGCGGTCGGGATATATGATCCCGATCCGGTTGCCGTGGCGTCACAGGGCTCGTCCCTCAGCCACTCTGCATGAAATTCAGGCTTGCCCCGAAGGGCAAACTTGTCCTAATAATCGTACACGCCCAATGGGGCTTCGTCAATGCAATTTTTTAACCTTGGATTAAGGCAGACTGGACTAAGGCAGCTTGGACTGAGGGGGATTGGACTAAGGCAGAACGATCACCCGCGCCGGTCGCGCAGCGACATCTCCCGTGCTAACTCCCGCGAAGTATCCTTCAACCGCTGAGCCAGGATCACCGCCAGCGAAAGATAGAAACGTGAAGCCAGCCGCGGAAACGCCTCAAAAACTTCTCGCAGTTCGCGCGAGTTGATTTCATCCGCTTCGACTTCATCATCTTTAGCGACTACTGTGGCCGTGGCCCTGCCACTTTCGAGAAACGCTATATCTCCGCAGATGTCGCCCGCGCCCAGCGATGCAAGAATCGCTCTGGAGCCCGTCGCCGCCAGTTCCACCGACGCTTCCCCGCGGCGAATTATAAAAATGCTCTCCTGCCTCTCGCCCTGCTTGATAATCTCCTCGCCCAGCTGAAAAGTACGCCGCACCGACTTGGCCTTGATCAAAGTCCAATCGTTGGGGTTCAGATACTGCAGGCGATTGCCGGCCATGCTTACCTCATCGGCGAACAAATCTTACCCCGACACCCCGACGCCAACTTTATCGGCTGTACTGGTTCCTCTTCTTGTCGGCGTGCCTTTCCAGCCCGAACTGGATCAATTTGTCGATCAACTCCGAATACTCCAGGCCAGACGCCGCCCACAGCTTGGGATACATGCTGATCGCAGTGAATCCCGGCATGGTGTTAATCTCGTTCAGATAAATCTTTCGCGCCCCCCCGCTCGCCTTGGACGATCCCGGCTCCATCAGAAAATCTACGCGCGCCAGCCCGGAACAATCCACAGCCTTGAACGATCGCACCGCCAGTTCCTGAATTTCCTTCGTTTCCGCCCTGGTAAGCTTCGCCGGAATGATGAGCTCGGAGCCTTCGTCAAGATACTTCGCGTTGTAGTCGTAGAACTCTTTCACCGGAACAATTTCACCCGGAATCGAAGCGACCGGATCGTCGTTGCCCAGCACCGAGCACTCGATCTCTCGCGCTTTATTCTTCTTTCCTCCCACACCCTGCTCGATGACAATCTTGCGATCGAACTTCGCCGCTTCCTCAATGGCCGGGCCAAGCTCCTTGCCGTTGTGCGCCTTGCTGATCCCCACCGACGATCCCAAATTCGCCGGCTTCACAAACACGGGATATTTCAGCTTGCTGCCGACTAACTTCTCAACTTTCTTCGCATCGCTCTCCCACGCGTTGCGCAGAATCGTGACATGCTTCACAATCGGCAATCCCGCGGCAAGAAACAAAGACTTCATAATGTCTTTGTCCATGCCCGCTGCCGAGCCCAGCACGCCCGCGCCCACATAAGCAATATCGGCCAGTTCCAGCAATCCCTGAATTGTCCCGTCCTCGCCGAAAGTTCCATGCAGGACGGGGAAAATCACGTCAACGTTAATGGCGCGATCGCTGGCGCGACGCGTGAGCGCGGCATCGGTTTGAAAAGGCACGAGCCCGCTCTCCCGATGCACCGGCTCCGGCGGCACCACCACCGACTCTCCGCGGGCCAGCACCGCCGCAGCCGGCGTGGTCGCCGGATCGCCCGCGCGCAACTGCCGCGACTCCAGCACCAGTTTGCCCTGCAGCAGGTTCTCGGCATCCCCCGCAGTCAGCCACCGGCCGTCTTTGGTAATGCCGATGGGAACAACTTCATATTTATCTTTGTCGATGGCCTGCAGGACCGACGCAGCCGAGAGCAGCGAAACTTCGTGCTCCCCGCTGCGCCCGCCAAAAAGAATTCCGACTCGAAGCTTTTTCATAATCTTTCAGTGGGGACGCGGAATAAGGTCGCCGTCAAAGTTGGCAGTGGCCTCGAACCTGTGTCCGGGAACGGCCATTTCAAAGAAACACACGTCCCACACATCTTCCTAGCGATCTCGTGCTGTCATCGCGGCTGCTGCTGCCCCATAAAATCCAGCAGCGCGCGATTGAATTCTTCCGGCTTTTCCAGCTCGGGTACGTGCCCACACTCCTTTATCGCAACCAGCTTTGAACCGCTAATCCCAGCATGGAATCGTTCGCCCATCGAGAACGGAAGCAGCGCGTCATTGGCTCCCCAAACCACAAGCGTGGGCGTGTGTACGGATGAAAGCTTCGTATCTTCCCGCTGATTCGTGGTGATAATGCCGTCCATAGTTTGCCGGATCGTGTAGCCGTCGTTGTCCTTCAAATGCCTGGCGAACACGGCCGCAACAGCCATGTCCGTGACCATGGCCTGGTTGTAAAAAACCACTGCAAGAACTTTTTTCGTGTCGTCGAGCGAAGCCGGGTTGAGATTAATTGCCGGCGGCGTCGACTCGAAGGACAGTCCTCCCGCATCGACCAGTACAAGCTTCTCCACCATCTCGGGGTGCTGAATTGCAAACTCGAGAGCGATCCAGCCGCCCAGCGAATTACCCACCAGTGTGGCCTTGGCGATTTTCTGTGCCTGCATGAAACCGTAAAGAAAGTCGACGAACGTAGCGATTTTGTAATCGATCAGAGGCTTATCCGAATGTCCGAACCCAATCTGGTCGGGAGCGATCACATGATAGCGCGCGGATAGCGGGCCGATGTTCGCCACCCAGATGCCGGCATTCGCTCCCAGTCCGTGGAGCAGGATGACCGCGGGACCTTGCCCAGCCTCGTAGTAACGAATGCTCTGCCCAAAAACCATCGCAGTCTGCTCAGCCGGCATTTGCGGCATCTGGGCGACGCCAACCGCGGCCAGCATGGGCAGGATGATCAGCGGCAGAATTGTTCGCTTACGAAGTTTCATGATCGTTCCTCGTTCGATAGGCTTACAGAATCTTTTTTCCAAACGCCGACAGCGCCAATTCCACCGCCAGGTCCGCGGTCCGATTGTGCTCATCGATCACGGGATTCACTTCCACGATCTCGAAACTCAGCATGCGCCCATGATCGGCAATAATTTCCATCGCGAGGTGAGCTTCGCGATAAGTGGCGCCGCCGCGCACCGGAGTGCCCACTCCGGGCGCATCCTCAGGATCGATCCAGTCCATGTCGAGCGAAATATGATAGCCCGCGGTCCCGCGCCCAGCTATGCGCAAAGCTTCTTCCATCACCGTGCGCATGCCGCGCTCGTCGATGTCGCGCATGGTAAAAACGCCAATGCCCGCGCGCCGCACATTTTCCTTTTCAATGGCGTCAATATCGCGCACTCCAACCAGCACGCAGTTCTCCGGCTTCACTTTGGGGGAGAAGTCAAAGATGTTCTGTAGTTCCGCCGGTCCCAGCCCCATCAGCGCGGCCAGCGGCATCCCATGCACATTTCCGCTCGGCGAACTCTCCGGCGTATTGATGTCGGTATGTGCGTCAATCCAGATCAGCCCGATTCGCTGGTTCTGACGCCGATAAAACTCGGCTACGCCCGATACCGTGCCAGCAGCCATCGAATGATCTCCGCCAAGCGCCAGCGGAATCATCCCAGCCTCAAGTGTCTTCACCACCAACTCCGCGTGCTTGGTGCAAGTCGCCGTGATTTCCTTCAGGTACTTGGCGTGAGTGTCGCCCTCTTTTTTCTGTTCGGGAATGGCAACGGCAACATTGCCGCCATCTTCCACCTGATGCCCGAGCGCTTCCAACCGCGCCTCAAGCCCGGCCACTCGAACCGCCGAAGGCCCCATATCGACTCCGCGCCGCGACTGGCCGAGATCCAGCGGCACGCCGATCACCCGAATCTTCTTGGAGGCAATGTTGGTAATGTTTATGGATGTCGTCATAAGATTTTGCGATTGGGCGATTGGGCGATCGGGCGATTGAAAACCAAACTCAGGTTCTTAAATCACTCAATGACTCAATCGCGCAATGACTCGATTCTTCACGGGTAAAGCCGGTGCAACATTCGTGGAAACGGAATTGTCTCCCGCACGTGCTCGAGCCCGCAGATCCAGGCCACGGCACGCTCAATGCCCATGCCAAAGCCGCCGTGCGGCACGCTGCCATACTTGCGCAAATCCAAATACCACTTGAACGCTTCTTCCGGCAATCCGTGTTCATGTATGCGCTGCACCAGCAACTCATGCGAAGCCATGCGCTGCGATCCCCCAATAATTTCGCCGTAGCCTTCTGGCGCCAGCACATCCACGCACAACGCCAACTCAGGCCGCTGCGGATCGGGCTCCATGTAAAACGCTTTCACCTTCGCCGGATATCGATGCACCATCACCGGCTTGTCGAACTGCGCCGAAAGATAAGTTTCATCGGGAGAGCCCAAATCGCCGCCCCACTCAAACTTAGTTTCCAGCGCCCCTTTCGCGTGGCCCTCTTGCAGATTCTTCACCGCGTCGTCGTAGCTGATTCGCGGAAACGGCGGGACAATTTTTTCTAGCTTTGAAATGTCACGCCCGATCGCTAGTAAGTCCACGCGCCGCCGCTCCACGCAGCGCTTCACCACAAAACTGATCAGGCCCTCGGCTAAATCCATTAGGTCATCGAGTTCGGCATAAGCGATTTCCGGCTCGACCATCCAGAACTCCGTCAGGTGACGCCGGGTCTTGGATTTCTCCGCGCGAAACGTCGGCCCAAACGAATACACTTTTCCCAGCGCCATCGCCGTGGCCTCAATGTAAAGCTGGCCCGACTGCGTCAGGTAAGCCTGCTCGTCGAAATAATCGACGGGAAAAAGCGTGCTCGTGCCTTCGCAGGCCGCCGGAGTAAGAATCGGCGGATCGGTCAGCGTGAATCCCCGCTCATCGAAGAAATCGCGCACCGCTTTAATAATCTCCGCGCGCACGCGAAGAATCGAAGCCTGCCGCTGCGACCGCACCCATAGATGCCGGTGCTCCATCAGAAAATCCACCCCGTGCTCTTTTGGAGTGATGGGATAAGGATCGGATTCCGGAACGCGCTGCACCACCTGCACATTCACCACATCAAGTTCGTAGCCGCCGGGCGCGCGCTTATCGGCACGAACTTTGCCTTCGACGATCACGCTCGACTCCTGTGTCAACGTCTTGATCGCCTCGAACACTTCCGGCGTAACGGCGTTCTTCGGCACCACGCCTTGGATCACGCCCGAGCCATCGCGAAACTGCGGAAACAGCAATTTCCCGCTTTCACGCAGGTTATAAAGCCAGCCACGAATGGTAACCAACTGCCCTTCATGCTTCCCAATTTCAGCGATCGTAGTTATAGAAGACATAGGAATTTTGTGAATTGTACAATTTAGTAGTTGAATAATTTGATAACCACAAACGCAAACGTTTTTAAAATTGCCCAGTTACTAAATTACAAAATTACTAAATTTCTTCCAGCTTATCGAACGTTTCCCCCAGCTTCTCCAGCGGATTCACTTTCTCGTTCTCCTCCAATTCCAGCAGCAAAGCCGGCGTCTGGGGCGCGGATCGCAGCAGTTCCATCGCTTCTTTCCAGTCAACAGTGCCCTGCCCCGGCCACAGGTGTGAATCGTGGAGCTTGTCATTGTCATGAACGTGCGTCGAGCACACACGCCCGCGCACAATCTCGAAAGCCTCGCGCACCGAGCCCATCATGTGAGCGTGCCCGAAATCAAAGCAAATCCCGACATCTTCGAAATGCGCCGTGTGAATCATCTCCATGAGCCGGTCCGGCGTGGAAAGTTCGTTGGGAATATTTTCCAGCAGAATGCGAACGCCGAGCGGCTTGGCAAACGCGCGCAAATGCTCGATCGACGTCATTGCCGATTCAAACTTCTTCTCGCTGAAACTCTCATTCGGCAGTCCCAGATGCTGAATCAGAAAACGAAACGGAATCTGCTCCGCAATCTCCAGCGCACGCTTTACTTCATCCATTGCCTCGACCAGGCCCGCACGATCCGTCGACGCCAGGTTGATCGGCGGCGCTCCAGCCCGTCCCCACTCGTAATCGGCATAAAGCGGCGAGTGCACGGAATTCAGCGGCACGCCAGTTCCGCGAAACCACTCGGCAATCTCTTTGACGTGCGCTTTGCGGTTGGCATAATCGAGATGCTGCCGCGCCGCGAATATCTCAATCGCCTGCACTCCGCTGCGAGTCAGGCCATCCAGAATTCCCGGATGCAGCCGCTCTTTCACGTACAAATAAGTCGAAACCGCTTTCAACATGCCCGTTCCTTAATAAGAATTGTTGATTGATGATTACTGATTGTCGATTGAAACCCGAAGCCTGCCGGTCTTTCAATCATCAATCAACAATCATCAATCAACAATGCTCTAGTAGCCCACTGCCTTTCCGTTGAACCTGTAATCGCTGGCGCCCAGCCGCTCGCCGGTCTTCGGATTGATGGCAATGCACTCCGCATCACTCCAATACGGATACACATTCCCACCCTCGTGTAGGCCAACCTCCACGTTGTATCCCATTTTCTGCAAGGCTTGCACGGTATCCGGCAAAAACGAGCGCTCGACATTCAGCACGTCCGGCAGCCACTGATTATGAAAGCGCGGAGCATCCACCGCCTCCTGAATATTCATCCCGTAATCCACCACGCCCATCAGAACATTGGCCACGGTCGTAATGATTTTCGAACTCCCTGGCGACCCCAACACTAGAAATGTTTTGCCCTCGCGCACCACAATCGTCGGCGTCATCGACGACAACGGTCGCTTCCCCGGACCAATCGCATTCGCCGCGCCCTGAATCAATCCATCGGAATTCGGCACACCCGGCTTGGCCGAGAAATCATCCATCTCGTCGTTCAACAAAAAACCCAGACCCTCCGCCGTAACTCGCGAACCAAACCAGTCATTAATCGTCGTCGTCACCGCCACTGCGTTTCCCTCCGCATCCACTACGGAGTAATGCGTGGTGTGCGGCGATTCATGATTCGCCGCCGGCTGCGGATGGACCGCAGCATATTGCTCAAGCTCGCTGAAAATCGCAGGCCGCTTCAACTCGTTGCTAGCGCTCGCGTGGTTCCCATCGATCGATTCGCGCCACGCCGCGCCGTATTTCTTGTCAATAAGTTGCGCAACCGGTATCTTCGAGAAATCGGGATCCCCCAAGAATTCTGCGCGATCAAAAAACGCCCGCCGGAACGCCTCCGTCGTAAAATGAATCGACTGCGCCGACCGGTTCTCGAGCTTGGCGAGATTGTATCCTTCCAAAATATTCAGCGATTCGATCAGAACCGTTCCGCCGGAAGACGGCGGAGGCGCGCTGATCACTTCATATTCGCGATAAGTCCCCCGAACCGGCTCGCGTTCCTTCACTTCATAGTGCGCCAGATCGTCAGCGGTAATCAGCCCTCCGCCTTTCTGCATCGCAACCGCCAGTTCCCGCGCCAGCGCGCCATGATAAAAGTCATCCGGCTTCGCCGCAATCCGTTCCAGCGTACGCGCCAACTCAGGCTGGCGAAAAATCTCACCCGGCTGGTAGTAGTTGCCGTCGCGCTGAAAAATTCGCCGCGACTCCGCGAACTTCCCTAGATACTTATCGTGTTGCATATCGCGCGCCTCGGCCCAACTCAGCGCATAACCCTCGCGCGCCAGCCGGATCGCCGGACCCATCACCTTCTTCAGCGTCAGCCTGCCATATTTTTGCTCGGCGTAGACCAGGCCCGCAACCGATCCCGGCACGCCGATCGCTTTGTATCCAACCACGCTCGCATCTTCGATTACATTTCCCTGCGCGTCCAGAAACATGTCGGCGGTCGCCGCCGCCGGAGCCTTCTCGCGATAGTCGAGGAAATGCACTTTCCCATCGGCCATCCGCATCAGCATGAATCCACCACCACCAATGTTTCCCGCCGGAGAATGCACCACCGCCAGCGCAAATCCCGTAGCCACCGCCGCATCCACGGCGTTGCCGCCCGCTTGCATGATTTCGACTCCCGCCTTCGACGCCAACTCGTGAACGCTGACCACGATGCCGTGAGCGGCATGGACTGGCTCAGTCGAAGCGGCAACAACCGGCGTGCCGTAGATCATCGCGGCCGCCATCAGCAGCAGAATCAATAATTTGTGCCGGAATCCCATGAAGATCGAAAGCGTCCAGGAACGGGCGGACTCTTGAGGCTAGCCGAGCCGGCAAACAGAGTCAAATCCAGTTGGTTCATGGAGAGGCGGACGCCTCGTCCGCTAACTCTAACCACGAAGGTTGATCTCAACCGCGCTTCAATTTCTTCCGAGGACGACCCTCAGCCGCCTTATGTTTCTTCTCAGCCTTTTTCTTCGGAGCCTTCGCCGCCACCATCTCATAAGACTGCCGAATCAACTCCCGCAACTCATCCCGCCGCACCGCGTCCAACCGGTCGAGCATCACCCATTTGTAGCGCCCAACGTACGGTGCGGGATGAATGTCCTCGCGCTCAATCAGTTCTGCAAAAGTCTCCGGCGTGCATTTGAAGCACATCCGCGGATTGTCCAGGCCAACGATCGCAAAAATCTTCCCCGCAATCTTGAAGCAAAGATCATCGCCCCACTGAATGTTCTCAGTGGACAGCGGGAAAGAAAGACAATACTCGCGGATGGCATCGACGTTCACGAAATGTCTTGCTTATCGGAGAATCTTCCAATCGGCGTTTCGGCGGCCGCAATGGCATTCTTCACCACCTCATCGGCAACTCGAAAGCCGGGCTCTCTCCTCAACCGGCGCACTAGATCCCGTAAATCTTCCTCGTAACCTTCCAGGCAAAACCGTGCGAGGAGTCGCAGCGTGCCATACAGAATCAGTCCTTGTCTCGTACCAATCGCGCGGGCCTTGCGCTCATCGACGAGGAAAAACTCTGCTCCTCGTTCCTGAGCCTGAACAAGTCCTTCGGCCTCACCAGCATCAAGTTCTGTACTCAAGAGCCGGAAATTTGTCTCATCCTTGCACATGCATTTTTGGAAGACACCGGCTTCAAACAATTTATTGAGCCGATATCGAAACCGATGCTTTCTGTTGATTTCAATCTGAACATTTCGGGGGACGTAGACAACGTCAAAGTAAAATGCCAGCTTCGAGGCCAGGTTAAGGTGGACAAGACAAATCAAACAAGAGCTGTCGATGATTGCAATCCGCATTACTTTTCGGCGAGAGACGCGAGGAGGAAGATGCCAAGTCCAGCCAAAACAAAGGCTGCCAATGCTTGCGTGTTCTTCTTGCTCAATTCCTGCTGCTTAAGGAATTCGACCACCCTCATTTCGACATCACCCGTGTTCCAAGGAGAGAACTGGAACACCGGAAGACCCCGAAGCGATTTGGGAAGCGCAACGCCTTCTCGTACAACCGGGACAATGAGCTTCTGTTGGGCCAGCGCGTAGTTCAACTCCGCACCTACAGCTGGCCCGATATTGCTCGTTATAATCGCCAGGACACAGTCCGACTGATCAATGCCGCGGCGAACCTGATCGATGACCTCTCCGCTAAACCCATTACGGTTAGGCACGGAGACGTGCATTCCGTAGGAGGTGGCGAGCGTCTGAAGGCGCCATGCGGCGACTTGCTCACTCGGGTCCGTGCCACAAACTAAGAAGACCTTGAAAGCCATGTTATTCAATTCTACGCCGCGAAAGATTGTCCCGCAGATATTAACTATGCGCTTCCCTCAAACCTGCTCCCGAGCCTCAGCCAGCGCGACCTCCACCTCCATCTTTTTCTTGTCGCGGTAGATGGTCACCTTCACCGTGTCTCCAGCCCGATGGTTGTTCATGAGCTGCGACAGGTCCATCTCGTCCTCAACTTTTTGCCCGTCGATGGCCACAATCAGGTCGCCACCCAGCATGATGAGTTTGTTTCCCAAATACGCGCGCTCGGTGCCGCCGCGCAGGCCGGCGAGGTCAGCGGCGCCGCCGGGCGTGACTTGCAGAATCAGCAGACCGTAGTCGGCGGGCAATCCCATTTCATCGGCTAGATCAGCGCTGATTGGGATGGTGCGCACGCCCAGCGCCGGCCGCCGCACTCGGCCCAGGGTCATCAAATCGTTGAGCACAGCCTTCGCCGTATTGATCGGAATCGCAAACCCGATGCCCGCGTTCTGCCCAACGCTCGAAAGAATCATGGTGTTGATGCCAATCACTTCTCCATGCCAGTTCATCAGCGGACCGCCCGAGTTCCCCGGATTAATCGCCGCATCCGTCTGAATCGCATCGCCAATCGTCGCACCACTAGGCTCGCGCACCGGACGTATCGAACTCACAATGCCGCGCGTCATCGTCCCGGCCAGGCCAAACGGATTGCCGATCGCATAAACCTTCTGCCCCACCTGCAGGTGAGCCGAGTCGCCAAGCACCGCAGGAACCAGGTCGGGCGCCTTGATCTGAATCACCGCCAGATCGTGCGCCTGATCCGTGCCCACAACCGTAGCCTTGTACTTCTTCCGGTTGTGCAGCGTAACTTCCACCTGTCGCGCGTTCTCAATCACGTGATAGTTGGTAAGAATGTGCCCATCTTTGTCGATGATGAACCCCGAGCCTTGCCCATCCTGCGGCACCAGCCCGTAAAAGAAGTCGAAGGTCATCACGCGCGAGGTAACGTTCACCACCGACGGAATATTCTTCTTATAGACGCCGATATTGTTCTGCTCTTCGCTGTCGAGCCCTTCGCCGCCAGAAGCCTCAGTGATTTCCACATGCACAGGCTCGCTGATCCAGTTCACCGGATTCGCCCCAGCAAACTTCGCATTCGAACGCCACGTGGTGAAATAAAAGAATGCGCCAGCAATCACCAGCGCGAACATTGCAGGTCGTAGAAGTCTCATGGGTTCACACCTTCAGACTCGATTTTAAACAATTTCACCACAGAGACACAGAGACACGGAGAGAAAATCTCTGGGCGTTCTTGGGTCGGTCTCCTCGGTGGGTGTTCGTGGGAAGTACGGGACGCTTGTGGATTTCGTCTAAAAAAAATGTTTCGCGGCAGCGATTTTGGCGACTGTGCTCAGCGGTTGGCGCGATTCCGTTTTGGGAAGGTCGGGGTACCCCCCTCCCCCTCGGTATATTGGAATCAACGAGTTAGCGGGAAAATGCGATTTAATCTATTGGGCTCAACCACTTGCGGGCAAAATCTTGTGTTTACAGGAGTTAGCTCCAGTTTGGCCGCAGATGCGTCTATCGCCTCCGCCTTGGGATGATGGACTAATTCGATGTCGAGGACAAGGTCAGATGTCACATGGCGGTTGTGGAAAGTTTAAGGCCGCCGCCAGTGGGAAGAACTGAGCTCGGGAGCTTTTCGTAATATGGAGTTGAAACCATATGTCTTATATGTCATACTTCGGCAGCGAGTTGGATTGTCGAGATTAGCGACCAATTTAGCCCGGAGTTCTTCGGGTTACAGGCAGAAGTTCAGACGGAGATTTCTGGCGTTGGCCCGGCTGCTCCAGCAATTTGGGCCGCAGTTAGGGCGGCCCCGCGTCGATACGCTGAAGGGTTCACGCCACGCGAACATGAAGGAACTGCGACTCAGCGCGGCGGATGGCGAGTGGAGGGTGGGCTTTTGCTTTCGACCCGAAGCGCAGTGCCATTCTGCTCGTTGCCGGGGATAAATCAGGCGTCAGCGAGAAACGGTTTTACCGCGAGTTGATCCGCAAGGCAGATGAGCGTTTCGACGCCCACTTACTCTGGCTGAAAAAGACGACGAGGAGATGATCATGCCCACGAACGTGGACGACATAATCAAGAAGCTGCGCCCTGCGCAACGCAGGAAAGTCGAGGCCCGCGCCGCTCAGTTGATTGCCGAGGAGATGACCTTGCGCGAACTACGGCGCGCGCGCAAGCTCACGCAGGCCCGGATCGCCAAGACTCTCGGGATCACCCAGGACAGCGTCTCGCGGCTCGAAAAGCGCAGCGATCTCCTGCTGTCCACCTTGCGCAAAACCGTTAAGGCCATGGGGGGCAATCTCTCTCTGGTGGCTGAATTCCCGGACCGCGCGCCGGTGTTGCTCGCTGGCATTGCCGAAGATGGCTCAGGCGTAAAATAGCGGTAGAAACGTTAGGAGCAATTCGTTGCCGACGACCCGGAGACCGGAGAACAAAATCATTCGGCTGTTCGTCTCGGCGTACGAGAACGATGCTTGGAAGGACGCCACGCTTACATTCCCGGACGAGGTTGAGGATGGCGAGATCGATGGACTCGCAGACGGCGAATTCCTCCTGCGTTAACGCTAAGGCGCGGCGAATGATTTTCGCCTGGGGCGTTCGCTTCATCCGCTTAAGATCTTCGGCAGTCAGCGGTTGCGCATCGCGGTCAGCCCGGGCGGCTGCCTCGATGGCTGCGGCCGTCATGGGCCTAAGCGTTTTGCTGGAAGTAGTCGTCCTGCTCATACTGTGTCGCCCTTCGAGGCTGAAATGATCCGAATGCGCTGCTCACGTTCGGTGAAGGCCACGAACAATAAATTCCAGCTTCATAACACTACGGGATACCAGTAGCCAGTCAACTGCACTCCAAGCGTAAACACATTTTCCACAGCCTGTCTGTGACATCTGACCTTGCGCCCACAATTTAATTCAGCGATGATGGTCGAGGCCGCAACGCTTCGTTGCAACGCGGCCAGCGGCGGGCTAAGTCCTTTGCCGTCTATATTTTAACCGCTAAGTCGTTTAGGCCCTAGATTTTGCAGGCCAAAACGTGCCTAACCCCATGATTCCAGATATCGAGGGGGAGGGGGTACCTCCGAAAGAAAAAGCGAAGATCGCTCAAAGGGAGGGTCTGCCCGTTGACGGCATCAAAAATTATTTCACGGCAATGATTCTCAGCCGCGCCGCCGAGCACGGAAGAACTACAAGACCCGGTGGCAGAATCCTTGATCCGGCGTGCGACATCAAACGATTTCCTGATTGGAGATCTCGATGTCCATTCGACCGGTAAAGCAGCTGATTAAATCGAAGCCCACGCTGGAAGGCGCGGGCGTGCATTTGCGGCGCGCCTTTGGCTTTGGAAATACGAAGGAGACCGATCCGTTTCTTCTGCTCGATGATTTTCGCAACGATGTTCCCGAGGATTATCTGGCGGGATTTCCGTGGCATCCGCATCGCGGTATCGAAACGATCACGTATGTGCTGGCGGGAACGGTGGAGCATGGCGACAGCATGGGAAACCGCGGCGCAATCGCGGCCGGCGATGTGCAGTGGATGACGGCGGGCAGCGGCATTATTCATCAGGAGATGCCGAAGGGCGACCAGACTGGGCGGATGCATGGATTTCAGTTGTGGGCGAATCTTCCGTCGGCGCTGAAGATGACGCCGCCGCGTTATCAGGAAGTGAAGGCGCTCGACATCCCCGAGATAAAAGATGACGATGGCACGCACGTGCGCGTGGTTTGCGGAAGTTTCTGGGGCAAGAAAGGGCCGGTGGATGGCATTGCGGCCGATCCGATCTATCTCGATGTTTCAGTGGCTCCGGGCAAGACGAAAACTTTGCCGGTGGAAACCTCTCGTCACGCTTTTGCTTACGTGTTCGGCGGCGCAGGAAAGTTTTGTAACGCGTCCGGCCCGCTCGCGGTGCCAACTGAGAGTGTGAAATGGCTCGACACCACGCCTCCGGTGGAAGCCGACAATCGCTCACTCATTCTCTTTGATCGAGGCGACGAAGTAACGGTGCGAGCCGGAGACGATGGAATACGGTTTCTGCTGTGCTCCGGAAAACCTCTTCAGGAGCCAGTCGCGTGGTACGGTCCGATCGTCATGAATACGCAGGAGCAGCTTCGGCAGGCGTTCGAAGAACTTGAGCAGGGGAAATTTCTGAAGAAGGCATGAGATTAAGGATGGCAAACCGGGTCATTCTTAGCGCTGACCTTCGCGGTTTATATACGCCATGCGAATCAGAGTACGCTCGGAGAACGGCACGTAGAGAAGCGCGGCGCTGGCGGCGAAAGCCGCGCCCATCCCGATCTTGTGCGTCAGGAGGAACGGGGCCACTGCCCACAGTTGATCGAGCGCGAGAATGAACGGAAACATCTGCTGGAACTTTTCGCCGAGGCGCTGATAGTCGAATCCCACTGCGGAGAGTAGATAACAGCGCAGCGGAATTCCCGCACCTGCGGTCACCATTACCGCTGCGACCAGCGCGGGCGCGCCCCATCCTGGCAAGAAGGAATCTGCGACGGACAAGATCGCGTGCAGACGGAATAACGCAACCACGTAGAAGATCAGGTACATCTGTTGAATCAGGGCAAAGAGTCCGCGGGTTAGTCCGCGGTGCGGGATGGGGACTTGGAGCTCGGGATGCATTGCGTTGGGAGAATCTTTCTCGGAGCTCGGTGCCACTTGGCTGCGCTCGGCTGCACGGCCCGCACTGTGCTGCATCGGTGCGATGAATCTGTATCCGCGGCGCGCAAGCGTCTCGATGTAACGCGGGCTGGATGCCGAATCGCCGAGAGTCTCGCGCAGCTTGTTCACGGCGGTGTTGAGGCTGTGGTCGAAGTCTACGAAGGTGTCAGCGGGCCACAGCTTCTGGCGCAACTCTTCGCGCGTGACTACTTCGCCGGCGCGCTCGAGCAGCAGGGCCAGGACCTGGAACGGCTGCTCCTGCAGGCGCAGCTTCGCGCCGTTCTTGCGTAGCTCGCCTGCGTTCAGGTCGAGTTCGAAGACTCCAAACCGCGCTACTCTGTTGGATTTTCCTTCGAAAGGTGGCATGAGATGGCCGACGACGCGTAGTGTAGCACCAAGCGCCGGCGCGCCCGCATACACCAGCATGAGCGACTCCATATTTGGTTGAGGGCAGTTCTGTGCGGCGTACAATAAAGTCGTGGCTGCTCATCGCCAAAACGATTCTCACAAGCACGCGCGGCACGCGATTTATGCGACGGAAACTTCCGGCCTGCTCCTAATCGCTCTTCTGCTGCTCGCGATCACCCTCACACGCTACTGGCACGTGATTCATTGGAGCGTTCGCTGACGGTGGCTTCGGCGCAGCCTGAACCACTGCTGGTGGTCGTGCTCGGCCCCACGGCCAGCGGGAAGACTGCGCTTTCACTTTCACTTGCTGAGCGCTTTCGCGGCGAGATCGTGAACTGCGATTCGGTCGCGATGTACCGCGAGTTTGACGTGGGAACCGCGAAGCCGAATGCGGCCGACCGAGCGCGAGCGCCGCATCACTTGCTTGATTGCGTCGCGCCCACCGGCAACATCACGGCCGGCGAGTACGCTCGAATGGCGCGGCAAGTGCTCGATGAGATTCAGGCGCGCGCGTACTTGCCTATCGTTGTCGGCGGAACCGGGCTCTACCTGCGCGCTCTGCTCGAAGGACTTTTTTCTGGTCCCCAGCGGTCTGAAGAATTGCGCGAGCGCTTGCGTGAGCGAGTTGAGCAGCGCGGATCGAGTTATCTTCATCGCATTCTGCAGAGGCTCGATCGCGCGGCTGCTGAGAAGATTCATGCCAACGACACGCCTAAGCTTATCCGCGCCATTGAAGTTTGCGTCGCGTCGCGGCAGAAGATGACGGAACTTTGGGAACGCGGGCGCGATCCGTTGCGCGGCTTTCGCATTTTGCGGATTGGGCTTGAGCCTGATCGTCAGTTACTTTACGACCGGATCAACCGGCGCGCGCAACAGATGTTTGATGGTGGGTTGATCGAAGAGACTGAGCGATTGCTGAAGAAGTACGGTTCAGCCGCGGGTCCGTTGTCTTCGCTCGGCTACAAGCAGGCTGGGCAATTTTTGCGTGGAGAACTTACACGCGAACAGGCGCTGCACGCCGCTCAGCAAGCTCACCGGAATTACGCGAAGCGGCAGATCACGTGGTTTCGGCGCGAGCCGGATGTTGGCTGGCTGCGCGGGTTTGGCGACGATGCGCAGGTTCAGCGTGAAGCGGCAGTTCAGGTCTCAGGTCTTGGGTCTTAGGTGTTAGGCCTCTGGCCTAAGACCTAGCACCTAACACCCGCCCTTCTGCTATCGTTTCTGCATGCGTCGCGCCCTCACACTTTTAGTTTTCACTCTCGCACTCACGGCGACAGCCTTCGCCAAGGATAAAGACAAAGAGAAATATCAGCGCCCTGGCCCTATTCATTTGACTCCGGCGGGCGAGAAATGGGCGGAGAAGACTCTGCGCAAGCTCACCGTCGAAGAGAAAGTCGGACAGGTGTTCATGATCTGGTGCCGCGCCAGTTTTCTGAACGTGGAGAATCCTGAATACCTGCAATGGCGCGATTCGATGCAGAAGTATCACGTGGGCTCGTTCGCGATGACCGTGCACGTGGATGGTCCGTATCTTCTGCGCAGTGAACCTTACGAAGCTGCCGAGTTGCTCAATCGGCTGCAGAGCGAGTCGAAGCTGCCCTTGTTGTTCGCTGCCGACTTTGAACGCGGCGTTCCGATGCGGCTGATGGGAGCTACGATCTTTCCGCACGCCATGGCTTTCGGAGGAGATGGCAAGATCGAAGATGCAGAAGCTTTCGGACGCATCACCGCTGAGGAATCGCGTGCCATCGGCATTCACTGGAATTTTTTTCCTGATGCCGACGTGAATTCGAATCCCGCCAATCCCATCATCAACACGCGCTCGTTCGGAGAAGATCCCAAACAAGTCGGCGATCTGGTCGTGGCCTACATCAAAGGGGCGCACGAAGGCGGGATGCTGACCACGGCGAAACATTTTCCCGGTCACGGAGATACAGCTACCGATTCGCATCTCGGCGTCGCCCGCGTTACGGTGGACAGCGCTCACCTTGATTCGATTGAACTGCCGCCGTTTCGGCAGGCCATTGCTGCTGGAGTCGATGCCGTGATGGTGGCGCACGTGACTGTGCCGGCGCTCGATCCGGACCCGAACCATGTCGCGACGATTTCGCCGACGATCGTTACTGACTTGCTGGAAAAACAGCTTGGCTTTAAAGGGATCATCGTCACCGACGCGCTTGATATGGCCGGGCTGACGCACCTTTTCGCGAACAATATTGGGCGGGCTGCGGTCGAGGCTTTCAAGGCAGGGAACGACATGTTGATTATCCCCGCCGACTTTCCGGCTTCGTATAATGCGATGGTTCGGGCGGTTCAGTCGGGTGAGATCTCGCGCGAACGGCTTGACCGGTCAGTGCTTAAGATCTTGAAGGCAAAGGCTTCTCTCGGCTTGCAGGACGCCCGCCTGGTGGATGTGAACGCGCTCGCCAACGTGGTCGCCAGGCCCGCGAATCTGGCTTTCGGGCAGCAGGTGGCCGATTCTGCGATTACGCTGGTGCGCGACAATGGCAAGGTTCTGCCGCTCAAAGCTTCACCAAAGAATGCGGGAACCGCGAAGGGTGCGCTTCCGTATACCACAATAGAGGAGACGCGCGATCAGGTGGTCGCGGTGCTTTTCTCCGACGATGTGAGGACGGACGCGGGGCGCGCTTTCGCGCGGGAATTTCGCGGACGAATCCCGGATGCGCACCTGATTTATGTGGACCCGCGAATCGCCGCTGGCATGAGCGATGAAGTGCTGAAGGCGGTGGCCGAAGCTAAGACCGTGGTGGCCGCTGTTTATGTGGTGCCGACGGCGGGCAAGGTGGGGAACTCGGTAGCGATGGCGGATGCGACCGGAGCGCTGCTGCAACAGATGTTGGATCGCGGCGCGGAAAAGACTGCGGTCGTCGCCATGGGCAACCCGTATCTTGCGGCGGCGTTTCCGGCGATAGAGAATTACATGTGTACGTTTTCGAATGCTTCGGTTTCGGAGACGGCGGCGGTGAAGGCGCTGTTTGGGGAAATTGCGATTCGCGGGCATCTGCCTGTGAGCATTCCGAATGTGGCGCAGCGCGGCGCTGGGATTGAGCGTGCGGCGCAGGTTGGCAGCGGAGGGTCTCAACATGAACAGAAATAATTTCGCGGCATTTAGCACCGTCGCGGCTAGCCTCGTGGCGCTACTGCTCCTGCCGGCGTGCAGTGTGAACGTGAAAAAAGAGGGCAACGGGCAAGACAAGCAGGTGGACGTCAACACGCTTTTCGGAGGCGTTCACGTCAGCAAGCAGGCGGATATTTCCGATATCGGCCTGGCGGTTTACCCCGGCGCTCACTTGAAGGAAAAAGATTCTGACGGCAGCGATAAGAGCGCGAACGTAAATATTTCGGGCTTCGGTTATGGAATTAAAGTTGTGGCGCTCGAGTATGAATCCGACGATGCGCCGGACAAGGTGCTCTCGTTCTATAAAGATCAGTTGAGAAAGTACGGCCACGTGCTCGAATGCCACACCTCGCATCTGAACCTGGACATGAAAAAGGGACACCGGGCCATGCACGATTCGAACGAGTTGACTTGTGATGGCGAGCACGGCAGCAACGTGGAACTGAAGGCCGGCAGGGAAGATGATCAGCACATTGTGGAAGTCGAACCGGAAGGTAAGGGATCTAGCTTTTCGCTGGTTTTCGTGCGACTGCATGGCAAGGATGCCGATATTTAGTGGAGGGAAGTTATGTTTCGACGGTTCTCGCGTTCAATTTTCGTAGTGGCATTTGGCGTCGTTCTGGCAATAGGTGTCTGCTCTGCACAAGATCAGAAATCAGACAGCGATCAGAATAAGCATCTTGATATCCAAAGCTCGGCGGGCGATTTGCACCTAGGCAACGATGGCGACGCGCGCAAGGCTGGATTGCCGCTCTATCCTGGAGCGCGTCCGCGGCGCGACAAGGACGACAGCGATCCCGTGAACCTGGGGCTACTCACCGAGGCTTTCGGCTTCAAAATTGTGGTTGCGAAATATGAATCGGAGGACGCGCCGGACAAAGTTATTTCCTTCTATCGCGACAAGCTGAAGAAATACGGGAAGGTTCTGGAATGCCACACGCGCGAACATGGCGGCGATACCCACGCTGACATCGACGACAAGGATTCTGACTCTCGAAAGAAAGAGTTGAAATGTGATGGCGATAATACTGGCCCGGTTACTGAGCTGAAAGTCGGGCGGGAGGACAACCAGCACGTGGTCGCTATCGAACCGCGCGAAGGCCACGCTGGTTCAACCTTTGCTCTGGTCTACGTTTACACGCGGGGCAAGCAGGGGGATATCTGATCGCGCGGAATTGAATTGAGACCTTGCGCACTGTTTGCGGATGAGTGTAATTGCAGCAGAAACACGAAAGCCCCGGTAGTCATCCGGGGCTTGAAACTGGTACTGGACACTGCCTGTCAGTTTTTATCATAGACTTCTTGCATTCGGTGTCAAGCCTGCTGGAACCGACGTCTACGCGCCTGCGCTCTGGCCCTGAAACTTTACCTCGACCAACTTGCGATCTTCGTCCGATACCTGGAACATGGCGCGCGGTTTCAGGCTCATGAAGCTGGCCACAAAGACTTCGGGGATCTGGCCGATGCGCGTGTTGTAGGTGTTGACGTCGTCGTTGAAAAACTCGCGTCGGTCGGCGATGCGCTCTTCCAGTTCGCTGATGCGGGTCTGCAGCTTGAGAAAGTTTTCGTTGGCCTTGAGCTGCGGATAATTTTCCGCGACGGCGAACAAGCCGCGCAGCGCGCCCGTCATCATTAAATCGGCCGTGGCTTTCTGCCCGATGCTGGCCGCGTTCATTGAGGCCGCGCGTGCTTGCGTCACCGCCAGCAGAGTCTGCTGCTCGTGCTGCATGTATCCCTTGACGGTCTCGACCAGGTTCGGGATCTCGTCGTGACGCTGCTTCAGCAGCACGTCAATGTTCGCCCACGCGCGGTCGTTATCATTGCGCAGGCGCACCAGTTCGTTGTAGAGGATGACGGTATAGACCAGCGCTCCCACTGCGAACAGCAGCAGCGCCGCCGATTGAATCACGCCTCCGTCCATAGATCTTGTGCCCTCGCTCGCAGACGATGAAGCAAGTGGAACAGGAGAGCCAGTGCGAACGCAAGTAACCGACGGGGCAAGCACTATGCCCTCGAGGCCAAGGAAAAAAGGGCTGAGCCGACGGCTCAGCCCCTCGAAGGGCGCGCGACAGACGCATTCCGTTACGGTTTGTGATGGGTCAGATCGCAGGTGTGCTTCACCTCGTCCAAGTTCAGGCCCTCGGGCGAGAACTCGGCGATCTCGAAACCAGACTTGGTCCTGACTTCCACGTTGAACACCTGGGCTCCGATCAAGCCGCGAACCGTTCCCTTGTCCATGGAAAGAATGTTGCCACGCATCAGGTTCCAGCCTTTGTGATCGTGGCTTCCATCGATGCGCACCATAACCCAAGCCTTCGGAGCATACCACCCGTACGGATAGGGCCCGTAAGCGTAGGGATACGGGTAAGGCGCGAATCCGTAACCGGGATAGCCAGGGTAGCGGCCCTTGCCCAGCGCGGCGCCGGGATTAAATTCGGCAAACTTATATTTGCCATTGGTGCAGGAGAGTTCGACGCGAGGTTTGTAGTCGGGATCTCCCTTGAGGTAGTTGTTCGCCAGCAACTCGAAGCGGACCTGCTTCGCGCCGGTCATCTTGTCTTCCGACTGAAACTCCATCCAGTTGCCGCCGGCGCTGACGCCGTCTTTTTCATCCTGATTAGGGCTCATGGCGCCCTGTTGGGCGAAAGCCGACACGGCCATTAAGATCAATCCTGCCAGCGTGCCCACAGCCCAGAAGCGACGATTTTTGTTATGAAACATACTCATGATTCGCACGGTTTCCTCCCAAACGAGAACATCCTTACATGATTGAACCCGGAAAGCAGCAAAGAGTTGCATGGGTTTTCGTTACTAAAGAATGAGGGATGAAAGATTGTCTGGGTCAGGCGGTGAGGCCCTCAGGGCGGGGATTGTAAATAAGTGTCAAAAGGTGGCCGGCGGGTGCGGGGATGTTCACTTTTTGTTCCCCCGCGAAGCTCTTCGGAAAACTGGTAAAGGACTTTTCAGTGTCCCTGAATCTTCAGATCGATGTAAACCTGTGTCCGATCGTCGAACTGGCTGACCGACTTGGTATCGCTCTTCTTGCCGTTGTACTGAGCGTAGACCTCGTAATCCACCGTGGAAAGGCCAGGGAAGCGATACGTGCCCTCCTGGCTGACGATATAAGTCTTCACGGCGTGGGTGCGGGTATTGGTGAGGTATACGATCGCGCCGACTACGGGATTATCCTGCTGATCAAGGACCTTGCCGTAGAGAAGACGGCCCTTGGGTTTGTCTTTGTTGTCGGGAAGAGCGAGAGCCACGGAAATCGCGAGCAGGAGCGCACCGGCGATGAGGGCAGCCTTCTTGACAGCCGCAGCAGGAGCGATGCGGGTCTTATTTCTCTTTCTGCACAATATGGTGAACTCGATCTGATTCACTCAGGCTCCTCGGCTCAAACTTTACTGGCTTATTTTATCGGGTCAGGTGCAAGCCAATATCCACCCGCTCGTCATACTCTACGTGGACTGGCACCTGTTCCGCCAGATGCAAGGGCTGGCCGTCCGTTGTTTTCACACCCTTTAGATCGGCCCAGACTACATAGTCAGCCTTGCCGGCAGGGACGCGCTGGGCGAATTCCCCTTCGTGATTGGAATAGACTTCCCACTTCGCCTTCTTATCCGGCAGTCGGCGAATCTTAACGGTTACGCCATAGACGGAGCGATTGTCGGGACCCCAGACCGTGCCGAAGATAAGGGCATAGGGATCGGTCGGTTTCAGCTTCTGGGTCGCGGGAGTTGCGCTGGCCAGCGGCAAGACGTGCACAGCTAAGGCAGCGAAAAAGAAAACGAGCAGCAGGCAGAGAGAATACAAGCGAGCAGGCAAGACGGCGTGCCGAAGCCTAGGAGTCGTCACCGTCTTCGGTCTCCACTTCTTCTTCCTCTTCCACGTAGCCGGCCTCGATCGCCTTCAACTCGAGCGGACTGGTGGTGACCACTTCGAAATCCGTGCCGCACTCGGGGCAAGAGACAATCTCGCCTTCGTCGACTTCTTCTTCTTCCACATCCAGATCGGTTTCGCATTCAGGACAAAGAACCATGATTCCTCCGCATCGCATTCGGTGCCACTTCGATGCCAATATCGATGCCGTAATAGATTCCCTTGATAATATTTAGATTCTCCCCCGCCGCAGGTCAAGGGGGCGAGGCTGTAAAGGGCAAACTTTTTATTCGACCGTAACCGGCTTGGCCCTTGACATTTCTTATGCGGGAGCCTACATGATTTCGCCTCTTAAGAAAAGCCCGCGGATTGCGGGCGTCGGGCCGGGACTGGGCGGTTAGCGGCGCACTACTCTGAAACTTTCTAGGGATGATGTCATCTTTGCAGTGAGAGCCCGTCGATGCCGAAGGGCATCCGGGTCTGCCAAACGTGCTCTTGCCCGAACGCTGAGTTTGGGTATCTACTGCTAAATAGAGTGTGCTAAGAGGAGCGTGTAACCTTGCGCAGTCGTGGTCGCGAGATGACGTTGAGCTTTCCGCCGTTTACGCCGGCGGTGATCTGGCTGCTGGGCATCAACACAGCCATCTTTCTCTTGCTGTTGGCCTTCGGCACGCCGGCGGTGAAGGATTGGGTCGAGCTGCATCTCGGGCTGGTTCCCGCCCTAACCGTCTTCCACTTCTGGATCTGGCAGATTGTCACTTACAGCTTTATTCACTTCGCGTTCTGGCATTGGTTTGGCAACATGCTCGGGATCTGGATGTTCGGCGCAAGCTTCGAAAGCTCATGGGGCATGCGTCGCTTTCTGGAGTTGTTCTTCGCCGGCGTAATCGGGGCTGCGCTCACCACGATAATTTTCGCGTTCGCGCACATCCTGAGCACTCCCGCAACGGTAACCTACGGCGCCTCGGGCGGCGTTTTTGCCATCCTCATGGCGTTCGGCATGGTTTTCGGCGAGAACGAAATCATGATGATTCCGTTTCCGTTTCTGATTAAGGCCAAGTATTTCGTGCTCATCCTTATCGTTGTGACGGTAGCGTTTGCCATCGGCGACCGTGGTGGGGTTGCGTACATGGCCCATCTGGGCGGACTGTTGTTTGGATACTTGTATGTAAAGTTTTCGCCGGCTCGGGGAATGTCGGGAAAGTTTTCGCTTTCGGAGTGGTGGTACGGGATGAATAATTCCTACTACCGCTGGAAACGGCGGCGGGCGGCGAAGAAGTTTGAAGTCTACATGCGGAAGCACGACCGCGATGTCCATTTCGATGAGCACGGAAATTACGTCCCGCCCGATGACGATCCTCGCAAGGGAAATGGCGGGTCGAAGTCAGGTTGGGTGAATTAGATCTGCTCGCTGCGGATTTGCACGGGTTAACTGCAACTAGGCTGAAAGAAAAAGCAGGTCCCTCCGCTCCGCTCGCTTTCGCTCGCTCCGGTCGGGACGACAGAGTGTTGCGACCCCGTTCAAATCGCGAAGAACGACTGAAGCTCTGACTGCACTTTCGCGGATAATTCCTCTCGACCCGCCTTGCCTTTGAGTCCTAAATCGTGACCAGCGCCTTCAATGGGAACGAGCTTGGTCTTCGCGGGAATCAGCTTTATGGCTTGTTCGATTTCGCCGATCGAGGCGAAGGGATCGCGCGTGCCTTGAACAAACAGCGATGGCGTATGCAGATGAAAAAAATGCTGGGTGCGGAGCTGTTCGGGTTTGCGCGGAGGATGCAGAGGATAGGAAAGCAGCAACAGGCCCGCAATTTCTCGCGGAGCATCTTCAGGCGTCTCGGCGCAGAGCATGCTGGCTTGCCTTCCGCCGTAGGAGTGGCCGCCGAGAAAGATTCGGCTCGGGCCCAGATTCTTGATGGCGGCGGCTGCATTCTTCAATCCGGCGCGATCGCGTTTGGCATCGCCCGGCCCCGGCGGACCGTAGGGCCGATCCTGCCGAAAGGGCAGATCGATGCGCAGCACGACGAAGCCAGCCTCGGAAAAAGTTTGCGCCAAAGCAATCAGCAGAGGAGCCTGGCAGTTCGATCCGGCGCCGTGAGCCAACACGATGCCACTGCCGTTGGGATTGCCTGGACGGTGCAGAAGGCCGCGTACGAATGGGTCTGCTGAGACATCCGTGAAGACTTGCGGACTGGAATCGGTGAACATGGATAGTGCTGTCTTCTCGAATTCTTAACGGGCATTCCCGGGTCGGCCTCGCTGCGCTCGGCCGGACCGCCGAGGCGGCTGTCCCCACATGTTCAAGTTAGCAAACTCACACACCTACTTCTTCCAGCTTCTCATAAACTTTCAGGATTTGAATTTCATTGCCCAGACGTGCCCAGCAGCGAAGCAGTTCGGGATCTTCCAGCGCGGCGCTGCGGGCCTGCTCGGAGTTCCAGTAGCGAAGGAGCACATAGTGAGAATCGCCATCGCGGTAAAGAAGATCGCGCCCGTATCCGTTCTGCGAGACAATGGCGTTCAGTTCGCGAATGGTCGCGAGTGCAGCGACCTCCATGCCGGGCACAGGCTCCCAGATCGCGAGGGACAGGAATTCCTGGGACATATTCCGTGATTATAGCTTCTTGCGTGCCGGAGTGCGTTTGCTCGCGGATTGCGTGACCGCGCCCGCCTCTTCCGCGGTGACTACATGAAGGCGCATAAAGTTGGTGGAACCGGAAGCCTGGCGCGTGCCTGCGACCACCCCCAGAACGTCTCCGGCTTTGAGCAGTCCGCGGCTCAGCAACTCATATTCAGCCACGTCGACCATGCTGTCGCTGGAAAGTTTCTGACCGCACTTCATGGGATGCGCGCCCCAGTAAAGATTGGTGCGCTGCGCCACAATGGAATTGTGCGTGAAGGCGTAGATGGCGGCTTGCGGGCGATATTTGGAAATCATGCGCGCGGTGTTGCCGGTCTCGGTGAAAACCGCGATGGCGCCCATGGGGAGGTCTTCGGCGGCGTGCGCGATCGATTCGCAAATGGTTTCGGCGACGGAGAGGCCGTGCCGGTCGCGGCGGCGGCGAGGCAGGGTGAACTCGCCCATATTGCTTTCGGCTTCGATGACGATGCGCGACATCATAGCGACCGCCTCGCGCGGATAGTGGCCGCTGGCGGTTTCCGCAGAAAGCATCACCGAATCGCTTCCATCGAAAATCGCATTGGCCACGTCGCTGGCCTCGGCGCGCGTGGGGCGCGGATTTTCGACCATCGATTCGAGCATTTGCGTCGCGGTGATTACCGGCTTGCGCCACACTGCGGCACGGCGGATCACGTGCTTTTGAATCACGGGAACTTTTTCCGGCGCCATCTCGACGCCGAGATCGCCACGAGCGACCATCACTCCATCGGAGGCTTCGAGGATTTCTTCGAGATGGTCGATGGCCTGGGGTTTTTCGAGTTTCGCAATCAAAGGAGTGTCGCTGCCGTAGCCGGTGACGATTTGCTTGACCATGTTTACATCGGCCGCGGAGCGCACGAAGGAGAGCGCAACTGCATCCACTCCGTGTTTGAGGCCGAACTCGAGATCCTTGCGATCTTTTTCGGTCAGCGCGGGGATGGACAACGCGGTACCGGGCAAGTTGATGCCCTGATGTTCGCCGAGCATCCCGCCATTTAAAACATCGCAGACCACATCCTTGCCGCGCACGGTGCGCACGCGCAATTCGATAAGACCATCGCGCAGAAGAATGCGCGCGCCGGGGATGACTTCATGGGCGAGATCGGGGAAGGTTGTGGAAATTCGCGTGGGCGTTCCGACTATGTCACGAGGGGTGATGATTACGCTGGAGCCGCTTTTCAGTTCGATGGGCTGGTGGTCGTTCAGGCGTCCAGTGCGGATCTTGGGGCCTTGCAGATCCTGCAGGATGCAGACGGTGCGGTCTTCTTTTTCAGCGGCGCGGCGCAGGCGTTCGATGTTGCGGGCGTGATCTTCGTGCGTGCCATGAGAAAAATTCAGCCGTGCCACGTCCATACCGAGACGAAACAGGTCGCGCATGGCGGCCTCGGAGTGGCAGGCCGGGCCGATGGTGCAGATGATTTTGGCGCGGCGCGGGCCGGTCTTTGCAGAGAGCGCGACGGAGGAAGGAACAGCCTCCGCGCTGGGAAAGTTGTCCGTCGCGAGATCAGGTCTGCGTGGGTTCATCGTTTGGGAGAGTAGCGTCTTTCTTATCGGAATATTTATTGTAATTGCTTAGGACTTCTTAAGCTGCGCGAATGGCAGCGAACGATGCAATCGTATCCATTTGGAATTTCGGTTAAGAAAAGCTAAGCATTGGTGCTGAATATAAGATCGGCAGATTGCTGAATTTCCTGAGTCTATTTCTCGCGGAGTGTTTCCAGTTTGGAGGAACTGACGGCGATCAGTTCTTTCCCCAGCATGGCCCGCGGGAAGAGCATGGCGTTGAATTCCGCGCCCACGAGGATCACGAGAGAGACCATGTACATCCAGACCAGCAGTGCAATGGCGGCGCCGAGCGATCCGTAAATAATGCTGTAGTCGGCATAGTGCTTCAGATAGAAACCGAACAGCAGTGTGGTCGAGAACCACATGGCCGTGGCGAGGGTCGCACCCGGGACCACGCTGTGCCAGGGCTGGGTGCGCGGGACCGCGTGGTGGTAGATGAGCGCAATCACTGCGATGCTGGTAAGCGTGGCGATCACCCAGCGGATGACAGTCCACATCAGCAGGATGTATGGGCTGAATTCGCGCGCGGTATAGAAAAGAATGTCGGTTTCAATTTTGCTGCCGAAGGCCACCAGCAAAGTGGCGAAGGTCATGGGAAGAAGGGCGAAGATGACGAGCAGAAAAGAGATCAGCCGCTCGTGAACCAGTCCCCAGATTTTGGGCAGCTCGTAACAGCGGCGAAAGCCTTCCATCCACGAAATCATTACGCCAGAGGCGGTCCACAGGGTTAACAGTGAAGTTGTGACGAGCAGGCCCACCGGGCGCTGCGCGGCTCCCCGCAAGAAATTCATCGCCGTGGTGGTTCCGGCGGGAAGAATGCGGGAAAGCGCGTAAGTAATCTCGCGCATGTAAGGCGCGCCCTTGCGCCAGGTCGCGAGCACCGAACCCACCACCAGCAGCGCTGGGAAAAAAGTAAGGATCGAAGAATACGCGCTGGCTTTGGCGATGGAAAAGGCATCGTGCTGGAAGGCACGCCAAACGGCCAGCCGCAAAAGGCGCAGAAAGCGAAGCATCGCTGGCCCTAGCTTAGGACGGGAAGGCGCGGGTTGCAACGAGGGAAGCGGGCCAGGTTCCTCGATGGGCACGATCTTTGGGTTTGCGTGCATGAGTAAAGCTATTGCTGTCATCTTGAGCGGAGTAGCCGTTCACGAAGCGAACGGCTACGGAGTCGAAAGATCCCTGCGCTCAAACGCTGCTCTCGGCCGCATGATGAGAATTCCCTGCCGTGTATAGAACAGTACCAGCCTATAGGGATCCTTCGACTTCGCGGGTGCTTCGCTTCGCGAAGCACCCGCTACGCTCAGGATGACAAATCAACACACGCTTCTCGATTGCAGTTTCGGCTTACTCCGCCGCCAGTTCCTCGGTCTCGCCCTCGTGGCGCATCATCTCGAGAGCGCGCTCGGCTTCCTCGTATGCCGCCGAGACTTCCGCCTGTACCTTGGCCGCGGCCTCTTCCATTTCAGGCGAGAGGCGCACGTTGCGGTAGTACTCCATGCCGGTTCCGGCAGGGATCAGGCGGCCGACGATTACGTTCTCCTTGAGGCCGCGCAGGTAATCGACCCGGCCGTTAATCGAGGCCTCGGTGAGCACGCGCGTGGTCTCCTGGAACGACGCCGCCGAGATGAACGAGTCGGTCGCGAGCGATGCCTTCGTGATACCGAGAAGCAGCGGACGCCCAGTAGCGGGCCTGCCGCCTTCCTTGATCACGCGCTCGTTCTCTTCGCGGAAGTGGAACTTGTCGAGCTTATCTTCCAGAAGGAACGTGGTGTCGCCCACATCCTCGACCTGCACCCAGCGCATCATCTGGCGGACAATCACTTCGATGTGCTTGTCGCTGATGTTGACGCCCTGGAGCCGGTAGACTTCCTGGATTTCGTTCACCAGGTAGGACTGCAGCTCTTTTTCGCCGAGCACAGCCAGGATGTCGTGTGGATTGAGCGGGCCATCCATAAGCGGTTCGCCCGCCTTCACACGCTCGCCTTCCTGCACGTTGATGTGAACGCCGCGCGGTACGGAGTACTCTTTTTCAGTGCCGTTGTCGGCCTGCACATACAGTTTGCGCTGACCTTTCGAAACCTCGCCGAACTTGACCGTGCCATCGATTTCGCTGATGACCGCGGTCTCATGCGGCTTTCGCGCTTCGAACAGCTCGACCACACGTGGCAGACCACCGGTGATGTCCTTGGTCTTGGTTGTTTCGCGCGGGATCTTCGCCAGCACATCGCCCGGAGAAACCGCGTCGCCATCCTGCACCATAAGGTGAGAACGCGAAGGCATGAGGTAGCGTTTGCTGGTCTTACCTTTGACCACGATGGCCGGCTGCCGCTTCTCGTCGGGCGAATCGCCAACGACGTGCCTCGACAATCCCGTGACCTCGTCCACTTCTTCGTGGAGCGTCACGCCTTCCTGCAAGTCCTTGAACTGCGCCGTGCCTCCGATTTCGGTGAGGATGGCGAACGTGTAAGGATCCCACTCCACCATGACCTTGCCTTGCTGCACCGCGTCGCCGTCATTGACCTTGAGCTTCGCGCCGTAAATTACGGAGTAGCGCTCACGCTCGCGGTTCTTCTCGTCCACGATTGCAATCGAGCCCTGGCGGTTCATCACAACCAGATCGCCCGACTTCGACTTGACCGTTTGCAACCCGATGAAGCGCACCGTGCCGTTGTTCTTGGCATCGAGACGCGACTGTTCGGAAACCCGCGATGCCGTACCACCGATGTGGAAGGTACGCATCGTAAGCTGCGTTCCAGGCTCTCCGATCGACTGTGCCGCGATCACGCCCGTGGCTTCGCCCAGTTCGACCAGGCGGCCAGAGGCCAGGTTACGGCCATAGCACATGACGCAGACACCGCGCTTCGATTCGCAAGTGAGCACCGAGCGGATCTTCACGCGCTCGATTCCAGCTGCCTGAATCGATACCGCGAGTTCTTCGGTAATTTCGTGGTTGATGTCGACGATCACGTTGCCGTCGTAGTCTTTGATCTTCTCAAGCGATACGCGGCCCACAATGCGGTCGCGCAACGGCTCGATAATTTCGCCGGCTTCGACGATACCCTGGACGTAAATGCCATCCACGGTGCCGCAATCGTATTCGCTGATGATGACGTCCTGCGCCACGTCGACGAGACGCCGCGTGAGGTACCCGGAATCGGCCGTCTTGAGCGCCGTATCGGCCAATCCCTTGCGGGCGCCGTGGGTCGAGACGAAGTATTCCAGCACCGTGAGCCCTTCGCGGAAGTTCGCCGTGATGGGAGACTCGATAATTTCGCCGGAAGGCTTGGCCATGAGTCCGCGCATGCCGGAGAGCTGGCGGATTTGCTGTTTCGATCCACGAGCGCCAGAATCGGCCATGACGTAAATCGGATTGATGAAGCCTTCTTTATCGGCGCGCTGCATCTGCCCGAACATCTCATCGGCAACTTTTTCCGTAATGCCGGACCAGATTTCGATGACCTTGTTGTAGCGTTCGCCGTTGGTGATTGCGCCGTCGAGGTATTGCTGTTGCACAGCAACGACCTGCCGCTCGGCATCCTTGACCAGAGTCTTCTTGCTGTCAGGGATGACCATGTCGTCGATGCCGATGGAAAGGCCGGCTTTAGTTGCGTACTTGAAGCCGAAGTCCTTCACTTCGTCGAGCATCTTGACCGTGGTCTCAAGTCCGAAACGCAGGTAGCCATAATTCACCAGAGCGCCAATACCCTTTTTCTTGAGCAAGCCATTGATGAAGGGCATGCCTTCGGGCAAGTGGTCGTTCAGGATGGCGCGGCCCACCGTCGTGTTGACGAAGGTTCGCTCCACATGAATCGGTTCCGTGTGAATGATGTCCTGATCGTCGTAAGCCGTGGTCAGGTCGATCAGTTCGCCCGTGTAGCGCAGGCGGATGGGCGTGAGCGTTTCCACTTCGCCCGCTTCCAGCGCCATCAAAACTTCTTCGATGTTGGCGAACACGCGGCCTTCACCCTTCGCTCCGGGCTTGCCTTTGGTCAGGTAATAGAGACCGAGAACCATGTCCTGCGTAGGAACGGTAATCGGCTGTCCTGACGCGGGCGAAAGAATGTTGTGCGAGGCCAGCATCAGCACGCTCGCTTCCACCTGCGCTTCCGGAGACAGCGGAATGTGCACGGCCATCTGATCGCCGTCGAAATCGGCGTTGAACGCCGTGCAGACCAGCGGATGAATCCGGATGGCCTTGCCTTCGACCAGCACTGGCTCGAACGCCTGAATGCCCAGGCGATGCAGCGTGGGAGCGCGGTTCAGCAGAACAGGATGATCCTTGATGACTTCTTCAAGGATGTCCCACACGATGGGCTCTTGCTGCTCAACCATTTCTTTCGCTTGCTTAATGGTGGTGACGTTGCCGGTCTGTTCGAGCCGGTGATAGATGAACGGCTTGAAAAGTTCGAGTGCCATTTTCTTGGGCAGCCCGCACTGGTGCAACTTGAGTTCGGGGCCGACCACGATGACGGAGCGTCCGGAGTAGTCGACGCGCTTGCCGAGCAGATTCTGGCGGAAGCGGCCTTGCTTGCCCTTGAGCGTGTCGGAGAGCGACTTCAGCGGACGGTTGTTTGCGCCGCGCAGCACGCGGCCACGGCGTCCGTTGTCGAACAATGCGTCGACAGCTTCCTGCAGCATGCGCTTTTCGTTTCTCACGATGACTTCAGGCGCGTGCAGGTCCATCAGCTTCTTCAACCGGTTGTTGCGGTTGATGACGCGGCGGTAAAGATCGTTCAGATCGGACGTGGCGAAGCGTCCGCCATCGAGTGGAACCAGCGGGCGAAGCTCCGGCGGAATAACCGGGATGACATCGAGAATCATCCAGTGCGGCTTGTTGCCGCTGCGGCGGAAGGCCTCGACCACTTTCAGGCGCTTCGTATATTTGAGCCGCTTCTGCAGCGAGCTCTCGTTCTTCATTTTCTCGCGAAGCTCAATCGACAAGCCATCGGTATCGATGCGCTTCAGCAGTTCCTTGATCGCCTCTGCGCCCATCATGGCCTTGAAGCCCGCGGGACGGTATTGCTGATCGAGTTCGCGGAACTTCGCTTCGTCCTTGATAACTTCGCGCTCTTTCACCGGAGCGTCGCCGGGCTCGACCACCACGTAAGCCTCGAAGTACAGAACGGACTCGAGATCACGCAGGGAAATATCGAGCAGGTGTCCGATGCGGCTGGGCAGCCCTTTAAAGAACCACACATGTGAGCAGGGCGAAGCCAGCTCGATATGTCCCAGGCGTTCGCGGCGAACCTTCGACAGCGTAACTTCCACGCCGCATTTGTCGCAGATCACGCCGCGGTGCTTCATGCGCTTGTACTTGCCGCAGAGGCATTCCCAGTCGGTTACAGGGCCGAAGATGCGGGCGCAAAACAGGCCGTCCCGCTCCGGCTTGAAGGTGCGGTAGTTTATGGTCTCAGGCTTGGTGACTTCGCCATGGGACCAGCTCCGGATTTTTTCCGGAGACGCCAGACTGATGCGGATGGCATCGAAATCCGCAATGGTGTTTTGCATTTCGAACGGGCTCGAACGAAACAAGGTGTTCCTCCGCTTTCCTCGGCAGTGTCGTTGCCGCTTACGGCCCTCGCTACTAGTTCTCAGTTCCCAGTTGTCAGCAAAACCGGGATCGAACCTTGCCGGTCATGCGGCATTGAGAGCGAATGCCGCAGTGGCAGTAATTCAAAAAAACTCTTCATTCATTCCCGGCTCCCGATCCCATTCTCAGCCGCAACTGAGAACTGAGAACTGGGAACCGGGAACTGTTTTCATCAGTCCGCCGCCGCGCTGGCCGTGGGTTTCTTCTCCCCGGCCTTGATCAGCTCTACATCCAAGCAGAGCGATTGCAATTCGCGGATCAACACGTTGAACGATTCCGGCACGCCCGGCTCCATGGCAGCTTCGCCCTTGACGATGGCCTCGTAAATCTTGGTGCGGCCGTATACGTCGTCGGACTTCGCCGTCAGCAACTCCTGGAGAATGAATGCCGCGCCGTAAGCTTCGAGCGCCCACACTTCCATTTCTCCGAAGCGCTGTCCGCCGAACTGCGCCTTGCCACCCAAAGGCTGTTGGGTTATCAGAGAATAAGGCCCAATCGAGCGCGCGTGAATCTTGTCGTCGACCAAGTGCGAGAGCTTCAGCATGTAGATGTAGCCCACGCAAACCGGCTGCTCGAACTGATCTCCGGTCATGCCGTCGTGCAAAGTAGTCTTGCCTGAAGTAGGCAGGCCAGCATGCTCGAGCAGCGCCTTGATCTCGCCTTCTTTCGCGCCGTCAAACACGGGCGAACCCATGTAGACGCCGCGCGCCAGCGTAGGAGCCAGAGCTTCGAGTTCTTCGTCACCCATTTCACCGATGGTGTCGGCAAGCTTCGAGTCCTTGAAGAGCGCCTTCAACTCGCGACGGATGGCTTCCGTACGCGTGTTCTCTTTGAGCAACTTGCCGATTTTTTCGCCCAAGGTATAGCCCGCCCATCCCAGGTGGGTTTCGAGAATCTGGCCCACGTTCATACGGCTTGGTACGCCGAGGGGATTCAGCACAATCTCGACCGGCGTTCCATCTTCGAGGTACGGCATATCCTCTTCCGGCAGAATGCGCGCGATGACGCCCTTGTTACCGTGACGGCCAGCCATCTTGTCGCCAACGCTCAGCTTGCGCTTCATCGCGATGTAGACCTTGACCAGCTTGATCACGCCCGGCGGCAGTTCGTCGCCCTTGGTGAGTTTTTCTTTCTTCTCGTTGACGATTTTCTTGAGCACGTCGATCTGGCGAGACGTCATCTCTTCGATCTCGTCGATCTGCTCATTCACGCGCGGATCCTTGTCGGCATACTTGATGCGCTTCAGGTTGCGCGTGGAGATGCGCTCGATCGCGTCACGGTCAAGCACGTTGCCCTTGGTCAGCAAACGCTTGTTGGTGCGCTCGTCGTGCAGGTCGGCCTGCACTTCCTTGCCGCCGAGAATGTTCTCCAGACGCTTCAGCCGCTCGTCGGTCAGAATCCGGATCTCGTCGGAAAGGTTTTTCTCGAGCTTGCCAATCTGCGTCGCTTCAATCGACTTCGCCCGCTCGTCTTTTTCCTGGCCCTTGCGGGAGAAAATCTTCACGTCGACGATCACGCCCTCGATGCCCGGCGGACAGTAGAGCGATGCATCGCGCACGTCGCCGGCCTTCTCGCCGAAGATCGCGCGCAGAAGTTTTTCTTCCGGCGTGAGCTGGGTTTCGCCCTTCGGCGTAACCTTGCCCACCAGGATGTCACCCTGCCGGATGCTGGCCCCGATGCGGATCACGCCCGCTTCGTCGAGATTGCGCAGCATCGACTCGCTGACGTTGGGAATGTCGCGCGTGACTTCCTCCGGGCCCAGCTTGGTGTCGCGCGCTTCGATTTCGTACTCCTCAATGTGCAGTGAAGTGTAGTAGTCGTCCTTCACCATCTTTTCGGAGACGAGAATCGCGTCTTCAAAGTTGTAGCCGCGCCAGGGCATGAAAGCCACAAGCACGTTGCGTCCCAGAGCCAGCTCGCCGTGGTCCGTGCAAGGACCGTCGGCGATTACCTCGCCCTTGATCACGCGCTGACCTTTCTTCACGATCGGCTTCTGGTTGATACAGGTGTTCTGGTTCGAGCGCTTGAACTTCGTGAGTTGATAAATGTCGCTGCCCACCTCGCGCGAAAGCTGCGTGGGATGGTGTTCGCCTTCGACGCGCACGATGATGCGGTCGGAATCGACCGAATCAATAATGCCGTTTCGGCGAGCCAGTACGACTGCGCCGGAGTCACGCGCGGTCACGCCTTCCATCCCTGTACCGACGATCGGCGCTTGCGCGCGAAGCAGCGGCACGGACTGGCGTTGCATGTTCGCGCCCATCAGCGCGCGGTTCGCGTCGTCATGCTCGAGGAACGGCACAAGCGATGCAGCGACCGAGACCAGTTGCTTAGGGCTGACGTCGACGTAGTCAACTTCGTCGCGGCTTACCAGCACAAAGTTACCGGCCTTGCGGGCGTTGACCAGTTCGGCCACGATGCGGCCTTTGTCGTCAAGCTCCACGTTGGCCTGCGCGATGGTGTGCCGGTCTTCTTCCCATGCGGAAAGATAGAACGAGAACGGATCGACCTGCGCCGGCTTCTTGCGCTTCTCTTTCAAGTCGGCGTTAATCTTCTCGATCTCGTGTTTCTCCATGTGATCGCCGACTTTATGGTCGCTGTCTCCGGTGTTCACCACGCTGACGTAATCGATCACGCGGCCGCCCTTGATCTTGCGGTAGGGCGACTCGATGAAGCCGTAATCGTTGATGCGCGCGTAGCAACTCAACGAAGAGATCAGTCCAATGTTCGGACCTTCCGGCGTTTCAATCGGGCAGATGCGGCCGTAGTGCGTGGGATGTACGTCGCGCACTTCGAATCCGGCTCTTTCACGAGACAAACCTCCCGGCCCAAGCGCCGAGAGACGCCGCTTGTGCGTAATCTCGGAGAGTGGGTTGGTCTGATCCATGAACTGCGAAAGCTGCGACGATCCGAAGAATTCGCGGATCGCAGCCATCACAGGCTTCGCGTTGACCAGGTCGTGCGGCATCGCCGTCGACATTTCCTGGTACACGGACATTTTTTCTTTAATCGCCCGTTCCATGCGGACCAGGCCGATGCGGAACTGGTTCTCCATCAACTCGCCGACCGCGCGCACACGCCGGTTGCCGAGGTGATCGATGTCGTCTACCGAACCGATATTCTTGCGCAACTTCAGCAGGTAGCCGATTGTGCCGTAGAAATCGTCGGGATCGAGCGTCCGTTTGTCGAGGCTGGTAGCATCCTGGTTCTCGAACAGCTTGATGTTGAACTTCAACCGGCCGACTTTCGAGAAATCGTACTTGCGCGGGTCGAAGAACATGCCGTGGAACAGCGCGGTCGCTGTGTCGAGCGTCGGCGGATCGCCGGGACGCAGCTTGCGGTAGATCTCGATCAGCGCTTCCTGCGGAGTCTTCACCGAATCGCGCTTCAGGGTCTGGCTGATCACCGTGCCTACGTCGTCGCGCTCGGGGAAAAACAGGCTCATCTCGGTTACGCCCGAGTCGAGAATCTTCGAAACTTTGTCGGCAGTGACTTCGCTGTTGGCTTCGAGCAGCACTTCGCCGGTGGTCGTGTCGACCACGTCGGCGGCCGCCCATGCGCCCTCGAGATCGGTTACATCAACTTCGATCTCAGAGATCTTCGCCTTCTGAATTTCTTTCAGAGTCGCAGCGTTCAGCTTGCGGCCGGAGTGAGCAATTTCATCCCCGGACTTGTTCTTGATGCTGTGAGCCAGCTTCATGCCCAGCAGGTTCGTGGGCTTCTCGCTCGCAGGGTCAAGCGTCCAGTAAAGCTTTTTGTCTTTAATCGCAATGCGGTCGACGGTGTAGAACGAGCGCAGAATATCTTCGCCCGATCGCAGGCCCAGGGCACGCAGGAAGATCGTTCCCAGGAATTTGCGCTTTCGGTCGATGCGGACATAGAGCACATTCTTCTGGTCGTATTCGAACTCGACCCACGACCCACGGTAGGGAATAATCTTGCCGAGGAAGTAGGTGCGATTATTCGCGGTCTCGAAGAACACGCCAGGCGAGCGGTGCAACTGGCTGACAATGACTCGTTCTGTGCCGTTAATAATAAAAGTGCCGTTCTGCGTCATCAGCGGCACATCGCCAAAGAACACTTCCTGCTCTTTAATATCGCGGATGGAACGGTTGCCGGTCTCGGCGTCCTTGTCGAAGATGGTGAGGCGCATCGTGACCTTGAGCGGCGCAGAATAAGTCATGCCACGCTCTTCGCACTCGGCCACGTCGTACTTCAACTGCAGTCCGACCGGGTCGCCACACTTGTTGCAGAAATCCGGCGTGTTGGTATTGTAGGTGCCGCACTTTTGGCACAGCACATCGCCCGGATGGAACGGGTCCGTGATCACAGTGTTGCCGCAATTCTTACAAGTGGTACGCAGATGGTGTAGTCCCTTTAGGTGACCACACTTGCACTCCCAGTTACCAATGGCATAATCCACAAACTCAAGTTGTGATACGTTGCGGAAGTCGGTAATCGGAAAGACGGACTGGAACACTGCCTGCAATCCGCCGTCTTCGCGTTCGCTGGGCAGCTTGTCCATCTGCAGAAAGCGGTCGTAGGAGCGCTTCTGCACCTCAATGAGGTTCGGAATCTGGATGGTTGCTGGAATTTTCGAAAAATCAAAACGTTTACGGAAGGCGTTATTCTTCATCGTCAAGAAACTCCCAATGTCAGGCGCAGCCGAGCGCTGCGATTACCCGCGGAATGTGGGGCGCACATCGCGCCGCGCTGCTTAGCTGCTGTTGCGAACCTGTTGAAGCCTAGAAAAGTGATGCGCGGAAAACACGACGAAGCGTCTGCGGGGACAGTCGTTCCCGCAGACGCCGTGCAAGGCGTTTCGCCAATCTAAATTTGTTATCTTTCGCGCCAGTTCTCTTCGGCCGTTTCCGTTCCGCCTGCCCACGGAACAGTGCCCAAGCTTCCCTGCGGGTCTCGCCCGCGATTGAGTGAGGCCAGGGGAAGCGGTGTTAGGTTAGATGCTAACACTACTTCCCACGCTTCACAACCAGAACGTAAATATTTTGTAGCGCCGCCGTCCCGGCGGCTGTCACGGCGGCGTCTCGCCGCCATGAGCGAGGGCGGGACGCCCCCGCGACAGCCAGCCAGAGGCTGGCGCTACGATAAAGCTATTTCACTTCGACGACGGCACCAGCCTCAGTGAACTTCTTCTTGATGGTCTCAGCCTCGTCCTTGGAAACGCCTTCCTTGATGTTCTTGGGCGCTCCATCGACCAGTTCCTTAGCTTCCTTCAAGCCCAGGCTGGTGACCTCGCGGACGGCCTTGATTACATTGATCTTATTGGCGCCAACTTCCTTGAGGAGCACGGTGAATTCCGTCTTCTCCTCTGCCGGAGCCGCGGCCGCCGCAGCGCCGCCGCCCGCCGCCATCACCGGAGCTGCGGCTGCCGCCGAGACGCCCAGGCGCGTTTCCAGTTTTTTCACCAGTTGCGCCGCATCCAGCAGCGACAACCCTACGATTGAATCCTCTATCTGTTGCAGGTCTGCCATGTTAGTTTCTCCACTCTTCGAGTTATGAATTTGCTTGCTTTCGTCATCGTCGGCCGGGTTTCCAGTGCGGCAAGCTCATTTCCAGTCGCCAGACAACGCCTGGAGCAGAACCGCGCAACCCCTGACCTCGGATGACCAAATCTCTTTAGCACTGCCGACCGCCGAGACTCTTAAGCCTGCGCTTCCGCAGGGGCCTCGGTCGCAGGAACTTCGGCTGCAGGGCCGCCGCCAGCGAACTTGCCCTTCTCTACGCCTTGCCCGATAACCACAGCGATGTCGCGTCCCACGGCGTTCATCACCGTAACCAGTCGTTGCGCCGGAGAATTGATCAGGAACAGCAGCTTGGCGTAAATCTCTTCCTTCGACGGCATGCTGGCCAGCGCCTCGATCTCTTTGATCGAAATCACACGGCCCTCGACCACCCCCACTTTGAAGGTGAACTCGGGCGTGTCTTTGGCGTACTTGGTGAGCGCCTTGGCCATCGCCACGGGGTCACCCGTAGTGTAAGCGATCGAGGTCACGCCAGTCAGGTTTTTCAACCCTTCCTCGATCTTCGTGCCCTTGCCGGCAAGCTCGGCCAGCGTGTTTTTCACCACTTGATATTTCGCGCCCGCACCGCGCAGGGCCTTGCGCAGCTCGTAATCCTGGGCCACGGTCATCTTGCTGTAGGTCGCCACGACGGCATTCGAAACATTCTTCAGCTCCGAGCTCAGCTTCTCAACCTGCTCTTTTTTTCTAGCTTTAGTAACTGGCATTTCCTTCTTCCTCGATTCACAAGGTAGCGCCGCCGTCCCGGCGGCTGTCGTGGCGGCGTCTCGCCGCTACACGCCGTTGCGATTTACGCTTTAGCCGCAGTCTCAATCGGAGCCGTATCCAGCAAAATCCCCGGCCCCATGGTCGAACTCAACGTGCAGCCCTTGATGTACTTGCCCTTCGCCACCGACGGCTTGGCCTTGATCACGCTCGTGATCAGCACGGTCGCATTCTCGATGAGCTTGTCAGGCGAGAACGAAATCTTGCCCACTGGCACATGCACAAGCGCCGTCTTGTCGGTGCGGAATTCAACCTTGCCCGCTTTTACTTCCTGCACTGCCTTCGCCACATCGACAGTGACAGTTCCGGTCTTCGGATTCGGCATCAAGCCCTTCGGACCAAGAATCTTGCCCAGCCGGCCAACGGATTTCATCACGTCCGGCGTGGCGATCAAAGCGTCGAAGTCGGTCCAGTTTTCTTTGGTGATCTTCTCGACCATTTCTTCGCCGCCGAAGTAGTCGGCGCCCGCAGCCTCAGCCTCTTTGATTTTATCGCCCGAAGCGATGACCAAAACCTTCTTCGACTTGCCTAGGCCATGCGGTAGCACGACTGTACCGCGCACCATCTGGTCGGCGTGCTTGGGATCGACCCCCAACCGCAAGGTGATCTCGACCGTCTCGTCAAACTTCGCAAACTTGACCTTCTGCAGCAACGGAACCGCATCCTGCAATGTGTAAGGCCGCTGCTCGACTGCGGCATGCGCCTTCGCGATATTCTTTCCTTCTTTTTTCATCGTCTCTTCCTCGTCTCCCACCGCTGGTCATTGCTTCGATCAGCCGTGGTGCATTTGACTATTAGCTCATCGGGCGATTAAGCGATCGGGCGATTTTTCAATCACGCAATCACTCCATCCCCCGATCACCCAATGACTTCAATCCCCATCGACCGCGCCGTCCCACGAACGCTCTTGATCGCGGTCTCGACCGAAGCGGCGTTCAAATCAGGCATCTTCTGCTTGGCAATATCCTCAACCTGCTTCAACGTCACCTTGCCCACCTTATCTTTATTAGGAGTGCCCGACCCCTTGGCGATGCCAGCGGCACGTTTGAGCAGAATCGAAGCCGGAGGCGTCTTGGTGATGAAGGTGAACGAGCGGTCGCTATAGACCGAGACCACGACCGGGATGATCAATCCCTCCATCTCTTTTTGGTTCGTGCGCGCGTTGAACTGCTTGCAGAACTCCATGATGTTGATCTGCGCCTGCCCAAGCGCCGGACCCACCGGAGGCGCCGGAGTCGCCTTACCCGCCGCAATCTGCAACTTTACGAAACCTGTAACTTTCTTTGCCATAATTTCTCTTCAAGCGAATGTTCCCGCCTTGCGATCTCCCTAAAATGAATTCAACGCAGCAGAAAGAGCCAGCATAATCGTTGGCGTAAGCCTCTTCTGCACCGGATCGGCGGCCAGCCCAAGGCCCTCAATGCTGTGAGCGCCAAGCACTTCCATCTCGCCCGGCTCCGCCATCACCACCATGTCCGGTGCGGAATACCCGGCACTGGCGATGTAGATCGCGGTCATATCACGCTCCATCACTCTTCCATCGATAGTACGAAAAGACATCCGGCGACTCGGGTTCAATCCCAGGCTCTCCAGTCGCGAGCGGGAAATCCAGCTAAACGCCGCCCCGGTATCGACTAACGCCTCAATCTCCTGAGCGCTCTCAGGGCGGGTCGGATTCCAGACTTTAAACTTTGTCGTGAATGTGCCCATATCAATCGCCCTGCGACGCTACGCCACCTTCTCCACCTGGTTGAATTCCAACTCCACCGGGGTCGAGCGGCCAAAAATCGTAACCATGACTTTCAAAGTCTCGCGATCTTCATTCACCTCGTCCACAATGCCCTGGAAGGTCGCGAATGGCCCTTCCGAAATGCGCACGGTTTCGTTCTTCTCGAACTTGACCTTGAGCTTGGGCTTCTCACGGCTGTCCGCGACTTTGTAGACGATGTGCTGCACTTCTTCATCGGAAAGCGGCGTGGGCTGCTGCCCGGTGCCCACAAACCCAGTCACGCGCGGCGTGGATTTCACTACGTGCCAAACGTGATCGTCCATGTCCATTTCTACCAGCACGTAGCCGGGATAGAACATGCGCTCGGACGTATACTTTTTGCCGCCGCGCACCTCAGTGACCGACTCGGTCGGGATCAGCACCTTGCCGATCTTTTCCTGAAGGCCAAACGCCATTACGCGCGATTCCAGCGACTCTTTCACCTTGCGCTCGAACCCGGAATAGGAGTGGATGATGTACCACTTCATGTTGGGGTTGCGAGGCGGTTCGCTGGTGGCGGCAACGCCCTCCGCGCCGGACGGCTGTTCTCCGCCCGCGCCAGCTTCGTTCTTTTCTTCGTCCTGCATGATCAAGTTAAACTCCAGCCTGCTCTTTCTCTCTAAGCTCAGTGGCTCCCGAAATAGCTGTACAAAAACGTGACGCCCCTCTGGATCACATTATCGATAATGAAAAAATAAACGCCGAAAATAAACACCGTGACCACCACCACCGCGGTGGTGCCGCGCACTTCCTTCCACGACGGCGCAGTGACCTTGCGCATCTCGGAACGCACGTCGTTGTAAAACGACTTGGTCCGCTCCGGCCAGACCTTGATCCGGTCGAGAAAACTCTCACCGGCGGTTGCGATCGACGTTGTCATCTTCTTTGTCTCCACTGCCATACTGCTCCTGTCCTGACCGTTTCCCAGCATCCTTCCAAAATCTGGCAGGGGCGGAGGGATTCGAACCCCCAAGTTCGGTTTTGGAGACCGACAGTTTAACCGTTGAGCTTACGCCCCTAAAACCATTTGGTAATTTTGTAATTGAGTAATTTGGTAATTTGAAAGACCGACGCACGGGTTTTTCAATTACCAAATTACAAAATTACCCAATTACTAAATCTATTTCACTTCTTTGTGCGGCGTGTGCTTGCGGCAACGGTTGCAGAACTTCTTAAATTCCAGCCGTTCCGTCGTCGTCTTCCGGTTCTTGGTCGTTGAATAATTCCGCTCTTTGCAATCACCGCACTGTAACGTAACTATTTCTCGGGGCATCGCTCACTCCAAAACAGCTTCTAGCTGTTAGCTCCTAGCCTTTAGCTTTGTCATCCTAAGGCGACCGGTTCTCATCGCCCAAGGATCTATCCGGTTTTACTGACGGCTGACAGCTGCCTTTACTGAATAATCTCCGAAATCGTTCCGGCGCCTACAGTATGCCCGCCTTCGCGAATGGCGAAGCGCAGGCCCTTTTCCATGGCTACCGGCGTGATCAGTTCGATTACCAGGCTGACGTTGTCGCCGGGCATCACCATTTCGGTGCCCGCGGGCAACTCGGCCACTCCTGTCACGTCAGTCGTTCGCAGATAAAATTGCGGACGGTATCCCTTGAAGAACGGCGTGTGCCTGCCACCTTCTTCTTTGGTCAGGATGTAGACTTCCGCCTTGAACTTGGTGTGCGGCGTGATCGATCCCGTCTTCGCCAGCACCATGCCGCGCTCGACATCTTCTTTCGCAATGCCACGCAGCAAGAGTCCGGCGTTGTCGCCCGCCAGACCTTCGTCGAGCTGCTTCTTGAACATTTCGACTCCGGTGACGACCGTTTTGCGGGTGTCGCGGAAGCCGACGATTTCCACTTCTTCGCCGACTTTCACCTTGCCACGCTCGATACGTCCGGTCACGACTGTGCCGCGGCCCTGAATCGAGAAGATGTCTTCAATCGGCATCAGAAACGGCTTGTCGAGTTCGCGCGCCGGCTGCGGAATGTATTTATCCACTGCCGCCATCAGTTCGTCGACCTGAGCTTCTGCTTTGGCTTCTCCGTTGAGCGCGCCCAGCGCCGAAACCCGCACCACCGGAACATCGTCGCCGGGGAACTTGTAGCTCTTCAGCAGTTCGCGCACTTCGAGTTCAACCAGTTCGAGCAACTCCGGATCGTCGACGGCGTCAACCTTGTTCAACGCCACAACCAGATACGGCACACCGACCTGGCGGGCGAGCAGTACGTGCTCGCGCGTCTGCGGCATCGGGCCGTCGGTGGCGGCGACCACCAGAATGCCGCCATCCATCTGCGCCGCGCCTGTGATCATGTTCTTGATGTAGTCGGCGTGGCCCGGGCAATCGACGTGCGCATAGTGCCGGTTCGCCGTCTCATACTCGACGTGCGCCGTCGCAATCGTAATGCCGCGCGCTTTTTCTTCCGGAGCGTTGTCGATCGAGTCGAACGACCGGAACGTGTTCTTCGGATTATGCTTCGACAAAACCTTGGTGATAGCCGCCGTCAACGTGGTCTTGCCATGGTCGATGTGACCGATGGTCCCAACGTTGCAGTGCGGCTTGCTGCGATCAAATTTCTCTTTCGCCATTTCCTAGCTCCAGTAAAACAGTCCTATTGCTTCGCTGATCTCCTACTCGCGATGTACTCGGCCATATCGCCGTTAATCTCAAGCCGCGGGAAGCGCTCTGGATCCCAATAGCTTGCCCCACCCTTAGAAAGTTGCTCAGCAACAAACTCTCTAACGATGCTCTTCTCGTTGAGCTTGTGATAGTCGAAAGCCATGCTCGCCAGCGTAGTGACTTCTACCCAAACCCGCTTCGCACCTTGTCCCGATTTAAGGTCGACCGGGTACAGTACCGCCATTCGCGGAGCGCCCGTCCCTGGGATGTCATAAGCCTGCGCTGGCTGGCCCACATTCTCAATTTCCCAATGCGCCCGGACTAAAGTCTTGACTTTTGGATTTTCGGACTTCACCGCTTCAGCGATGCGACCAAACTCCGGCAGCTTTGTGCTATCGCGGGCTACGAGCTCGACAAAAAAATCATCCTCAAGATCGAGGAACCGGGATTCGCCCTTGTCGAGATAAGGGAGCAGCCCAGCCTGATTCAGCCGCCCCTCCATCTGCGCTTGTAAATCGATTGCTGCCATAACTAGAACCCTTAACCCCTCGCGTTCCGCTCAATCTCACGAAGAATGCGATTAAACACCGAAAGCCCCTCGTCAACCTGCCGCCTAACGTCTAGCCTGAACTGTTCCAAATTTCCCTTGAACTCCCTCTCCACAAAGTTCGGATCGTAGTCCGCTTGCGACCGCAGTTGCTGTAACTTCTCCACTTGCGCTTCTAGTTCCAAATCAACGCTTCCGAGCCTCTTCGCAATATCGCTGTGGCTAACCTTTCCAAAGAGCACATTCGCAGCGTGAAAGATCGAGTAGTACGATCTCGACAAAGCATTCCTCAGCGCCGCTTCGCTCGATCCGTCCGCCAATTCCCGCAACGCCTTTGCCAGTTCAAGCCGTGAATCAACCACATCTCTCATCTTACGAACTATTTCGCCGTCCCTTGCACCTTGGCGATGATTTCCTCCGCGACGGATCGCGGAGCCTCCTCATAGCGCGCGAAGTGCATGGAATATTCCGCGCGGCCTTGCGTTGACGAACGCATGTGGGTCGCGTATCCAAACATTTCCGCCAGCGGAACGATTGCCTTGATCACCTGCGAACCGGCGCGATGTTCCATGCCTTCGATGCGTCCGCGACGCGAACTCAGGTCGCCCATGATCACCCCAGCGTAATCCTCCGGTGTAACCACTTCGACCGCCATCACCGGCTCAAGAAGAACGGGCGAGGCTTTGCGCGCAGCTTCCTTGAACGCCATCGATCCGGCAATCTTGAATGCCATTTCGTTGGAATCGACGTCGTGATAGCTGCCATCGTAAAGCGTCGCCTTGACATCGACCATGGGATAGCCGGCGAGAATGCCGCCTTCGAGCGCCTCGCGAATTCCCTGATCGATGGGCTTGATGAATTCTTTCGGCACCGAGCCGCCCGTAATGTCATTGACGAACTCGTAGCCGAGGCCCGGCGGTTGCGGGTCGAGATAAATCTTGGCGTGCCCGTACTGGCCTTTGCCGCCGGTCTGGCGAATGTACTTGCCTTCCGCCTGGGCGTGCTTGCGGATGGTTTCGCGATACGCCACCTGCGGCTTGCCGACGTTCGCTTCGACTTTGTACTCGCGCATCATGCGGTCGACAATGATTTCAAGGTGCAACTCGCCCATGCCGCTGATGATGGTCTGGCCGCTATCGGGATCGGTGTGAACTTTGAAGGTGGGATCTTCCTGCGCCAGCTTGGCCAGCGCCATGCCCATCTTTTCCTGGTCGGCCTTGGTCTTCGGTTCGACCGCGACCGAGATCACCGGGACCGCGAAGGTGATCGACTCAAGCGCGATGGGATGCTCCTCGCTGCAAATGGTGTCGCCGGTGGAAACGTTCTTCAGTCCAACGGCCGCGCAGATATCGCCCGCGAGAATTTCGCTGATCTCTTCGCGCTTGTTGGCGTGCATCTTGAGCAGGCGGCCAATGCGCTCGCCGCGGGTCGTGCGGACGTTAAGCACGGAGTCGCCGGTTTTTAGCTGTCCGGAGTAAACCCGGATGAATGTGAGCTGGCCGACGAACGGATCGGCCATGATCTTGAAAGCCAGCGCGGAGAACGGCTCTTTGTCGTCGGCGTGGCGGAAAATCTTCTCGCCGTTATCGGGATTGATGCCGTGCGTTTCCGGCACATCGAGCGGCGACGGCAGGTAATCGACCACGGCATCGAGCAGCGGCTGCACACCTTTGTTCTTGAACGACGTGCCGACGACGACTGGAAATACTTTCAGTCCGATGGTGGATTTGCGCAGCGACGCCTTCAACTCGGCGGCGGTAATTTCTTCGCCTTCGAGAAACTTGTGCAGAATTTCGTCGTCATTTTCGGCGACGGTTTCGACCAGTTGCGCGTGGAAGGCTTCCGCTTTTTTCTTCAGATTCTCCGGAATTTCCTGGACCTCGTATTCCGCGCCCATGGTTTCGTCGTTCCACACAATCGCCTTCATAGCGATGAGGTCGACGACGCCGATGAACTTGGCTTCCTGTCCAATGGGAATCTGGATGGCGACGGGCTTGGCGCTGAGGCGCTTGCGGATGGTATCGACGGCATGCTCGAAATCCGCGCCCATCTTGTCGATTTTGTTGATGAAGCAAATTCTTGGGACGCCGTATTTGTCGGCCTGGCGCCAAACTTTTTCCGATTGCGGCTGCACGCCGTGGACAGCGTCGAAGACGGCGACTGCGCCATCGAGCACGCGCAGGGAACGCTCGACTTCGGCGGTGAAATCGACGTGGCCGGGGGTATCGATGATGTTGATGCGAATGTCGCGCCAGGTGCAGGTGGTGGCGGCGGAGGTGATGGTGATTCCGCGCTCCTGCTCCTGCTCCATCCAGTCCATGGTGGCAGTGCCTTCGTGCACCTCTCCGATGCGGTGCGTCTTGCCTGTGTAGAACAGGATGCGCTCCGTCGTAGTGGTCTTACCGGCATCGATGTGGGCCATGATGCCGATGTTCCTGCAGCGTTCTAATGGGACTGTTCTAGGCACGGCTCTCTAACTCTTTCTGGGCTCCAAGAATTCAGCTTCTAGCTTCTGGCTCCTAGCTAGTCGCTAGAAGCTAGAAGCCGCGTCTTTACCAGCGGTAGTGCGCGAAGGCTTTGTTGGCTTCCGCCATGCGGTGTACGTCTTCTTTCTTTTTGATGGCCGCGCCTTTGCCGTTGGCGGCGTCCAGCAATTCGTTGCTCAACTTGTCGACCATGCCTCGCTCGGCGCGGCTGCGCGCGTACTGCAGCAGCCAGCGGATTGCTAGCGACGTGCGGCGATCGGCATTCACTTCGACCGGCACCTGATAGTTCGCTCCGCCGACGCGACGCGTCTTTACTTCGAGCAACGGCTTCGCGTTCTCGACTGCTTTCGTGAACAGCTTCAACGCTTCGTCGCCGCCCTTTTCCTGCACCTTGGTGAGAGCTTCATAAAAAATGCCCTCGGCGGTGGAGCGCTTGCCCTGCCACATCATCGAGTTAATAAACTTCGTCACCAGATTCGAGCCGTATACGGCGTCGTTTGGCACAGTGCGTTTTGCGATATGTCCTTTACGTGGCATTCAGCTTTTAGCTCCTAGCTCTTAGCTTTTAGCTAGAACTTCTGACTTCGGGCTACTTCTTATCTCCGCCTTTTTTGGCGCGCTTTGCGCCGTACTTCGATCTTCCCTGCTGGCGTCCGGCCACGCCGACTGCATCGAGCGTGCCGCGAATCACGTGATAGCGCACGCCGGGCAGATCCTTCACGCGGCCTCCACGGATCAGGACGATCGAGTGCTCCTGCAGATTGTGGCCTACGCCGGGGATGTAGGTTGTAACCTCAATCCCATTGGTCAAGCGCACGCGCGCCACTTTTCGCAGCGCCGAGTTCGGCTTCTTCGGAGTCTGCGTGTACACGCGGGTGCAAACTCCGCGCTTCTGCGGACAGCCCTGCAGCGCCGGACTCGCCGTCTTATAACGCGGGCGCTTCCGGCCTTTCGCCACCAATTGATTAAAAGTAGGCACGCTTTGCCGCTCCTTAAATCGCTAAATCGTTCGTTTAAAAACTGCTCACCCAAGCCGCGCGCCGCATTGTGCTCAACCCGACAAACAAGCGGGCAGAGCGCAGCGCTAGCAGCTTTCCCGGAGTTCACTTCATACTCCGGGCTGGCAGGCCAAATTCGGCCAGCCATGCTTCTCACCGCACACGAATCACGGAGAGAGATTCTTGGGTACCAACTCTAGATTTATGCTGCCGACGGTGGCGCCCGGCAAAACTCGGGGGCGCTCCGTATCGCCAGCTCTGTCCTGCATATCCTTTCGCAGACCACTGTCGCGTCTTAACTTCAGGCGCTCGAGCAGCCCTCGTGATAGGGCGAAAGGCAGCGCAGGAACGTTTCAGCGAGGAAAGTTTCCGGAACTCGAATGCTTGTTACTTCTCCGAAAACGTATTTCTCAAAAGCTCTACCAGAAGTTCCCGCACAACTTTGCGGGACTCACGGCACACACCAAGCCTGGATTGACTCGCGGAACCTTACAAATATAGCAAGTGAGTGGAAACATCGTCAACCCTATCTTTTTATATAGGAGTGTCGCAGTTTGAAATCCACAGGGCTTGAGTCTGCTTCGAGCCCGTGGGAAACCGTGGGCATGGCCAAGGACGACAAATAGATCCCCAAAATCAATGATCCTGTTTTCGTGAAAGGGAAGGGTCTTATCAGATACGTTGTGGCCGTTGGTGATACCAAAAGGAAAACCGTCGATGTCAGGACGGTTTCACGTGTCATCGTTCTTACCCGAGGCGTGCCGTGGTCAGAGCTTCCTATCTGGACGAAAGCCAGAACGCCGTACGGGTCGTGAGAGAGGCTACGGAGGACTGATGGGAAACGATAGTTGAGCTGTGCTCGGCACGAAAGGATCAGGCACCGATTTAATATGTTCAAGCCTCAATTTGTCTACTAGGGCCTTCGTTTCGAACGATCCAACATAGACTCTTCCCCTCCGCTCCCCATCCGGTATTAGTAATCCAGCATCTACAGCAGCTTTCAAATCGCGACTCGCCGTTACATCGTTCAATTCAGCTAAGTTGCGATAGCTAGAATTACGAACGCGGTATCCGATTGCGCCATCCGCGATTGCAAAGATCAACCGTTCAGGAAGACCACGACGGGAGATGATCCCTTCGAGTTCCTGCCAAAGCAGGTCGATGACTCTTGTCCTCATCAGCAAAGTCGTTGCCTGTCGAAAATGAGCGGTCAAATTGAACTGAATCCATGCGCGCGTGCTATTCCTCGGATTCCATGACCCTTCACCAGTCTGAGCTAGAACGTTGTAGTAGTCCTGAGTGTTTCGTCCGAGATATTCCTCGATTGAGGAAAATTCGGATTCAAGAATCCCCTCTCTCCCGAGAACAAGTGTTTGTAGACACCGTGCCATTCTCCCGTTTCCATCGGAAAACGGATGAATCATGACCAAATTTAGATGGGCCATCGCTCCCTTAACGAGGGCGTGCGGACAATCCTCATCATCATTAAGGTATTCTATCAACTCCTCAATTAAGCCCGGTACCATCTCAACATCAGGGCCTTCGTAAACTACGTCGCCCCTCGCATCATCGCGAACGTAAACGGTCCCCGGTCTCCAATTTCCCGGATTCTTCTCAAGATCATGCTGGACCATCATAAAATGCAAACCGCGAATAAACCCTTCGCTATAGGCAAAATTTGGGTCTTTGGTCAGTTGAAGGACGAACGTCATGGCGTAGCGATACCCAGTCACAGCCAGCCAGGATTCGCGGTCTGCCGTCCGTGGTTCTTCGCCCTCGACCGCCGCGATCGCATCTTCAGCCGTGACGTTATATCCCTCAATACTATTTGAGCCCCGAACGGCGCGAGCTAACGTGTTGCGACGGAGCAGCCCTTTCCATCGTCGCGGCGTAGCCAAGTTGTATCTCAGCGCCTTTCTCGTTTCCTCAATCCTGGCGATAACGTCCGTTTCAGATTGTGTGAGTTTTTCCGCTTTGAAGAGCACGAAAAAGATAGTATGATAATTTAATATTTATGTCAAATAATATTTGCCATTACGCAGTTAATATCATACTATCTTTCTTGAAGAGTGACAGATCATGAATCGCTTAAGCACTTCTCGCCAGCGGTATCCGCACTAGTAGAAGGTAGTTCCATTAAACGCAACAAAGTAAGAGATGTGGTCTGGGTCGGGGTTTCCTGCGAGAACTCCAGTGCGGCATCCGATGCAAGTTGCGGGGCTGTAGCGCGATTCGGGATTCTCGTTCGATGCGCCGTAAATCTTTGGCAATATGCGCACTCGACCGTGTCATTCTGCCACGTCGTCTTTGCCTTTCGGAAAGCGCCGTATAATCGAACGAGTCATGAAACAGGTCGTCCATGCCGCTTGTCCGCACGATTGCCCTGATGCTTGCGGCGTTTTGATCACGGTCGAAGACGGCCGGGCCACGAAGATTCAGGGCGATCCGGGGCATCCGGTGACGCGGGGATTTCTGTGCGGGAAAGTGGCTAAATATCTGGACCGGGTTTATTCGCCGGACCGGGTGCTGTACCCGATGCGGAGGATTGCGGCTAAAGGAGTAGCGGCTCGCGCCACCAGCGCGGGCGAGTCGCCCACACAAGTTTGGCAGCGGATTACTTGGGACAAGGCGCTCGACGAAATTGCTTCGCGCTTTCGCTCGGTCATTGCCGAGTTCGGCAGCGAGGCGATTCTTCCTTATTCTTATGGTGGCACGCTGGGCGCGCTGAATGGCGCTTCCATGGACCGCAGATTTTTCGGACGCCTCGGCGCTTCGCAGCTGGAGCGCGCGATTTGTTCTGCGGCGGGTGAGGCCGGATTGATTTCAGTGCTCGGCGTGAAGCTTGGCACTGAGCCCGAACAGTTCGTCCATTCTCGTTACATCATTGCGTGGGCTTCGAACATTCACGGAAATAATGTTCATCTGTGGCCGTTCATCGAGGAAGCGCGGCGCAACGGCGCGAAGCTGGTGGTGATCGATCCCTATCGCACGCGCACTGCGGCTTGCGCTGACTGGTATCTTCCCATCAATCCCGGGACGGATGGCGCTCTCGCGCTCGCCATGATGCATGTGATCATCGGCGAAGGTTTGCATGATGCCGATTACGTGGCGGAGTTCACTCTGGGCTTCGAAGAGTTACGTGAGAAAGTAAAGGCTTATTCACCGGAGCGTGTGGCGCAATGGACGGGGATTGCGGCGGAAGATATTCGCAAGCTGGCGCTGGAATATGCCACGGTGAGGCCGTCGGTAATTCGTCTGAATTATGGTGTGCAGCGGTCGGAGGGCGGCGGCATGGCTACGCGAGCCATCGTGATGCTGCCTTGCATCATCGGATCTTGGAAAGAAGTCGGCGGTGGACTGCAGATGTCGACCAGCGGTTCGTTTGGATTGAATAAAGATGCATTGACGCGCCCCGACCTTAAGCCGGACGATCTCGACCACATCCCACGCACTGTGAACATGGTCGAACTGGGCAAGGCGCTGAATACGCTGAGCGATCCTCCGGTGAAGGCGCTGTTCGTTTACAACTCAAATCCTGCAGCGGTTTGCCCGAATCACAACGAAGTGGTTCGTGGGCTGAAGCGTGCGGATTTATTTACCGTTGTCCACGAGCAGTTCTTTACTGACACAACCGACTATGCCGACATTGTGTTGCCGGCAACAACTTTTTTCGAGCACAAGGATTTGCAGGCAGCCTATGGCCACTACTATCTGCAAGTGTCGGATCAGGCGATTGAGCCGTTAGGAGAGTGCCGCGCCAACGTTGAAGTGTTCCGCGCGCTAGCTCAGAGGATGGGGTTCGAAGATGCGTGCTTCAAGGACAGCCTCAACGAAATGATCGATGGCGCGCTTGCTTCGAGCAATCCGTGGCTTCAGGGAATTACTCGTGAGCGGTTGGAGAAAGAGCGGCAAGTGCGGTTGAACTTCAGGGGTCAGGGGGCAGGGGATAGGGAACAATCAGGAACGACAGAACCATTTCTTCCATTCGCTCGCGGCAACTTCCGTACGCCTTCGGGCAAGGCTGAACTTTACAGTGAAGCAATTAAAGCGCAGGGGCTTGATCCGGTGGTCGAGTTCACGCCTCCAGCGGAATCGCGGCATGGAGTCGAGAAGAAAACTTTCCCCTTGGAACTTCTGGCGCGCAAGGCCGACAACTTTCTGAACTCAACTTTTTCCAATGTGCCTTCGGTGCAAACGATGGAAGAGACGAATCTTCTCGAGATGCATTCCGTGGACGCGAGGCGGCGTGGCATTGCCAACGGAGACACGGTCCGGGTCTACAACCATCGCGGAGAAATCTTGTTGAAGGCGCGAGTCGACGGCGCGGTTCAGCCCGGAGTAGTTTCGGCGACGCTGAATTGGGCGAAGCTCGCTCCGGGATTTCGGAATATTAATGTGCTGACCTCAGAAAAACTTTCCGACCTGGGCAACTCCGCCACGTTTTATTCCGTCTTGGTTGAAGTGGAGTCAGTGAAGTCTTCTTCATAAAGCCACCGGCAAGAGTGGCGCTTGGACGCTTTCTATTTTTCTACCGTATAATGATCGTTTTCCCACATCCCAGAGGCTGAGGTCGTAGCGATTCATTTTTGCTCTCATACAGATAGTGCTGTGCCCCGGCGCAGCAACGATTCTTCCGGCGCTGTTCAGCCTTCATCTTCTTCATCCGCACGCTTTTGCCGGAGAATGAAATGGCTTGGGTGGGCGCTCGGAATGTTGCTCGTTGTGCTTTCCGCCTCCGCGAGCTGGGCACAGACCGATGTGATCTCTGAGATCAACATCCAGGGAAACCGCAGAATTCCCGCCGAGACGGTGAAGGCGCGCATCTTCACTCATCCTGGAGACATTTACGATCCCGCCGCGCTGGAGCGCGATTTTAATTCACTCTGGAACACCGGCTACTTCGAAGACATCAAGTTCAGCCGCGAACAGACTCCGAAGGGATGGCGGCTGATTATCCAGGTGAAGGAAAAGCCGACGATCCGCGAGATCAACTATGTGGGGTTGAGTTCGGTTTCCACGAGCGATGTATTAGACCGCTTCAAGGAAGCGAAGGTCGGCTTGTCGGTAGAGAATCAATACGACCCGACGAAAGTGAAAAAAGCGGAAGTGACGATCAAAGGCCTATTGGCCGAACATGGGCGGCAGTTTGCCACCATCCGGACGGAAATACGGCAGATCCCTCCGGCGGCGATCGGCGTCACGTTTGTGATTAAAGAAGGTCCAAAGGTTAAGGTGGGCAAGATCACGTTCACGGGAAACAAGAACGTCAAGACGCGAGTTCTGCGTTACGCAATGAAGAACTTGCGGCCCATCGGCGTCCCGCATTCCATCTTTCTGGAAAACATTTTCGCTCGAACCTACGACGCCACCAAGCTCGAAGAAGATGTGGAACGCGTCCGCATCGAATACCAGAATCGCGGCTATTTCAAGGCCAACATTGCCGAGCCCAAAACTGAGATTCACGACACCGGGCATACCGGCATTCACGTTCCGCTGTTGCAAGGCGGATCGGGCAAATCGGTCGACGTCACCATGCCCATCGATGAGGGCGAGCGCTACACGCTGGGCGGAATCACGTTCAAGAACAATAAGGCGGTTCAGAACGTGAAGGCGCTGCGATCCATCTTCCCCATTAAAGACGGAGATGTCTTCAGCAAAGAAAAGGTCGGCAAGGGCCTGGAGAACCTGCACAAGGCTTATGGGGAGTTGGGCTACATCAACTTCACTCCGGTGCCGGAGACCCGGTTTGACGATGAGAAAAAACTGATCTATCTCGATATTGATGTTGATGAAGGCAAGCAGTTCTATGTGCGCCGCATCGAGTTCGTAGGCAACACCACCACCCGCGACAAAGTGATCCGTCGCGAAATCGCACTGGAGGAAGGTGGCATCTACAACTCGAAACTCTGGGAGTTGAGCGTGCTGCGCTTGAATCAATTGGGATACTTCGACCAGTTGAAGCCGGAGGATCCCAACGTGACCACGCGACAACTGGATGAGAAAAACGGTCTGGTCGATCTAACGTTGAAGGTCCACGAGAAGGGCAAGAACAGCATTGGACTGAATGGCGGGGTCAGCGGCCTGGAAGGCGCATTTATCGGCATCAACTATGCCACCAATAACTTCCTCGGCCTGGGTGAGACGCTTCAGGTGCAGGCCAGCGTGGGTAACCTGGCAAAGAGCATCCGGTTCGGCTTTACGCAGCCCTACATGTTTGACCGGCCATTGCAGTTCGGCTTCAACGTCTACTACACCAAGACCAAGTACGATCAGGCGCGGCAACTCTCCATTTTCAGGGGGGAGAATCTGAACCTGCCCAATACGGTATTGCAGAACCTGCAGAATTACACACAGGCAAGCGCCGGGTTTACCACGTCGTTGAGCTATCCGCTGCGCGCGCGCAACAAGCGCCGCTTCAATCGCCTGGGAGTTACTTATTCTTTCGACCGCTCCTCGCTGGCGGCGCTCAGTTCGGCGTCGAAGAATCTGTTTGAGTTTTTGGCCTTCCGCGGAATCTCCGGGCCCAATGCGCTGGAAGGAATTATCACCAGCAAGATTTTTCCCAACTTCTCTTTCAACACCATCAACAGTCCCATCTCGCCGCACAGCGGGCACCAGTTCACGCTGGGCGCCGAACTCGCCGGGCTTGGAGGCACGATTCGGTCCGTCCGTCCCATCGTTCAATACAAGCGTTTCATTCCGGTGCAGAAGGGGCGCAACGCGATCGGCTTCAATATGCAGGGATCTTTCATCACTGGTTACGGCGGCCTGGTTGCGCCTCCGTTCCAGCGCGCGTACATGGGCGGCGAAAACGATCTGCGCGGTTTCGATATCCGCTCTGTATCGCCAGTGGCATTTCTGCCGAGCGTGGGATCGATTGCTCTCACCAATCGCGATGGAACGCCGGTACTGAAAAATGCGCAGAACCCGCTGCAAGGACCCGTGACGATTCCGATTCCAGTGGATCAGATCGTTTTCCCGGGTGGCGATTTCAGCTTCTTTACGAACATGGAGTATCGCATCACGATCGTTGGGCCGGTGGCTGTGGCTCCATTCGTCGACGCGGGCATTGACCCCATTATCCGAAAGTCGCAGTTGCAGATTGCGCAGGTGCAATACGATGGCGTGATTGGGCAGGCCTTTGGCTGTCCGCAGTTGTTGCAGACTGGAACCACGAATACTTGTACGATCGGCAGCGTGTTGAACCCGCCGCCAGGGCAAGATCTGCAGGTTCTGGGCACGACCAACTGGCGGCCGAGAATGTCCACGGGGCTTGAACTTCAGGTTTTCCTGCCGGTCGTTAATGCGCCCTTCCGAATTTACTGGGCCTATAACCCACTGCGGCTGGATAGCCCGGCGATGCCGCCGATTCCGATTACTCCGAGCATGTTCCCGCAGGTTTGCGGACCATCGGGCTGCCACTTGACCCAAGCGGGTGACTATACGTTTAACCTGGCGAAGAACGCTTACTCGCCGAGCTTCCTGCTGCGGGAGCCGCGCAAGACATTCCGCTTCACCGTGGCGACGACTTTCTAAGTGACGGCTTTTGAAGACAGATGTTCTAACGAAGACTCGCGGCAGCAGGTTTGACGGCGTCTGAGGATGCTCTCTATAATTGCTTTGATCCACGGGCATAAGAGAGTTGAGCAGGTGGACGACACGTCGCAACCCCGGCGTGTAGCGCTGGCAGTCCAGTGTGCCTTGTCTTAGCGACGAATGTCTGACGGCCGTTGCCAGAACGCGGTCCAATAATTCCGGCCCAGAGTTGCCTGAAAAGGTGGTCTGAGTTCATTCCCGGAAAAATCTACGGAACTATGTTCCAAGGAGTTTAAGAGATCCAATGACAAGCAAGTTTCTGCGATCTGTCCTGGCTATTGCGGTGTTCTCGATGATTTCCGCATGGGCCCAAACCGGTGGCGCTGCCACTCCCTCTAGCCCATCTGCTGCTGCTGCAAGTCCTGCAGCTTCCCCGACCACGACTGGCCCTGGCACCAAGGTGGGGACGATCAACGTGGAAGCCGCCGTCTTCGGTTCCAATGAAGGCCGCCGCGACGCCGATGCTTTGACCAAAAAACTGGAACCCAGACAGAACGAACTTAAGTCCCAGAAAGAAGAGCTTGATGGTCTGCAGAAACAGTACGACACGCAGGGCGACAAGCTGAACGAAGATGCCAAGGCCACTCTGCTCAAACAGATTGAGACCAAGAAGAAATCGTTCGAGCGTGCCTACCAGGATTTTCAAGAGGACGGGCAGAATCAAGGGAAAGAGATCTTCGCACGCATCCTGCAGAAGATGGCTCCTACCATCGTGAAGTACGCGCAGGACAATTCGTTCCAGCTGATTGTGGATACGTCGAACAATTGGCCGCAAAGCCAGGTCCTGTGGTCTGGTGAGGGCGTGGACATCACCAAGGCGATCGTGGAGGCATACAACACGTCGTCGGGTGTGGCCGCTCCTGCTCCAACTGGCGCTCCAGCCAAGGTGCCTGCGAAGCCCGCGGCTCCGAGGCCTGCAGCCCCGTCAACCACTCCACCGAAATAACTTTCGCGACACCGTATGTGTCGAAAAAGTTCCTGAAAGGCCGCGTCTGACGCGGCCTTTTTTATTTGTTTTCAGCGCGCCCAACCGTCGTGCGTCCGGTGTCCTTATTAGCAACCCAGTCCACGAGGAGGACACTATGTTTAGCGAGACCAGATTCACAGATGGTATGTTCGCCAGCACAATCAATTCATCGTGGAACGAACGTTCGCGCCGCGGATTGACCACTCTGACATCCTTCGGCTTGCAGGCTCTTGCATGCGCGGCGTTGCTGGTCTTGCCGCTGCTCCGCCCCATGAGATTGCCATTGTTGCGACCACTGTCTACGCCGGTCACGCTCGGTCAACCTTTGGCGGAAGCTCAAACGGTTACAAGGCACGCGAGTGCAAATGCAACCGCAACAAACACTCCTGCGGTTTTCATTTTCAGAGCGCCCGCGCGAATTCCGAATGGCATTCCGGCACCCGGCGATGATGGCCCACCGCAAATCGGGCCGTCGGGTCCGGGTAACGATGCATTGGGACCGGGAAGTCCGGATGGAGTGTTGAGTGTGTTGGGAACGGGTGCACGTCCGGTTCTGCCGCCTCAGCCGGTGGCCGTAGCTCCCCCGCTCCGCATCTCGCATATGGATGAAGGAGATTTAGTTCATAAGGTGCTGCCTATTTATCCGCCGCTGGCTCGTGCCGCGCGCATTCAAGGACAGGTCGTGCTGCAAGCGCTGATTAGCAAGCAAGGCGTCATAGAGAACCTTAAAGTTCTGTCAGGACATCCCATGCTAGCGCCGGCGGCGAAAGAAGCCGTGCGGCAATGGCGTTACCGGCCTTATGTTTTGAACAATGAGCCAGTGGAAGTGGAGACGCAGATCACCGTGAACTTCTCTCTGGCGGGAAACTAGAAACTGCTGCGGGAGTAGCCCAAGCGTAACCTGAGTGCGCGAGTTACTCCCGCTATAATCGAGCGCAGTGGCGACAACTGTAGAAATTCTGAGCCGCGTGGCTACGCGCCCTACCTGGGCGGAAGTTTCTCTCACTACGTTGCGGCAAAACTTCCGCGCGGTTGTGAAACATGCAGGTGCGGGAGTGACGGTGTGCGCTGTGGTGAAAGCTGACGCCTATGGCCATGGCGCGGTCGAGTGTTCGCGCGCTCTGCAGGCGGAGGGCGCGAAGTGGTTGGGTGTTACATCGCTCGATGAGGCGATCCCGCTGCGCGAGGCCGGCATTGAATCTCGGATTCTGCTGATGACGGGTTTCTGGCGCGGCGAGGAAAGCGAGATCGTCCGCTCGCGGCTCACTCCTACCGTGTGGGAACCCTGGCATATCGAGTCTCTGGAGACTGCCGCAGCGCTCGGAGCGGTGCGGCACGCAGTGCATTTGAAAGTGGATACCGGGATGGGCCGGCTTGGTGTATCGCTGGATCAGCTTCCCGCGGTGCTGAACGCTCTCGGCGCGGCTCCGCATCTGGTTCTCGAAGGGCTCTCAACTCACCTGGCGTCTTCGGAAATTATGGACGCTCCTTCGGTGGCTGAACAGGAGCGCCGTTTCGAGGAGGCGTTGCGCATGGTGCGCGCGGCTGGTTTCGATCCGAGTTTGATCCACATGGCCAACACCAGCGCCCTGATTTCGCGGCGCGAGACCTGGAACAACATGGTGCGTCCGGGCATTGCGGTCTACGGATATTATTTGCCATTCCAGCGCGCGGGCCGGGAAGTGAGCGGAGGAACGCTGCGGCTTCCGGTAAAGCCGGTGCTGACCTGGAAGACGCGCATTCTGTCGATGCGAGATTTCGCTGCCAACCAGCCTCTCGGTTACGGCGGAACTTATGTGACCAAGGCGCCAGCGCACGTCGCCGTGCTGCCCGTGGGCTATGCCGACGGATACAACCGGCAACTTTCCAATCGCGGCCGCGTGATCGTCCGCGACCACTACGCGCCGATCGTGGGCAGCATTTCGATGGACCTCACGCTCGTCGATGTTACAGGCATTCCTGAAATTGCAGTTGGCGATGAGGTGATCCTGCTTGGAACTCGTGACGGGCTGAGCGTCGATGCGCTCGAACACGCGCGCCTGGCGAACAGCTCACCGTATGAGATTCTCTGCAACATCTCGAAGCGCGTGCCGCGAAAATACGGGAACTAGATTTTCAGCGCTTAGGAACTGAAGCTCTTAAACCCGAAGCTGCGATGAAACTGCCCCCAAGCTTACTTGGGATCCCACTCGTACCTCGGATTTAATCCGACTAAAAATATTCAGATCAATCGAGCTAAAATATCTGCAATCAACAAGTTACGCGTCTTCGATCCGGCCTGAATCCAGCTAAAATATTGATAACAAACGACTTGTCCGTAAAATACTCCATTCAAAGGACTTAGGTGCGCCTGGCTCGGCTAAACCGCCTGGAATCAGCGGCCTGATCGCAAAATATTGAATCCGCGGTAGTTATCTCGTTGATATTCAAATGTCAAAGAGCAAATGCGTAAAGAATATGATTGCAGGAGGCAGAGTCGAAGTCAAGCGAATTCCGTGAAGAGGTGGCTCAGCTTGAGTTCTGAATCTCGCGATCCGTCATCCCGAAGGGCCCGCGTTTTCGCCAGCGGGCCGAGGGATCTCCTGTGGCACACAGCGTCATAGCGGAGATCCTTCGCTCCGCCTGGAGAGCAGCTACGCTCAGGATGACGCCATCTACGAGCGCCGGTGTCATCCCCGTAAGCCCCAGATCCGTCCCACGTCCACCCCTGTGGATTTCTTTTCTTCGCTTATTCACATTTGATTCATAACCTAGTAACCCCGCAGCGGCTACCTTGGCGATGTAGGTTATGCGTGGTTTTCTGGGGGCGGGAAGTCATGGGTACAGCAGGGGTCCCGAGCGTCGACCTGGAGTAGCGAATCATCCTCATTTACCAATGCAAGGTAACGTGGTAGAGTTCTGCGCTAAAACTTGAGTAAGTACGGATTCTGGAAGCAGCTGATGCTGAAGACCCTCCCCATTGCGCTTTTATGTCTGTGCTTTGTTGCGCCGGCGCAATATGCGCATGCCGCTGAGGATCTTTGCCCGCGACCTTTGCCGGGCAGCACTGTCACCGGTCCGACTGATTTGCGCAGCCGCAACGGAGTGCTGAAGGTGGAATTGACCGCCCACAATGCGAAGCAAAGCGACGGCACGACTCGCTACTGCTTCGTCGACGAGAACGGATCAGAGTCACCGACTCTTCGCGTAAGTCCCGGCGATCTGGTCATCTTGACGCTGAAGAATGATTTGACCGTGCTTACCTCCGGCGCAGCGATGGCCCATCGACACGCGCACGAGGATGCGGCGAAGAATGGCAATTCGTGCACCAGCGAACTGATGACGCGGGAATCTACGAATCTACATTTCCATGGCTTGACGATTCCTCCAGTCTGCCATCAGGATGACGTCCTCCACACGTCGATTCAGCCGGGCGATACGCCGTTCGAATACCGCTTCCGCATTCCGGAGAACGAACCTCCCGGGCTGTATTGGTATCACCCGCACATTCACGGTTTCACCAAAGAGCAGGTGCTCGGCGGCGCATCGGGCGCCATCATCGTCGAGGGAATCGAGCGTGCCGATAAGGCAGTTGCGGGACTGCCGGAAAGAGTCTTGATTATTCGCGATCAGGATCTGCTGAACCCGAACGCTCCGCCTTCGAAATCAGAACCAATTGTTCCGAAGATGCTGTTTGATCGCGATGGAGACGCAGCCAACACGGGCACCGGATTCGGCAAGCCCGCGAAGGATCTGTCGATCAATTTCGTGCCCGTGCCTTATCCGGATTACCGGCCGGCTGTCATCGAAATGAAGCCGGAGGAGCAGCAACTGTGGCGCGTGGTAAATGCGTCAGGAATCACCTACCTTAACCTGCAAGTCCTGTTCGACCATGCTCCGCAGAAACTCGGCCTTATTGCCATGGACGGTGTGCCATTAAACGCGAACGGTCTACCCGCAGATTTTGTGGATTGGCAAACGCATCTCGGAGTGCCGCCGGGGGCGCGCGTGGAATTCATTGTGAAGGGGCCACCAGCAGGCGTTTCGGGACTTCTAGTCACGAAGACGGTCGACACAGGCGCTGGTGGCGAGAACGATCCTAATCGCACGATCGCTGCGATTACCGCTTCCAACGATGCGCCGGAGCCGGTCTCAAAACTTGCGGCATCGCCCCAACCGCTTCCGGCTTCGCAGACGCCGTGGCTGGGAAGCGTAGCTCCAGTGCGCACGCGAAAACTCTATTTCTCCGAGAAGCTTCTCGATCCGGATGATCCCAACAGCGCGACGGAATTTTACCTTACCGTTGAAGGCCAGGCGCCGGTGCAGTTCGATCCGAAATCAGGAATTCCAAACATCATTGCGAAGCAGGGCACGGTCGAAGATTGGATCATCGAAAACCGGTCCAGCGAACTGCATGCATTTCATATTCATCAGCTTCATTTCATGCTGATTGATTTCCACGGCAAGCCTGCGAACGAACCGTTCCTTCGCGATACCGTCAACGTTCCGTACTACAACGGCAGGGCGTTGGAATATCCCAGCGTCCGGCTGCGGATGGACTTTCGCGATCCCAATACGGTTGGCGATTTTCTGTACCATTGCCATCTTTTAGAACACGAGGATGGAGGAATGATGGGGCTGATTCGCGTAGAGCCATGAGCGGTAAGCGCAGGGTTCAAACCGAATTCGTTCTGACACAAAACTTTTCTACAGCATCACTTGCACACCAACGCTTCACTCTGGCCCAGCTTCAGGTTGTTTTCCCGGAAGAGTTTTTTAACGTTGGTGTCCCCTTAACCAGCAACTCAACCCCACGAGGAGAAAAGAAAATGACTGTTACATCACCCGGATCGAAAGGCGTGCATTTTTTGCGCAATGGACTGGCATGGCTTGCCATGTTCCAGCTGGCAATCGGCGTTCCCTTCGCCAGCGCAGCTGATCAACCCAAACACGCAGCGGATGCGGCGACCACCACGCCGATCAAGCATGTCATCGTGATCATTGGAGAAAACCGTAGCTTCGATCACGTCTTCGCCACTTACCCTCCAAAAAAGGGAGAGACTATCAATAACCTTCTCTCAGAAGGCATCGTCCAGTTGGACGCCAACAAGAACGCGGTTGCCGGGCCCAACTTTTCACAAGCTCAACAGTTTGCCGCCACGGATACCGACACCTTCCTGCTAGATCCGCCGACGCAGGAATTTCCCAGCAACCTTCTGCCTGCGCCGCTAGTGGGCGGGCCGAAAGGGGAGAACGGATATTTCACGGGTCCCGCCTCCTGCCCGGCGTTTCCAAACCTCACTCCACTGCAGTGCGCTGAAATTACGGAGAACGGTCTGCCCGCCGGCCATTACTATGCTCTGACCAGCGGCGGCTCCGGCCTCTCGAAGTACACGCCCGATACGCGCATCACCAACGTTACGACGCTGCCAGCCGGACCGTTTCAGTTGACCAACGGCAGCACGTTTACCGACGACTCCTACGCGGCGAGCCCGGTCCATCGCTTCTACCAGATGTGGCAGCAGATGAATTGCGGTTTGGGTCACGCTACCAGCAGCAATCCTTCTGGTTGCAATTCGCAGTTGTTTTCCTGGGTTGAAGTAACCGTTGGGGCGGGCACCAATGGCACCACGCAACCACCGCTCTGTTCGACGGACGGCAACACGCTTCCCTGCTTCACCACCAATTACTTGCCCAGCGTCCCTGACGCGCAAACCACGGGTGAAGGATCAACCTCCCTTGGTTTTTACAACATGCAGAAGGGCGATGCTCACTACTTCAAGAACCTGGCGGATGAATACACGATCAGCGACAACTTCCATCAGTCCGTCAGCGGCGGCACCGGGGCCAATCACATCATGTTAGGTCACGCCGATGCGATCTGGTTCAGCGATAGCAATGGCAATGCCGCGGAGCCACCGGAGAACCAGCTCGTATTTACCGCGCCCTACGACGGAGGCCCGAATCCGGACGAAGGAACCGTGAGTGAAGTTATGAATCCGAATCCCGCCTCCGGCACTAACAACTGGTACACCGAAGATGGCTACGGCAACAGCTACAACTCCGGCTACCCGCCACCGTATTACACGAATCCGGCTTCGGGTGGCGGATCGTACAGCAATTGCTCCGACACCACGCAGCCGGGCGTTGCGCCGATCGTGGATTACCTCAACTCCCTCGGCATCGACCCGCGCTGTCAAACAGGCCACTACTACCTGCTGAATAACTACAACCCAGGCTATTTTGGCAATGGCAACAATGCCTATATTGACCAGAATCCTTCCAACACTCCGTTTACGATTCCGCCTTCGTCGACGCCCAGCATCGGCGACGACCTCAACAGCCACAACATTTCGTGGGCGTACTTCGGCGACCAGTGGAACAACTACGTCAACGATCCATACCAGTTGAATTATGGAACCAATGGCCCGAATGCCGATGAATACTGCAACATCTGCAACCCGTTCCAGTACGACACGTCCATCATGGCGAACCCGGCTCAGTTGGCGGAGCACATTCAGGATTCCATCAACCTGTATGCGGACATTGCCACGGGAACTTTGCCGGCGGTTTCGATTGTGAAGCCGAGCGGTTACGTCGATGGCCATCCGGCATCGTCGAAGCTCGACCTTTTCGAGCAATTCACGAAGAAGATTGTGGACCTGGTTCAGGCTTCGCCGTACTGGAACGACACCGCGATCTTCATCACGTTCGACGAAGGCGGCGGCTACTATGATTCAGGCTACATTCAGCCCGTCGACTTCTTCGGCGACGGAACTCGCATCCCGCTGCTCGTGGTCTCGAAATACTCCACGGGTGGGCACGTTAATCACGACTATGGCGATCACGTTTCGATCGACAAGTTCATCGAGAGGAACTGGAGCATCGGTACGATCACTTCTCGCAGCCGTGACAATTTCCCGAACCCAGTTACGACGGCGAGCAATCCTTACGTCCCAACGAACGGACCAGCACTGACTGATTTGTTTGGAGCATTCACGTTCTAACTGGCGCGGATGCAACTGCCTGGATTGATTAAGGCGGATTGATTCAGGCGCCAGTCAAATTAATAGCCGATCAGGAAGAAATCCCTGATCGGCTTTTTTAGTTCAAGTTGGATTGTTAGTTCGGACTCGAATCGCTGAGAATCTAAGGCGTCACTTCAAACGCGACGCCACTGCCAGAACTCCCACCGTTAAAGGTGGTGCCGTACAGATTGCCCGCGGCGTCAGCTACTAATCCTCCGGTCGGACCGCAGCCGTCATTTCCGCCGGTAAAAGAGTAGAGCACGGTCTCGTTTAATGCCTGCTTGTTTTGCGCAACCTCGAAAACGACGCCATTGCCATTCGGATACAAGCCGCACGCGCCATTCACGATGCCGCCTTGCTGCGTTACTCCGTATTGCAGCTCTCCATGCAGCAATACGGGCGCCATGGGCTGCGCCCCGTTGGTAAGGTCGAAAGCGCTTGCAGTCAATTGCCATCCGCTTGCGGTTTGCGCCAGTTCGTACACGCCTCCGTAAGGTCCGGCGCCTCCGCCGTTGATTGTTGTTCCGTAGATTCGATTCCCGCGTAGCGTTACCCCAGCCTCTGGCAGATTTCCGTCGGAGCAATCATAGTTTGAACAAAAATTGTGAATGATCGCCTCGTTCCACGTTCCATCCGATGCGGCAGTTAATTCAAAGACGGTACCGGGAGCCCCACCGCCAAGAAAAGTGTGACCTCCATTTACGGTCGTGCCAAACAGGTTACCGCTGCCGTCAAAGACCAACGCGCTCGCCGGATTCGCACCATCATCCGGATTGCCCTCAAAAGAGTGCAGGACATTTTCGCTCCACTGTTCGGTACGCACCAATTCGAACACGACCCCACACCCATAGGTGCAGTCGCCCGCGCCTCCGTTGTAGGTTGTACCGTAAAGATTTCCTTTGTCATCCAGAATCAGCGCATTGTCGGGCGTTCCTCCGTCCGTACCGCCGGTGAAGGTATGCAACAGCCTTTCCGTCCATCCGGTTTCCGAAGGAACCAATTCGAAAACCACGCCGCATCCCACCGAGCAGGTGCTGCTGTTAAACATTCCGCCCTGTTGCGTGGTCCCGTAAAGATTTCCCTTCGCGTCGAGAACGACGCCGCCGAGGGGACCGCCTCCATCGGCGATGCCGCTGAAGCTGTAAATAACCTTCTCCGTCCAGTCACCATTCGCCGACGGAGTCAACTCGAAAACAGTTCCGCCACCGTGGGCGCCCCCGCCCACCGCGGTGCCGTAAAGATTTCCCGCCCCATCCATGATCAGCCCGCCCCCGGGCAAAGAGGCATCCGAACTGCCGCTGGTCCCGAACGTATAGATCACCTTGAACGGGGATGCGTAGGCGCTGCTTGCAATGGCCAGCACGATTCCCAAACCAAGAACGGAGGGAAATCTCAGATTGCTTTTCATGGGGAGCTCCCTCAGAAGACGTCGAGCGAAAAACAGCTTATTTTGGATGAAAGCTCGACCTTCAGGGTTGGTTCCCTTTCTGGGAGTTTCGAAGGATGGGCTTCACTCATAGCTAACCAACCGAGGCGAATCCTGCGCGGATGTCCTCTCATCCTTTATCCTAGTATTCGAATTCTTATGACTCCGAAATCCAAGACTTCCAACGGCAACGCCGCCGTTCTCGAGAGCGCGTCGAATAACGTCAACCTGGAGCGCGAGCGTGTCTTTAATGCATTTCGCCAATGGGGATACCTTGAGGGCGATCTCGATCCCCTCGGCTTCCTCCGTCCGCGCATCGCTCCCGAGCTACAAATCGAAGGCGAGTACGCTCGCGAAGCTCGCGCGATTTATTCCTCGACCATCGGCGTCGAGATCAATCACATCTACGCTCCCGAACGCCGGCGCTGGATTTATGAGCGGATGGAATCGCCGTCTCCTGAATTCGACGTTACCGCAGAACACCAGCAGCGAATTCTCGACCTGCTCATCCGGGCCGACATCTTTGAGCAGGTCATGCAGCAGCGTTATCTTGGCAGCAAGCGCTTCTCGCTCGAAGGCGTCACGGCGCTGATTCCGCTGGTCGATGAACTGCTCGATACTGGCTCGCGCCTCGGCGCTTCTGAACTTGTGATGGGCATGAGCCATCGCGGACGCCTTAACGTGATTGCCCAAGTTGCGAAGCGGCCTGCCAATGAAATTTTCGCTGGCTTTGAAGACGTTGACCCGCGCAGCGTTTTAGGCTCTGGCGACGTGAAGTACCACATGGGCGCCACCGGAGAGTACGTCACGCGCAGCGGCAATAAAGTTCATATTCACCTAGTGTCAAATCCCAGTCACCTCGAAGCTGTCGATCCAGTGACTGTCGGTCGAAGTCGCGCCAAACAGGATCGCTTCGGCGAAGGCGGGCGCGAAAAATATCTCCCGCTGCTGGTTCACGGCGATGCCGCATTCGCGGGACAGGGCATACTCGCCGAAACCATGAACTACGCCGACTTGCCGGGCTATACCGTCGGCGGAACAATCCATGTCGTGGTTAACAATCTGCTCGGTTTTACGACCAGCTATTTCGAAGAACACTCCACGCGGTTTGCCGCCTGCATCGCGCGTCGCCAGTCGATTCCCATCTTCCATGTCAACGGCGAAGACGTAGACGCGGTTGTCCGCATCGCCCGCCTTGCCACGGAATACCGCTACCAGTTCGGCACTGACGTAGTCATCGACCTCATCGGCTACCGCCGCCACGGCCACAGCGAAGTCGACGACCCCACTGTTACCCAGCCGCTGCTATATAAAAAGATTAAAGAGCATCCGCCGCTGTGGGAGATTTATGCCGACGACATCGGCGCAACCGACGCCGCAGCGCAGGCAGCCGCCATTAAGGCGGAGTTTGAGTCGGCGCAGAAAGATGCCGGCAAGATTACCAAGAAGCCGCTGATGCGCGACCTGCCCAACTACTGGGATCAATATTACGGCGGCCTGCACAAGGCGGAATTTGAAGTTGAAACCGGGCTCTCGATGGAAGAGTTAGGCGGACTTAGCGAGCATCTCACTGCTTACCCAGAAGGCTTTCACATTCATCCGAAGGTGAAAAAACTCCTGGAGCAGCGCGCTGAGATGGGTGCAGGCAAACGGCCGGTCGATTACGGAATGGCGGAAGCTCTCGCATTCGCCAGCCTGGTGAAGGCCGGGACTCCCGTTCGGCTCTCGGGGCAGGACTCACGCCGCGGCACTTTCAACCAGCGCCACTCCGGTCTCATCGATATCGAAAACGAAAACGAATACGTACCGCTGGAAAACATCGCGCCAGACCAGGCGCAGTGCGGCATTCACAACTCAACTCTTTCTGAACCCGGCGTGCTCGGCTTCGAATACGGCTACAGCCGCGACTATCCGGAGGCGCTCGTTCTCTGGGAAGCTCAGTTCGGCGATTTTGTGAACGTCGCGCAGGCCATCATCGACCAGTTCATTTCCGCGGGCGAAGCCAAGTGGAGCCTGCTCTCGGGTATCGTACTGCTCCTGCCGCACGGCTACGAAGGCCAGGGACCGGAGCACTCCAGTGCACGCATCGAGCGCTTTATTCAGCTCGCTGCGAAGCATAATATTCAGATTGCGCAGCCTTCAAACGCCGCGCAGTATTTTCATCTGCTCCGCCGCCAGGCCCTGCGCCACTGGCGTAAGCCGCTTGTGGTATTCACTCCGAAGAGCATGTTGCGTCATCCCGACGCTTCATCGCCCATCGCAGATTTCACGCGTGCGAGTTTCCAAAACGTGATCCCCGACATGGAAGTTGAACAAGCCGACCGCATCCTGGTCTGCACTGGCAAGATCGGTCACGAACTGCAAACGGAGCGCAAGAAAAGAAAAGACACTTCGACGGCGATCGTGTTTCTCGAACAGCTCTACCCTTTCCCGGAGAAAGAACTCGCCGAGGAATTCGCCCGCCACGGCAGCACCGGCGACATCGTCTGGGTGCAGGAAGAGCCTGCGAACATGGGAGCGCTATACAACATGCTTCCGCGCCTGCAGCGCATCGCCGGCGAACGCCACGTGCTTTCAGTGAAGCGCAGTTCCAGCGCCAGCCCTGCAACCGGCAGCGCCAAGGCACATGAGGTAGAGCAGAAAACGCTGCTGACGCTGGCCTTCACTACCAAGGGATAAACGAAGGCAATCGCAACGGCACGTGGGCAGACAGCCGCCTTCGGCAAGCTCAGGGCAGGTTCTCGGCTGTCCAGCGACAAAGGGTAGCGCACTCATCTCTTTGAAGTTGTTGTGCCGAATGCCACTTATGACTATAATGACCATGATAGTCATCTGGATCATGTGAGGTTCCCCGATGAACGCGCAAACCTGGACAGTGGCCCAAGCCAAAGCAAAATTCAGCGAAGTGATTGACCGCGCTATTTCGGAAGGGCCGCAGACCGTAACGCGCAAGGGCCGCACCGCGGTCGTCGTAGTGGACGCGGAAGAGTGGGATCGAAAAACCAAACGCGTGGGAACTCTTGCGGAATTTCTTGCCAACTCCCCGTTGCGCGAGGGGGGATTGAGGCTTCCGCGTCGCACTCGCCCTCGCAAGGTCGAGCTATGACCTTTCTACTCGATACTAACGCCATTTCAGAATGGCAAAAGCTCCGGCCCAATCGCGGCGTGCTCGCCTGGATGGACGCCACCGACGAAGACAGCCTATTCCTGAGCATCGTCACGCTTGCAGAACTACGGTATGGAATCGAGCGTATGACCGTGGGGGGCCGGCGTCGGAGGTATGAGCAATGGCTGGAATACGAGTTGCCGCTGCGATTTGAAGGAAGAATTTTGTCCTTGGGTCCGGCAATCGCCGATGCGTGGGGAAGACTGGTTGCCCGTGGCGCGGCAGCGGGACGGCCGATCAACGCCATGGATGCCTTCTTGGCTGCCACTGCGGAAGTTCATCGGCTGACCCTGGTAACGCGCAACGTTTCACATTTTGTCGTCCTCAAGGAGGTTTTCAATCCTTGGACTGAGACCTAGACGATGGGTCTCTCCCATTCTCTGTTATAGCCGCGAGTGTTAAGGTAAGTCTCCGAATTCAACCTCATGCCGCGCCGCGCCCACCCACTTCGTGTAGCCGTCGACACTGGCGGCACCTTTACAGATTGTGTCTGGATCGACCGTGGCCGCCTGCGCATGTTGAAGGTTTTCTCCACTCCAGCCGATCCCTCGCAAGCCATCGTCGAAGCTCTCCGCAAGATCGATCACAAAGGCGAGTTAGTGATCTTGCATGGCACTACTGTCGGCACGAACACTCTTCTCGAGCGCAAAGGCGCGCGCACCGCTCTGGTGACCACCGCCGGTTTCGAAGACGCCATCGAGATCGGACGCCAAGCCCGTCTCAAGCTCTATGATTTTTTCTTCGATCGCGTGGAACCGCTGGTTCCCGCCGATCTCCGCTTTGGGATCGAAGAGCGTACATCTGGCGACGGTGAAATCCTGACGTCGCCGTCGGCGGCAGCCCTGAAATCGCTCGTCTCCGAAGTGACAGCGAAACAGCCCGAGTCGATCGCCATCTCGCTACTATTCTCGTTTGCAAATCCGAAGAACGAGCAAGCCATCGCAAAGGCGCTCAGGCTGACGGGAGCTCCGCTCTCCATCTCTCACAGGATCCTCCCGGAATTCCGTGAATACGAGCGCGCGTCAACGGTAGTGATCAATGCCTACCTGCAACCCGTCATGCAGCGCTATCTGGAAAATTTGAAAACTCGCGCGCTAGAGTTAGTGGAAAGGCAGCGCTTCAGCGTCGCGAAAATGTCTGCCAAGAAGCGGGCTTCGGGCGCTGCGCCGCGAATGTTCGTGATGCAATCGAGCGGCGGCATTACTGCCCTGGTCGCTGCCGCAAGCGAGCCCGTTCGCACTGTGCTCTCAGGCCCCGCCGGAGGCGTAGTTGGAGCCGCCGCCAGCGCCCGCGCGAGCGGTTTCGATCGCATCATCGCCTTCGACATGGGAGGAACCTCCACCGACGTTTCGCTAGTCGAAGGCGCAATCACCACGGCGAGCCACGCCGAAGTGGCTGGGCTTCCCGTTGGCGTCCCGATGCTCGACATCCACACCGTCGGCGCCGGTGGAGGTTCTCTTGCACGCTTCGACGCCGGGGGCGCACTCCGCGTCGGTCCCGAATCCGCCGGAGCCGATCCCGGCCCTATCTGCTATGGCCACGGCGTGCAGCCCACGGTTACCGACGCCAATCTTCTGCTGGGCCGCCTGCAGCCAGACCGCTTTCTCGGCGGCGATTTCACGCTCGATCTTGACCGCACTCGCCGCATCACGGGCGAATGGCTGAAGCGACAGGGAAGCTCACTGACTCTCGAGAAATTCGCTGCCGGCGTTGTTGGAGTTGTGAATGCCACCATGGAGAAGGCCATCCGCGTGGTCTCGATTGAGCGCGGCCGCGATCCCCGCGACTTCGCCCTGGTAGCGTTCGGCGGCGCCGGAGGCCTGCACGCCTGCGCCTTGGCCGAAGCGCTCAGCATTCCGCGCGTGATTTTGCCTGCGCTGCCCGGCGCGCTTTCTGCACTTGGCATTTTACTCAGCGACGTAATCAAGAATTACTCGCGCACGGTCTTGTGGCGCGTCTCCAGCGAACTTCCTGTTCCGCGATTGGATCGCGAATTCTCTTCGCTGCAGAAACAGGCCGCGAAAGATTTTCGGGAAGAAGCGTGGCAAGGAAAAATACACCTTCAACGTAGCGTCGACCTCAGCTATCGTGGCCAAGGATACGAACTGAACTTGCCGTTCACCAGCAATCTCTTGAAGGAATTCGAACGCGAACATCAGCGCCGCTACGGCTACACTCACGCCGGTCGAGAAGTAGAGCTGGTAACCCTCCGCCTTCGCGCGTCGGTAAAATCAGCAACAGCTCACGCCGGGAAGATGAACCATGGGAAGATGGACGATGTGAGGATGGGCACTCTTGCCCGTCCAGACCGAGCAACGCTCGGCTCGCCTTCCGTGCCCAAAGCCAAGGTCTTGTTCGATGGCAAAAAACTCGCAACGGAAATCCACGCTCGAGAGACGCTGAAGCCCGGAAAGACGTACTCCGGCCCTGCCATCATCACAGAATACAGCGCCACCACGGTGATCCCGCCTGGGAAGCGATACCGCATTGACGATAAGGGGAATCTCTTAATCGCCATCTAAGGACAAAGAACATTCCATAGACTTTCAAGTCCCCCGTGGAAGAGAAAAACCCACCCAAACATTCTTTGAGAGAAATGTTTAAAACATGTTCACTTCCCGCTGCTTTTCGATTGCAACTCTGTGAGTCCGTTAGGCCTCTAACAATTAGCAGGTGAATGGCCGTTAAAGGAGGCTTCGATGCGTGCACTTAGGAATACTCTGCAGAGACCCCTACCGGTACCTGTATGCCAATGTGAATGCCGCGCTTGCGATATCGGGATTCACTGCTCGAAACACCCCTGCGAATACCGTTCTCAACGGATTACTCCGAACGTACACGCGCGCCGTCCCGTTGCTTCCGCCTCAATTCCTTTTCGACCCACTCCACAAAAAACGACTGAAACTCTTCCTGCGTATACACTCCCTTTCGAATCAGCAGAATGTTTATCGCGTAAACGGTAGCCTTGAGCCCTTCGTCTCTTGACGCGGCGGCGAGCGCTTCTTCAAACGACATCTGAGTATTGGTCCCTTGGAATTGTCGGAATTAGACCGAACTCCATCAAAACATCCTCGCCGCCGGCAGTCAACGACAAATCCCCTCCGCCAGGCCGCAACAGGCCCGACTCATCAGTCTGCCGCCGTCTCGATTGTTACAATCCAATGAAAATCGTTGTGCTCGCCCCACTCTCGCCACTCGGTGCTAGGTACTCGCAACTAGCTTCGTTACAATAAAACCCGTGAAACCAAGCATCTTCGTCGTCGAAGACGATCCCGATATTTCCCGCCTCGTTCGCCACCACTTGGAAAACGATGGCTTTGCCGTGCGCATCTATTCCAACGGCTCGACTGTAATCGCCGACGCCGAACGCCAGCGGCCGGCGCTTTTCGTACTCGATATTATGGTCCCCGGCAAAGACGGACTCGAACTTTGTCGCACCGTGCGCCAGACTCCCGGCCTCGCATCCGTGCCCGTGATTTTTCTTACCGCTAAGAGCAGCGAAGCCGACCGCGTCCTCGGCCTCGAGATTGGTGCCGATGACTACATCGCCAAACCTTTCAGCCCGCGTGAACTCGTCGCCCGCGTTAAAGCCGTTCTCCGCCGCTTTGAGCGCCCGCTTCCGCCCAGCCCGCTCAAAGTTGGAGATATCGCCATCGACCCCGCCGCCATGGTCCTGACCGTTCGCGGGCAAACCGTTCCCACGACTGCCACGGAATTCCGTCTGCTCGATTATTTCGCTCGCCATCTTGGCCGTGTATTTTCTCGCGACCATCTGCTGGATTCCGTTTGGCGCGACACTTCCTACGTGACTCCGCGCTCGGTCGATGTCTACGTCCGCCGCATCCGCGAGAAGATCGAACCGGACCCGGAAAATCCGCGCTATCTCAAGACCGTGCGTGGTGCGGGCTACCGTTTCGAGGTTCCAAAGTGAGCCCCGAGAGAGAAAAGAATTGAGGAACGGAATTTTTCTCAAGCTGATGGCGGCGTTCCTGTTCGTCATTCTTGCGGCTGCGGTAACTTTCGACCTTATGCTGGGAGGGGCGTGGCAAGCTTCGCTGCGCGCCGAAATCGAGCGTAACCTAATCCAAAAGACCGAGCTTCTGGCTCACCGCGTGGAAAGCGATCGCAGCCATTCTCTCGCAGACATCGCAGCTCAAGAAGGACAAGCCGCCGGCGCTCGTGTCACTATCATCGATCCCAAGGGCCAAGTTCTCGCCGATTCGGAAGCGAATCCCGGCGGGATGGAGAATCACTCGGCCCGTCCCGAATTCGTCGCTGCTCTTTCCGGCACAATGGGTCGTGATGAGCGCCGCAGCGCGTCCATCGGCGTTCCGTTTCTCTATGTGGCTGTTCCCATCTCCGGTGGCGCTGTCCGTCTGGCTTACCCGCTTTCCGACGTTGAAGCGGTTTCCGCGCTGGTTCACCGCAGGCTGGCGCAGGCTTCCGGCTTGGCCTTTCTTTTCGCTCTTCTTGTAGCCGGCATCGCAGCGAATTGGACGGCTCGGCGCCTCGAACGCATCGTTGGTGTCGCCGCCCGTATCGCCGAAGGCGATCTGCAGGCCCGCATTCGCGAAGCTTCGCAGGATGAAATCGGCCGCGTTGCCGCCGCCATCGATGGCACAGCCCGCCGCGTCGAAGAAAGTTTTGTCGCCGTCCGTTCCAGCCAGCGCCAGCTCGAGACCCTGCTCAACAGCATGCAGGACGCCGTTATCGCCGTCGGCGCCGATGGCTTGGTGCAGTGGGCCAACCAGCCCATGGATCGCCTGGTTCCGCAGGGCACGCGCCTGCACCAGCCCGTGGTCGAAACCATTCGCGACCCTGATTTCCTCGGGACCGTGAACGAAGCGATTTCTACGCGTGAAGTCAAAACTGCTCGCGCCACTTCCATCGTTCCCGGCCGCGCCTTCGACGTTACCGCCGCGCCTCTGCCTGAAGGCGGCGCTGTTGCCGTGCTGCGCGATCTTACCGAAACCGAGCGCGTGGAAAAAACCCGCCGCGACTTCATCGCGAATGTTTCCCACGAACTGCGCACGCCGCTCACTTCGATTCAAGGTTACGCCGAGACTTTGCTCGACAGCACTTCCGAAAATACAGCGCCCACACGCGAGTTCCTGGAGATCATCCGCAAGAACTCCTCTCGCATGTCGCGGCTCACCGAAGATCTGCTTACCCTAGCGCGCGTCGAATCCGGCGAAACCCGTTTCGATTCTGAGCCGGTTCCGCCCGCCGAACTGCTCCACGACGCCGAAGAAAGTTTCCGCGAAATCGCGCGCACTCATGGAATTGATCTGCAAATCCAGGATTCTCCCGCGCACCATTTGCAGAGTTCAAATTTTCCCGGCCCCAACCCACTTCCCGAAAATCTGCCTGCGGTTCTTGCCGACCGCGAAGCCATCCATCAGGTTTTTTCCAACCTGATTGACAACGCTCTCAAGTATGGCGCTTCCGGCGGACGCATCGTGCTCGGCGCCCGTGCCGTGCCCCATGCTGTGGAATTTTTCGTTCAGGATTTCGGCGGAGGCATCGCCTCTGAACATCTACCGCGCCTGTTCGAGCGCTTCTATCGCGTCGATAAAGCCCGTTCCCGTGAATCGGGAGGCACTGGCCTGGGCCTGGCCATCGCCAAGCACATCATGCTGGCTCACGGCGGCTCCATCCGCGCCGAAAGCGATCTTGCTCACGGCAGCACGTTCTTGTTTACTCTTCCCACGGCGTAGTTGTCTCCAACGCGACCAACCCAACCTACGCGCCCGGATGAATCCATCGCACCAGCCAGAAAGCAACCGCCGCAACCCCCGCCGACGCCGGAATGGTCACCAACCACGCCCACACGATGCGTCGTGCCACCCCCCAGCGCACAGCCGATAGCCGCTGCGTCGCTCCCACACCAACGATTGCTCCCGTAATCGTGTGCGTGGTGCTGACCGGAATCCCGGCAAGAGCAGTAGCGAAGAGAGTGATCGCACCCGCCGATTCCGCGCAGAATCCTCCTACCGGCTTCAGCTTGGTGATCCGCGAGCCCATTGTGTGAACAATTCTCCAGCCTCCAAAATAAGTTCCCAGCGCGATGGCAGTGTGCGCGGCCAGAATGATAGGCCAGTGAAATTTTCCCCAGTTGCCCGCAACTTCCGCCGAAGTCAAAAAATGAGCGCCATAAAGAGCGCTGGCTACAATGCCCATTGTCTTCTGTGCATCATTGCCTCCGTGGCCCAGGCTGTAGGCGGCTGCCGAGAGAAGTTGCAACTTGCGAAACCAGGCATCAATCCGTTGCGGAGGTTTATTGCGCAAAAGCCAATAGATGGCGACCATGAACGAAAAACCCAGAATCAACCCCATGATCGGCGCCACCACAATGAAAATCAGAGTCTTGTACCAGCCCGCGGCAATGATGACGTGCCATCCCGAACGCATCACCGCCGCACCCGCAAGGCCACCAATCAAAGCGTGCGACGAAGAAGTCGGCAGCGCCCACCACCAGGTCAAAATATCCCAAACAATAGCGCCGAACAACCCTGTGATTACCACATACTGAGTCACATCCTCGATCCGGATCATCCCCACGCCGATGGTCTTGGCGACCGCGGTTCCAAGCAGAAAAGCCGCTACGAAATTGAAGAACGCCGCCCATGCCACTGCCAGTTTTGGGGACAAGACCCGGGTTGACACCACAGTCGCGATGCTGTTGGCGGCGTCGTGAAATCCATTCAGGAAATCGAAAGTCAGGGCGACGAGGACGGTGATGATGAGCAGCAGCAGGTCAGGCTTCACCAGTTTTCCCGTTGGCTTAGATTATTTCAACTCAGGTATTCTTCAAAACAACCGTTTCCAGCACGTTCGCGACGTCTTCCGCTTTGTCGGTCGCACGCTCCAGGAATTCCAGCAGTTCTTTGACTTTGATTAAGTTGATCGGGTCTTTCTCATATTCAAAGAGCTTGGCAATGGCCTGCTGCGAGACCAGATCCGCTTCGTTTTCCAGTCGGTTGATCTCCACGCAATGGGCCAGAATATTCCCGTTCTTCTGCATCAGAGAAACAGCCGCCTGCAACTCCCGGCACTGCATCAGGATGATCTTCGCTATTTCTCCGGCGGCCGGCGGTGGATCCGTGATCCGGTACATCACCAACCTGGCCCCGGAGGCATTGATGAAGTCCAAAACATCATCCAACTTCGAGGCCAATTGGTGAATGTCTTCGCGGTCGAAGGGCGTGATGAATGTCTGGTTTAGTTTAGTGAGGATGGAATGCGTGAGTTCATCCCCTTGGCGCTCAATGCGGCGAATTTCGTCTATCTTTCTGTCTACATCGCGGTAGTCCGCAAACAGATCGACAAGCGTTCGCGCTCCCGCGATGAGGTTGTCAGACATCGCTGAGAACATCTTGAAAAAGCTTGTATCCTTCGGAATGAGCTGCATCATTTGGGGGAAGCGACAAACTCCAAGCGGGTTAGGTTTTAAGACCGGTTGCGGCACTCAAGGCCAGTCACTATCTCACGCCGCGCCGAACCCAGTCAAACCAGGTAAGCCTGTATGACTTATGGCAATTTTTCCGGCAGAGATCTTCTGGAACGGCAGGGCCGCTCCGCTAGTTGGCTGTGCGGCGGGAGTCTTCGATGCGCGAGCGTCTCGGCAGAACAACCCAAATGGCGAGGAGTATGGCAAATACTGCGCACGCCCCAACCGCGATCCGCTGTAGGAAATCGAGCAAAACCGAAACCACATCCATTTCGGTATTGTGCGATTCACCGGGCGGAAGCGCGAGGTAACGACAAGCCATGTCCTGCCGTGCCCGAGCCTGCGGCGAGTTTTAAGACATCACTCTCCCGCCGGACATAACTTCAGTGTTAACATCACTCAAAGGATTCCCCCGCCCGGTGACGTTATGAAACGAATCTCGATGTTCTTGCTTCTGGTCGTTTTGAGTGTTGCGTGGTCGATGCCGGCCAGCGCTCAGCGTGAAAACAGAAGCATCGGTGAAAACAGCCGCGAAGCCAAAAAGGCGGCTAAGCAACAGCAAAAGTACTCCAAGAAGCAGGCCAAGAGGCAGCGCAAGGCGGCGAAGAAATATCAGAAGGCGCAACGCAAGGCGGCCAAGCGGCAAAAACATCGAAAGTAAATGGTAGCGCGGCTGCCGGCGTTTCGCCGCCTATCGTCGAGAACCCGCCCTGAGCTTGCCGAAGGGGCATCCGGCCATCGCTGCCTGCGCCACCCGGCCAGGCCAAGAAATAACCAAAAATTCACCGCCCCTTAACCCATTCCGCGGGAAGAAAACCTATGCTTAATCGTTGACCATCCGGTTCTGGATACGTCAGAATCAGAGTCAACAGTTACGCGCACGTCCAATCCGCGCCACAGGGATGGCCCCATGAGCACTGCCCGCGCAGCAAGTCTGCCCCCCGAACCGGTTCACCATCACATCGTCAGGCGCACCATCGAAGCCTGCCGTCTAGCCCAGGAGGCCGCAGGGGCCGCCGCTGAAGGCATTGCCACCGGCTCTGCTCCACTGCTGAACTCTCTGCGACAGCGTGAGCGCGAACTCGACACGCTCGACATGGAAATCGACAGCGCCGTCACCACCGCCATCACCGAGGTTGAGCCAGCCGAGGCTCGCGAACTGTTGGCCTGCATGAAGTTTATGATCAGCCTCGAACGCATTGGCGACCTGCTTCTCAGCTTCGCCAACAGCGCCCAAGCTGCCGCCGGTCGCGTCGATTCCGACGACACCCGCGACCTCACTCACATGGCAACGATTCTGGAAAAAATGTTGACTGACGTCGGCGATGCCTTCTCTGCCCGCGATGTCTCGAAAGCCGTTGACGTTCTCCGCGCCGATTCCGAGATCGATCGCCTGCGCAATCTGATTTTCCTCCGCCACATCGAGAATCCCGAAAACATTGCGCGGCAAGCCAGCCTGCAAGTCATCTTCATGACTCAGTCACTCGAACGCGCCGGGGATCACGCCAAGAATCTCGCCGAAGAAGTCTGCCACGTTGTCAGCGGACGCACCGTTCGCCACGTCCTGATGGCCTACGACAAACCGGTAGAACAAATGTTCATCGACTATTTACGCCGCCGCGAGCGCTAGCTGAAATCTCAGTTCCTTCACTAGGTACTCGGTACCGGCCTCTACTTCGCCGGCACCCAGTAAATCTCTTCCTTGATTGCTACCTTGTCCAGAAAACCGCGCCGCTTGAGAATCGCCTTGCTATTCGCGATCATGTCGGGATGGCCGCAGAGATAAGCGTGAGTATTGCTGGCATCGAGTCCCCACGAATCCGCATACTTGCGCAGAATGTCGTCGGCACGCCCAATCTCACCCGGCCAGTCGGCGTGATCCCATGGCCGGCTCACGGTAGGAATATATTTCAGCCACGGCAATTCCTCGGCGAAGCGGATTAGCTCGTCCTTGTAACCGAACTCCCAGGGACGGCTGGCGCCGTTGAGCAGATATAGTTTGTGCGCGCCGTCAAATCGCCCTTCCTTCCAGTCTTTCGACAGCGTGCGGATGAAGCTGACGAACGGGGCCACGCCCGTAACCGTAGACACCAGCAAATGATTCGTGCGCCCGTTTCCAGTTTCGAGTACGAACCTTCCCTTGGGCGCCTTGCGCATCAGTAATCTGTCGCCCGGCTGGAGTTTGTAAAGCCGGGGCGTGAGCGCTCCTTCGGGCACCAGTTCGAAAAAGAATTCGACTTCGCTTTCGCTGGGAGATGAAGCAATCGAATAAGGACGCTCGATGCGCTTGCTGCCGTCTTCGACCCCAAGCGTCGCATATTGCCCCGGAACAAAATTGAACGCTCCGCCAGCCTCGATGCGAAACATCCAGAGATCGGGAGCGAAATCGACGCGTTTAGTGACCCGCGCCTGAAAAAACTTGTCGTCCACAACCATAATTTCGAAATCTCCCGAGGGCCCAAGGCTTAAATTCGATGCAGAATCGAGCGGAAATATGGACTGTTAAAGTGGAGAAAATCATACATGCAAACGAAGTGGTTGACAACCGAACGGTCGTTCGAGATTCGTTGCTTAGAGTGGGTCGCTAGGGTCGAGCTGCGAAGACCTTCCCAGAAAGTTCCTCCAGCTCCACTCCGTCGCTGCGAATTTCAGAAGTAGTCTTGCCCGCCGGCGCAGTCTCCGGCAGGGCGCGCAGTTTTTCGACTTCGGCCTCAGTTTTTTGCCAGTCTGCCGGATTTTTCTTGGTCGCGTTCGGCGCATTCGGATCGGAGTAGAAGGCCAGAATATTGGCACGCAAGTCGTGCGTGATCTGGTCGAAGTTGTGCCCTGCCAACTCATCGAGTAGGCGCGCGTAGGTCTTATCCGTCAGGCCGTATTCCCCCGCCCGCGTGTCGTGCCCTGTGTCGAAGTCCGTGTTCGTGAGTTGAACTCTTCCGGCGGCAGCCTCTTGCAGCAGCTTCGCATAGTTCTCCATCGTGCGGTCAACGCTGGCGATATAGAGATCTTCAGTCTGCTTGCTAGGAATCTTGAAGTCGAGCGCTTTGAACGGGCCAATCTTGGGTACGAACCTGAAAAAAAACGCCAGCACACGCGTTCCGAAACCCGGCTGTCGATAAGTTCTCCCCCATTCCTTTTGATAACTCGCGCGCGACAAATAATAGCGAAATTGTCTCGTCCGGAAGTTCGGTGTCTCGGCGGCGACGATCTCTTTTTTCCGTGTGGTCAGCGCCACCCGAGTCATCTCAGGGATCACTTTGCTGATGGCCCGCCGGAAAGTGCCGAAAGCCATGTCTTCATTCTTGATCACATCGCTGAGCGGAATGGCGTAGGTATCCAGAAATGCCCTCTCCAGCACCGGCTTCGAAATCTCGAAACCGATAAAGTCGTGATAGGCGTCCGAGGTATAACGGTTCTTCGCGACCTGAGTTACGTCGAAGCCGAATTCCGTGCGGATGTGGGCTTTCGGATTGTCCTCATACGTCACAACTTTCCCATACTTTCTCTCAAGCCTGGGAAATTCAATGCCAACCACCTGATTGATCGTGGGATGTCCGCTGTTGTCGGCAGAATAATGAGCCAGCGCGCCCAGTGCAAACGCATATTCGTTCACGTCAGACGCTTCCTTGAGCAGGTTGACGATAAAGTCGCCGCTGCGCACGTAGTGCGTAAGATCGCTGAAAAATTTGTTGCCGAAGGGATAGTAACCCATGTCCTGCATTACCGATCCACCGTAGGCGAAGGCGTGCGCCTTCTTCAGATCGTCGTCGGTTGCAGTTGGAAAGCGCCTTTTCAGCAAGGGCAAAAAGTTGTACTTCCACGCCAAATCCACAACCTCTTCGTGGGTCAGCACGGAGTAGCCTGCGCACGGCTCTACGCCGTAACCAGCCAACACAACAATCGTCAGCACAAGTGAAACCGCGACTCGCCAGGCATCGAACGGACGCTTCATTTGCCTACAACCAGGACTACGAAGCTGTCGGGCAAGATAGATCGCCGGGGATGCGGATTATCCGCAGTCGCGGCCGGAGCCGGACCAAACTGCGCAGTCACCACAAACACATTGTGGGTTTTGGAGTCGAGCGCCAGCGTGCGCGCACCTTGTTGTGTCGGAACATTTTCCGCCACGCTGAACTTGTCGGGCGAGAGCTCGCGCACCACAGTTAACACGCCTTCGCCGCAAGAAGCAAAAGCCAGCCCGGTTTCGTCGTCGAAAGCGGTTGCGTCCACTCCGTCACCGATAGTGGGCGTGCCAAGAACCTTGCCCGTATCGGCGTCCACTACAGCCATCATCTTGTTGTCGCAACCCACGAACAGCCGCCGATTCTTCCGGTCCATCGACAAGCCCGAAGGCGATTCGCACGGCGCCAGAGGCCACTTTTTCTTGACCGCCAACTGGGTCGGATCAATCACTTTCAGTTCGCTCTTGTCTTCGATATTTACGAAGATCTCGCCCTTGCCGTCGCTGGCGGCAAATTCCGGCTTGCCATCCAGTTTGATCGTACCCAGCACCGTCCCCTTCACCGCATCAATCGCGGTTGAATCCTGGCTGCGGCCGTTGAACGTGAAAACCCTCTTCGTCGCCGGATCGTAAAGAATCGCATCCGGATTATCTCCAACTTTCACTTTGCTGCTGGTCGCCAACGTCTTCATATCAAAAATGCTGACCGTACCGTCGCGGCCATTGCTGATAAAACCGCGTCCCAGATCCGGCGCGAGAGCGATGCCATGAACTCCTGGCGTATCTGGAATGTCCCCAACCGCCTTGCCGGAATCGAGATCGAGCACGATGACGTGAGTCGCTCGCGAAATATAAAGACGCCGCGCCACCGCATCCGCCGTCAAGTAATCCCAACCGCCATCGCCGCCTACCTTGTAAGTGTTCACGACCTTGTACCCCGCACCGGCTGCGGCTAGAGCGGCAGTGCAGAACAGCACAGCGAGTGACGCCGATAACCAACCGCGTATGATCTTTCTCTTGCTCAACATTATTTCCTCCGCAAATTTCCGTCGCGGCTCATAATCCGATGCCGATTTCTCCCCGCAGGTGGCCGAGATCTTTTGCATCAATCTCACTGGGGCGGGTCCCGAAGTAACTTTACCCCGTTCCGCGCCCTCCTTAGACTTGCTTATGGACGTATCGCGACCGAACTTGCCGCCACAACTTCAGGGTGTAAATACGCGCTCTAAGGATCCGCGCATGCGGCCCTCACCTGATTATGGCACGCTCGGTCCCACCTCGGATGTCGTGAATCTTGCCGCGTCTGCGTCTGGTTTGCTAACCCCGGCGTCTACGGTTTCAGGCGGTTCCTCGTTCAGTCGCCCGCGACCACAAAACCTACGCCGGCTCCAAGTATTCGCAGCGATCGTGGGGGCAGTGGTTGCGCTCGTGGTTTCCAACTCCAGAGGCTCCGGCGTGCTTAGGGGAAGGGTCGCCAGCCCGCTCCCGCAGCCAGCGTCTGCCGTATCCTCCGGCGTACTTTCAGATCGCGAACTCGATCGCCAGAGGCCACAGAAACAAGCTGAGATACTTCTCGAACGCGCCGTAAGCCGCTCCAGTACAGGCGAGAACCAGGGCCAGTCCGAAACTGCAGCGCAGATCGAAGCCCGCATCGATGCCTGGCGCGGCCAGCTTAAGTGGGATTCAGAACTCGGCGAACTCACCACGGCGGCGCTAAATTCCGATGACCAGAATGTGCGCGCTTCCGCGATCGATGTGCAACTCGCAGCCTACGGATTAACCAAGAGCGAGTCGAGCGTCAACGCGTTAGTGCGGCAGGCCGATTCCTCCGACCACGCGCAGAAAGATTGGGCTTTGTGGGCTCTGGGCTTGCTCGGCAATCGCGGGATTGAAACCGATCGCGTGGTCCGGGTATTGACCGCGCATCTGAAAGACTCTGGCAAGAATTCAGCGTCAGACTCAGATGAAGAGACGCGCCGTTGGGCCGTCGAAGGCCTCGCGCTGGTCGGGACGACTTCAACCATCGTCCCACTACTCAATGCGATGCACAACGATCCGTCTCCCATAGTTCGAGAAAGGGCTGCGTGCAGTCTCGCAGAATCCGGTATGTTGACGCATCAGCAGCGCATGGCCGCAGTGCCGCAACTGATCAATTACTCCGACGATCCCGCGCTCGATGCTCAGACCCACGCCTGGGCATTCCAGGCTCTCGCTGAAATCACGAAACAACATCTTCCCAACGACTCCGCAGCGTGGCGAAAAGCAGTGGCCAGCGGCCAGTAAGTCAGGGATTAGGCCTCGGGATTAGGGGCAGAAAAAGCCACTGGCTCCAATCCCTAACCACTTCCCTAATCCCTATGCCCTGATCCCTATCCCCTGCCTTTTCACTCTGCCATCTTCGCCACATGGACATCGAAACCAGTCTTCGGCAACAGAGACGTCAGTGAGAAAGCCTTGAATCCATCGCCGTTCACCTCCGTGTGACGATAAACTCCCGGCTCGCTCTCAATCGTTTCCCTGCGTCCCTCCATGTTTCCGAGAAACGCTTCGGCCTGCACCATGCTCGCTTCGCCGCCTTTCGCCCGCGACACCACGGCCTCTGACGCATAGGACCGCACCAGCTTCGGCCAGTATTTTTCGAGCAGCTCCGTGCTGGCGAAAACATCAGCCCAAATGACGCGCCCGTTCACCGCAACCACCACCCCGACCGCTTTGCGATCGCGCAACTGCTTGATCAGGCTTTCGTAATTGTGTTCGATCGGCGCGGCAATCTCATCCACCTTCTGCTTGACGTCTTTGTTCTCCATAACTCGCGCGTAAGAACTAGTGGATTGAATCTCCTCGGTGCTGACGGACGGGGATCCTGCGACTACTTCGACTGTCTGCATCGCCTGTTGCTGCTTCCTTACTTCGGCCCACACCTGGTTCTGATCTTTATCCCCCATCGCTTTCGCGCGCACCGACGGCTGAGCCATAAGCGTGCCTGACGCCGCCGCGGACTTCCCCAACATCGGATCTCCGACTGCGCCTCCATACGTCGCCCCCGAAGCCCCGAAGTGCTCGCTGGTCGCAACCCAGCGCCCCGGCTCCACGCAGAACACACTAAGATCCACCGGATCGCTTTCCGCTGGAACAATGCGATCCTTGCCGATCACGCGATCTTGTTTGCCTCCAGTAACAATCTCGCCAGCCAGCAGCAGCAGCGGACGCTTCGAGTTGTTAATCAGCACCAGCCGGTTCACCTCGGCACTTTCGCGGCGCACCGCCGGCGCAGGACCTCTTCGCACCAGCCCGCGCACGTTTCCATACTCGGTCACTACCACGTCTCCGGATCGCAATCCTTCATCCAGCGTCAGAAACTCGCCGGTCGCGTAAGACTTAGGAGCGACAACTGGAAACACCGTCAGACTTCCATGCCGGATCGGCTCCAGCACCTTGTAGCCAGAGGCAGAGGGCTGCTCCCCCGCCTGCACTGGCCGCAGATCCAAACAGACCATTCCGGCCACGATCACCACCGCAATCACTGCCCCAAATAATCTCGAACGCATAACGCTCCTCCCCGCGCGGGCGGCGCGCACCGGTCCCAGGAGGCTGTAGGTCCAGCTCCACGGAGCGTACCGCCCGTTCGACTCGACGGAAGAACGAAATAAACCGCAAGCCTTGCGGCCAAAATTAACGTTGCAAACGTCAAATAATTGGTAGCATCGTGCAGAGTCTCGTCGTACTCTCTTTCTTTTAAACCTTTTTAATGCGCGCTACGAAACCGATCTCCGCTGCAGTCGAATCGGCAGCCGCCGATCTGCTGGCGGATCTGTACGCGAAAAGTGGCTGCGAAAAAATCGGTCTCTCTCGCGAATCCTTCGCCGCGATTCTTTGTGAAGTGGCGACAAAGTATCTTGCTGCTGAAACGAATCAGTCAGAGGCTCGCACTTTTCTGCTCACTCTGCGCGTCGACGAACTAGCGCTAGCCCGTGCCTGCGCCGCAGGCCACAACGCCGCATGGGAACTATTTCTCACGCGCTATCGCGAAAAACTTTTTCTATCCGCGTTGCGCATCGCGCGGGAAGAATCCGCCTCCCGCGATCTGGCAGACAGTCTTTACGCCGAACTCTACGGCACCACCACGCGCGAAGGCGAACGCGTTTCAAAGCTAGCCTCGTTCACGGGACGCGGATCGCTCGAAGGCTGGCTGCGCACCGTGCTGGCGCAGGAATTCGTGAACCGCTATCGCCGCACCAAACGCTTGGTCAGTCTCGAAGAAGAAAGTGAAGAGGGCATTCAGTTCGCCGCTCCCGTACCCGAGCCGCTTCCCTCTGCCGACGCGCGCCTGGAATCCGCCACCGACGCCGCTCTGGCCGCCCTCGACAGCGAAGACCGTATGGTGCTCTCGGCGTATTATCTCGATGGCCGCACCCTGGCCGAGATCGCCCGCATGCTGGGCGTGCACGAATCCACCATCAGCCGCAAAGTGGACAAGCTGGGCAAGTCATTGCGCAAGAAGATCATGGCTGGCATGATGCAGCAAGGCATGGCCCGCCGCCAGGCCGAAGAGGCATTAGAGGTGGATGTCCGCGACCTGCAGGTGGATATTCGCCGAAGCCTGGCGCAAGATTCCCCGGCACCAACGTTCTTAGAGAAGAAAGTTCAGGTCAGGACCAGAGAAGGCTCAGGATAAGCAGCCCGTAATCTTGGTAGCGGAAGGAACAGCTAGGAACTAGGCGTTCAGAGCTAGAAGCTAGAAGCTAGAAGCTAATATGCAAGACGTCCCCAAAATCGTCAGAGCCAGATTGCAGCGGCCAACGCCGGCCACGGCAGAGACACATCCCGATGCCGACCTGCTCACCGCGTTCGCCGAGCGCTCGTTAGTCGGTGGCGAGCGCGACCACGTGCTCGAACACTTAGCTCGTTGCGCCGATTGCCGCGACGTAGTGGCGTTTGCCTTGCCCGCCACTGAAGACGTTGTGCTGGCAAAGTCCGCAGCTCCGCGACGCGGATGGCTTACCCTGCCCGTCCTTCGTTGGGGCGTAGTTACCGCAGGAATCCTGGCCCTCACGTCGGTGGGGATCGTGCAATACCGGCAGCGCGGTCAAGAAAAGACAGCAGTAGCTACCAGGCTCATGTTGCGCGATCAGCCGGCGGACTCTGCCGCGCAGAGTCCTGCGCCTAGTCCGCAAGTGGATGCTTCCCAATCGTTTACTTCGCCGGCGGCGATGGGAAAACAAACTGTGATGGAGAAGCGCGCTCCGGTGCCGTCGGGAGCCCAGAGCGCCTTTTCCGCAGGGCTGTCCGCAGATAAGTCTGCTCCCGCGCCTCGTCCAGTCTTCCCCCAATCCCAGTCCGCACAACGCGCAGCTTCGGCAGGTAAGGTTCACGGCAGTATCGGCGGTCCGGTCCGCGGCCTTGGCTTCAGCTCCGCTGGCGGTCGAGCCTCCAGACGTGCCGAGGCTGCGACTCCGCCCGGCTCTTCGGCTTTTGCCGACAACTCAAAGAACACGACATTCGCCATCGTGCCACAGAATCCAAATTTCGGAGCCGTTCAGCGCGCTCCGGCCACTTCCACCACTGTCGAGGTGTCGGGGGCAGCTCCGCTGGTCACGACCCAAACCACCGCGCAAAACCAGCTTCAGGATCAGCTTGTTCAGAATGACGCGGCCGGGGCGCCGTCCTCAGCCGATCGCGTGGGCAAAGCAAAACCCGCGTCGCCGCAAGTGTTGGTCATGGCGCCGGCGCCTTTGCTGCACGCAGAACCCGCTCTCACGAAAATTGCAACCGCCCCACGTTGGACCATCAGCGCAAGCGGCGCACTGCAACGCTCGTTCGACGGAGGCAACACCTGGCTCGATGTAGACGTCACAGCGAACGCCTCTCAGAGCGCCAATCTCGCGAGCCGCGCTCGCGCCGGAACAACCGTCGAAGTCGCCAACTCGGCAGTCGAAGTCCAAACCGAGAACCGGAACGAAGCCCCAACCGAAATTCAAACCGAAACCCAAACCGCGGGGAAGTCCGAGAAAAAGACAACGGCGAAGTCCATGGCAACATCCGGCGCGCGATCCGCTGCGAAGTCGTCGCCAGGCACGCACACAATCTTCCGCGCCGTTTCTGTATCCTCGAACGCCGCCGACGTCTGGGCTGGAGGTTCAGCGGCTGCCCTGTATCACACCGTAGACGGCGGCAATCGCTGGACCCGCGTGGTTCCGTCCCAAGCCGGAGTTCTTCTCGCCGGCGACATTATCGCCATTCAATTCTCCGACCCCCGCAACGGAATCGTAACCACATCGACCGCCGAAGTCTGGACGACCGTCGACGCCGGTCAAAACTGGCACAAGCAGCAATAGGCGGCATCTGAACTCTCTTGTCATCCTGAGCGGAGGCTGTGCTTCGCGAACGCGAAGCACAACCGCAGTCGAAGGATCCCTTGTCACTCGCTGCACCATTAACGCCTCAGGGAATTTCGACAACGTGCCCTGCGCGTTCCCTTTGTGTCCCGATTAGTGCACGCCTGAATAACCGGGAAAACCCGATTACTAAAGTGACGTTTACACGAAATCACTAGTTCTCTAATATCCATTTCGTGGTTTGGCAGTTCTGGGGGAGGGCTGCCGAGGCGTCTTGAACTGAAAAGTTCAAGACGCTTTTTACTTGCTCGCGTTAAGTTGATGCTGTGGGAACAGCCGCGCGTCAAGCTGATTATGTGGGGACAGCCGCCCTCGGCTGTCCGCCGGGTGAAGCCCGGCGCCAAGCCTGACTCTACTTCGAGCATGCCGCGCAGTACCCGCCAATTTCCAATCGCGATACCACAATCCGGAACCGGCAATCTTTTTCCACTTGTCCCTTCAGCTTCTCGAAAATGTCGCTGACAAATTCCATGATCTTGCCGCAGCGCAGGCACGCCATGTGGATGTGGTCCCGGTTCACCTTACGCTCGTAGTAATGTCCCTCGCCATGAATGTGCATCAGGTCGAGTTCGTCGATCAACCCGTGCCGCTTGAGCATCCGCAGGGTCCGGTAAACCGTGCTGCGGTCCACGCTGGCATCCAGCTTCTGCGCTTTGCGCAAAAGTTGGGCAGCGTCCAGATGTTTGCTCGCGGTCTCCATCACTCGCAGAATCGCGCGTCGTTGCTGGGTCATGCGGATTCCACGCTCGGCAAGATGCGCTTGCAACCGGCCCGGCATTTCAGTTTGCGGTAACGGCATAAGGCCTCTTCCACTGTCGCAACTGGTCGCAATCACGCTGCGACGGAATCTTCCGCCGATTCTTGACGCCGCACGCCTGATCCGTCACTATGAAAGGTTCAGATGCGACTAGATTGCAACTAGCAGCACTTCGCTTCTTCCCCCTCGAATCCCGGCGGATTAGCAATCGAAGGCTAAAGCATAGCGGCAGATGCGACTGATTTGCAACTGGAAGATTTACAACTGAAGCTTGCAAGCTGGAAGCGCTTTTCAAGAAATCAATGCGGAGTCTTTTCAAAACAATCTTGCGCCGCTTGTGCCTATCCCTGTGCTTCGTGGCGACAGCCTTCGCCGGCGTAGGCGGCAGCATCTCCGGCACAATCCAAGATCCCTCGGGCGCGGCGATCGCCAAAGCCTCCGTCACTGTGATCAATACCAGTACAGGCGTCCGCCAATCTGCTATCACCGACAGTCACGGCACTTATGTTTTCCCAGTCCTTCCCGTCGGCGGCTACGCCCTCGAAGTGAACCAGCCTGGCTTCAAACCTTACCGCCGCAACGGAATCATACTCGACGCCAACAGCGCGCTGTTACTCGATGTTGTGCTGCAAGTAGGCGAGAGAACCGAAGCCATCACAGTCAACGAGAACGCGGTTCACGTCGAAACCTCCAGCTCTCAAATGGGCGAAGTCATCACCGGCACCACCATGACCGAGGTCCCTCTGAATGGCCGTAGCTATACCGACCTGCTCTCTCTTCAGGCCGGAGTCGCGCCCGCCACATCCATCACCTCCAGCACGGTGCAGGATGTCGGCGCCAGCGCCTTCTCACCCTCCGGAGACTTGAACCCCGGCACCGTTTCCATCAACGGCCAGCGCGAGTTCGCAAACAGTTTCATGGTGAATGGCAGCGACGTCGAAGAAGACGTCAACATGGGTACTGCCATCATTCCCAATCTCGATTCCATCGCCGAGTTCCGAATTCTCACCAACAATTTCGACGCGGAATACGGCGAATACAGCGGCGGTCAGATCAACGTCATCACCAAGTCCGGCACCAACGCATTTCACGGCGACGTGTTTGAATTCCTGCGCAACACCAATCTGGACGCTCGCAATTACTTCTCTCCCACTCGCGGCTCCTTTAATCAAAACCAATTCGGCGCAACTCTCGGCGGACCCGTCACTCGAAACAAGATCTTCTTCTTCTCCGACTATCAAGGCACGCACCAGACCCAGGGCGTCGACACGGGACGAATTGTTGTGCCGTCCGCTCTGGACCGATCTGGCAATCTGTCGGACCTGTCCAGTTCCTTCTACACCACAGAACTTGTGAATGGGCAACCAGTCGTAGTGCCAGTGCTTGTAACTGGCCCCGCTTGGGCGAGCACGCTCTCTCAGAATTTTCGTTACGCTGTCTACGTCGGGGAGCCCTATTATTTCCCGGGCTGCACCAACACAAACTATTCGCCAGGCACCACCACCGCGTGTGTTCTTCCCACGCTGCAAATCCCCACAAGTGCGTGGTCTGCTCCCGCCCAGCATTTGCTGCAATACATTCCCGCGCCGAATCAGTCCGGCAACTACTTCGCAACATCCGTCAACGACCAGACCCTCCATGACAACAAAGGCGCACTTCGCCTCGACGCCAACACGCGCTGGGGCCTATTCTCGTCCTACTATTTCCTCGACGACTTTTCGCAGGACAATCCATATCCCACAGCTCAAGGCGGAGCGAATGTGCCGGGCTTCAACGCCTTGAATCTGGGTCGAGCGCAACTCCTGAACTTGGGCAACACGAGAACGCTGGGTGGAACGGCAGTCAACGAATTCCGCTTCAGCTACTTGCGGGACTCGAATGATCTGGGTCGTCCGCAGGGAGGACTCGGCGTCAGCCTCGCATCTCAGGGTTTCGAAGTCGGGCCGAATACTCCCGGAATCGTACCTCTTTCGCCGCAAACCGAGGGCGTGGAGAACGTCGTCTTCAACAACTACTCCATCGGAACCAACACCAACGAGCTCCATCAAACCAACAACACCTTCCAGTGGCTCGACAACTTTTCAAAAGTCGTCGGCACTCATACCATGAAGTTTGGCGGCGAGTTTCACTACGACCAGGTCAACACTCACGCCATCGCGCAGTTCAATGGCAGCTTCCTGTTCTTCGGCAGCCAGACCGGATCTGATTTCGCAGATTTTCTTCTCGGCGCTCCCACGCAATACAACCAAAGCCAACTCCAACCCTTCTACGGACGCAACAAATATCTCGGCCTCTACGCCCAGGACAGTTGGCGCCTGCGGCCCAAGCTCACGCTGAATTATGGTTTGCGCTGGGATCGCATTGAACCTTGGTATGAAAAATACAATCAAGTCGCGACCCTGAAGCCAGGCCGGCAGTCAGTTGTATTCCCCGGCGCTCCTGCTGGAATCCTCTTTCCAACCGACCCGATGGGTGGCGGAAAACAAGTTCCGCGCACCTTAGCTCCGCCCGGCAACAAAGACTTCGCGCCGCGCGTCGGCATCGTCTACTCGCCCACGGCAGACTCACGTTCGCTTCTCGGCAAAATCCTCGGAGGCCCGGGCCAAACCAGCCTCCGCGCCGGCTTCGGCACGTTCTACACCGCCATCGAAGCGCTCACCATCGGAGTGCTCAGCGCCAACGCACCCTACGGCACCACCTATACCAGTCCCACACCGCCGCTGTTCGCCACGCCATTCCTTTCCGCTTCCACCGGCCAGGGCAGCCAATACTTTCCGGTGCAACTGGCCCCGCTCGATTCCTCGGCGAGCCATCCCGACCCCAACATCGATTGGTCGCAGTACGAGCCCATCAGCGGACTTCCCGCCTATCCCACCACCAACCGCATTCCCTACACTGAGGAATACATGTTCTCCGTGGAGCGCCAACTCTCTCCAAACACCGTGCTCAGCGCCAGCTACGTGGGCACCCAAGGACATCGCCTGCTCGCGCTCGTAGAAGCCAACCCCGGCAATCCCGCTCTGTGTTTATTCCTGAGCAATCCCGCAACCCTCCAGCCGCAATCGCCGCCGCAAACGCCTTGCGGTCCATTCCTCGAAGGCAATACCTACCAGCCAGTTTCAGGCCAGACCATCAACGGAACTCGCGCCCCGCTGGGGTCAAACTTTGGCAGCGTCACAAACCAGGCCACAATCGGCAACTCCAACTACAACGCGTTAGAAGTCACTCTGCGCCACCACACCGAACACCTGGAGATTCTTGCCGGCTACACCTACAGCAAGTCGCTCGATCAGGCTTCGAATCTTGGCGAAGAGATCAACCCTATCAACCCCGCGCTGAGCAAGGCTCTCTCAGCCTTCGATGTGAAGCAGAACTTCGTGGTGAGCTACAACTATGAACTTCCCTTCGAACATCTCTCCGGCCATTCGAATCGCTGGACCCAAGGCTGGGCGCTCTCCGGCATTATTCGCTACAGCACCGGATTTCCAGTCACGCTCTACAACTACGGCGACAACTCCTTACTGGGAACTGAACCAAACGGCGTGAACAACTTCGGCGTCGACGAACCTCAGTACACTCCCGGCCTGCTTGCGCTGAATCACAATCCCCGCAACGCCGCTCCGTACTTCAATACCAGCCTCTTCAGTCTTCAGCCTTTGGGCGAACCGGGCAACGCCAAGCGGCGTTTCTTCTACGGCCCGGGCATCGACAACTACGACATGGCGCTGCTAAAAAATGTGGCCCTTACTGAACCCAAGTCGCTTCAATTTCGCTTCGAGGCATTCAACGTCTTCAACCACGCTCAGTTCTATGGACCGGCTTCCGTAAACGGCAACGTCAACAGCTCTTCCTTCGGAGAGGTAGTCAGCGCGGCCGCTCCCCGGCTGATGCAGGCCGCGGTCAAGTTCATCTTCTAGAGGTCGCGGAGGAAATCGCAAACGCGTGCAGTGCCGTGCAAGAGCGGCGCTTCGGCGCCGCGTCAGATACCCTGGATGAAACGGGCTTCAGCCCCCGGCAGGCCGGCCCTGCATTGGCCACCCCTTTTAGCGGTGTCAACCCCGCAAGCACCTTATCAGACCGTCATCGCCTTCCTGCGACTTCCACCCCACCCCAAGCATCAAACGGCAGTGATACGATATTAAGGTTGACCCCAATTTGGGGTAGCCATCATAGGTATTCAAATACGATCGTCCGGGTCCCGGCAAAGACACTCGTTGTTTCCAAAACACGGGAGCGTCCGCCGACAACGCGACGTTACAACGAGGAGATACGAATATGGCAGGTAATGGAATCGTCGAAGTCACCGATGCGAACTTCGACCAGGATGTATTGAAATCCGATACGCCCGTTCTGGTGGATTTCTGGGCAACATGGTGCGGCCCTTGCCGCGCCATCGCTCCGATCGTCGAGGAGCTGGCCAAGGACTACCAGGGCAGAATCAAAATCGGCAAAATGGATGTCGACTCCAACAGCTCCACTCCGATGCGCTACAAAGTGACCGGCATCCCAACGCTGCTCGTCTTCAAAGGCGGACAAGTCGTGGAGCAGATAGTCGGCTACAAGCCCAAGGAAGCCATCGCGCAGGCGCTCGACCGCCACGTGGGTTAAGGCGGCTTCTAGCTTTCTAGCTGCTAGTCGGAAAACTTAATCTTAAACGCACGCGGACACAGTGAGTCGCGTGCGTTTTCTTTTTCCCGACACCCACCGCGTCGCCCGAAGGCCGAAGCCCGACCTACTGCGTTTCCGGCACCGTGTATTCGAATTCGTACGAGTGCTTCCCGGCATCGATCTTGATATTCATCGTCCCCGTAAGCCCCTCGAGTTGGCCAGTGCCCGAATCGGGCACAACCGTGACGCTCAACTGCGGCGTGCCCCGCGTCATGGTGCCGCTGTGCTGCAAGACGAAGCTGCCCGTGCGTCCTTTCAGTGTCCCGGTAACGCGCTCCATCGCGACATATCCCCCGGAGCCCTTGACCACGGCCGCAGCCGAGGCCAGCATGAACCCCCTGCTGGTTCCCTCCAGATCGCCATGAAACTGCTTGTCAATCGACATTCGGCCCAGCCCCGCATCCCCATCTTCAACCGCCTGCGGCGTAACCTTCACATCAAACATTCCACCAGCATGCATCATCATAACTTTGTCCGTAGCGGGCGCTGCATGAGCCGGCGTATCCTGCGCGTGCCCTAAAGGACCAAAGGCCAGACACGAAAAGTTCACCAGAAGTAATACAAAGCGACTTGGAAGTCCGCGGCGCATTAGTTTGATGGGAAGCCAAAAGCTTTTCTCCGCGCTCCCCTCGGCAGTTCTCGCGTCCCCCGCGGTGAAAGGCTTTAGATTTTAAGCGAGAAGCTAGCAGCTAGAAGCTCAATACTTCCGCAGCACTCCAATCACCCGCCCCTGCACTTCCACCGACGCCGCCGGCACAATGATCGGCTTCATAGTCACATTCGAGGGTTGCAAGCGGATGTTATCCCCTTCGCGATAGAACCGCTTCAGCGTTGCGTCCGACTGCTCAATGAGCGCGACCACGATGTCGCCATTGTGCGCCGTCTTCAGTTTCTCGACCAGCACATAGTCACCATCGAGAATGGCTTCATCCTGCATAGAATCGCCGCGCACCTCCAACACGAAAACTTCCTTCGAGCGCACAAAGTCGGCAAGCGAAATAGTCTCATTACTCTGCACGGCTTCGATGGGCTGGCCAGCGGCAATGCGCCCCAGCAGCGGCAGCACCAGCCCGGTGTTGACGCTCATGGCCTGCTTAAGCCGTCCCTTGGGCGGCACCAGGTCAATGGAGCGGCTGCGGTTGTAATCGCGGGTGAGCAGCCCTTTCTTCTCCAGGTTCGTAATGTGCTTGTGCACGGTAGCCAGCGAGTTCAGGTCAAGCCCATTGCCAATCTCTTCAAATGACGGAGAATACCCATGCTCCGCCACAAAGCGGGAGATGAAGTCATAAACTTCGCGCTGCCTGCGTGTAATCGCCATGCCGACATTGTTGGCGAATGGAAGGCGAATGTCAAGAAGAATCAGCTTCTAGCCGCTAGCTTCTAGCCACGGTTTGTGTGGAGCGGACACTACTGTCCGCCGCTTTTGACTTCGATTTTGGTTTCGACTCTGCCGCCGCTGAGGCTATTCAGAGCCTTTCAGCTTTCCAGTTATTCTCCCTGTGATGTCGAGACCCGTCTTCGCAAACCCCGCAACGAGTTTTCGAAATGCTGCACTCGCCGCTTCACAAGATCGCTGCGCCCGCCCAAGCCGATCTTCAAATCACCATAGCCATTGGCAAAGGGAAGGAATGTCAAGAGGAATCGGCTTCCGGCCTTCGGCTTGTGTGGGGCGGGCGTCTCGCCCGCGGCTTTTGACTTTCGCTGCCACCTTCCCTCGTCGGGTTCAAAGTCTATGCTAGAATGACCTGAATTGATTAATTAGTTCGAGCAATTCAATGGCTACCCTCAACACATCTCTGAAAGTCATCTCGGCTCTGGCGGCGCGCACCCAACTGGGGCAGATCATGCGCCGCGCTCGGCTGGAACAGACCCGCTTCGTGGTGGGCCGCCGGGGCGAGCCCCAGGTCGTGATCATGGGCATCGAGGACTTTCTCAACACCATCGCGCCGGAAAAGAAAGTTCTTGCCGCCATACGCGCAGAAGCCCGCAAGAAGGGCAAAGACAAACTTTCCCTGCGGCAGATTAACCGCGAAATCCGGGCTTACAGGCGCGAGCGTTCGCTCTAGCTCCAACGTTTCGCCTGCACTGGACAGAAGTCTTGCAACGGTTTCCATCAAACACGATTCGGGTTGTGCTGGATACCAACATAGTGGTATCGGCACACCTAAAAAGTGAAGGCTTCGAGCGTCACGTTTTGGACCTCGCGCTTGCTGGAAAATTGCGACTGGCCGCTTCCGAACCGATTCTCGCCGAGTATGCCGCCGTCCTCGCCCGCCCTAAGTTCGCCATCTCTCAAAGACGCCTCGCAAGATCGATAGGGCTGGTTCGAGCCTCGGCGCAAATTGTGAGCCCATCCCGCAGACTAGTGATCGCTCACGACCCGGCCGACAATCGGTTCCTTGAATGTGCGGAGGCCGCCCGCGCAGACTATCTGGTCACCGGCAACAAGCGCGACTTTCCCCCGAGATGGCGTCAAACCTCGGTTGTCAATGCCCGCGAGTTGATCGAATGGATCGCCGCCGGCCTCCGGCGATGAAGTCTCGTTTTCCACACCCACCCTGTGACATCTAACCTTGCGCACAATTCCAATCCAGCCCATCATGGACGAGGCGAAGGCAGTCCCGGTAAAAGAGCCGAGAACAGCCCTAACTCCTTTGTTGTGAAGATTTTGACCTCTAACCCCTCTGCAATCAAGATCTTGCAGACACTTTTTGCGAACCCCGCGCCCAGCAAGCCTTTTCAAGGTATGGGGGGTGGGGGGAGTAACTTCAGAGTTAATAGATTTTTCCATTTCGGTTCCATCGTTTCCAGAATCGACGCAAAGTTTTTTCGCGATGGAAATCCACAGGCCCATAATTGGCATTCCCTCCAAACTGAGCCTGCTCTTCAATTTCTAAGGTTTTTGGGGTACGCTTATGCCGCTTGTTCAAGGAGGCCTCTATGGCACAGAACACTCCGGTTGAGATGGTGAAGAGAGGTTCGACGGTTTCCATTTTGTGGGGAGTCTTGCTGATTGTGTTTGGGATGATGGCGGTCGGTTCGCCGTTCCTCGCCGCCGTGGCCGTGAACGTTGTGGTTGCGTGGCTGATTGTTTTGGCGGGCGTCGTTCACCTGATGCTGGCTTTTCGCGCGCATGGCGCGGGGAGCGTCATCTGGAAGGCTTTGGTCGGCATTGCCTATTTGTGCTTTGGCGGGTACTTGCTCGTGCGTCCGGTCGCAGGCGTAGCTTCGCTTACGCTGCTGCTGGCTTGGCTGTTTCTGATTGAAGGCGTGCTCAACATCGTGCTGTATGTGAAGATGCGTTCGGTCCACGGATCGAGTTGGGTGCTGATCGATGGCATCATCACTCTGCTTCTCGGCGCGATGATTTATATGCAATGGCCGTCGAGTTCACTGTGGGCGATCGGCACGCTGGTCGGGATCAGCATGATCATCAGCGGACTGGCGCGTGTGATGATGTCATTGGGAGTGCGCAGGGCCGCTGAAGATGTGGCGAACACAAAGTTAGCGGCTTAGTGAGAAGAAGCTAACTCGAAGGCGCCGGCAGAACCAAAGCAAAGTCAAAGGCAACGCTCCGGACGGCCCGATCCACACAAGCGGACGGGCGAGCCTGCCCGTCCGCTCGCTCGTAATGAGGCTATAGGACATCCGAAACTTCCTTGGGATTCGTAAGTCTAATAGTGAGGATGCAGTTGATTAGCCGGGAGGACGTTATGGCACGAGTTTCGGTTCGGATGGTAGCGATAGTGTTGACGATGCTGGCAGTGACGCTAGCCTGCCAGGCCGGCAGCGGGATTGATGGCCCAGTTCCCGCCGCAGTGGTCGATGAGACTAAGGCTGCGGCCAAGGGAAAAGAGACGATGGTTGTGGCCGGAGGATGCTTCTGGGGCATCCAGGCTGTGTTTCAGCATGTGAAGGGTGTGCGCAGCGCGACCTCGGGATACTCGGGAGGCACGGTGAAGAATCCGGGCTATGAAGAGGTGAGCAGCGGGCGCACTGGGCATGCGGAGTCGGTCGAAATTGTTTACGATCCGTCGAAGGTTACTTATGGAGAATTGCTGCGCGTGTTCTTTTCGGTGGCGCTCGATCCAACGGAACTGAACCGGCAGGGTCCGGATGAGGGCACGCAGTACCGCTCGGTAATTTTTTATGCGAACGAAGAGCAGAAGAAAATTGCCGAAGCTTACATCGCGCAGCTGAATCAGTCCAAAGTTTTTTCGCGGCCGATCGTGACGCAGGTTGTGGCGATGGATAAATTTTATCCAGCCGAGCAGTACCATCAGAATTATGCGACACTCCATCCGGATAACGGCTACATCGCCACGTACGACGCGCCGAAAGTGGAGAATTTGAAGAAAGAATTTCCAGAACTGTACGCGAAATAGTGAGGATGCGGGCTGAACGCGCGATTCATCGGGTCGCAAAGAACGCGACCCTTCGCGCAGCCCGCCCAGATCCTTCGCGAGACAAAAAGCGTCTCGCTCAGGATGACATTTAGGATTGGAGGGACTATGTTTGATTTCGATCGTGGTAAAGATGGAAACGTTTCGCGGCGCGTTTTTTTGTACGGCGCGGGCGCGGTGGTAGGCGGTTCGCTGTTGTGGCACTGGAGAATGCCGCGTGTGAATGCGGCCGTGAAGTCGGAGCCGGGAGAAGTTATGATTGTGCAGTTTTCCGACGACGGCAAGAAGTTGGGGAAAGTGAAAATCGCGAAGGTAATTAAGACAGAGGACGAATGGCGGAAGCAGCTTCCTTCGGCGTCGTTCGATATTACGCGGCATGCCGATACAGAGATGGCCTACACCGGCAAATATTGGAACCTGCACGACAAAGGAATTTTTCGCTGCATCTGCTGTGACAACGCGCTGTTCAGTTCGGAAACGAAGTTCGATTCCGGGACGGGCTGGCCAAGCTTCTGGGCTCCGCTGGCGCAGGAAAATGTGCGGGAGATCCACGATACTTCGATTGGCATGGAGCGGACGGCGGTTTCGTGCAAGGAGTGCGATGGACACCTGGGGCACGTGTTCGACGATGGTCCCAAGCCGACGGGCCTGCGCTATTGCATGAATTCCGCTTCGCTGCGGTTTGTGAAGGCGGGCTAGGGCCGCGGCTTTCACCACGGAGTCACGGAGACACGGAGAAAACAAGAAACGAAGGTGTAAACCTAAATGGAGAAACGGGCTCCTCGGCCGTCTCTCCATTTTTATTGGTTCAACCCGAGGTGGTTGAGATTCCTGAAGGTTACTTGTTGCCGCTGGTTTGATTGGCGCTCGTGCTCTTCAGTGTCACAGTGTCCGAAGGTTGCGGACTGGTCTTCTGCGTCTGCTGTGCCTGAGGCTTGGGGGCTGTCGATTTAACGGCTTCGTTGTTTTGGCTGGCGTGTGTGCTGCTGATTGAGTTCACCATATGAAAGGAAGATCGGCGGATGGCGCGTGGGCTTTAGGGATTTTCTTCAGACTTCGCAATCTTTGGTAATAGTTACTTTCAAACCTTTAACACAGAGGACACTGAGGAACACAGGTTAAGGCGAAGCGCGTTGCTATTCGAGGACGCTGTCATCCAGCTTTTTGCGGGACCAGTCGTATGCGGTCTGGACGAACGCCAAGACTACGGGATGCGGATTTTTTTCGGTGGAAGATAGTTGCGGCTGGAACAGCGTGGCTATGAAGAAGCGGTGCGTGGGAGATTCTATGGCGCGAATTTCGCCTTGCGCGCCGCGGGCTACTACCGGGAAGCCGGCTTCCATGGTGGTCCATTCGAAGTCGGGATTGATTTCGAAGTTGCAAAAGAATTCTTCGGTCACGACTTCTTTGTCTTTGCCGTAGAAAGATTGCAGGTAGGAGCCGGGACGCAGTCGGATCTCGGGGACTTTGCCGGATAGCTTGGGCGCGTCGCCATTGCGATTGGGAACGGCACAGGCTACGGGATAGATGACGATGTTCTTCGAGCCGGAATTGTTTTCGGCACTGTCGGCGTCAGCGATGCCGAGAACGTTGCGGGCGAATTCGATCAGGGCGTACTGAAAGCCTCCACAGGTTCCTAGGAAAGGCCAATCACGGCGGCGAGCGAACTCGATCCCTTTCAGCATACCGTCGAAGCTTTTGTAAGGGCTGCCGGGCGAAGCCCAGAGGCCGTCGAACGCTTCTAATATCTTTTCCGCGTTTGTGGTTAGCGACGGCGTCGGAATCCATTCCGAGCGCACTTCCAGATTGAGTTTGTTGGCGGCGTGCTGTAGGGCTGCGTTGGTGGCGTGGTGAGAGGGGAATTCGGGATTGAAGTCGCCGAGGATTCCGATGCGAACGGATTGGCTCACGCGAGCATTGTACTAGAGGGTGCGATTGGGAGTGATTATCTTCCGGGGGCTAAGCCCGACTATTTTGTGTGCGATTTACGCGGCGCTGGAAGCGCCGCTCTTCCACGGTTGTGCCGGCATGCGATTCGCGCACAAACCTTTCGTGCGAGTTAGAGCCAGTGGATCACGTTCAGCAGGGCATAGAGACTTAGCAGGACCAAGGTCGGGCCGCCCCAGATCATTAGCGTGCACTTCCATTGTAGCGAGCGGGCGAGATCGCGCTGGCTTCGCCAGGAGATCAGAAAGGTTGGGTTGTTCTGGCCTTTCATCAGTACTACTGGAGGATGGGGGTTGAAAATCTCGGATTCCGGTTGAGATTGGGTCGTGGTGCTCGCGGCGCAGGCATGAGCAATGTTTGAATCCTGATTTGCTCGACCCTGATTTGCCAGATCCCGATTTGCTAGATCTGGGTGGACCGCGACAGCTGAGGGAGTGACTCCGGCGGCGGCCCATGCTGCGGGACTTTGGATTCCCGCTTTCGTTAGGGCGGCGGCGATTTTTTGTTGCTGGGTCATGTCGGTCGCTTTGACGGGAGCTTGATCCGGCGAAAGGCGGATTACGCGGGTCGATGCCTTGGATAATGCTTTCTCGTAGGTCGCGTCGAAGGCTGGGTCGTGCTGCAGGCCGCTGGTCAGGATGCCGCTGAACAGATTGCCGTCGCCGATCACCGGAGAGAGCGCGGTTCGTACTCTTTCGGAGTTCACCGAGAAAGAAAGAGCGTTTCTTACGAACAGGCCCAGGCCGTCATCGTCTTGAATGGGGTCTGGGGTTGATTCGAGGCCGGGATTTTCATCCAGCGTGCCCAGCACGAAGAGCGCGTTTTTTGGCTTGATGCAGAATTCTTCGACTTTGATTTTGTTGGTGGTGTTGACGCCGTGGCGCGAAAGGAAACTCCGCACGTTGCCGGGGACTTCTTCTTTCATGGTGAAGAGACCATCGCAGAATTCTTCCTGGAAGTCGCGGTGCAAGTCGAGGTCAGCGCCGCGCGGATCGATCATGACCTTGGCGGTGTTGTCGTCTAGAAAAAAAGGCACGTGCATGCACTCGGCGGCTACCTTGACCCATTTTGTGTTTCTGCCCTCCCGCTTCCATTCCCAAACAAGGGTGCGATGGTAGTAGCAGGGGCGGTTAGTAATGGGAGCGACAATGGTGTGCGGGCCGACGGCGAGGCCGCTTAGTTCGACGATGCCCATCGAGGCGCTGCGAATTTTGGATACTGGGGTGTCGAGGATCAGGTGACGGCGTTGCAAGAGGCGGAAGCCACGGAAGGATAGATAAATTCCGGCGCAGATTCCGATTAGGCAATAAAAAATAAATCCACCTGAATCTGAGGAACGCAGTAGCAGAGTGGATGGAATCAAAGGTGGATCCGTTGGGCTGATTCGGGGTGAGCCGCGTAGTTAGGCTAGCGGAGTCAGCTGGCGCTGGCAGCAGAAAAGTGCGGAATTGGCTTACGTTGGTAACGCGGAAACCAAAATCTTTACCACCCTTCGGCTCCGCTCAGGGCAGGCTCCGGACACGGGGTCACACAGGGTAAATCTCTACTCTGCTTGGCGGCGGCGTTTTAAGTAGATGTAGGCTGCGGTTAGTGCTGCGAAGAAGATGGTCCCGCCGATTGCGTTTATGCGGGTTGCGAAAAAAGTATGGATTACTGTGGCTGAGACCAGAACTACGCCGACGATCGATCCCCAGATTCCCAGCGGGGAGCGCATGGGCAGAGCGTCTCGTTGTTGCGGTGTGAGGCTGCGGCGGAAGCTGATGTGGGCTGCGAGGCATACGACCCACGAGAAAATAAGGCCGGAGAATGCAGCTCCCATGATGTAGACGAAGGCTTGTTTTGGGGCCCAGTTTTCGATGATCAGCGCGGTCACGATTCCATAAGAAGAAACTAACAGCGCGAGGCGCGGCGATCCGGAGGCGTTTAATTTTCCCATGCTTGCGGGAGCCCAGCCGGTGCGGCCCATAGAGAACAGCAGACGCGAGGAGACGTAGAGCTTGGCGTTGGCCCCGGAGAGCGCGGCGGTCAGGACTACAAAATTCATGAAGTAGGCGGCTGCGGGAATGTGGGCGAGGCGCAGCACGCTGACGAAGGGACTTTCGGAGACGCCGGTGTGGTTCCACGGCATCACTCCTACGAGCACGGTGATTGCGCCGAGATACACGCCGGCCAGCAAGAAAATAGTGAGGCGCGCGGCGCGAGGAATATCTCTTGGCGAACGCGATTCGCCGGTGGTGACGGCCAACATTTCAACTCCACCGAAGGCGTAGATGGCCCAGAAGACCGCGAGCAGAGGGGCGATTGGACCTTTGGGAAGAAATCCGCCTTGCGCTGTGTACTGCGAAGCTACGCGGCCGCCGAAGAGCAGCGCTGCGCCGGCAACGATGAAGGCGATTATCGTTGCGAGCTTGATGAGGGAGAACCAAAACTCGAAGCGTCCGTAGGAACCTACGCTGCGCAGATTAACCAGCAGAAGCAGAGCTGAGAAGACGACGACCCACACTTCACCGGGCACGGCCGGAAGCCAGTAGCCCATGTAGGTGGCGGAGGCGGTGAGTTCGGCTCCGATCGAAAAAGCGATGGCGGCCCAGTAGGCGGCGCGGCAGAGAAATCCCAAATATTGATTGAGATAGAGTTCGCCGTAGACGGCGAATGATCCGGCGGCGGGGTGTGTGCTGGCTAGTTCGCCCAGAGCCATGGCTACCGTGTAGGCGATGAAGGCGGCGATGATGTAACTGATGATTATGCCGGGGCCGGCAACTTCAAGAGCTGCGGCTGAGCCTAGTAGCAAGCCGGTGCCGATGGATCCGCCGACGGCAACCATGGCCATTTGGCCGGCAGTTAGTTGATGGTGGAGTCCTTGTTCGTGGATGATGTCGGGGACGGCTGGGGCTTGGGGCATTCGGGGACGATATCAAAACGAGTGGTCAGTGGCCAGTGGTCGGTGGTCAGCAAAACCTACCGCTGAATCGAACGCAGCGATTGTGGGTTTCACTGACCACTGATCACTGACCACTGGTTTCGAGTACTTTCGTAATCGAGATATCGACCTTGCGGATTGCTGGGGGTTAAGGCGGCTCCTAGAATTGAAGGAGCAGTACTCTGCCTCGAACCGATCCATGCCTGAGATTACAAGACGCCTCAACCAAGCCGAGCTGTCACGGCGCACGGAGCGCGCGGAGAAGCTTTTGCAAAAAGGGAAGGCCGGCGAGGCGCTGGAAGAATATCTGATAGCCCTGCGAGACGATCCCGACAACGATACGGTGCGGCAACTGGCGGCGGATTTGTGTTTGTCGCAGAGCCGGACGCACGATGCCGTCCGGTTGCTGGGCGAACTTTTTGAGCGGCAGGTGAAAGCCGGAGATGCTACGCGGGCCAGCCTCACTTACAAGAAGCTGGCGCGGCATGGCAGTCCGACCTGGGAGCAGAAATTCTGCTTTGGGCAACTGCTGGAGGGGTCGAACAAGAAGCTGGCCGTGGGGACTTACGAATCCGCATTGAGCGATCTAGCGAAGCTCGACAACAAGGCTGGCGCCTTGCAGGTGTTGGAACGGGTGGTGGCACTGGAGCCTGTGCATGCGAACTTTCTGCGAGTGGCGGAACTATTTTCTGACATGGGTGACAGCAACGCCGCGGCGCAGGCATTTAAGCGGGTGGCGGAGTTGGCGGCGGCGGCGGGCGGCGATCCGGCGCAATGGTATGAACGCGCCTACCAGGAAGATTCATCGGATGAGGAAATCACGCTGGCCTACGGCAAGAGTCTGCTGAAGCAGGGACAGGTGGGAGCGGCGATTTTTATTCTGGAGCCGCAGGTAAGCGCAGGGAAAAATTCCGCACAGCTGCGCGAGATCTATGCCGAAGCTCTGCTGGCGGCTGGCCGTTATGCGGAAGCCGAACCGCTGGCGTGGCAGCTGTTCGAGCAGAATCCCAGCCGCATGCCGCGGGTCACGGCATTGATTGGACAGTTGCTCGATACGGACCACGATGACGCGGCGGTGTCGCTGGCGCGAAAGCTCGGGCAGTTTCAGGCGAAGCGGGGCGAGCGGCGGCAGTTTTTGGGGGCGATGCAGGAAATTCTTTCGACGCGGCGGGCGTCGCCCGAAATGCTGGAATTCCTTAGCGAGCTTTTCAATGCGGCGAATCGCGAGGTCGATTACTGCCAGACGCTGTTGAAGCTTTTCGATGTGTATTGCGGTACGGGAGATTTTGCGAAGGCGGCGGAATGTCTGGACCGGGCTGGGGAAGTAGACCCGTACGAATCGGGGCATGCAAAGCGCCTGGAATTGTTGAAGGGCAAGATTGATGACGGAAAGTTTAAGGCGATTGCTTCGCGGTTTTCTGCGGGCAAGCCTGTGGCTGCTCCGGCGCATGAGCAGGAAGCGACGCTGGGAGCTGCCACGCTGCAGGACTTGATGCTGCAGGCGGAAATCCTGGTGCAGTACGGCATGCGGAACAAAGCGGTCGAAAGGCTGCAGAGAATTCAGGAACTTTTTCCCCGAGAAGAAGAGCGCAACGAAGATTTGCAGCGGCTTTATTTGTCGGCGGGTGTGACGCCGAAGTATGCCGGGTCGGCGCCGCTGCCGGCCGCTGCGCCTACTTCCGCGGCGGCTCCGGTAATTGTTGCGGCGTCGGTTGCGGTCGCAACGATTGATCCAGCGGCCGAGATGCGCAACGTTACGCGTGTGGCGGAGATCACACGCAAGCTTTATCACCAGGGCACAGCTCCGGCGGTGCTGACTACGGCGGTGAACGAGATTGGCGGTCACTGGGAAGTTTCGCGCTGCGTAGCGATGATGCGCACGCCGGGCTCAGCGCCGACGGCGGTGCAGGAATTCTGCGGCAAGGGCGTGAAGGAAGGGAATCAAACCGCTATCAAACTCGTGATGTGCGCGCTGCAGGATCTTGCGTTGTCTGCCTCGTCGAGCGAGCCCATTAAGATTGGCGATGCGCAGAACGCTCCGGAGTTGGAGGGTGTTCGAGAGGCTCTCGCTGAACTGGCCACAACGGCAGTGCTGGCGTTTCCGCTAAGCAACGGTGAGGATTCGGTGGGCGTGCTGGCTTTGCTGCACAATCAGGCTCGCGTGTGGCCTCAAACCGATTCTGTTGTGTTGAAGACTCTAGCCGACCAGATGGTGATTGCGCTGAATAATGCGGGCCTGCGGCGGCTGGTGAAGAATCTTTCAGTGACGGACGAGAGGTCGGGGCTGCTCAAGCGGAGTTCTTATCTTGATTTGCTCCTGGCGGAAAGTAAACGCGCGGTGCAGAATGGCTCGGCACTTTCGGTACTGCTGCTGCAGTTTGGACGGAGTGCGGCGTTGATCAAGGAATACGGTGAGGCCGCGGTGGAAAGCGCGATGGAAAAGATTGGCCAACAGTTTGGGGCGAACCTGCGAACGAATGATTTGGCATTTCGCTATGACACCACAACGATTGCCATCATCCTCGGCGAGACGGCGGAAAAAGAAGCGATGATGGCGATCGAGAAGCTTCGCAAGATCATTGCGGGAGTTCGCTTGCCCGCGAAAGATGGCGCGGAAAAAGGCCTCGCCATGGAATTCTCGGCGGGGCTGGCTGAAGCCGTGGTGAAGGAAAGCTACGATCCACTCGACATTGTCACGGAAGTGATCAACCGCGCCGAACATGCGCTGGCTACATCGCTGGCGCAGGGGCATGGGAAGATTGTGGCGCTGGGAGCGGCGCTGGCCGCGGGGGCAGTGGCGTAGCAGGAAGATGTACGGCTGGTCGGCTTAGGGCGCTATCTCGTACACGGTGCCTTCGCCGTTCGTGCCACCCGCCTCCGTCGTCCCGTAGAGATTGCCATCGGGGCCAAAGACCACGCCGGCCAAGGGGTTTGCGCCATCGCCATCCGTGCCCGTGAAACCGTGCAGCACTTTCTCGCTATAGTTACCGTTTCCCTTTGGGACTAGCTCGAAGATGATGCCGGCGTCGTGCACGGCCCCACCCGAGAATGTGGTGCCATAAATATTGCCGGCGGAATCAAGAGTCACGCCGGAGTAAGGCGAACTGCCGTCTCTTCCCGAAAAACCATGCAGTATCTTTTCGCTCCAGGTGCCGTTCGCCTGAGGACTCAACTCGAACACAGTACCCAGTCCCTCGTAGCCCCCTCGTATGGTAGCGCCGTAAAGATTGCCGGCCGCATCCAAAGCGAGGTTGTTGTAGGGGGCCTGACCGTCTGCGTCCAGGCTAAAAGTATGCAGAATTGTTTCTTTCCACGTGCCACCGGGCTGATGGGTTAACTCATACACCGTCCCATACGTATATTCACCGCCAATCTGGGTGGTTCCATACAGGTTCCCAGCGCTGTCGAGAATCAGGCTGCTCCACGGGAGTTGGCCGTCAAGCCCGTTGCCGAAGTTATGTAGCACTTTCTGAACCCAGGGGCCGCCTGCCTGAGGAGGGGACAGCTCGAAGACAGTGCCGCCGCTCTGTGGCCCGCCATAGGCGCCGCCGTAGGCAGTTGTGCCGTAAAGATTTCCGGAACTATCGATGGTCAAGCCTACGTAAGGGCTGCTCCCGCGTTTGCCGGTCGCAGAAAAAGTGTAGATGGTTTGTTCGGTCCAGCCGCCGCCTGCGACGGGACTTAACTCGAAGACGTAGCCGTCGTTCCCCTTGAAAGGTCCGGCAACTCCGTAGAGATTTCCCGCGGAGTCGAAAACCACGGTTCCTTCGGGGTCGGAATCGTTGTCGGAAGCAAATGGGATGCTATAGGAAAATCCGCCGCCGGTTTGTGGCGTTAACTCATTTACCAGCGTGTTGGCGGTCCAGAAGAGATCTCCGGCTGCATTGAATGTCACGGCGGCCTGGGGGTTGGGTCCGGTCGAGCTGTAGAGCACGTTCACTGCCTGGGCTGGCGCCGGAGTAGACGTGGTCAGGGTGAAGGCGAGAATCGCTAGTGTCACAAAAAGTCGAATGCAGAGTCGTGTCGCGGGCATGGGAGTTCTCCTGTGCCGGGGGAAGGGGTTGAATTTAGCTCGGAAGATCGAGAAAGTCAAGGTCTGTGCCGTATTTTTGCAGTTTGATAGAGAGGCGCGCGCGATTCTGGCCAAGCGCCTTGGCTGGCTGCTACACTAACCAGTTTGATTATCACTTTTATTCCGCTCTTGAGCGGGGTCTGTCAGGGAAATCATGTTGAAGCCAGGTGACATTGCTATTGTCAGTGGGGCGCGGACGCCCTTTGGGCGCTATTGCGGCAAGTTGAAAGATTTTACGGCGCAGGAGTTGGGCGCGGTTGCCGGCAAGGGAGCGATCGAGCGGGCGGGTATCGACCCCAAAGAATTCGATCATGCGGTGTTTGGGAACGCGCAGCAGACCTCGGGCGACGCGCTGTATGGCGCGCGGCATGTGGGCTTGCGGGCCGGATTGCCGATTGAGACTCCGGCGCTGACGGTGAACCGGCTATGCGGCTCGGGGATGCAATCGATTGTGAGCGGCGCGCAGATGATTCAGCTCGACGAGGCGAAGATTGTGCTGGCGGGCGGGATGGAGGCCATGTCGCAGGCTCCGTTTGTGATTCGCGGGCGCGACGGTTTTACTCTGGCTCCGGGCGGGAAACTGGAAGATTCCTTGATGGTGGCGTTGCTCGACAGCTATTGCAATTTATACATGGCGAACACTGCGGAGCTATTGGGCTCGGAATTTGGCATTACGCGCGAGATGCAGGATGAGTTCGCCCTGCGCTCGCAGCAGAAGGCCGATGCGGCTTATAAAGAGGGACGCATTCAGGAGGAACTGGTTCCGGTGCCGCTGAAGAATTCCAAAGGTGAGGCTACGGGAGAGTCGCTCACCGAAGACGATCACCGAAGGCCGCAAACTACTTTGGAAGGCTTGGCTAAGTTGAAAGCTGCGTTCGGCAAGAACGGAACCGTGACAGCCGGGAACGCCAGCGGGATTGTGGATGGCGCGGCGGCGGTGGTGTTGATGTCTTTGGAGGAAGCGCGCAAGAGAAGCATCGAGCCGCTGGGGCGGATTGTTAGCTGGGGGATTGCTGGGGTTGAGCCTAAGGTGATGGGGCGGGGTCCGGTGCCGGCTACTAAGGTGGCTTTGCAGAAGGCTGGGCTTTCTTTGGACTACATCGATTTGATTGAAGTGAATGAGGCGTTTGCGGCGCAGTATCTGGCCGTCGAGAAGGAGTTGGGATTAGACCGCGAGAAGGTGAATGTGAATGGCGGAGCGATTGCGTTGGGGCATCCGCTGGGGGCGACCGGGACGCGGCTGGTGATTACTTTGCTGTATGAATTGCGGAGACGGAAGAAGAAGTATGGTCTAGCTACGGCTTGCATTGGCGGCGGGCAGGGGATCGCGATGATTGTGGAGAGCATGAACTAGGCCATTTGCCGCGGAGGATCTGCTGCAGGCAATGTCGAAGACAGCGAAAAAGGTCGGCATTCTCGCCTTTGGCACGTTCACGGCTGCAGTTGTTCTCACGCTTTGCCCATTCTTCTTGCCGCTCGCGTGGAGAAGGGTCGACGCGTTCTTAGACTGGCCTATGCTGCTCGTTGATTGGAGGCACGCGGATTGGCTTCCTCGGAATGCTGGGAACAGAGTAATTACTTTGTTGCTGATCAACGTGACGGGGTGGGCGCTGTCCTTATCGGTCGTCTGCGGTGCGGTTATTTGGGCTCGTCAGAAAGAACGAGCCCGCGAGTAACTTTTTAAGATCGATATGAATAAAGGAAAGCAATAACGGAAATTAAAAAGGTTGGCGTACTAGGTTGTGGTCTGATAGGTTCCGGCATCGCACAAGTCTGCGGCGGTCAGCGCAATCAAAGTCGTGGAACTATAAGACGAGCACGTCGCCGCTTCGGGTCTGAAGGGCTCGATCAAAGGTAACGAACTTCAATCCGGAGGCAGCTGAGAAGGCGAGGAGGTAGGCATCGGCCCAAAGCTTGGGGGATCGGCTCGAAAACTTCGAACGCGAACGAAATTCCTTTTCGAGATGGTCAGGCTCAGGCAGAAAGGCGATGCGCGGGTCGGCCCACACGCGGTCCCACAAGACCCAGGCCTCAGACATGGTTTTGGTTTCTTTTGCCATGACCGATTCGGTGGTGAGTAAGCGCAGAACAGTGAGCTGAGTGAACCGGCAGAAGAAGAATTGTTGCTCCGCTGCGTCTGCAAACCAGGAGCGAGCTCTTTCGGAATGAATGTGCCGGCTCCAGATCAGAGCCAGCCAAACGTTGGAATCAAGGAAATTCAACGTGTTCATACATTTGCTCGTTAGTGAGATCGACCTTGGGACCATGGGAGACGATCAGCGGGAATTGCACTCGTTTCGGCCGCGGCCGCCGCGCTTGCAGCAGGACGCTCTGCACGCCGGCGAGAACCAGTTCGCGCACCGAGCGTCCGTTTGCGGCGGCTTGCGCTTTGAGCCTGCGGTAAAGCGGAGCGGGAATGTCGACCGTGGTGCGAATGCTTTCCTGCTTCATAAAGGTTATTATCCCATGTGTGCCATAAATATGGAACTAACGTTTTTTTAGCAGAAGCTGGCGTTTAAAAATACGAATTAAATTAAGCGAGATTTCTTATGGAAATTAAAAAAGTTGGCGTTCTCGGTTGTGGTTTGATGGGTTCCGGAATCGCGCAAGTTTGCGCAACGGCCGGATTCGACGTAACTGTCCTCGAAGTCGAGCAAAAATATCTCGACAAAGGCTTTGCCGGGATCGAAAAATCGTTGGCGAAGTTTGCCGAGCGCCCCGTCGAAAAAGGCGGAATCACGGCGGAGCAGAAAGATGCGATCCGTGCGCGGCTTAAGGGGACGACGAACAAGGCCGACCTCGCCGATTGCGACATTGTCATTGAGGCCATCATCGAGAACGTCGACGAGAAGAAGAAAATGTATGCGTCGCTCGATGGCATCGTGAAGAAGGATGCGATCTTTGCTTCGAACACGTCTTCGATTTCGGTGACCGAGCTTTTGACTTCAGTGAAGCGGCCGGAGCGGTTTATCGGGCTGCACTTTTTTAATCCAGTGCCGCTGATGAAGTTGGTGGAAGTCGTTCGGACGATCGCCACTGCTGACGACGTTTACCAGACGGCCTACGAATTTGGGAAAAAGCTGGGCAAAGTTCCGGTGCGAACATCGGACAAGACTGGATTCATCGTCAACCGGCTGCTGGTGCCTTATTTGCTCGATGCGATTCGCGCCTATGAAGAGGGCGTGGGCTCGATTGAAGACATCGATAACGCGATGAAGCTGGGCTGCGGCTATCCCATGGGGCCGTTTACTTTGCTGGATTTTGTGGGGCTCGACACTACTTACTACATCACGCATGTGATGTTTGACGAGTTCAAGGAGCGGCGGTTTGCCTCGCCTCCGCTGCTGAAGCGGCTCGTGATGGCGGGGTGGTACGGGAAAAAGACTGGCAAGGGGTTCTACGATTATTCGGACCCGAACAGTCCGAAGGCGAATAAACTGTAGCATCGACCTTGCGGGTGGAACCAGCTAAGATCGAACCAGTTAAGATCGAATCTGTTGAGATCGAGTTAGCCAAGATCCAATCAAAATGTTCAAACGCAGAAAAACCGATCGAAAGCCGGATGGGGGCAGCCCGCAGGATGTGGCGACTTATCGCCGGGCGTGGCACAGCTACGTGGCGCGGCGAAATCTAGTAGTCGTGCTCTTTCTGAGCTTTATTTTTTTGGGCTTCATGATCGGGAAACTGAAGCTAGGAGAGCCTGCTGACTTCGCAATTTTACTGGGCTGGATCGGCGTTTACCTGGCGGGCGGATGGTGGCTCACGGAATGGAGATGTCCGCGATGCGGCAAAGTGTTTGGGCACCGTCTGTGGACGCAGCGCTGCATCAGTTGCGATCTGAGCAAAGACGAAGTGGCGGCGATGGCGCGGGGCAAGTGAGTGTCCCGGCTACGGATTTGCGCGGATGGAAAACCTACCACGGAGACACAGAGGCACGGAGAACACTTTTTAGAGCTTTGTTTTCGATTTGCGGGAGGTTTTTGTCTTCTTGCGGCCGTATTGGCGCATCACTTCTTCGAGGGGGATAGTCTTCGCGCGGCCCGAGCGGATTTCCGCGAGACGCTTCTCGGCAAGATAGATATCTTCAAGATCATCAAGATGCTGCAAGATGGCTTCGCGCGCGTAGTAGGTTTTGGTGCGGCCGGTGCGCTTGGCGAGGCGGGCTAGGCGCTTTTCAATTTTTCCAGGAAGCCGAATGGCTAGCATGGATTACCTCGTGCTATACAATTATAGCAGGCTTACCTCATGAACTTCGAAAACATACTCCTCGAAAAGAAAAACTCCATCGCCTACGTCACCGTAAACCGCCCCAAGGTTCTGAACGCTCTGAACATGGCTACCATGGAGGATCTGCGGGCGGCGTTTCATGACATAAAGAATGATGCTTCGATTCGCGTCGTCATTTTTACCGGCGCGGGCGAAAAGGCATTCATTGCCGGCGCGGACATCAGCGAACTTGCCAAGCATGACGCGGTCACAGGCAAGGAATATACGCATCGCGGGCAGAACGTTCTTAACCTCATCGAGAACCTGGGCAAGCCAGTGATTGCCTGCATCAATGGATTTGCGCTCGGCGGCGGATGCGAGATCGCGATGGCTTGCACCATGCGGCTGGCCAGTGAGAATGCGAAGCTCGGGCAGCCGGAGGTGAAGCTGGGGATTATCCCAGGCTATGGCGGCACGCAGCGCCTGCCGCGACTGGTGGGCAAAGGCATTGCGATGCAAATGGTGCTGGCGGGTGAAATGATTTCGGCGCAGGAAGCGCACCGCATTGGATTGGTGAATGAAGTTACCGTGTCGGCGGAGTTAATTCCGCGCGCGGAGGCGATCGCGTCGAAGATTATCGCGAATGCTCCGCTGGCCGTGCAGTATGCGATGGAGGCTGTGAACAAGGGCGTGGAGATGACTTTGAGCGAGGGATTGTATCTGGAGGCAGTTTTGTTCGGCGTGGCTTGCGCTACTGAAGATAAGAAGGAAGGTACTACGGCGTTTCTGGAGAAGCGGGCGGCTCAATTCAAAGGCAAGTAAGTCTTCACCACAGATTTTCACGAATCTGCACGGATTAAGAACGAATCCACCACGGAGACACAGAGTCACGGAGAAAAAAAACAATAAGGAGTTTTTGGTCGAACCCCTTCCCGCGCCCATCGTGCCTGCTCTCGAGGGAAGTCTGAACGCTGCGGGTAAGCGTTTCGCCATCGTCGCCTCACGTTTCAATGCGTTTATTACCGAGAGGTTGTTGATGAGCGCGATCGACGGACTGGTGCGCTCCGGCGCGGAAAAAAAGAATATTGATCTAGTGCGAGTGCCGGGGGCGTTTGAAATTCCTTTGGCGGCGCGGAAGTTAGCCGAGACTGGAAAATACGACGCGATTATTTGTATTGGATGCCTGCTTCGGGGCGATACGGCGCACTACGACGTCATCGTCAACGAAGTGACACGCGGGATTGGGCAGTCGGCGCAGGAGACTGGCGTTCCGCATGCTTTTGGCGTGCTCACCTGCGAGACCCTGGAGCAGGCCATTGACCGTGCTGGGCTGAAGATGGGCAACAAGGGATTCGAGGCGGCGCTGGCGGCAGTGGAAATGGCGTCATTGAGAGAAGCTATCAGCTCTCAGCCATCAGCAGTCAGCAAAACCAGGATTCCTCGCCTCGCTCGGAATGACAAGACGAATGCTCGGAGCGACAATCCCAAGCAGAAGGGTCAAGCCGCGAAAGCCAAGCGCAAATAAATCCTTCCTGCAGTAAACTGACAACTGGCAATTGGAGACTGGCATCTGCCCTATGGGTACACGGCGAAAATCCCGCGAACTGGTTCTGCAGATGCTTTTCCAGGCGGACATGGGCAAGCAGACCCTCGATCAGGTGCGCCACACATTCTGGGCAGAGAACGGTGGGGCCAGCGCTGAGGTACGAGGATTCGCGGATGACTTATTTCGCGTGGCGACCGATCGCGGTGCGGAGATTGACAAACTGATTGAGGGCCACGCGGAGCACTGGCGCATGGATCGCATGGCCGCCGTAGATCGTAACCTACTGCGCGCGGGAGTCGCGGAATTTCTGGGCTATCCGGACACGCCGCGGGCGGTGGTGATCAACGAAGCGCTCGAGATTGCGCGGAAGTTCTCCAGCCTGGAATCGGTGCAGTTCGTAAATGGCGTACTCGATAGCGTGGCGAAGGAGTTGGGTAAGACGGCATAACGGTCCGCTGTCTCCCCACTCGTGGTAACAGTTCGTCGTAGAAAGAACGTGTAGGGACGGGCGCCTCGCCCGGTCAGGCCTCGGCGAAGCCCGGCCGCACGCAGTCCGGGACTTAATGCCCGCCTCGTCCACCTCGGTTACGGTTTCACCACCAACAGGTTCAGATGGCAGTCCTGTCCGGTGAAGCAGAAATCGTTGGTAGAGTTCGGGAGCGGCACAAACGAAGTCTGGTAGAAATCGATGCCCAGAGTGGTATTGAGTTGGTGGAGCAGCCCATCCGAGCCAGCCACGTAAATCAGCGTGCCATCCACGGTCATATCCGCAGCCACGGGGCTCGCGTCATTGACGAGGCCAATTTTGGCGGACACAGCGCCCGTGCTGAAGTCGTAGACCAGGACTCCTAAATTGCTGGTGACGATGTAGGCGCGGCTGGTGTCGGGCGACAGGAAAAAATTGATGGGGTTCAAAGTGCCCTGATTGAGATTGATATGGACCGGCGGAAATGACGTGCTCGCCGTCGTCTGCGCCAGCGTGATTTGCTGCGGACACAGCGCGGTGAGTGCGGGCTGAGAAGAATTAGTGGCGATGATGTCGATGCCCGTGTCATCGAGGCCGAAGAAAAAATCAAGGCCAGCCGGTTGCAGTTGGAAATTGAATGTGTCGCCGAACAGGGTGCTCAGGGAAATGTTTCCCGCGGGGACCATCTTCAGGAACGTCGGCGGACCGGGCAGTTGCGTGGCGGCCAGCGCTGGAGTCACCGCAGAACTGTCGCAGGTGTTGTAGATGGCAAGAGTGCCAGGGGCGCTTCCACCGGAGAACAAAGCGAACGACCCGGTAGAGTTGAAAGCAATCGAACTGGCGGGCGCAGGCAAGGCAACGCCCGGCTGCAAAGTTTGCAGCGGCGAATAAATATACAAGGTGTTGCCGCCATCGCCGAGAATAAAAGCTTTCAATCCGTCGGGCGAAACCGCCGCTGCGATCGCACTATTAATGTTCAACGCGGTAGTGGTGGACGGGCCAGTGGTGACCACATACACCTGATTGGGAGTAGACACCGTATCGGAGAAGACAACGACGTGGCCACTCAGTGCGACCGCCAGCACCTTGCCGGTGACCACGCCACGTGGCGTACCCGGAGCGGCGAGGGAGCTATATGGGTTGGAACTTCCTCCAGTGAGGCCGCCCGGATTGACGACCAGAGCGCCGGTTTCGCTGCCCATGAAAGCTGTGTCCCCCGCGGGGTCGAACATCAGGGAATTCGGCTGAGTGGGAATTTCACTCGCACTCCCCGGCAGGTTGGTGGTGGTGGGAACGCTATACAAGGCAACCGCGCACAGCGGATCGCTGTAACAATCCTGGCTGCTTACCAGTACGCTGGAGGCAGTAGGATTGCCGGTAACCAATCCCGAAATAGCAGTGACAGGATAGACCGGCTGCGGCTTGTAAGGCGCAGCGAGATTCGCCGGATTCAGCGGGAAGCCCACGTTGCAAGTTGGCGGCGTACAAGACGCCGAGATGGCAGCCACTCCCGGCTGAGTTGTCGATACCGCACAGGTTGTGCCGCTGCAGGAGGTGCTGGTGCCCGGCGCGAGCGCAGCCGGCTCGGACGAAACCCATGTGAGCGGCGGCTTCGGCACAATGCAACCTTGCACATCGACCGCAGTGGCGAGCAGCGTTTCAGAGGTTCCTTTGCTCACCACAAAATTTGTCTCGTTGGAGTATTGGCCGTTCACGCTGAGCTGCATCGCGATGCACTGCACTGGGCAAGTTTCAAAGTAGTAGGGCTGGCTGTAGACTCCCGAGGCTGATGCGATCAGGCCAGTCTGTCCCGGCGTTGCGCCGGGGGATGCGGAGGCTTGATTGGTAGCGACGTTGAATGTGGGGTTCACGATGGGAGTGACGGTGGCTACGCCGGCAGTGGCTTGGGTCCAGGTAAAAGGCCCCACTGAGGCTGTCACATCCGTGCCCCGGCTGTAGGCCGTGGCTTGCAGCGTCTCGACTTGATTCTGCGAAAGGCAGGTATTGGCGGCCTTCCCGTTGAATGGAAGATTGCACGCCGGCGGCAGCGATTGCTGAGCAGGGCACGCGGGCGGCGGTGAGTTGACGGGAGGAATCACGCTGATCTGAATGTTATCGATTGGTCCATGCACAAAAAAGTAAGTGGGCGCGCTGGTCTCTCCCAGAGCCGATGCAGTTACTTCCACCAAACCGATGTTGCCGGGCGTGCAGATCGTGTATGCGGGTGCGTTCCACGTGCCAGCGCAGGCAAATCCATTGGGAGCAATATCGAGCACTCCGGCAGGACTGTTCGGAGTTATGGAAAACGTGAACGCCGGCCGGATGCCGGTGTTCGAGCTGTTCTGCGCGCTCGCCGTTAATCCCAAGGTCGTCCCCACTTGCAAGGAATAGCTGGGGCTGGGATTGAGGGTAATCTTCGCCGGGAATGGCGATGGACCGGGAGGCTTGTGGCCGCCGCAGCCCGGCAAGAACGTGAATAACAGGAATAAGAAGATGGCGGCGACCAGCCGCGTACACCTACCGAAACGCAAACTACCCATGCACCCTCTCGTCGCCTCACATGGTTTCTGATGGGCGAATCTTGAATAGAATGGAAGACTGTTAGTGTAGAGGTTGGAGACGGATTCAGCAAGCGGCCCGCGCGAACCGTAGTGGCTGATTTGAATCTATTCTCCTACGAGGCCGTCACCCCGAAACGCGGCGTACTTCAGCCGCACTGACCCCAACTGTAGGCCAAGAAATTCAAATTGATGCACCACTGTGTAAACTTGATCGAACATCCGCTCAGTGCAGCTTGACCACAATTCTCCAGTCTTCAGAGTGGGATGCAAAAGTAGTGCCGCAGTTTGGATCAGGGGCCAAAAAATGAACAGCCCTGAGATTCTTCCTTGGTTAAGTGTCCTATTCCAGTGTCATTTACTAACGGTCTCAGCATCCTGTAGGGTATCCCTAGCTCGGTTGTTTTCTACGTCATAGGCTAACATCGTGCCCGATCACTTCGAGTGCTAAATCGCTCCAGCGCTCGTTGGCCCAGAAAAAGATACGGGCGGCCCTTGCGGGCCGCCCGTTAAGTCATTCGACAGCAGTTGCGAGCTACTCTGGTTGCGCCTGTGGAAGTTCCACGACCGCGGCCCCCGCCATCAACGGAGTACTGGTGATCGGGTTCAGGAAGAACAGGCCGCCCGTTACCAGTGGGATCTGTCCGCTGGATTGCAGGGCGGTCAAGCCGGTCGTGTTCACGAACAGGGTAGCGTTGCCCGTATCCACCGTGAGCGGCCCGCCGCCCAGCGAGTAGCCGATCAGCCCGTTGTTCTGCATCTCGAAGCTGCCGGCGTTACCGTTGACGATGTTCACGCTGCCCGATGCCAGCATGCCAGAGACACCCTGGAAGCGCAGCGAGATCATCTGCGGAGTGAAGACGTTGCTGGAGAAGCTTCCGCCGACGAAGATGCGCTGGCCCACGATGACCGATGAGTCATTGAACAGCGCGTTAGTGAACAGATTATCGAAGAAGCAGATGTCATACTGAGTCACCGCGCTGACATTGATCGTCTGGACGGAGTCGACATCGGTGACCGTATCGGCGCTGGTTTCGCCCACCCACATCGTGATCTGCTGCACCGGCCCAGAGGTTGGGTTCACAGCCAACACCCGGCCGGAAAGGAATGACTTCGTCGTGCTGATTACTTCGACATCGCTCGCCAGCACGGTGCCATCGCCCTGGAAGAATCCGCGGACTCCAATAAATGCCGGAGTCGCCAGATCGTTGATGTTCCATCCACTGTTGAACTGAGTGCTGTTGTTCACATCAATGGTCAACTGTCGGCCGTATGGACCCTGGATGACGAAGGAATTGTTGCCCGCGTTCACCGAAATCAGTCCGCCGGTAAGATCGGTGACCTTGCCGGTCGGATCGGCCGACGTAACCATGTTGGCATGAATGGTTGGATTGACCATGCCTGTGATCTGGCCATTACCATCGACGGCAACCGATTGCCTTATGTCAAACTCCATGCGAAGGCCAGCCAGGCCGCTGTTGGTAACGACCTTGGCGGTCGGAAAATTAACCGTGACCGTGGTCTGCGTGGGCGAACCGGTCGTGGGGCTGAACGTTCCGTTCAGCGTGGTCAGCGCCGGAGGGTTCGCGGTCATGTCGACGTATTCAATGACCGGATCGGATATTGCAAAAGTTGCGCTGGCGTACGTGTCAGCGGGAACAGTGTTGAAGGAAAGCGGAGCCCGCAATCCCAACAGACGGGCAAAATCGACCGTGGTCGGGGTGGACAGCACCTGTGGCGAACCGTTGTTGCCGTTCAGAGTGATCGAAGTAATGGTGACTTCAAAGCCGACTACCGACGCCAGGGGCGCATCTTCGCCCGTCACGAAGACAGCCGGCGACTGCGAAGACAACGCGGGAGACGAACTCGACCCTCCGCCGCAACTCGCGCCCAGCATCGAGAGCGCAACCGCTAAAGCAATCCCAAGAAATTTTTTCATGACAAACTCCTAAGCGAAAGATTTGGTGTGAACTTTGTCGGGGACGCGACTTGATCCACCCTCATGAAAACACGCTTACCTCGGGGATGTCGCGTAACGTGGGGTCGTGGTTACTATATGTACAACCAGAATGGGAATCCGGCTATGTGGCTTGGAATCAGAGGTTTACAGGCCGCGCCGTGCGGTGCGACTCAGGGGGCATGTACTTTGGTGTTTGCGATTCGCTAAAGCAATTCGCGACTACTTCAACTCCAACACTTCTTTTTCTTTGCCTTTGCTCATCTCTTCCATCTTCTTGATTTCGTCGTCGGTGAGCTTCTGGATTTCTTCGAGCGACCGCTTTTCGTCATCTTCGTTAATCTTCTTATCCTTCATCGCTTTCTTGATGGCGTCGTTGCCGTCGCGGCGAATATTGCGAACCGCAGTGCGATGCTCTTCAAGCACCTTGTGGAGATGCTTCACCATATCCTGGCGGCGCTCTTGCGTGAGCGCCGGCACAGGCACGCGGACCATCTTGCCGTCGTTCATGGGATTCAAACCCAGTTCTGCCGAGCGAATCGCCTTCTCGATCGCGCCGATCTGCGACGGATCAAACGGCTGCACCGTAATCATTTGCGGCTCCGGCGCATGCACTTGGGCAATTTGATTCAGCGGCATCTGCGAGCCGTAGTAGTCGACACTCACGCTGTCGAGCATGTGCACTGAGGCGCGCCCGGTGCGTGTGGCTGCCATCGCCTTGCGGAAATCTTCGACGGCCTTTTCCATGCGCGTCTTCAGTTGTACGTAAGTTTCTTTCAGGCCCGGAATCGCGGCCATGGTGGCTTGAGCCATTTCAGTCAGCTCCGTAAGAATTCAAGAATCAAAACGCTGAATTATAAACCCAAAATAAAATTTGCCACGGATTTTCACGGATCGAACGGATGTGGAATTTCTGATCCGTGGGAATCCGTGTAAATCCGTGGCTAAAGCCTTTAGGCGCTCACCCGCGATCCAATCTTTTCCCCGTTGAGAACACGCCGGATATTCCCGTGCTGGTTCAGGTTGAAGACGATAATGGGCAGGTTGTTGTCTTTGCACAAGCTGATGGCGGTGGAATCCATCACTTTGAGTCCCAGCCGCAGGACATCCATATAAGTAATATCGGTGAACTTCTTGGCGTCCTTCACCTTCATCGGGTCGGCGTCGTAGATGCCGTCCACTTTTGTGGCTTTGAGAATGGCTTCGGCCTTGATCTCCATAGCGCGCAGAGATGCCGCAGTGTCGGTCGAGAAGTAGGGATTGCCCGTGCCGCCGGCGAAGATCACCACGCGGCCTTTCTCCAGATGCCGGATGGCGCGCCGCCGGATGAACGGCTCCGCGACCTGCTTCATCTCAATCGCCGATTGCACGCGGGTGTAGACGTTCTGCTTCTCGAGCGCATCCTGCAAAGCCAAGGCGTTGATTACGGTGGCCAGCATGCCCATGTGATCGGCGGAAACGCGGTCCATATCTTTGGCTTGATCGGCCACGCCACGAAAGAAATTGCCCCCGCCCACGACGATCGCGAGTTGCACTCCCAGTTTGTGTACATCGGCAAGTTCCGCTGCCACCTCGTGGATGCGCGCCGTGTCCACACCGAAGCCCTGATTGGCAGCAAGGGCTTCTCCGGAAATCTTAAGCAGAACGCGTTTAAAGGCAGGGGCAGTCATAGTCGCGCCAACGTAGCGCCGGCGTCCCGCCGGCTGTCGCGAGGGCGTCCCGCCCTCGCCGCAAGCACAAAAAAAAGGCGCCCGCAGGCGCCCGGAAATTACTCAGCTTTCTGTTCCGTAGGTTTCGTGGTTGCGACCGTCGCACTCACATCGCCCACCTTGAAGCGCGCGAAGCGCCGCACGCTGATGTTCTCGCCCAGTTTACCGATCTTCGCCGCGATGAGCTGCGCAATCGACATGGTCTGGTCCTTGATAAAGGGCTGCTCCAGCAGGCAGACTTCTTCGTAGAACTTCTCCATCTTGCCCGCAACCATCTTCTCCGCGATATTCTGCGGCTTGCCGCTCTTCACCGCTTGATCCAGGAAGATGTCCTTCTCGCGCGCGAAGTCCGCCTCTGTCACATCTTCTTTGCGGACGTACTTCGGATCGCTGGCCGCAATGTGCATGGCAATATCGTGCGCTAGTTCTTTGAAGTCATCAGTGCGCGCCACAAAATCGCTCTCGCAGTTCACCTCGACGAGCACGCCGATCTTGCCGCCGGCGTGAATGTAGCTCGTCACCGAACCCTCGCTGGTCACGCGCGTCGCCTTCTTGGCCGCAACCGAAACGCCCTTTTTGCGCAGGATCACGACTGCCTGCTCCATATCGCCCTTGGCTTCCGTCAGGGCCTGCTTGCAATCCATCATTGGAGCCCCGGTTTTTTCCCGGAGATCTTTCACTTGTGCTGCAGAAATATTTGCCATAGTAGTGCTCATTGGTTGAGCGTCCTTATGAATTCTGGTTCGTGCCGAAGTTTCAAGGTTTCAGAGTTTCAAGGTTTCAAAGACCAAGTTGGCATGAACTTTGAAACCTTGAAACCTCGAAACTTTGAAACCTTGCTTTTAACAAACTTTGACCCGCGCCGGACGACCCGCGCGGGTCAGATATCTACGTGCCCGGTTTTTGCTATGCAGTGGGTACTCGGGACTCGCAGCGCTAACTAAACCGTTTGGCTCTCCACACTCGGAATGACGTCGGCTTCTTCGTTCGCCACCGGCTTCTTGACCGTCCCCGGCCCCAACACTTCTTCCATGCTGATGTTTTCGCCAATATCCGCGAGATCGGATGCGGCCGCAGCTTCCTGGGCACGGAGTTCGAGCGCAGCCGCGGCATCTTCCGCTTGCTGCATTTCTCGGGCCTGCGCCTGTTCTGAGGCAGCGGTCATGTCTGCGACCTGCTTGTCGGTCATCAACTGCGCACCCTCGGCAATGGATTCCGAAATCTTCGAGGTAAACAACCGGATCGCCCGCAGCGCGTCGTCGTTGCCGGGAATCACATAATCCACTTCGCTGGGATCGCAGTTGGTGTCGACCACGGCGACCACGGGAATGCCCAGCTTGCGCGCCTCGCGCACCGCAATCTGTTCCTTGTTCGAATCGATGACAAACACCGCATCTGGCAACCGGCTCATATTCTTGATGCCCGCCAGGTTCGCCTGTAGGTGCTTTCGCTCCCGTTCCAGCTTGATCACTTCTTTTTTCGGCAGCAACTCGTAGCGGCCATCCGTGGCCATTTCGTCGAGTTCTTTCAGCCGCTTTACCGACTTCTGCACCGTAACCCAGTTGGTGAGCAGTCCGCCCAGCCAGCGCTGGTTGATATAGAAGCCGCCGCACTTCGTCGCCTCTTCGGCAATGGCATCCTGCGCCTGGCGCTTGGTCCCAACGAACAGCACAATTTTGCCGTCGGCCGCCAGCTCCTGCACAAATTTCGACGCCTCTTTGAACATCTTCAGCGTCTTCTGCAAATCGATGATGTAAATCCCGTTGCGCTCCCCGAAGATGTATTCCTTCATCTTAGGATTCCAGCGCTTCGTCTGATGCCCGAAGTGAACACCCGCTTCGAGCAACTCCTTCATGGTGATAGTAGCCAATGAACCTCCTCGTTAAGTCTGCATCCTTCGCGTAAGTTCCGCTCCGGATTGCCATTCCCTGCCCCGCGCCGCGAGGCACAGGAAGAATTGAACACCTAAAACAGCTAATAGCTTCTGGCTCTTAGCTCCTAGCCAAACCCAAATAAAACCTTGTCACTCCGACCCCCGAGCGAACCCGATGAGCGGAGGAATCTCGGTTTTGCTTACCACATCAACAATTACCGCTTGCTGAACTGGAACCGCTTACGCGCACCCTTCTGCCCGTACTTCTTCCGTTCCTTGCCGCGCGAGTCCCTTGTCACCATGCCCTCGGATTTCAGCTTGCCGCGCAGCTCCGCATTGAACTGCATCAAAGCGCGCGCAACGCCGAGCTTCACCGCGTCGGCCTGACCGCGTACTCCGCCGCCCAGGACGCTGGCGACAATGTTGAAGCCCGCGCCCGAGTCGGTCAGAGCCAAGGGCGCTTTTGCCGCGGAGCGCTGCGCCGGCGTCACGAAATACTCCTCGAACTCGCGCCCGTTGACCTTGAAATCGCCGCTGCCCGGACGCAGATAAACCCGCGCAATCGCCCGCTTCCGCCGTCCCGTTCCGTAATACTGAACTAATTCTGCCATGCTAGCTCTTAGCTCCTAAGCTCTTAGCTTCTAGCTTGAATCCGCCGAAGCGAGCTTTATCTATCCCTGAAATTTTGTCATCCTGCAGCGCAGCCGCTTTTCAGGCGGAGCGAAGGATCTCAATCTTAACTGCCGCTGCCGTATGCCCTTACTTCCAACTTCAAATCCTGCGGCTTCTGCGCTTCGTGCGGATGCTTGTCGCCTTTGTAGACATTCAGCTTCGACAGCATGTGCGCCGACAGTTTGTTCTTCGGCAGCATGCGCCGCACCGCATCTTCAATAATCTTTTCCGGCTTGCGGGCCAAACGCTTGCGGTAATCCTCGGTGCGCAGACCACCCGGATAGCCCGTGTAGTGGTGATACTGCTTCTGCTCCGACTTCACGCCAGTGGTTCGAATCTTCTCGGCATTCACCACGATCACGTGATCGCCAGTATCGAGAAACGGCGTGTACTGCGGATTTTCCTTGCCCATCAAGATACGCGCCACTTGCGATGCCAAACGCCCAAGCGTCTGCCCATCCGCATCGACGACGTACCACTTGCGCACAATTTCCCCCGGTGACGGGAAATAGGTTGACATCGGAACTCTCCCAGAATGAAAAAATATTGCGAAACGCGATTGAATATTACAAAGAAGACCGCTCTTTGATTCCCCGGCGAGGACGCCAGACCATCAGGCGGGCAACCGCGAGACTTCCCAAAGTCTTAAAGATACCGGAGGCCGCAAGGAAATGTCAACGGTGGGTTGAGCGAAGCGGTAATGACGTCGATGGACGATGGAAAACTGACCGTTGCCAGGGGATAAACAATCTACTTCTTCTCCGCCATTTTCCGCGAGATCTCTTCCATCAGCTTGGGACGAAGATTGGCCAGCACACTCTCGACAATGCTGGCGACATCGACGGGTTCGCCGTTCGACGGAGCCGCGGCTTCCTGCATAATCTGCTCGGCGCCGGCAGCCACTGCGCGGGCCGCCTCCGCAGGGACCGGTTCGGACACTTCGAATTCCTTCGACTGGGCCGGTGTCGCCTCGCCGTCCTTGTGAGTATCGCGGATTTGACGCCAACTCGCCCACGCCGCCGCCGTGCTCTTAACCGTCTCCAGATCTGTTTTGTATTCCGCTGCAGGTTCATCGGCGGAAAGTTCATCGGCGCGAACGATGGCAGCAGACTCGCCGCCCGCAACTGCCGTTTCTGCCATCGTAGATTCCGCTGCAATCGCGGGCTGCAGTTCTTGCGGCTGTGACTCCTGCATTTCCTCCTCGACCGCACTGGCAGGCTCGGCAACTGCCGTCTGCTCGCCAGAACCCGCTAACTCCACTACTGGAGCGGGAATCGCAACGGCTTTCACGGACTCGGCGGCTGGTGCTACCTCGGCATCCGCTTCGAATGTTGCTATCTCCGCTGAAGATGAATTTTCGGCAGGCGCAGCCTCAATCTCTGGAGCAATAACGACTGGAGTGGCAACTTGTGGCGAGTAAGAATTCTCCGTGGCGGCTACTTCCACTTCCTGCGCAACCGCGACACTAGAAGAATCCGGCACCTCGGACACATAGGCCGCATACGCCGCATACGCTTTCTGCATTTCCTCTTCGAGCGAGATCGTTGCCTCTTCGCCTCCCAATGCCACCGGCACTGCCATCCATCGCGTTCCGTCCGCACTCGCAGCGGACACAGATTCAGCTGTGGCCACCGCCATCGTCACCGGCTGATCCTGTGTTTCCTCCGATTTCTCACTGTCGAAGTGCGGTTCAACCCCGGCCACAACGGGCTCGCCAGATTGCGATACTTCCGTCGCCGCTTCTTCGACTACCGGAGGCACAATATTTTCTTCGACCGGGGTCGAAGGGGCATCGGAGGACTTGCTTTCACTAACTTGATCCTCACCCTTAACGCCAGCCCCCGCCATGTGGATCTGCGCTGCCGCCGCGGTAATCGCCGCAACTTCCTCCGGCGTCACATCCTTCGGCAAACCTGCAGACGCCAATGCTGCCACATCCACGCTAGTCTCGCCCGCCTCAGCAGCCGGCTGATACTTCTCTTCTTTGTGCTCCGCTTTGTGCTCCGCAGCCTTCTCCGCGGCGGTTTCCACCACCGTGCGGAGATCCCGATTCATGGGGTTATAAATCGTAGACTCGTCGGCAACTTTTTCCTCGGGCTGAGTCTTCTCGTGCGGAAACCCGATCCGGCTGTTCCAGCCGTTCTGCTCCCCGGACGTTTCTTTGCGGCTGCTGCGGCCAGCTTCTTCCGCCGCCGCCATCGCCCGCGCAAAACGTCCAGGCTTCGAGGGTTCTGCCCGCGGCACCACTTTATCTTCCAGCTTCGACAAAGCGCTCAGCAACTCGCTGGCCTCAAATGGCTTGACGATATAAGCGTCGGCGCGCACCCGTTGCGCTTCTTCCGGCTTGAAAGGCTCCAGTTTGCCCACACTCAGCAACACCGGAATCCGCGCCGATTCCGGCGATTCCTTCAGGCGCTGGCACACTTCCAGCCCGCTGTAGCCGGGCATGTAAACATCAAGAATGACCAGGTCGGGTTTCAGTTCGGCGATCTTCTTCAGCGCCGCCGAGCCATTGTTGACCGCAATGACTTCATACCCCGCATCCGCGAGAATCTTGCGCCCCATGTTCTGGGCGGTCACGCTGTCGTCGGCAAGCAGTATTTTTCGGGCCAAAGAAAATTCCTCTGATGAGGGGAGATAACGCGAAGGTAACCCGACCGTTGGCGTAAGTCAATGATCTTACGGGATGTTACCCGGTTACCAGCGGTCAGCATCTACCGCGTCCACCAGTCGGCGGGGCGCGCAGGTCGGACGTCGTTTCATAGCTGCAGACTCGAACAAACCGGGGACCCGTCTAACCTTTTCGCCGGAGCCACCGTCCAAGAGAAGAGTTACAATTAGCCTCGCGCACGGAGGTCTGACTATGCCCGCACCCGCTATTCGCTTCCGAGTTCTGGGCCTCGTTGTTCTGTGTCTCGTTTTCATCACCGACTTCGGAGCACAGAGTCCGCGCGCTAATCCTGATCTTACGGCCCACGAGTGGGGCACATTCACCTCCATCGCGGGCAGAGACGGCCTGGCCATGAAATGGTCGACCCTGCGCGGATCGGCGGAGCTTCCCAGCTTCGTGGAACATCTTAACGGCGCCCAATTCAAAGCTGGCTTGCGCGGCCGGGTGCGCATGGAAACTCCCATCCTATATTTCTACTCTCCGCAAGAAACCACGGTATCGGTGAAGGTGAAGTTTTCCAAGGGGGTGATCACGGAGTGGTACCCGCAAGCCAGCCACGTCGAGCCCGACCCCAAGAATTCTATCGATTCCGATGCGCTCTTTCACAGCCGCCGCAGCGGCAGCATCGAGTGGAATTCCGTAACCGTATCGCCGAATCTTGCTGCCAGCTTCCCGCACGGAAATCAACCAGGTGACGACGAACCGAACCAGTACTACGCCGCCCGCGAAACTTCAGCCGCACCCCTCGTCGTAAGGACGCCCGCCGGCGAGCCACAGAAAAAAGATCAGCAGGAAAAATTTCTCTTCTATCGTGGCGTCTCCGCGTTTTCCCCGCCGATTTCAGCGATGGTTTCGCCGCAAGGCCAGATCCAGATAAGAAACCTCGACCCAGAAGAAATCCCTAGCGTGATTCTATTCGAGCGCCGCGGAGACAAACTTGGATATCGTTTAGGAGGCGCGCTACCGAGCCAGATGAAACTCGACCCTCCCGAACTGACCGCGACTTTCGAGTCGTTAAGCCGCGATCTCCAGGACATTTTAACCAGTCAAGGTCTCTATCCGGACGAAGCTCACGCCATGATCGAAACCTGGCGGCAATCGTGGTTTGAAGAAGGTAGCCGGTTGTTTTACATCGTGCCGGGAAAGTTTCTGAACACGATTCTTCCACTGAGCGTCAGTCCGGCCCCGGCGCAGACCGTGCGCGTTTTCGTGGGCCGCCTCGAACTCGTCACTCCTGCAACCGCGCAGGCGGTGCAAAAGATACTCACGAACCGTGACATCGAGGGATTGCAGAAATACAACCGCTTCCTCGAGCCGATTCTCGAAGCCATGAAGGCAGAAAATCCCGCCCAGGCAAAGCAGATAGAAAAAGATTTGGATTTAACCTACCGCTCGCCAAGGATCCAGCAATGAGGATTGAGGAAAGATGATTCCGTGGACGATGCCTCGATCGCAACCTGCGGATGTGAGGATTTCCAGTTTTGATAGGTATGAGAACGCAACGACTGCGGGCCTTCTCTAAAGGTTTCTCCGTAACTGCCGATGCGGTTCATATGGTCAATTCCATTAGCAGTACGCCTTCCACCAACCAAGTTGAACAACAGGCTGCTCGTACGCCTCAACCCCCGACGCAGGCTTCGGCAAATAGTGCCGTTCCACAGGACAAAGTTACTCTGAAAAGTACCGGCGACCTGAGCGCGGGCGATCCGGACCACGACGGGAAGTAACCCCTTTGGCTTTCTGTTGGACACCTCTAAACGGAGGAGAGGCCCATGAGCCGATCCTCCATTTTTCCTTACTTTTGCAGCCGGCCACACGGTCCGGAATCAAACCTTCTGGATAGGACTTCTCTAGAACGCGAGGATCTTCTTCAATCCCTTCTTTTTCTTCTTCTTGCTGCTTGAAACATCCTTGTCGCTGGCCAGGTCAGCGGAACTCGAACTAGCAGCCGCATCACCCGCAGCCGGTCCCTGCTGAATTTCATTCAGTTGCACTGGCGGCGGCAAGGCTGCATCATTCTGACTGTTCGCAGTCGGCTTCAACTCGTTCGGATCAGCAGGCCCCGCAGGTCTCAACTCATTCGGATCCGGTGCCGCAGGCTTCAGTTCATTGGGATCCGCCGGCGTGTTTACCCGCGCAAAAGGCTGCCCGTTGGCCGGGGGCGCATCCGATCGCGGAGCCGGTTCATTGGGCGCGGGCTGTGCATCCTTTCCGACTATCTCGGCGCTAAGGCCGTGTTCGTTGGCGGGCGGTCCCAGCACCCTCCGCATTGCATCTTGGGCTAATTGACTCGGCGCAACCGGCGTCGGGTCGGTCAATGTCGGATCACCCACCCTCGCCGCTTGTGATACGTCTGGTCCCTTCTTTACCACGCCCGCAAGCCGGTCGAGCGTGTTCGCGTCGTGCCGGCTTTGTTCTTCCGCTTTATTCTGCGCCAGCGCCGCCCTCGTGGGGCGCGGGATCGGCTGGTGCAGCGCCTCGAGCCGCTTCCTCGCGTCCGGCTCGCGCTCCATCGCCGGATACCGCGTAATGATCTGCGAATACGCCGCGGCGGACTGTTTGGTCAAGTCCTCCATATACTTCGACTTTTGCGTTTCACTGCCGGCGCAGCCTGCCGGAGTATTAAATCCCGTGCACACCGGCTTCGCCCGCACGATCGCGAGCTGCGCTTCAAAGTTCTGCCCCAGCAGAAACAGCGCCTCATCCGCCCGGCTGTACAGCGGATATTTATCCACCAGCGACTTCAGCCGCGCTTCCGACGCCTGATACGACAGCCGGTAATAGTAAAACTTTCCAATGTTGAACTCCCGGTCACCCAACACTTCCTGCACTTCCAGCAGGCGCGCCTTCCCTTCCTTCACCAGTTTCGGATTATCCGGATACTGCATGATCAGGTTCCGGTACTCATCTTCCGCCCGCTTGGCGTGGGTATAGTCGCGATCCGATTTCTCCATCTGCTGGTACTGGATATTCGCGATCTTCAACTGCGCCTCAGCCGCCTCCGGCATGTTCGGGAAGAACGTCTCGAAATCCCGATACTCCTGCTCGGCCTGCGCCAGCGACGCCGTTCCGCCCTCCGCATACCACGAATCGCCCACCGCCAGCTTCGCCCGCGCAATGAATTCCGAGTCCGGATAAGTATTGATCAATGTCTGCAGCGTCATGCGCGCCACGTCGAAGCGGTTATGCTTCATCGCGTCCATGGCCTTGTCGAACAACACCTTGTCAGGCTGCTTCGACCCAATATTCGCCAGCGGATTGGTGGACTTCTTATTAGTGCAAGCCGCCGTAATCATTAGCAGCATGCAAAGCATCGTAGCGATTAAAGCTCGACGTAACATTAGAACCTCGAGAAGGAATTCCAACTGCTGATTGCTGATTGCTAATTGCTGATTGCTAAACTTTCAGCGCCGCCGCTTCCGTGGCCGCCCTCAGCAACTCCACTGCATTCTTCTTTGGATCGCCGTGACCGAACACGGCGTTGCCCGCCACCAGAATTTCCGCGCCCGCCCGCACCACGTCACCAACCGTGTCGAGCCCCACGCCCCCATCTACTTCGATGCGGTAAGTCAGCCCGCGTTGGCTGCGTATCTCAGCTAATTGCCGCATCTTGTGCAGCGTCGAAGGAATAAACTTCTGTCCCCCAAACCCCGGATTCACCGACATCACCAGCACATACTCCACAACATCGAGCACCTCGGCCAGCGCATCCACAGGCGTAGCCGGATTAATCACCACGCCCGCCATGCAATCGTGGCTCTTGATCAGGTGCAGCGTGCGGTTCAAATGCCGGCAAGCCTCCTGATGCACCGAGATCCAGTCCGCCCCCGCTTCCGCGAACGCCGGAATAAATTCGTCCGGATTCTCAATCATCAAGTGGCAGTCCAGCGGCAAGTCCGTCACCTTGCGCAGCGACTTCACCACCGGCGGCCCGATCGTGAGATTGGGCACGAAATGCCCATCCATAATATCCACATGGATGACGCTAGCCCCACCATCAGCCGCCGCGCGCACCTGCTCGCCCAGACGGGCAAAGTCCGCCGAAAGAATCGAAGGTGCCAGCTCAATCAATGGTGGTCTCTAAGAACGCGAGCGAAGCAGCGTCTCAAAATTCTAACACGCAAAGCGCGAGGGGTTTGACCTCACCGGCACAACCTAGACCGAGGGTGCCCCATCCTTCGCAGTTTTTTGCGAAGGGTGGGAAACGATGCCGCATGCAGTAGCGGGTCTTCCACCGTTGCCCCCGAGCATAAATTTTCTCGCGGGTGGAGCATACCCGTCGTATCCCTCACTCCTTAACCACGTTGTCCGGAGCAGTCTTCGTAGAACTCTTATCCAGATCCTTCATCTCCTGCTCCATGCGTTTTTTCCAGTCGCTAAGATATTTGCTGATGATCGGCAGCGCCGCCTGCATGCCCTCCTGCGTCACCTCGGGCAACTCTTGTAGCACCTTCTGCCCCACCGGCGATGAATAAAACGCATTCATGGCCTGGATGTCGCTTCGAGTGAAGTGCTTCTGATAAGAAGGAATCATCGCCTGGATAATTTCATCCGCCGGCATGCCCTTGATCAGCTCGTCCATCGACTTCTTCATGCGCGCCTGAAAATTCGTAGGAATCTCGCCCTTATCCTGCTGCACCTGGTCATACAAAACCTTCTGTATCGACTGCGTCTGCATCTCCATCATCTTCTCGAACATATCGTGGGAGCGCATCGTGTGCAGGTAACCGACCACATCCTCTTTCGTAGCCGGATCGCTATCCGAAGCCTGCCCAAAAACAGGCGCGGAAAGCGCGAAACAGAACGCAAAAGAAAGTGCGAAACCAAGCGCGGCCATCCAGACGATTCGACGCATAACACCCTCCCAGTACTGCAAGCAGGTTATCCCATCACCCAACCGTAATCAATTCGTCAGCAAGTGTGGAGCGGACACTCCTGTCCGCTGCCTTTGACTTTCTGATCTTGAATTGAAGGAGCAAATGCCGCAAGCAGCACCGTGGAAGAGCGGCGCTTCAGCGCCGCGAAAAGCCGTTCGGATGGAAGAGCGCTTTAGCGCCCGGAATTTGACGACCACCACCCTTATGTTGGATATTGAGACGGAATGGACGTAGAACGCACCATCAACGAGATCGAGCAGTTGCGGGAAATGTTCGAAGCCCCGGACATCAGACCCCTCACCGCGAGCGACATCTCCGCTGCAAATCGCCGCCACGACGAAAAACTAGCGCATAGCCCCTGGTTTCAACTCTGGCAGCGCTACGGCCTCTGCTGCAGAACCGAATCCACAACAGTCCGATCCGGCGCAAATGCGGGGCCAGCCAATGCAGGACCCGACACAACGTTCCCCGCAACTCCATAAAATCGGCACTCGCCGCCTCCAGACTGCTAGCAGCATCGAGGTCTAAACGGCGTACCTTATAAAGTACGTCGCACCCCTGTCAAGTCTACTAAAGTAGACATCCAACGTCCTCGAAAGTAGACATTTCTTCCACAGCCTATCCCCTTGAATCCATTGGCTCGCCCAAAAGCCCGCACGAAGAATCAACAACTTACGCCAAAAGTTTTTCCCATTTTAAAATGTTCCAACTGGAACATTCAGCACAAGTTCAAGAGGCGCTTTCGAGACCGTACATACAACCGCAAATCGCCAGTATGTTCCAGCTGGAACATACTGCCACTATGTTCCAGCTGGAGCATTTTGTACATACAATGCCTCGGGTGCGAGTTTTCTATGTTCGTGGTAGAAATCGGCGCAAGCTATTCGACGTATTGATAGAACAGCCAATGTTGGCTGGAATCGATGATGAGGGAGATGTCGATGCGCTTCATGATGATGGTGATCCCCAAAGGATATGAAATGGCATCACCGGACGCACTCCCCACTACGGAGGCGGTGGCAAAGATGATGGAGTACAACAAGAGCCTGCAGAAAGCGGGCGTGCTGCTCGCGCTCGATGGACTCTTCCCGCCTTCGACCGGGGCGCGCATATCTTACGCAGATAGCAAAGCCACCGTTACGGATGGGCCGTTTGCCGAGACTAAAGAGGTTATCGGCGGCTATTGGATCCTGCAGGTACGCTCGCGGGAAGAGGCGATCGAATGGGCCAAGCGCGCGCCGATGTCCAACAACGAAATCATCGAAGTGCGCCAGATCCACGACATGGCAGATTTTCCCGAAGATGTGCGGAAAGCATCCCAAGGCTTCGAGGCGCTTCCAAACGCGGCTGCGCGAAAGGCTTGAAAGACATTCAGGCATGAGCGACATTCACAAAGCGATCGAGGCCGTATGGAAGATCGAATCCACGCGACTCATCGCGGGGATTGCGCGCGTTACCCGTGACCTCGGCATTGCCGAGGAACTCGCTCAGGATGCGCTCATTGCAGCTCTCGAACAGTGGCCGGAAGATGGCATCCCAGAAAAACCTGCGGCGTGGCTGATGACAGCGGCGAAGCGGCGCGCCATCGACGGACTCCGCCGCGGCCGCATGCTTGAGCAGAAGCACGGAGAGATTGAGCGGGAACTGGAATTCCGGCAGCGGCGACTCGGAGAAGCCATGGATCAAGCTCTGGACCAGGTCATCGATGATGACATCCTTCGCCTCATCTTTACCGCCTGCCATCCCGTGCTAACCGTCGAGGGGCGCATTGCGCTCACGCTGCGCGTGGCCTGCGGCCTCACAACAGTTGAGATTGCGCGGTCCTTCCTGGTCCCGGAGAAGACGTTGGGCCAGCGCATCGTTCGAGCCAAGAAGACATTGTCCGAAGCGCATGTTCCGTTTGAGACTCCGCGCGGTGACGAATTAAGAAAGCGGCTTGAATCCGTGCTGTCCGTGGTCTACCTGATCTTCAATGAGGGATACACCGCAACCTCTGGAGGGGAGTGGATGCGGGCAGCGCTCTGTGTGGATGCACTCCGGCTTGGACGCATGCTGGCGGAGCTTCTTCCTGAGGAGTCTGAGGTCCATGGTCTCCTGGCGCTGATGGAGCTGCAGGCGTCGCGCACCGCAGCGCGTCGCGGACCAACCGGAGAAGCCGTTCTCTTACCTGAACAGGACCGTTCTTTGTGGGACTATGCTCAGATCGAGCGCGGAATGGCTGCGCTCCATCAGGCGCAAAGGCTGGGTGGGGGAGCCCACAGTTACGCCCTTCAGGCAGCCATCGCAGCTTGTCACGCGCGAGCCCATACCGCAGCGGAGACCGACTGGGAGCGGATCGTTGTTCTCTATGACGCACTGCTTCAGGTTAGCCCCTCTCCGATTGTGGCGCTGAACCGCGCAGTAGCCGTCGGAATGGCACACGGACCGGCCGCTGGACTCCAGGCGCTCGATGCCCTCGCGGCTGAGCCTGCGCTCACCAACTATCATCTGCTGCCCAGCGTCAGGGGAGACTTGCTTCTAAAGCTGGGGCGATATGCCGAAGCTCGTGAAGAGCTTCAACGCGCCCTTGCGATGACAGACAACGTGCGCGAGCGAGATTTGCTATCGAAAAAACTAAAGCAGGCGATGTTCATCGATTAAATAAGAAAAAAGCTTGGACTCTTCGTAGAATTCGGGTCAGGCCATTCGTCGACATAGTGAGGGGCAGGACAGCCCACACGCAGGAGGGAAACGATGCGGAAGAAGCGGTTTTGCGCAATCACGAGCTTCGTGTTGCTGGTTGTGCTCAGTACGGCTCACCAGGCAATGGCACAGGATGCCGCGATGACGTACACGAAAATGGCGCCGGTCGACCAATACCTCATGGCGGATCGGGATGCGGAGATAGCCCTGGCGCGCACTGCGGCGCCGGAATCCATTGCACGCGATGCTGAGGTCCTGGTTCTTGGACGGCATGGTTTCGAAACCGCAGTCAAAGGCACGAACGGTTTCGTGTGTATCGTGGGGCGTTCGTGGACGTCTGCGGCTGATGCTGACTTCTGGAATCCGAAAGTGCGGGTCCCGATGTGTGTGAATGCAGCAGCCGCACGTTCCTACCTCGTGCGCTTCACTCAAGAGACCGAGTGGGGACTCGCGGGGCGCACGCCAGCTCAGATGACTGAGTCCATCACCGCTGCCATGGCCAAGAAAGAACTGCCGGCGATGGAATCCGGAGCGATGTGCTACATGCTGTCGAAGCAAGGCTACGGCGGCGACACTACCCCCCACTGGCCTCCGCACCTCATGTTTTTCTATTCGGACACCGACCCCGCAATTTGGGGAGCGAATCTGCCGGGTTCCCCCGTCATGGGTATGAGCGACCCCGTGGAGCACCTGACGCAATTCGTGATTCAGGTGCAACGGTGGTCGGACGGGACGGAAGGCCACTAAGCGCACGGGCAGAGGGCGCAAAGCGCTGGTACACAAGAGAGGACGATCCAATGAGAAATGTAATCTACGCTCTCAACCTTACCCTGGATGGCTGCTGCGACCACACCAAATTCAATCCCGCTGAAGACTTACTTGAACATTTCACGAGCCTCTTGCGAGATGATGCTGGCCTGCTCGTCTATGGGCGTAAAACCTATCAATTGATGGTTCCTTATTGGCCCGATATCGCAAAAAGCCAGTCCGAAACCAAAGCGGATATCGAATTTGCGCAAGCATTTGATTCCCTCAACAAGGTTGTTTTTTCACGATCGTTGGCCAGCACTGACGATGGAAATACGAGAACTCTTCGTACAGACCTTCACGATGAAATACTGAAATTGAAGCAGGAACCAGGCAAAGATATTCTGGTCGGTGGTGTAGATATTCCTTCACAACTGATAAAGCTTGGCCTGATTGACGAATATCGTTTCGTCATTATGCCAACCATTGCTGGAGAAGGGAGACGGTTGTTGGAAGGTGTCAGCCTGCCGGAGAAATTGCAGTTAAAACTTGTTGAGTCCAAGATTTTTAAATCAGGATCAGTTGCGCTTCGATACTTGAAGCAGTAACAGAACGAGCCGCGGTCGCCGTGCTGCTGGCTCAAATCAAACAAAATCAGCGGCGGCCAGGATGGTTGGGGTCGGTGAATTCGAGCAGTTCAATGGGCGCGCCGTTTTCGACGATGAACGCGACGCGGACGCCCTCGGATGGGCTGTTCGGAGGAATCAGGATTTCGCGGCCAGCCAGCTCGGAGGCGAGATCCGCCACTTCAAACGCGACGTGCGGAACTTGCCGGACGAGATCAGGGACCGCCGCGTCCGCTTCGAAACGCATCCACTCCACGCCAAATTCGCTTTTCTCGTGGCTGACGACAAACAGTTTCAGGTGTTTCAAGTGGGTCTCGCCAGGCTTCGCTTCCGTAGTGGGAATTCCGATGTGGTGGTACCGGCGCATTGTTTTCCGCCCTCCGTGGCATTGGCACAAATTCTACGCTGTCGTTACCGCGTTTGAAACCGCGCCCTCGTGACCGGACTCTTGCAAAAAACGCAAGGATGCGGCACCCTCAGTGGGAGTGGCGCACACAAGCAGTCGTTGAAGGTGGCCCATCCGCCCATCTTCAGTCCGCGCAGACGCACGCGCAGACCTTCCAGAGAGGACACGCATGAGAATTACTTCAATTGTTGCTCGCTACCTGCTGGGCCTGACCTTTACGGTCTTTGGTCTGAATGGATTTCTCAACTTCATCCCCCAGCAACCCCTGGCGAATCCACTGGCAATGCAGTTCCTTGTTGCCGTCAGCGCATCGCACTTTGCCGCTTTCTTTTTCGCTATGCAGGTTCTTGGCGGACTGCTGCTGCTCTCCGGCTACTTCGTGCCACTTGCGCTGACAGTGTTGGCGGCGGAGCTCTACAACATCCTCGCGTTTCACCTGACGCTTGCGCCGGCGAGCATTCCTCCGGCTCTGGTGGCCTGTGTACTGTGGGTACTGGTCTTCCTTCAGTACCGCCAAAGCTTCAAGGGCATCTTCAGCGCGAAGCCTGCGACGCAGCCATGAATTGCGTCGCAGTAATCGGCGGCCCGGGCTTTTGATCTTGCGGGCATTACCAACACAGTGGGAACGGTGCAGGCAAGGACCGTTAAAGGTGGGCCGCCCGCCTCTAGTTTTACAGAGCGCGGTGCGTTAGTATGCACATGGCTACAAGTTAGCAAGTTCCTGAAGGAGGAAATATGGCTTCAGGTTTGACCAAGACTCAACTCGTCCGGTATCTGGCCGAGAAAACCGAACTACCCAACAAAACCGTCGCCGGGTTCCTTGAGCAGTTAGCTGACGTCGCTGTCAAAGAGACCAAAAAGAACGGCGTGTTCGTTGTGCCCGGCCTGGGCCGGTTGGTGAAGGCGCACCGCAAGGCCCGCATGGGACGCAACCCGGCGACCGGCGAACCGATTCAGATCAAGGCGAAGACGGTCGTGAAATTCCGCGTGGCGAAGGCCGTGAAGGCCGCGATGTTTGGGGGCGGTGGTGGACGCTAAGCCAGCGGCAGGCACAACTCAGCCTAGTGACCCGCCCGGCCTGACTGCCCCCTCCCCTGCCGGGGACCTCTATACAACGCCCAGCGAGGCCCTGAAAGAGGTCAGAGAGGAATATCAGTATTGGACCGCAAAGCTCACCGATACGAGCCTACAGCTCTCAATCGCGGTCATCGCCGCGAACTGGGCGGCCTTTAGCTCCGTTAACCAGATACTCGCTTCCTTCTGGTCGAAACTGTCGATCGGTCTCGTCGTCGTAGCAGTCGGATTCAGTCTCGTGGGGGCCAAATGGATGGGCGAATTACACAGAAAGCGCATCGATTATGCTGCAGCGAACCCTTCGCGCTGGCAAGCCGAGTTTAAAGACAGTGCCGTAAAGTCCGACCCGTGGCCCTTCACGCGGAGGATCGTGTGGCTTGGGGGTGCGATGCGGTGGGCTAAGACCTGGCTTCCGCTGACTGCAGGTCTCTCGTTTCTCATCGCGCTGGTCCACCACTGAGGCCTGCGTAGAGGGGACTGGGCGGCTTGGCTTCTTTGCGATTGAATACCCAGAGCGGTGAACCTACTTCTTACATGCAGTACAACGCCGGAATTCAGCCGGGAGGCATTCGCCCTCTGGAATAACTTCTCCATTGCCGAGTGGATGCAGGGTAGCGAGCTAGTTCCATATCTTTTGTTCTCGCCGGCTTCAGAGCATGCATCGATTGACGCCATTGTCTTCGTCGAGCCCAACTCTTCGGTTGGCTTCGCTGAAGGGCCTGACGGCCGCCCCGCTCCTTTCCCCTTCGTGCTGCCAGACGTAGCACATTACAAGAATGCAATGATCGCCGACAAGATCCGTAACCTGCCTGAGACGTGTGCAATGAGAGACGGACGAAAATGGAAGCGAATTCCTCAAATAGTTCTGACGAAACACGGGCGTCGCTTCGAGGCATACGACGGCCTCGACGTGGGGTTTGTTATCGATGTCACCGAGATGATGCTTTTCAGCGGATATGCCAGTCCTATCACTTGGCAGAAGATCGAAAAAATTGTCAATCAATACCATCAAGAGTCGGCAGCAGAGTATGAGCGGGTGGGTTTCTTGGTCACGATCGACCACGGACTATACCGAGTAAAAAGGGCATATCGCAAGAAAAACCAACACGAAAGCGAATTCTATTACGGGGGAAAGGACAAGAGGCGTTTTCATCATTTCGTGACAATAGGGCGCGACCAAGAAGGGGTCGATTATGAAGGGTTGCTCTTTGAACAACTCCTAAATGATCCCAAGACAGGAGAGAGGGAATTGCACCATTTTTTCGAGGAGCATCCCGATCTACTAGCTGAGGCCATGATGGGCACCCCCATTTCCCATCGACCGCATTTCACAACGAACAGTCAGACCCCCGATTTTGTAATTGCACCCATCCTTCCACGAGATTTTGGACAATGGGTAAAGCTCCTCGAACTTAAAGGGCCAGATGCGCGGGTCCTTGATGGCCGCCAGCGTTTACACCGAGCACTCGCCCCCGCTGTTCACCACGCGATAGCTCAAGTTCGTGACTATGACGAGAGTGTTCGTGATCCCTTAAACCTCAGCGCTGTCGAGAAGGCGCTTGGATTCATCCCAGAGTTTTCCGAAAGAGCTGTGCTCATCGGCAGGACTCCCGCGGCCGACGATTCCGAACTTTGGGATAAGCGAAAGGCCGAGCAGCCTGCGGTTCGGATAATCACCTATGACGAGGTGTTACAAACCCAACGTGAAAGGCGAGCGAAGCGTCGTCCTTGGCCAAAGCTAAATACGGAATTGTTGTTTTGACGGAGGAAGTCTTGCTGACGAGACTAAAAAGAATGGAGTTGCTGTCGATTTTCGGTCTCCCGAACGACTATTTAATAACAGGACAACGAGCTATGACTCTACGTCACCGGAAATAAGAGCCATAGAAGCTAAGGAGGAGTGGATGAAATACATCTGCTTTGGATACCTCGAGCCAGGAAAATTCGAAGGGATGACCGAGGGCGGTGGCCCAGGCTTCTGATCTCGTTGGACACCACATTTTGAAGTCTCCTTAACTATTGGTGTCCAATGGCATACAATTGTACTTGACTGATGGTGTCCAATGGAGTACAAAGAATTGTGCAGACGGTTGTCGAGACGCCTACCTACCTCGCGATTGCCAACAAGCTCTTTAGCGAGGATGAGCGTGCTGACATCGTTGCACTGGTTGCGGCTGACCCAGAATGTGGAGACCTGATACGGGGAACGGGCGGATTTCGAAAGGTCCGGGTCGCACGCCGAGGAATGGGGAAAAGCGGTGGGGCCCGGGTTGTGTATATATGGCGCAACGAGAGATTTCCGGTTTTTCTTATTGCGGTTTTTCCCAAGAATGAGAAGGAAAATCTGTCCATGGCAGAGCGCAACGCGCTGAGGGCACGGGCCAATAGTATTTTCGACGGCATTTTATAGACTCATGGGAGATAGCATGAAAACGCAATTCGAGCAGATGATGAATGGCCTGAACGACGTTGAGGCTTTCCTTGCTGGGGAGCAAGAAGGATTCAAGGCTCATGTGCCCCATAAAGTTGACGTGAAAGCGATCCGAAATCGACTTGGCATGACCCAAGCCAGATTCTCGAACACATTCGGGTTCAGCTTGGACGCTATCAAGCACTGGGAGGGAGGGCGCAGGATCCCAGAAGCGCCAGCCCGCACTTTGCTCGCTGTCATCGACAAGAATCCCGCCGCCGTGCTCAGCGCACTGAATCCCGCCGCGTTCGCTGCCGCTGTTGGCTCTTCTAAACCCACCACTGTCCGCGTCAGGATCAATAGAAAGCATCACGGATCGAGTGGCGTTACAAAACGGAAGGCTTACTCTGCCGCGGGTGTAAAGAGAATCTCGAAGTAAAGAGGAACAGCCTCCGATCAGCGTGGGAAACACGTGGACAGAAACACGGAGACAGACGGGCGTTTCCGACCGCCCGTAACTCTATGTAATCAGCACTCGTCGGCCCCAACTGCCAACAGTGTTGGGATCAAACTGGCGTACCTTATAAAGTACGTCGCGCGCCTGTCAAGTCTACTTAAGTAGACATTCAACGTCCTCGAAAGTAGACATTTCTTCCACAGCCTAACCCCTTGAATCCATTGACCCGTCAAAAAGCCCGCACGAAGAATCAATAACTTACGCCAAAAGTTTTTCCCATTTTAAAATGTTCCAACTGGAACATTCAGCACAAAATCCCAACCGAAACGCCTGTACATACAACTGCAAATCGCCAGTTATGTTCCAGCTGGAACATACTCGCACTATGTTCCAACTGGAGCATTTTGTACGTACAATGCTCTGCCCCTCGCCTGCTGGCTGGCGCATGTTACCCTCGTCGAACGTGCTCGCCGCGCCCCACTTCGCATCCGCTGCCTACGCGCTCGCCTCAGTCCTCGCCTGGGGCACCAGCGATTTCCTTGGAGGCTACGCCACTCGCCGCGCCAACGCGTTCTTGTTCGCGGTCGTTTTTAATCTCGGAGGCCTCGCTCTCGCGGCAACCGTGGCAGCAGCCATTCATGCGCCTTTCCCTTCGACGCGTACCATCCTGTGGGTTCTTGCGGGCGGCATGTTCGGCGGCGCAGCCGTCGCCATTTTTTTTCGCGCGCTCTCGCAAGGAAGAATGGGCGTGACCGCACCCATCGCCGCCGTTCTTGGAGCAGCGATTCCAACTTTGTTTTCCATCTTCACCGAAGGCTTGCCCGGCAAGCTTCCGATTTTTGGTTTTTTCGTCGCCTCACTGGGCCTGTGGCTCATCACCCGCACTCAGCCTGGCGAAGGCATAGACGAAGACGGCGGCAGACCCGCAGGCATTGGCCTCGCCGTGCTGGCAGGTCTAGGCTTCGCCTGTTTCTACTTGTGCATTCGGCAAGCCGGCGACGCCTCAGTGTTTTGGATCGCAGCGCTCAGCAGAACTGGCGGCCTGGTCGTCACTGGCGTAGTCGTTTTGGTGGGCGGAAACTTTCGCGACATCACTTCCGCTGGCGTGCGCTGGGCTGTGCTCACCGGCTGCATCGATTCGCTCGGCACGATTCTTTTCGTGCGCGCCAGCCAGACCGGACGCCTCGATGAAGCAGTCGTGATCTCCTCGCTCTATCCCGCGGTCACAGTGCTTCTCGCGCGCCTGTTCCTCAAAGAACACTTCACCCGCTGGAGGTTTGTGGGGCTGCTGGCCGCGCTGGCTGCCGTGCCCATGATCGCGTCGGGGTAGGGGCCACGACATTCCATATTCCAGAATATGGAATAATTGACATAAATTATAAAAAAAGTGCTATCATATATATGTATTCCATATTCTGGAACATGGAACGTAGCTCGTGCCTCTTCACTCTCAAGACGTCGTGGTGCTCCTCAAGCTCATCGCCAACCGCGATGCCAGTAAGCGGTGGACCTACGCTGAACTAGGAAAAGACTTGTTCATGAGCCCTTCGCAGGTGTTCCGTTCGATTGAGCGGACGGAGAAGGCGCGCTTGCTGGTTGCGCCCTTAGTTCCCACCTCACGCGACGATGGCGAACAGACGCCGGGCGGAATGCTGTGGCCCAATAACAACAACCTGAAGGAATTCCTGATTCATGGCGTAAAGTACGCGTTCCCCGTCGAGCGCGGCGGCCCCACGCGCGGCATTCCAACCGCGGAAGCCACGGGCCCGCTCAATCGGCATCTCCAGCAAGATTTCCCGCTCCCACCAGTCTGGCCCTACGCAGAAGGCCATCTGCGTGGCATTGCGTTCTCTCCGCTTCACAAGAACGTCCCGCAAGCGGCTTTGCAGGACTCCAAACTCTATGAACTGCTGGCACTCGTTGATGCGATTCGCGAAGGGCGCGCCCGCGAACGCGAGATCGCCATTCGTGAACTCACCGCGAGGATTGACTCCGCTAAGGTCGATTCTTTGTGAATATCCGGCCCGAGAATCCGAATCTCGATCAACTCATGGCTGCTGTCGCGAAACTGGAACGGCTGCTGGATCAGATCGCGTTTGTCGGAGGCTGCGTCACCGGCCTGTTGGTGACCGACCCAGCAGCCGCCCCGGTCCGCGCAACTTTTGATGTGGACGTGATCGTCGAAGCAGCGTCATACGCGGAGTTTACCGTTCTCGAAGATCAATTACGGCGATTAGGCTTTTGTGAGTCCCATTTGGAAGGCGCACCGATTTGCCGGTGGGCGAGCGGGGACCTCATTCTCGACTTCATGCCCAGCAACTCTTCGATTCTCGGCTTCAGTAACCGCTGGTATCATCCCGCTTTGGAGAATGCGCAGAGAACCCGACTGGGCGAATATGAGATCCGCGTCATCACCGCGCCTTACTTCCTCGCCACGAAATTGGAGGCATTTCATGGACGCGGCAAGAACGACTTCAGCAGCCACGATTTAGAAGACATTGTGACGGTGATTGACGGGCGGTCCGAGCTGGCGGACGAAGTGCGTCTCGCCCCCGCAGACCTGCGGAAATATCTAAGCGACGAATTTGGGGCTTTACTGTCGAACCGCGACTTCCTAGAGGCACTGCCCGGGCATTTATTATTTGACGCGGCAAGTCAACAGCGCGCCGGTCTGGTGCTTGGACGGATGAAGGATTTGGTTCTCGAAGGTTAATCGATGCCACTGATTGAAGCTCGCAACCTGAGCAAGATTTATTCGCAAGGCGAATCTGTTTTTGGCGCGAAGCCTCATGGCGGAAATGAAGTGCGCGCTGTTGATGATGTCTCGCTTGATATTCATGCGGGCGAGACTCTCGGCCTGGTGGGCGAATCAGGGTCGGGCAAGAGCACGCTGGGACGTTTGATCTTGCGACTGATCGAGCCTACTTCCGGCAGCATACGATTCGAAGGGCGCGACCTGCTAGCGGCTCACGGTGGCGAAATGCGGCGACTGCGCCGCGATATGCAGATCATTTTTCAGGATCCTTTCGCCTCACTCGATCCACGTTTTCGCGTCGAGGAAATTATCGCCGAGCCGCTTGTCATTCACGGATCCCATGGAGATCAAAGCGCGAGTGGGATTCGATTGCGCGTGTGTGAACTCCTCCGCGCCGTGGGCCTTGACGAATCGATTCTGCGGCGCTTTCCTCATGAATTCAGCGGAGGGCAGCGGCAGCGCATTGGGATTGCGCGCGCGCTAGCACTGCGTCCCAAGTTCATTGTGGCTGACGAACCGGTCTCGGCTCTTGACGTGAGCGTGGGCGCGCAGATTGTAAATCTGCTGGCACAACTGCAGCGCGACTTCGGTCTGACTTATCTTTTTATTTCGCACTCCATGCCGGTTGTGCGCTATCTCTCGACACGCATTGCGGTGATGCATCGCGGCAAGATTGTGGAGGCGGGATCTACTGAGCAGATCACCGAGCGGCCCGCGCATGCTTACACGCGCAGCTTGCTGGAGGCTACGCCGCAGTTGGCCCTCTGACGCTGAGAAAAACTGGCTCGCTTCGCTCGGCGGACGGGCGAAGGCGCCCGTCCCTACGAGAACATTGGCCACCCACAATATTTTCCCTGACAGAACCATGCCTTGACATCTGTTTATATTTCTGCAATTATCGAAATATGAAGATGCGCCTGGCGAAGCCGTCTGTTGAGCAGGTGGTCAAATACGCCGACATGTTCTCTGCCATGGGGACGGAGGCTCGGCTGCGGATCATGCAGTTATTGCTGTCGGCGCATCCTGAAGGTTTGGTGGTAGGGGAGATTCAGGAAGAGCTGGACATTCCTAACTCCACGCTGTCGCATCATCTTGACAAGCTTAAGGCGGAAGGCTTGGTGGATGTTCAACGGGAGAGCACATTTTTGCGCTACACCGCGAATACCGATGCGCTGCAAGAGTTGCTTCAGTTTCTGTATGCCGAGTGCTGCACGCGGAATAAAGCGGTCAAGCCTGAACAAGTCGTTCGCATCTGCAAATAGGAGGAATCATGAGTGCCACAGACATTAAGGAAGTCGTCAAAGAAAAATACGGGCAAGCCGCCCTGCGTGTTAAGGCTGGCGGGAGTTCCTGTTGCGGAGCGACGGCGAGCAGCGGATGCTGCGATCCGATCACGTCCAATCTTTACGACTCGTTGCAGGCAGAGCAGATTCCGGAAGAAGCGCTGCTGGCTTCGCTGGGCTGCGGGAATCCGACGGCTCTGGCGCAACTGAATGCCGGCGAAGTGGTTTTGGACCTTGGCTCCGGAGGAGGGATCGATGTGTTGCTCTCGGCGAAGCGGGTCGGACCTTCGGGCAAAGCTTACGGCCTGGACATGACCGACGAGATGCTGGCGCTGGCGAACGAAAACAAGCGCAAGGCAGGAGTTGAGAATGTTGAATTCTTGAAGGGCGAGATTGAGCACATTCCTCTGCCCGACGGTTCCGTCGATGTCGTCATTTCGAATTGTGTGATCAACCTTTCCTCGGATAAAGACAAGGTGCTGCGGGAGGCGCTGCGTGTGTTGAAGCCGGGCGGGCGTTTTGCGGTTTCGGATGTGGTGACTCGGGGCGAGATACCCGATGAGGTTCGCAAGAGCGTGTTGCTCTGGGTGGGCTGCGTTGCCGGCGCGCTGGAAGAAAATGAATACCGCGGCAAGCTTACGGCTGCGGGCTTCGAGAAAATTGAGATTGAACCAACGAGGATTTATCGAATTGAGGATGCCCGCGAGTTTCTATCCGGCCAAAACATCGACGTGGATGCGATTGCGCCGCTGGTGGACGGCAAGTTTATGAGCGCATTCGTGCGGGCTGTGAAACCACTGCGAAAAGAAAGTTGCTGCGGGCCAACCTGCTGCCATTGAGGGAGCAGGATGCAAGAACACTACAGCGTCTTGTTCTTATGCACGGGAAACTCGGCTCGGTCGATCATGGCCGAGGCGATCATGAATTTTAGAGGGCACCCGACCTTTACCGCTTACAGCGCTGGGAGCCATCCTTCAGGGGAGGTTCGGCCGGAAGCTATCGCGGAGCTTGGGAGGGCTGGCCTGCCGACGCAAGGTCTGCGCAGCAAGAGTTGGGATGAGTTTGCGAAACCGGGCGCACCGAAGCTCGATTTTGTTTTTACGGTATGTGACAACGCTGCGAAAGAGATTTGTCCGTTGTGGCCGGGCGGGCCATTGACGGCGCACTGGGGAGTTCCCGACCCGGCTGCGGCTCGCGGCAATGCGGAAGAAATTCAAGACGCATACCGTTCGGCTTTCGTGACCCTGGAGCGACGAATTGATTTATTTCTCAGTCTGCCTCTCGCGACGATCGACGAACTGGCGATCAAACGAGAGGTCGAGAAGATTGGCCACAAATGAAATTCAATCTGCGCGCCAGACTTACGGCTGAGTTTTTAGGCACTGCGTTTCTGGTTGCGGCCGTGGTTGGCTCCGGAATTATGGGTGAGCGGCTGGCGGGCGGTAATGTCGCCATCGCTTTGCTGGCGAATACGATTGCGACGGGCGCCGCGCTGGTGGCGCTGATTCTCACGTTCGGAGCGATCTCTGGCGCGCACTTGAATCCCGCTGTGACGCTTGCCGACGCATTGGAGCACGGTATCGCGTGGTCCGACGCAGCGGCTTATATGCTGGTGCAATGCGTGGGAGGAGTTGCCGGAGCTATCTTTGCGCATTTGATGTTCGGGCTTCGTTGGTATTCTTTGTCGACACATTCGCGGCATGGGTGGGCGCTGGTTTTTAGCGAATTTGTGGCGACGTTCGGATTGGTCGGAGTGATCTGGGGATGCTCTCGGACGCGGCCAGGAGCGGTGCCGTTCGCGGTTGCGAGCTACATCACGGGAGCGTACTGGTTCACTGCGTCAACGTCGTTCGCGAATCCGGCGGTGACGATTGCGCGGTCGTTCTCCGACACCTTCGCCGGGATTCGACCGATTGATGTGCCGCTGTTTATTGGAGCGCAGGTTGCTGGGGCTGTGTGCGCTACGGTGCTGTTTCGTTGGCTGGCGCCGCGGTTGGACGCACAAGCTTCACAGCCAGTCCGGGCTGGCGTGAGTGATTGTTGAGGCTGGTGGGCGGCGCTGTTCGCGCCTCGCGCGTCGGTAGAAAAACATTGATTTAGTTCCGAGCAGCACATCGCGCTGGTGAATGGTTCGAGGCGTTAGAGTGCGACGGGGCATCACCTCTGGCTCTTAAAGCCTCGATTCATTTGAGTGGCTTTACGCGGCGCTGAAGCGCCGCTCTTCCACGCCGCACGCACTTGTGAGTTTTCTATAGCCCTCGGCGCTTGTGAATTTTTCTGTACTCCTCAACTTTATGCCCTTCCCGTTCCACTTATCCTGGGCCACTTGGTCGATTGCTTTTCTTCCGGCGGCATTCGGCTTGTATCCGGGCTGGCTCCCGGCTAGAATTCCTTCGCATCCACTTAGGAGGCAATATGGCTGCTTCTCCGCTCCCGCCAACGCCCGCGCCTGTGCCCGCTCCGGAGTCTGCTCCGCTTTCTGAGGGGGCGCGCATTGTTGATACTTTCATCGCGCCCTCGAAAAGCTTTACCGATTTGCGGCGCAACGCTAGCTGGTGGGGGCCTTGGCTGCTGATCTCCATCTTTGCCTTGACCTTTGTCTACTCGATCGATCGGCAAATCGGATTCGAGCAGGTCAGCAAGAACGCCGTGGCGCAATCCGCGCGGGCCGATCAGTTCGACAAGCTTCCTGCCGACCAGCAAGAGAAGCAACTTCGGTTCACCAGCACTCTCATTCGTTACCTGTCGTATGGAACGCCGGTGACGATCCTGATCTTCTTTGCTATTGCCGCGGTGGTGCTGTGGGTGACTTTCAGGTTTGCTACGGGCGCGGACGTTGCTTTTAAGACAGCGTATGCGATCGTTTTCTATGCCAGCCTGCCCGGCATCATAGGTTCGATATTGGGCACGATCTCGCTCTACGCGGGGGTGAACCCGGAGGGCTTCGATATCAATAATCCCGTGGCTACCAATCTTGCCCATCTCCTCGACAAGGCGACCACGGGCAAGTTTGTTTATTCCCTGGCGTCTGCGCTGGATCTGCTCTCGATATGGACGATTGTGCTGATGGGAATTGGATTCTCCAGCACCAGCAAGGTGAAGCGCAGCACGGCGATTGCGGTGGTTGCCGGATGGTATTTGTTCTGGAAGCTTGCCGCCGCGGGACTCGCTTCCATGTCGTAGCTGGAATTCCGCTAACCTCGGCAAGACATCGAAGTCTAATAAGGTTGTTCAGGAGATATCCAATGAAGCACATGACAGCCGCATTTTTGTTCGCCGTCTTCGTTTTTGCCATCCCAGGTTCAGGGAGCGCACAGATGAGTCAACCTTCCGCCGCTGCTCCGCAAGCTGCGGCACCGGTAAAGAATCCGGTGACTAGCGTGCTGCGGATCATTCTGCCGCGCCAGCAGAAGAACATTCTCGCGGCCATCGACGCGATGCCCGCCGACAAGTTCAGTTACAAGCCGACTCCCGATCAGATCAGTTTCGCTCACCTGGTCGTCCACATCACGGAATCGAATAACGCCATGTGCGCCAAGGTCGCCGATATCCCCGCGCCGAAAGTCGATGAACTCAAAGAGACTGATTCCAAAGACAAGCTGCTCGCAGCCGCCACCGCCTCTTTCGATTTCTGCACCTCAGCTCTGGCCAATGTCGACGACTCCAAGCTGGGCGAAAATGTGGACTTCGGACGCGTGCAGGGACCGCGAGCCATGGGAGTGTTTTTTCTGGCGGGAGGGTGGTCCGATCATTACGGAGCGGCCGCGATGTATTTGCGGTTGAATGGAATTGTGCCGCCGACGGCGCAGGCGAAGCCCAGCCATTAGCCATTGGCAGTTAGCAATGACCGGGTGGCTAATGGCTAGTGGCTAATTGCTACTTAATTTGCACGAGTACGGGTTGGGGTGCGGGACCCGGCGCCGCAGCGTGTTGCGGGGCGCGCCAGTTGTCGAAGACTGAGACCTGATGGACGCATGAGACCGTGCAATTTGGGGCGCAGCCTTTTTCGGTGAGGTATTCGCGGCGCATATCGTCGCGGGTGTAGGTGGCGAGCGGAACTCCGGGGTAGCCGCGCTGTTGTGAACAGTAGTGCACCAATCCATCTTCGCAGATGTAGAGGTAGCGCGCCCCCGCGCGGCATCGCCATTCATTGGGCAAGCCTTGCGCAATGTTGTCCTGGAAGGCGTTGATGCGGGTGAAGCTGCTCTTCTCCCACGATTTCATTTCGTCGTAGATGCGGCGCTCTTCGCCGGTGAGCGGCTTCACTTGTCCACTGCCGTCGTGAATAATGCCGACGGTCGAGCTGAAACCCAGTTCGACGGCGCGCTTGCCGATGGCGAGAGCATCCTGCGGATTCGAAACGCCGCCGCCTACTACGGAATTTATATTCACGTGGAACTCGGCGTGTTCGGCCAGCCATTGCAGCTTCTTGTCGAGAACTTTCAAACTCTTCTTCGAAACTTCGTCGGGATTCACGTTGTCGATGGAGATCTGCAGCCACTCGAGGCCGGCGCGATTGAGGCGCTTGATTCTTTCCGGGACCAGAAAATAACCGTTGGTGATTAATCCGGCGATCATTCCATTGGAGCGGATGCGGCGGATCACGTCGTCGAGATCGGGATGCAGAAGCGGCTCGCCTCCGGAAATTGTGACGACCGCCGTTCGCAGCGCGCCTAGCTTGTCGATGCGGCGAAACATTTCCTCCGTGGGCACGGGCTTCGAGAAATCGTCGAACTCGTTGCAGTAGGTGCAGGCCAGATTGCAGCGGCGGACTGGAATGATGTGCGCGAGCAGCGGATGATCGGTCGAAGCTAGGGCGCGCGCGGCCATGGATGCTCCGCGCAGGTTGCGGTGGAGGGCTTTGGCGCGGCGGCGCAGGGTTGTAATGGTCGACGGCATTGGTTGAATACTCTTATTACAGCATGGATGGGGGAGAAATGCAGTCTTGGCGACAGCGTTCGGAGAAAATAGCGGGGTGGACGGCGGAGTATTCGGTGCCAACCGCCTTCATTGAGCGTGACCGTCAGCCGGTTTGCATCGGGGTTCTAGAGAAACGCCGCAACTGTAGCTCGTTGCCAGGCTTTGGGCTCAGGTTAAGTTCCTTAAGGACACTGAATACCCTTTCGTGAAACTCACTTGTTCGGGTTACGATGCTTACGAAAGAATCGTGGCTAACAAAGAGAAAAAACTGACCCGTGCCGTAGGACCACTTAGGAAGATAGTACGCGTCAAAGCCGAAGACCATAGGTTGCAGCAGCATGGCAACGGCATCCTGAAATTCATCGCCTCGAAACAAATGGCCCGGACCGACTTCGAATGATGCTGGCTGCCCGGCCGCACGGTGCATCATTTCGACGATGCGATACCCCATGGCCTCATCATGTGAGTTCCATACGCCCCACTCCCTAAACCAAAGCAGAGCCCCCTCGAAGTCCTCATCTTCATACCCGATCGCGGCCAGGAGGCGCGCGAAGAATGGAAGCCTCTCCAGTTTTGGCGGGTATTCCAAATCGATGCAGTTAGCTTCCGGATGAGTGAAGAACAAGTCTTTCCCGTCGCAGTGGGCGTAATCGTGGTTTCCGTCCGGAAACTTGTCTGACCACGAAAGCCACTCGATTGCCTCCGCCTTTGTTAAGACCTGCAATTCGTCCTCCGAGTTCACTGAGATTGTAACCGATATGCGCACGACCACATCGTCTTAGTCAGCCTTCAATCAGTTCGTGGCCTGCTGCATCGAGAGCCTGAAGAGTTACACCAGCGAACTCCTCCTGCACCAAAATATAATCCGTGTCGTAGGTGGAAATGGCAAAGATAGCGATGCCATTGTTCGACAACGGCTCGATGAACGAGAGCAGCACTCCGGTCATCGAGAACGGGAACGGGCCATGGAGCTTAAGGCACATCCAGCGCGGGCCGGGATCGATATCTGGCGGGACATTCTCGGCCGGGCAGACGATGGAGAGTTCGTCGCTCGTGCGTGTGATGGAACTAAATTCGCCCGAGGCCCAGGCCGGGATTGGCGCATTATGAGCCAGACGTACGATCGCGTAGGTACCGGGGAACTGGCGGAATTTGAGAGTATGCGGCATGTGGCGTGTCTGAGTTTAAAGCTCTTGACCGCAGAGTTCGCTGAGAAAATCCGCAGAGATCGCTGAGAACCCCAAAGACTTGCTCCGCGACCTCTGCGGCAGTTCTCTGCGCGCTCTGCGGTTAAGGGCTTTTCTGGTTGTTTCTATCTTGCTGCGGCGGCGTCGAACAAATTCAGGAACTCCAGCTTCTTTTCCGCGGGCAGGAAGGATGCTTCGAAAGAATTGCGGGCTAGTTCGCGCAGGTGCTCGTCGGTGAATCCGAAAGTTTGCTGGGCTATCTGGTATTCGCGGGCCAGCGTGGTGCCGAACATAGCCGGATCGTCGGTGTTTAGCGTGATCATTATGCCGTGGTCGAAATAGTTTTTAACGGGGTGATCGTTGAGGTTGGGGCAGAGGCCTGTGCGAAAGTTGCTGGTGAGACAAATTTCGACAGGGACCTGACGCTGGGCGAGTTCTTCGACTAAATCGGGATCGTGAAAGGCGGTGAGGCCGTGGCCGATGCGCTCGGCGCGAAGGTTGAGCGCTCCCCAGACAGATTCAGGCGGTCCGGTTTCACCCGCATGGGCGGTTAGCCGCATTCCGTGATCGGCGGACCAGACGTAGGCATCGCGGAAAAGCTCGGGCGGGGCTTTCTGTTCGTCGCCTCCAATGCCGATGCCGACGACCTCGCGATCGTGATAGCGGACCGCGAGCTCGAAAACTTTCTGCGCAGCCTCGGCTCCTAACTGGCGCACCGCGTCGAAGATCCAAAGCAACGAAATGCCGAAGTCGCGAGCGCCTCGGGCGCGGCCGCGATCGAGACCTTCGAAGATGGCGGCGAAATCCTGCTTGCGCCAGAGGCAGACTCCCACGGAGACGTAGACCTCAGCGTGCAGCACATTTTCTTCCTTCAGGCGCTGCATCAGGCGGTAGGTGATGAGTTCGTAATCTTCGGGCGTGCGCAGGTGCTCGGTGATGTTTTTGAAAGAGAGCAGAAATCCTTGAAAATCCTGGTAGCGATAGAGCGCGTCGATTTCAGCCGACGTGACTCGTTCGCCGCGGCGCTGGCGAAGTTCGAACAGAGTGGCCGGTTCGATTGCGCCTTCGAGATGCAGATGTAGTTCGGCCTTTGGTAGGAGTCGCAGGAAACTGCTCGGCGGCCGATCGGGCACGGAGGACATCACTTCTTGATTGTAGAGTCTTGCGGGAAGATTTGCGAGGAAGGTTAGCACCAGGGAGACGCTTGTCTCCAGCATTATGACGCCAAAATCCGCTGGGCCGTTTGTAGGTTGTATTCTTCCGAGCGCTTCACAACCCAGAAAAGTTCCACAAACGCCGCAAGAGACGCCGGATTGCAGAAAACGAGAAGTGTTGCCAGCAGCCACCATCCCGTTTGCCACAACGAGACCAAGCGCGGCCATAGCAAAAATAAGTAAGCGCTGCCGACAACCGTGTAGATCACTCCACGAGCCCAGCTCTTCATATAGTAATGGTGCGCACCGAACGCACCCAAGAAATAACATAGTAGCCACGCGACGCCGGGGCTTTTTCGCCGGGCCTTGTAAATTGCCCTCTGCTGCGGAAGCATACCAGCCTCAAGCTTCTTCTCGTTGGACAAAAGTCCCTTAAAGTCTTCGCTGGCGAATTCACTCCAGTACCTGCCCCAAGAAAGAAAAAGCACCATGCCAACCGTCAGCCACAGTACGAATCGAATCCATGTAGTGATAGTTAGCCCGAACATGAGGCCGCCGCAGAAAAGAATCGAAATCAGCGGAAACCACGGCACAAACGGGACTCGGAACGCGCGCTTGCGATCGGGCTGGCTGCGGCGCAGCATGATCACACCCAGCGACACCAGAACGAAGGCAAACAGCGTGCCGATGTTGGCCAGGTCGGCGGCGTCGCCAATGTCCACGAGGCCAGCAGGAATTCCTACGGCGAAACAGGCGATCCACGTGGAAATGTGCGGCGTCTTGAATCTTGGATGCACCGCGGAGAACAACTTCGGCAGCAACCCGTCGCGGGACATCGCGTACCAGATGCGAGCCTGCCCGTACTGAAACACGAGCAGCGAAGAGATCATGCCGGTCAGCGCGCCGATTACGATGACCGAGCGGAAGAGCGGGTGCACACCCAGATACTTCATCGCGTAGGCAACGGGCGCTTCGGCGGCTTCGCCGGAGACGAAGGTCGTGTACTTCATCATGCCGAGCAGGACGACGGCAACTCCGACATAGAGCAGCGTGCAGACGACCAGCGACATGATGATGCCGAAGGGCAAATCTTTTTGCGGATTGCGCGACTCTTCGGCGGCAGTGGAGACCGAATCGAATCCGATGTAGGTGAAGAAAACGATGGCGCCGCCGGTGACGATTCCGGCGAAGCCAGATGGCGCGAACGGCACCCAGTTCGCGGGCTTCACCAGCATTCCACCGACGACCAGGAAGGTGAGGATGGCGCCGATCTTGACCGCGACCATGACGTTATTAGTCTTCGCCGACTCCTTCACGCCGCGCACCAGCAGCAGCGTGAGAACGAAAACGATGAGGAAGCCGGGGAGATTGAAATAGGAGCCGGTCCACTGCCCTCCGGCCCAGACGGGACTCGCAAGTTTTTCCGGCAAGTTGATGCCGAAAACCGCCAGTTGCGCTTTTGTATAACCGGCAAAGCCAACCGCGACTGCGACATTTGAAACTACGTATTCGAGGATGAGGTCCCAGCCGATGATCCAGGCGAAAATTTCGCCGAGCGTTGCGTAGGAATATGTGTAGGCGCTGCCGGCGATGGGAATCATCGAGGCCAGTTCGGCGTAACACAATCCGGCAAAACTGCAGGCGATGGCGACCAGGAAAAACGAAATCGCAATCGATGGTCCGGCCGGCGGACGGCCGTGCATGAGCGCTCCAGCCGTGCTGCCGGTGCGCAGCAGATTGATGATCACGTCGAGTGCCTGCGCATGAAGGATGGAAGGCGCCTGAAAATATTCTCCAGCGGCCGCGGTGCCGGTAAGAATAAAAATTCCGGAGCCGATGATGGCGCCGATGCCGAGCGCCGTCAACGACCATGGACCGAGGGTTTTTTGGAGGCGTTGCCCTGGAGCCTCGGATTCCGCGATCAGCTTGTCGATGGACTTGCAGCAGAGAAGCTGGTTGTCGCTGGTTCGAACGGTCGAAGTGCGCACGGTGACGGTTGGGTCCGGAGATGATTGGGACAAGAGGTAGTTGTCTCCTGAAAACAAGCCTTTAGCCGTTAGCACTTAGCATTTAGCCGGTCTGGTTCCTATCGCAGAATTAAGAACTTTCCCGGCTAAATGCCAAGCGCTTATTGCCAATTGCTGCCTTTACCGTTTCGACTGCCCACGCGCCAGCTTTTTCACCTTGCGCTTTTTCGATCCGCGGGCGTAGTCGCGGGGTTTCTTCGGCTTTTCCGCCTTGGTCTTCTTACGCGAGGCGCGTTTTGATTTTTTACGTTCTTCTTTAGTCAGCGTTGCTGTGTTTGCCATCCTTGATATTGATTCCTTTGCTATGAAGTGCGGGACTTTGCCTCCGCTATCTTACACTGCTTTGTCGTCCGTCGATTAGCTCGGCACCATGGTGCCCGCTTCCCGTTCGATTCCGTCTTGTCCGTAGCGCGGAACTCACGACTGGAAGGGACCTAATGGCGAGCAGGATTGCCGAGCAGATGAGGCCGCTTAACAAGCCCAGAAATCCGAGAAGGAGTGCCATCGCCCAGTACGGTTCGTGCCAACGAAGGAGGTAGCCCCCGATCGCCGCGAGAACTGTGACCACCGCTGGAATCGCGAGAAGTCCAGACCATAAATATTCTCGCCTTTGCTCGCGGCTCAGATGCGCCCATTCACGCCTGCCAGTTTCATATCTATTGCCACACAGACAGATATAGTGCTCACGCCCAACCGCTATATCGGAGCCGCTGTGAGGGGGTGCAGCCCAAAAGCTCCTACCACAGCGGGTGCAGCGACGCCTGCGGATCAGGATCAAGACGAGAATGTCAATGATTCCGAACATCTACTACGCGCGCTCCAGTTGCGCGTACTTTTCTACAAGCTTCTTCAATCCGAAGCGAGGGAATTGTACCGTAAGTTTGGCTTCTTCGCCTTCTCCTTCTCGCTGATAGACGGTGCCCTCGCCGTATTTAGGATGGCGGACCTTCTGGCCGGGGCGGAATCCGCGTTTGCCGCTGGGTTCTTCGACCGGCGTTTTCGGCACGGTGAACTTCTTCCCGCGGCTCGCGAAAAACTCGGCGATGTTCTCGATGGAGTTGTAGGGCTTGGCTGGGGCGGTTGGCTTTTGTCGGCTGGGTTGAGCCGTGCCGCGATTCCAGCTTGCGCTTTGGTCTTCGTCTTCGTAGGAGTAGTGGGTGTCGCCGTCGTAGGCAGGGCTTCGCCCTGGGCGGACGAGGGCGTCCGCCGATCCACGAGTTGTGGCCGCGCTTCGGCGCCTGCCTAATTCTTCGATCAAAGCCGGGGGTACTTCTTCCAGAAACCTTGACGGGACGCTGGCTTCGGGCTGGTCTGTGCCGTATCTGCGGCGGTAGACGGCGCGGGTGAGGACGAGCTGATCCATGGCTCGGGTCATGCCGACATAGCAGAGACGGCGCTCTTCTTCCACGTCGTCCGGCTGGAGCATGGTGCGCGAGTGCGGGAACAATCCTTCTTCGAGGCCGCTGAGAAAGACCAGGGGGAATTCCAGGCCTTTAGCGGCGTGCAGGCTCATGAGCGTGATCTGCGAGCGCTCGTCGTAGTCATCGGCGTCGGCGATGAGCGCAGCGTGGTCGAGGAACTGGTCGAGCGTTTCGCCGCGGTCGCGCGAATCGGCGGCGGCGTTGACCAACTCGCGCAGGTTTTCGATGCGGGAGAAGGCTTCTGGAGTGTCTTCGGCTTCGAGCAGCTTGATGTAGCCGGTGCGGTCGATCAGGAACTTGAGAAGGTCAGCGGTGCTCACCGTGGGGGCGGGAAACGGACTTGCACTCTGGGTTTGGCCAATGCTAAGCGCGCTTTCATTCTCGAATACGGCAGGCGGTTTGTTGGCTGCGCCTTCACTGGCGGTGCTTGCTTCGTCGGTCACCCCATACGCTCCGCCGAAATCGAAGGCAGTGTTTTCGAACTCGGAGGGATCGAATGCTGCAGCGTCGTCATCCGTGGAGTTCGCAGAGATGGAATCGATAGATTCTGGTGCTTCCAAAAACTCGGGTGAGGACGCCCGAGTCCCACTTGACTCTGCGCTTTCTTCTGTGAGGTGCTCGGTAAAGGTTCCCGCTAACATCGCTTGCGCATCCCGGATCAACTGCTGAGAGCTCTTCAGCGCCGCTAGCGCGCGCTGCGGCAGAAGTTGGCGGCGAATCGCTTCGCCCAATGCGCCCCACAGAGACAAGCCAGTCTCTAGCGCTAGCCGCTCGAGAGTATCGATGGTGCCTTTGCCGATGCCGCGCGTTGGCGTGTTGATGACGCGAAGCAGCGAGATCGAGTCGTCCGGGTTCTGGATGACCTTCAGATACGAGATCATGTCTTTGATCTCGGCGCGTTCGTAGAAGGAAAATCCGCCGACCACTTTGTATTTCAATCCGTAGCGGCGCATGGCTTCTTCAAACAGGCGCGACTGAGAATTCGTGCGGTAGAGCACGGCAGCGCGCGGAGTTTCGCCGCCCGAGTTTTCAGCACGACCGGCCTGGCGCAGATATTTTGCGATGTGATCGGCGGCGAAAAGCGCTTCGTTTTCTCCGTCGGGGGCCTCGTAGTAACCGAGCTTGGTGCCGCCCTGGCGCGACGTCCAAAGATTCTTGCCTTTACGGCGGACGTTGTTTGCCACGACCGTCGACGCCGCCTGCAAAATATTCTGCGTGGAGCGGTAATTCTGTTCGAGGCGAATGATCTTGGCTTCGGGAAAATCTTTTTCGAATTCGAGAATGTTGCGGATGTCGGCGCCACGCCAGGAATAAATCGATTGATCTTCATCGCCGACGGCGCACACGTTATGCCGCGTTCCAGCCAGCATGCGCATCAGTTCGTATTGCGGGCGATTGGTGTCCTGGTATTCATCGATCAGCAGATATTGAAATCGGCGATTGTAATATTCACGCACGGGCGCGGCAGTCTTGAGCAGCCGTGTGGCCTCAAGAAGAAGATCGTCGAAATCCAGGGCGTTGGCTTTGCGCAACTCCTTGCGGTATTCCTCGAACAGATGCGCGATCTTCTCGGTTTTTGGGTCGGCGGATTGCAGGTAAAGCTCCTGCGGATCGAGCATGTGATTTTTCGCCCAAGAAATGCGCGAGAGAACGATGCGCGGCGTGAGTTGCTTGTCGTCGAGGCCGAGGCGTTTCATGATGCCTTTGACCACGGACTGCATGTCGCTCTCGTCGTAAATGACGAATTTCTTGGTGTGGCCGATAGGCGGTTTACCGGGCGTCGCCGAGGGAATCTGCAAAGCTTCAATGTCGCGGCGAAGAACTCGCACGCAGAAAGAATGAAACGTGGAGATGACGGGCTTGGCGATGCTGAGTCCGCCGACAAGTTTTTCGACGCGCTCGCCCATCTCGGCGGCGGCTTTGTTGGTGAAGGTCATCGCCAGAACGGATTCCGGCATCACGCCCATGTGCTCGATGAGATAGGCGATGCGGTAGGTGATGACGCGCGTCTTGCCGCTGCCCGCGCCGGCGAGAATGAGCACCGGGCCCTCGGTAGTTTCGACGGCCTCGCGCTGCTGCGGGTTGAGTTGATCGAGAAAAGACAATGCGGAAGTGGCTCCGGAGGTGATGGATCAATTTTACAGGGGATTCGGAATTTGCGACTGTTCAGAGTTTGTCCCTTTTCGGAACGCACAGATTAGTATTTCACCTAAGGCTATGATCATTCCTACAAATCGGGAATAGACTCGTTGTCAGGGCCCGTGGTGTAACGGCAACACAGCACCCTGCGACGGTGGCAGATGCGGGTTCGAGTCCCGTCGGGTCCACCTTCCCGTTTCTTGGGAGGCGGGTTCTGTGGGGAGCGAACGCAGGGATAGCTTCCCTACAAAAGTAACTTGACTGCAGCACTGGGTAAGCTATACTGAAACTGTCGCAGGGTGCTGTAATGCCCAGATTCAATTGGCCCCGAGCAATCGGGGCCTTCGTTTGTACGGAAGAAATCACACCCACGCGCCCATCAGATGTCCAATGCTGCCGCGCACGAGCAGACCATCTTTGCGGTCCCTGAAGTAGCGCTCGTTGAGTTCCTTGCCTTGCAGAAATTCTGTGCGGTGGAATCCCATCGTCTTTAGCTCGCCCTGCAGTTTTTCTGGATCGAAGAATAGTTGAAACGGTTCTCCGTATCGAGCCACGCGTGCCGACAGCGCATCGAGCGCTTGTCTCTGCCCCGCGTTCAGCAGCGCAGGATCGACCGCAAAATCAAACACTACACCGCTGCCAGCGGGCATTGTTGCAATGAAACTTAGAGTGGCCATACACGCATCGCGTGTCAGATAAGGAGTCACGCCCAGCCACGAGAAAAACGCCGCAGCCGTTGGATTGAATTCCGAGTGCGAAAGCCCATCAGCCAGCGTTTCTCGCTCGAAGTCGATTGCCACAAAATTTAAAGATGGCGGAATGGGAATGCCCGCCGCTTGCAATTGCTCGCGCTTCCAAGCCTGTGTGGCGGGATGATCCACCTCAAACACTCGGAGCCCCGCGTGAGGGTTGCGGTAGGCAAAAGTGTCGAGTCCGGCGCCGAGGACAACATACTGCGTCACGCCACGCGTCACGGCACGGGCGAGTTCGTCTTCGGCATAACGGCTGCGCGCCGCCATGAAGGCGCGGAATGCGCGAGAGAAAGCATGGTGCTCTTTTGGATTGGACCGAAGTTCTTCTGCGGCTTCTGAACCGATGATGCGCAAAGCAAAAGGGTCGTCGAACACGCGAGGCAAGTCGAGAAGTTGATGGGCAGCCCGTCGGATGGCTACTCGCTGCGCGGTTCTGCTGAAGGTTCGCTCTTGCATTAGCGGGGTTAGGCCCTAGCCCGAAGTTTGCGTCGGGGCAAGCTTGCATTCCTCACAGGGGCAAACTTCGCGCAGAAATTTCCAAGAGTAAATGCCGAGGTCGTGATCGTCGTTCCACTTAAAACGGATGGCGTACTTGCCCATGCCTTCGGCAGAAACTGGTCTCGCCGCGGCTTTAAACATGGGCAACGCGCCAGGGGCGAGTTTGGGTGGTTCGCCTGGCTTGCGTCCAGATTTGCCACGCTCTTCATTGCACATCGCGCAAGGGCAGGCGTCGCGGAGAAACACGAAATCGTAGTGCGAAATGTGACCGTCCGCCCATTCGATATCCATACCCGTGCCGGTGGTTAAGTTCACCTTCACTGATTTGGGGTCTGTGGCCGCGGTGGGCGACTGAAGCGGGGACTGCATACGTTCAGTATCGCATACGAACGCGGAGGGTTTGAGGAAGGATCGAGCTAGTGGGCGGCGGTAGAGGCAGACTTGGGACTAGTGGCGACACCGAGGACGAAACCGCCGAGCGCCCCAGCGAGAATCCCCATCAAGGCCAGCACGAGCGCGCTTTCTACCAAAGTTACTTTCCCACGACTGGCCATAAGTTCCCCCTGTTTTCGCTCAAAGACAGCTTTATTCTACCTCACCCCGTCAGCGCGGGCGACCTTACTTCAGACTCCCGACTTATTATTTGCGGTCTTGAAGAACGCCGCCAAGAAAAGCAGGCCAAACAATACATCGACGCCGCCAAGCGCCAGATCCTGCGGATGGAGCCGCCGTTGCAGGTAGAGCACGATCAGAGTAGCGCCGTAGCCAAACTTCTCGAGCACTGACGGAATCATCATCGGCCGAAGGCGAACAGGGTCTGTGGCAATCACGAAGAATACGACTTGAAAGGCGAGACCGACGCCGGCGAAGCCGTAGTAAAACGCGGGATGGGTGATCGGCGGTGGATCGTTGCGGCCGATCGTGTCGAAGATGAAATAGAGAGGCGTGAGAATCAATACGCCCCAAATGCCGGCGATGAGAAATACGATCCTGGCAAATTTCATGTTCCGTCTATATTCGTCGCGATTATTCGCCGCCGACCGTTAGGCCGTCAATGCGCAGCGTGGGCGAGGCGACTGATCCGCGGAACTCAAGATCGTTCGCGATCTCGGAGATATTGAAGAAGATTTCTTTCAGGTTCCCGGCGACGGTGATTTCTTCGACAGGGTAAGCAAACTCTCCGCCGGAGATCCACAAGCCCGAAGCGCCACGAGAGTAATCGCCCGTCACCAGGTTCGCGCCGTGGCCAAGGAACTCGGTGACGTAGAGTCCTTCTTTGATTTCGGAAATCAATTGCTTCGGCGTTCGGGTTCCCGCTTGCAGAAAGTAGTTGCCGGGGCCGATGCCGGGTGTGCCAGCGAGTCCGCGGGACGCGTTCCCGGTCGTCTTCAATCCTAGCTTTTTCGCGGTGTAAGTATTCATCAGGTAAGAACTCAACACGCCGTTCTCGATGACCACGGTGCGGCGAGTGGGAACGCCTTCGCCATCGAACGGACTCGTGCCGAAGCCGCCGGGGATGGTGCCGTCGTCGATGATGGTGACGTTGTCGCCGGCGATTTTCTGTCCCAACTTGCCGGCTAGAAACGAAGCTCCGCGATATACCGAGTCGCCGTTGATGCCTTCGAAGATGTGTTCGAGGATCGATGTGGCAACCATGGGATCGAAGATGATGGGCACTTGCGCGGTCTTGGCTTTACGCGCACCGAGGCGGCGCAGCGTGCGTTCGGCCGCAACCTTGCCGACATGCTCGGGCGATTCGAGTTTCGAGAGCATGCGCGCGACCGAGAACCAATAGTCGCGCTGCATCGCTCCATCTTCGGTCTGCGCAATCGGAACGGCGGAGACGGAGCAATAAGAGCGGCGGAATTCGCCAACGAAGCCATGCGAGTTGGCCAGGATTTTGTGGCCAGTAGCGGCGTCAAACGATCCGCCTTCGGAATTCTTGATGCGCGGATCGAAGTCGAGCGCAGCTTTTTCGGCACGGCGCGCGTAATCGATGCGGTCGGGGCCGGGGAGCGAATACACGTCTTCGTGATAGAGATCGAGATCGCCGGGGAGCGAGCCTAGTTGCGACGCTTCGGGGATTCCGCCGAATGGATCTTCGGAGGTGATCTTCGAAAGTTCCAGAGCGGACTTCACCATGCGATCGAGACTTTCGCGCGAGAAATCGCTCGAGTAAGTGCTGGCAGCGCGCTGGCCGTTGAAGACGCGCACGCCGATGGATCTCGATCCGGACTCCTTCAGGGTTTCGACCTGGCCCAGGCGGACAAGCGTGGAGAATTCGTCGCCTTCGCGAATCACGCACTCGGCAGCGGTTGCGCCGCCGTTCACGGCGCGGCGAACGATATCCTGGGCTAGGTCGCGGAGGTCGGTTTCGAGCTTCGGGCTTCTGGTTTCTAGTTCAGTTGGCATAAATGATTTATCGCAAGAGCAAGATCGCTAGAGAGAAAAGACTCAATGCTCTATTGTAACCCGGTGGGTCATGGGCGAGCGGCGCGGCGATTGACATCTATTTGCGAAGGGGCTACATCAAAACCTGTAGTACTTTGAGGACCGTGGAGGATCTATGTACAAGCTGGCTCTAAGCGTGGTCATACTCGCAACAATGGCGTGGGCTCAGGACAATTCATCAGGGTGCGGTCCAGACCAGAGTAAGTTTCAGGTGAAGCGGGACTCTCACTCGCATCCGACAGGTGTGGCGGAGACGGGCAAGGCGTTGGTATATGTATTCGGAGATTCGGAGTTGGACAACACTCCCCTGCGCATTGGGGGCTTGGATACAAGAGTCGGCATCGATGGCGATTGGGTCGGAGCCTATGGATTCAAGTCCTACATGTATTTTTCGGTTGCTCCTGGCGAGCACCGCTTGTGCACAAGCCAGCAGTCTGCTCTTAAGTCGCGCAGGGATAATACCGCCTCGGCCATTACTTTCACAGCGGAAGAAGGCAAGATGTATTACTTCCGAACACAACCGACTCCGACATCGCTAGCGGCAAGCACGAAGACGGGAGTGCCCAATGGAGATGTGGAATTGGCAAAACTCGATCCGGCGCAGGCGCAGCTCATGATGCGGAAGTGGGGCTACAGCACCTCGCAGCCGAAGAAGTAGTGAGTTTCGCCGGGATGGTTTGCGATGAACCGCGCGGGTCAAATCGAGACTTGCGAGTAATGCAATTTTGCCTTACAATTGTGTGATGAGCACACTTAGCGTAACTGCGCGGGGGCAAGTCACCTTCCGTAAGAAAGTCCTGCAACATCTCGGCATCAAGCCGGGAGAAAAGATTGCCTTGGATTTGCTCCCCGATGGCCGGGGCGTCATCCGGGCGGCGCGTCCGGGTGGAACTATCGACGACTTCATTGGCTGTCTTGCGGGAAAAACGAAGAAGGTCGCGACCATCGAGGAGATCAACGAGGCGGCGGCGGATGGCTGGGCTGGCCGGGTAAAAATGGGCGGGATCAAAAAGGGTAAGAAGTGAAAATTGCGGCCGATACGAACGTTTTGGTTCGCGCCGTGGTTCGCGACGACAAGATGCAGGCGGAGGTGGCCGCCAGAGTATTGCGCAACGCAAGTCTCGTTGCAGTCGCAGTCTCTAGCCTGTGCGAGTTTGTTTGGGTTCTGCGCAGCGTTTACGGCTTTCGATCGTCGGATATAGCGAAGGCAATTCGTACCTTACTTGCAACGGAAAATGTGGAAGCTGACCGGCCTGCAATTGACGCCGGCTTAGCCGTACTCGACGGAGGCGGCGATTTTGCCGACGGCGTGATTGCCTACGAGGGCAAATGGCTGGGCGCGGAGACGTTTGTTTCGTTCGATAAGAGAGCCGTGGAGAGGCTTACGGAGCAGGGGATTTCAGCGCGGGTGTTGTAGGGTTAATTGCTGGGAGGAATGCTGCAGTCTACCGCCGTATCCACATTGCTGGCGGGAGTGGTCCTTTTCCTCAGGCCCTCAGGAGGAAGATCAGATTGAAACGCCTTGATGGGCCATTGGCGCTGCGTTGTTGAAAGGGATCCTTCGACTGCGTGTGATCTTCGCGCTTTGGCGCGAAGATCACACTCCGCTCAGGATGACAGAACCGTAGGATTATCCGTGCGATCCGTGTTAATCCGTGGCAAAGGCATTACTGCATGAACCCGCCGGGATCTTTCTTGGCAGTCCCGCCGACAGTCAAACGATCGATCTTGATAGTCGGAATGCCCACGCCTACCGGCACGGCTTGTCCATCTTTGCCGCAGGTGCCGACGCCTTCGTCCAGCTTCAAATCGTTGCCCACCATCGAGACTCGCGTCAGCACATCCGGGCCATTGCCGATCAGCGTTGCACCTTTGATCGGAGCGGTGATCTGGCCGTCTTCGATCATGTAGGCTTCGGACGCGCCGAAGACGAATTTGCCGTTGGTAATGTCGACCTGGCCTCCGCCGAAATTTACGGCGTAGATGCCGTGCTTCACCGAGCGAATAATGTCTTCGGGATCGTCCTGGCCCGCGAGCATATAGGTGTTGGTCATGCGCGGCATGGGGATGTGTTCGTAGCTCTCGCGGCGTCCGTTGCCGGTGTTGGCCATTCCCATGAGACGGGCCGAAAGCTTGTCGCTTAGGTAACCTTTCAGAATTCCCTTCTCAATCAGCACGGTTTCCTGGGTGGAATTGCCTTCATCATCCACATTCAACGACCCGCGCCGCCACGGCATAGTTCCATTATCGATGACGGTGCAGCCTTCACTCGCTACGCGCTTGCCGATCAGGCCGGCGAAAGCAGAAGTCTTTTTACGATTGAAGTCGGCTTCGAGTCCGTGACCAACCGCTTCGTGCAGAAGAACGCCGGGCCATCCGGGACCGAGAACAACTTCCATATCTCCGGCGGGAGCTTCGCGCGCATCGAGTTGCAGAATCGCTTGCCGAGCTGCCTCTTTCGCGAAGAACTCAGGACCTTTTTCTCCGAAGAAGAAGTCGAGGGCGACGCGTCCACCACCGCCGGAACCCCCGCGAGCTGAATTGTTTTCAGTCTTGGCGATACAAGAAACGTTCATGCGTGCGAGCGGCTGGGAATCTTCGGCGAACGTTCCATCAGAAGCCACGACCAGAATATTTCGCAGTTCGTCGGAATAGCTGGCGCGGACTTCCTGAATGCGCGGGTCATACGCACGCGCCGCTTTATCGGCCCGCATCACCAGCTCAACCTTGGCCGTGATTTCGGCATCGACCGAGGGCAACGTCACGGGATACAAGCTGCGCGCCGCCGTCTTCCGGAACCCAGCCACCGGAGTCTTCGCCGGGGCACTGGCAATGAGTGCCGCGGTGCGCGCCGCGTGCAGAATGCGACTGGAGGAGAGATCGTCGGTGTAGGCATATCCAGTGCGTTCGCCGGAAACTACACGCACGCCGCATCCGGCGGAAATGCCCTGCGACGCCGACTTGACCATCGACTCATCCACCATCAGCGAGGTCGAAGACAGGTATTCAAAATAAAGGTCGGCATAGTCGCCGCCGGCAGAAAGCGCGGCCGCGAGGTAATGCTCGAGGTCGTTTTCGGTTACGCCGTAGTGGTCGAAGAAGAAGCGCTGCCTGTCTTTATCCAGAAAGTGCCTGTCTTTATTCAGAAGAGGCGGATTATTCAAGCTTTTACTCATAGGAATTAGATGCCGCCGCGGTAGAGCAGACTCAGTTGGCGGATTTGTTCATTATCCCACAGGAGCAAGAAAGGGATGGGCGAAACAATCGCGAACGAACTGTGACTATGGTCACATGTCACAGACATGGGGGTGACACTGATCGGATAATCCTGCGGGAGATTCTCATGCCGACCGTAACGCCGCAAGCCTTAACTCGAACCGTGCAGGATTTTCTCAGCGAATCCGCGGGCGCGGTGGTGCTGGAAAACGGCACTCTCGCGTTCGATCTGTCGCAATCCAAGTATTCCATTTCTGGCGAGTACAACCGGTGCCTTCTGCACATGTGGTCGGCGGAGCGAAACGCCGTGCGGCGTGTGCTTGATGCCGAAGTCAAGAACGGTACTTTGCGCCTGGCGGTTCAGAAACTGGGGCAGGCACGGCCTTCGAAGTTGGAAATTTGCCGCGAACGCGACCGGCGTTCCCCTACGGCTCGGCGTGCGGCTCGCGTTGCGTACGAGCAAAAGCTGCGCCGAACGTTGGAGCGTCACTTCCCCGATTTCAAGATCATGAGACTGACGACCGGTACGGATCTGGAAAAATCCTTTGGGCCGGTCTATACGCGAGGGCTGGTAAAGCAGGGGCGCTCGGCCTTTGCGGTACTCGGGGTTAACGCTAAAGAAACGCAATCCTCTATTGACGCGGCTTTGACCTTTGGCATTCTCTGGCTGGATGTGTGCCGGCAGGCGCAGACGGCGAACGTGCTGGTGGAGGGCCTGAAGTTGTTTGTTCCAGCAGGAACATCCGCGCTCGTGCAGGAGCGAATGGCGAACCTGAACCGCGATGCCGCCAAGTGGTCGCTCTTTGAGCTGGAAGAACGAGACGACGCGCTGGTGGAAATCGACTGCGGCGATCGCGGCAATGTGGCAACGCGGCTGGTGCATGCCGCGGACGATGATGCGGCGCGCGAGCGCTTCAAAGATTCGGTTTCGAGAATTCAGAAGGTTCTGCCGAACTGCGAAGTCGGCGTCCTGTCAGGGGCGGAGATTGCTTTTCGCTGGCGTGGGTTGGAGTTTGCACGAGCGCGACTGGGATGCGCTCTGGGATCGTTTCGCAGCACAGAGGAGATCGTGTTCGGTGTGGGCGCGGAGGAGCGCATTCTTGAGGAACGTAACGAAGCCGAATTCATGGAACTCGCAAACTGCCTGCGCGACACGCGTCACCCTTATGGACCGCGCCAGCATCCGCTCTGGCGGCTGCATCCCGAGCGATGGCTCGAGTCGCTGGTGGTGGGCGATGTGAGCGTTGTTGATGGGCAACTCGAGCCGTCGTGTCAGTATTCGCAGATTCCGGCTTTTTCCGCCTGCGATCGCGCCATGCTCGACGTGCTCACGGCGACGCATGCGGGGCGGTTGGCGGTGGTGGAACTGAAGGCTGACGAAGATATCCACCTGCCGCTGCAAGGCTTGGATTACTGGTCGCGCGTAGAGTGGCACCATGCGCGCGAAGAATTTCAGCGCTTTGGATATTTCGAAGGCCGTGAGTTGTCCGCCGAGAAGCCTCTGCTATTTCTGGTGGCACCGGCGTTGCATGTGCATCCGGCTACGGATACATTGTTGCGCTACCTTTCCCCTGAAATTGAATGGGAATTTGTGGGGATTGACGAGCGCTGGCGCGAGGGAGTCAGAGTCGTTTTCCGAAAGCGTCCCGAAGTCAGGTATAAACCTTACCCTGCGCTTACGGCTTAGCCATCCATTCCCAACCCGGAATTCCATTTTCGTAACAGATTCAAAAAGTCTGGATGACCTACTCGATTGTGCGCTACTATGCCTCCCAATCTGGCCTGAGGTACGGCTTCACAGCCGAAACAAATGCAAATTAAGAAAGAGAGTAAGAACATGAGAAGAAATACCTCCCCACTGCTGACACAGACCGCGTTTGTCTGCGCGATCGTGTTCTTGTTGTTCACCCTCCCAGGACAGGCCCAGCCGCAGCCCCTATTGACGCGTCATGTGCGCGACGCAGTTACCAACGGACAGGCGCAGCTCATTGGGAAACTCCCGGCAACCCAAACCCTGCGCTTCGATATAGTTCTACCGCTGAGTGATCGCGCAGGATTGCAGAATTTCGTACAGGAAGTTCAGGATCCTACAAGCCCCTTCTATCACAAGTTCCTCACCCCGCAGGAATTCACAGCGAGGTTTGGGCCCAGCCAGCAAGATTGGGACGCCTTGGTTGCTTTCGCCAAAGCCAGCGGCTTTGAAATCGTCGGCGGAGACATCAAAGGCAGAGATTTAAGACTGACCGGCACCGTGGCGAACGTTGAGAAGGCCTTCCATGTAAACATGGGCCTTTATCAAGACCTCACGGAAAGCCGCACCTTCTTCGCGATTGACCGCGAGCCCACCGTGGATCTTCCCTTCCAGCTTTGGCACATCACCGGGTTGGACAATGATTCTAAACCGCATCCTCTGTACGTAAAGAAGAGCGACTACGCCAAGGCTCATGGGCTCGATCCCGACAAAGTCGTGTCTCACGCCACGACCGGCTCCGGCCCTTCGTCTTCTTTCCTGGGCAGCGACATGCGCGCGGCCTACTACGAAGGAACGGCGCTCACCGGCACCGGCCAGACGATCGGCCTGTTCGAATTTCTGGGCACCGATTTGGCCGACTTGAACACGTATTACAGCAATGTAGGGCAAACCAAACCTTACACTCCCACTCTGATCTCAACCGGCGGGTATAGCACGAGCTGCACCGAGAGCGGCGGATGCGATGACACCGAGCAGACCCTCGACATGACGCAGGCGATGGGCATGGCCCCGGGCACCACAATGCTCTACATGTACGTTTGCGGCAATGCCTCGAGTATCAGCGACACGGACTGCATCAGTGCGATGGTTTCGGATACGGACGCTCCCTTGTCGAAGCAGATCAGCTGCTCGTGGGGATGGACACCTGCCGACCCCAGCACTCTGGACCCATACTTTGAGCAGATGGCGTCGCAAGGCCAGAACTTCTTCGCCGCGTCGGGCGACAGTTCAGCTTGGTCTTCGTCGAATGAAGCGTGGCCGGCGGACGATGCGAATATCGTCTCGGTCGGCGGCACAGACTTAACCACCACTAAAGCAGCCGGCCCCTGGGCATCGGAAACCGCCTGGGCAGACAGCGGCGGCGGCGTTTCCCCAGACAGCATCGCGATCCCCTCGTGGCAAACGCCCGTGGATGGGTGCTCCGGTTGTTCGAAGACCCTCCGAAACGGCCCGGACGTTTCCGCCAACGCGAACTTTACGTTCTACGTTTGCGCCGATCAAACTACCTGTACGGCGAACGAGTACGGCGGGACCAGCTTTGCGGCGCCCATGTGGGCCGGCTACCTTGCTCTGGCGAATCAACAGGCTGCATCCAACGGCGAGTCGATTGGATTCATCAATCCGATCATTTACCCGGCCGCTGAGGGATCCAGCTACGGCACGGACTTCCACGACATCACCAGCGGAAGCTGCGGCAAGTATTCGGCAGCAACGGGCTTCGATCTCTGCACCGGCTGGGGCAGTCCGAATACGACCGGGATCATCAACCTGTTGGCTGGCTCTGCGACGCCGAGCTTCACGCTCTCCGATTCGCCGAGCAGTCTGACGATTACGCAAGGCAGCAGCGGCACCAGCACCATCACGGTGCACGATGTCAACGGATTCACCGGCAGCGTAACGCTGGCTGCATCCGGTCTGCCGAGCGGCGTAACCGCAGCGTTCGGCACCAACCCCACAACAGGGACCAGCGTGCTCACCCTAACGGCTAGCGCCACAGCCACAACTGGAACGTCCACGGTTACGATTACCGGAACCTCCGGCAGCCTGACCGCAACCACAACGATTGCTCTCACGGTTAATTCTTCGGCGACGCCGAACTTCAGCGTAAGCGCCTCGCCCACGTCAGTGACCGTAACTCAGGGCACGAGCGGAACCAGCACCATCACCGTGACCAGCACGGGTGGTTTCAATTCCGCAACCACGTTGAGCGCGAGCGGCCTGCCTTCGGGCGTGACCGCGGCGTTCTCTACAAACCCTGTCACTCCTCCGGCGAACGGAAGCGCGACGTCGACTCTGACGTTGACCGCATCCGCAAGCGCAACGGTGGGCACGGCGACGGTGACGATCACCGGAACCTCAGGCTCAACCAGTCACACCACCACAATCACTCTGACGGTGAATGCTTCTTCGGGCACGAAGAACTTCACGATGTCACTCGTGCCTTCTTCATTCACTGTTGACGAAAACGGCAGCACATCCACCACTCTCACTGTCACCAGCGTGAATGGATTTAATTCTGCAGTCACTTTGAGCGTGAACGAATTCCCCAGCGGTGTATCGGCGACGGCCTCGGCCAACCCCGTGACGCCTCCGGCCAACGGCAGCGTCAAGGTAACCATCACCTGGAGCGCTACCAGACGCGCACCAACGGGAACCTCAACCATCGAGTTGATCGGGACCTCCGGATCACTCACGAACCAGATACCCGTCACGATAACCGTGGCGCCTTGAAGTGTTGATTTGTTTGCAGAACGATCAAGCCGGTCCGAAGGGGCCGGCTTGTTTTTTTGTAGCGCTGCCGTGCCGACTTTTGTAGCGCCGCCGTCTCGGCGGCTTTTCTCTATCCCTGACAGATCTATCCCTTCCAGGCTCCGAGCAGTCGACGCACGTCGACTAACTGGCCGAGATGGTAGGCGTTGTGATCGGCAAGTAGCAAAGCCTCGCGCAGAATGGTCTGGCCGTCGCCCCATGGGATGCGAGCGTAGAGGTCGGTCTTTGGATTCGCAACCAGATCCTGCATGGCTTTCAGATCCTTGCGGAATTGTTGAATGCTTTTGTTCCACGCCGCTGTACTTGGCGGAGTTTCTGTCTGCGGCCAATATCCCTCAGGCCATTTGGGAGAGGTGTACTTTGCGTGGCGGCTGAATTCAAGAATGTCCCATTGCGCCAGCCGAAGATGCTCGAGCAGCATCCATGCGGTGTGCGGGAGCCCGTTCGGCTTTGCTCCCCGCAATTCTTCTGGCATGTTCTTCACGACGTCATCAAACCTGGCGTGAGCGCCGCCTCCATTGAGAAGGTAGGTTACGTGTTCGCGAAGTTGTTTGCCGTTTGGATCTTTGACTTTCGTCTTCCCATTCGTCATTGCGATTTCCCCTCTTGGTCAGCTTCTTTCGTCGCAGATGGGAACTCCATAATTCCCTCTCGAACCTTTGCCTGTTCGAGCAAATCCTCTTCCGGCCGTTCGCCTCTAAGAACCCGCGCAATCCCACGTACGATGCGGCGCATCGGAAGCACACCCTTGTCATCCGCGATGAATATTTCGCCGATGCGCCGACCGCGATAGTACCAGCGCCTGAGAATCGCGAGGTGCTCCATGGTTTCAAGCGCGGGACAGGATTTCGCTGGCGGGAACGAATCCAGAACAGCCAGCACGCGCGATTCCATGGATTGTGATTTCATGTGCTCGGCAGGTTGGATGCAAAACACAACCGGCCCGAAAATCACCCCGCTGTCAATGCGGAAGAAAGTGACAGAATCCGGAAGATGGCTGGGCTGAATGATGAGCGCCGAAAGGCGATCGAGGCGGCGGACGATTTCTGGAAACTGGCTCAGGATTGGCTTCAGTTTTTCCAGGCGGACGTGAATCGCGGCAGCCTCTTCAAACGCGAGATTGGACGAAGCGGCGTCTCGTTGTGCGGAAAATTCGCGAGAAAGAGATTCGCCCCCCGAATCGAAGTACGCCTGCACACGGTTTACTTCGGCAGAATATTCATCGTCTTTGCAGCCCTTGAAACAAGGCGCAAGGCACATCTTCATCTCGGAGTATATGCAGCCGGGAAACTGCGGGTCGGGATGCAGGTCGTCGACGCACCGGCGCATTTTGAAAAAATCGAGCGAATCGTTCATGAACTTCTCGGCAGCTGTGCGCGACTGGAACGGCCCGTAATAAAGGTTGTGGCCCTTGAGGCGCCCCAGGCGCGTAGTAATGGAAGCGCGGGGATATTGGTTCTCGAGATGCATCTTCACCAGTGGCGCGAAGCGGAAGCGCATGCGATTGCCGTAGGTCTTGGGAAATGTTTTACGCAAGACTCGGTAAAGCAGGAAGCCGGATTCGAAGTCGGAACCGGTCGGCGCGTACTCGATCGAGCGGATGCGATCGCGCAGATTCAGTTTCTTAGTACGTTGTTCGACCGGCCCCAACAAGCGTTGCAGACGGCGGCGAAGGTTGGCGGTCTTACTGACATAGGGCTCGGCTTGCGCGTCCTCACCGCAAAGCAGGAACACCGCCGGAGTCGCAGGGATGGCGGCGAAGATTTCCGCATCGCGTTCAGCAGCGAATTCTACCCGCTCGGTCAGCACGATGCCATTGTATGCAAGTCTGCCCCATGGACACGCATAGGAAACCTAAAGCGAACTCACAGGCCGCCGTGGAAGCGTCCGAACGCGTGGGCAAGCATGAGCGACATGACCAGAATGCCCGCACCGAGGATGAGCACGTGCCGGGTTTCGCGCAGATTGAAGTTGCCTACTCGACAGACGAGTAAGTAACCGATGGCAAGGTTGAAGAGGCCCCACGCGACATTCACCATCGCCGACGACAGACCTTCCCCAGGCGGCGATGCGAAGGGGCTTTGGAAGGCATGCCCGGAGATTCCATTGCCGAGGTGGGGCAAAGCGTTTGCGAGAAATGCGCCCCCGAAGAAGTAAGCGACATAGTGGTACCAGCGCATGATTGGCTCCCTTCAAGAAAGAAAAGCAAATAGTAGCAGGCGCTCAAGATTTGCCAGCAGACGCGCTATGGAGGCTCACCGGAAGCTGGCGCTGCGAAACTTCTGGCGGAAGTCCTCGCCATCCATCTTGATAACACGGCACATTTCGTGCAGGCGCGAGCGCATGCGTTCTCCGATGCGGTCGCCCAGGGTTTCAGCACGCGTGGCAGCCCGGACGGCAGAACCGGAACCATTGGCGCCGGCTGCAGGCTGATCCTCAAAGTTGGTCGTGATGATTGTCGTGCGGTTATTGTTGTAGCGGGTGTTGAGGATCAGACTCACCGTGTCCCAAACCCATTCCGTGGGTTTCACCGCGCCTAGCTCGTCGAGAACCAGAACATCGGTTTCAAACACCGGGCGAAGAACATCCAACTCGGTGGTTTGAACTGCGGCATTATATGAATTCTGAATCTCTTTCAAGAGCTCGCGATAATCGTAGAACAAGCAGGCGATGCCTTTGTTGAGAATCAACTCCTTGATGATCGCAACTGCCAAGTGAGTCTTCCCCGTGCCGATCTTGCCGATAACTAGAAGGCCTGTGCCGGCGCGAGGATCGTACTCTTGCGCGAATTTCGCAGCCGAGACATAGGCAAAAGCCAACGAGGGATGCGCTCCGGGGAAATCCGTCGTGTAGCTGGCAAGTTCACAATGCTCGTATCTTTTGGGAATGCGCGCTGCCGCCAGCAAGGTTGCGGCTCGCGCTCGCAGCTGGCAATCGCAGCGCGTGACTCGGCGGTCTTTGTTCGAACTCGTATTCCTGTTCGTGTCTCGGGGTGAGCCGCCGCTCGCGGAAAGCGTCTTCCATCCGGTCCCTTCGCAGAGCGGGCAAACTTCGGCTGCTGTCTTGATCAACTTCAACCTTCTTCTTCGATCCTTTTAAGATTGTGTTATCTGACTTTGCACCAGCACGCCAGCTTCCTGCAAGTGCGAAACGAGGGCGGCCTGTGTACAACCTGTGAAGGCGTCCCCGGTGCTGTGGAGAAAGCAGGAAAAACACTGGTGAGTGGCCACTGACTGTCAGCGGCATGTCAGTGGCCAGTGGTCAGAGAAGAACATACTCCGCCCGCAGCCGGCGTCTCCAGCCGTTCTACGGTAGGGGGGAGTGCAAAACAGGCTTCCGGCGCGGATTTTCACAGTTGACATTCTGCACAGAGAGAGGAGAATACGTCCCGTCAGGTTTCCCAACACAGCCGCGAGCTTTTGTTATCCCAGTGCGGCTGTGTATGCACGTGAAAGAGACCTGCGAGGAGAAACAAATGAATAAAGCCGATCTAGTCGATAAGATCGCAGGCGCTTGCGAGATCAGCAAAGCGCAAGCTACAACTGCGATTGATACCGCCGTGAGCAGCATTACTGGCGCATTGCGAAAAGGGGATCGCGTAGCTCTGATAGGTTTCGGCACTTTCTCGGTATCGCAGAGAAAGGCACGTAACGGGCGTAATCCGCAAACCGGTGCCACTATCAAGATTGCCGCCCGCAAGGTCGCGAAGTTTACCCCTGGGGCCGAACTGAAGAAAACCGTCAACAAGAAATAGCGAACAGATAGTCGGGGATCTCTTCGAAACGGCAGGGGGTCGGCCCTGCCGTTTTCGTTGTCTTTAAATTCAGCAACGACAAGTCCCGAGCCCCGAGTCCCGAGAATCCACGGCTTGACTCGCAACTCGCGACTTTGTACTGGGAACTCATATGACTTCGTTGCTTTAAATTCAGCTGCCAGTCCCGAGTCCCAAGCCCCGAAAATCTGTGGTGTGACTCGGTACTCGCGACTCGGTACTCGGAACTCGCATGATTGCTCACCTCCGCGGAAAATTGCTGGCCAAGCATCCCAATCAAGTTGTGGTTGAGACTGGCGGCGTCGGCTACGAAGTGAACATCAGCGTCCCGACCTTTTCCGAATTACCTTCCGCCGGTTCCGAAGTCGCGCTGCACATCCACACGCACGTGCGTGAGGACGTGATTGCGCTTTATGGATTTCTGACACCCGCCGAGAAGCAGTTGTTCGAGAAGTTAATGACGGTGAGCGGTATTGGGGCAAAGCTGGCCATCACCATTCTGAGCGGGATGGCGGCGGATGAGCTTGCAGGCGCGATCCGCGGCAATGACCTGGCGCGCCTCACCAGGATTCCAGGCATCGGCAAGAAGACCGCCGAGCGCATGGTGTTGGAGCTGCGAGACAAGTTGCCCCCAGCGACCGGGGCCGCGACTCCAACCGCGCCCGCGATGAGCGCTATGGAAGAAGATGTTCTCTCGGCGCTGATGAACCTAGGCTATCAGCGCCCTATGGCTGAGAAGGCGCTGGCAAGCGCGGTCAAGAATGGTTTGGGCAAAGAAAAAAGCTCATTCGATTCGCTATTTCGAGAGGCGCTGGCGTCCCTCTCAAAGTAGTTGCAGAATCCGGCCTTATGCGCAATTATTTGCACCTTGGCCGAGTAACCCCAGTAACCCTGACCAACTCCAAAGTAATCATTCTAAATAACTTAGTAGCACTTAGGGGCCATTCCGCCTGGCCCTGCCCTTGCGTTAGTACTAGTACAGGTGGCCAATGCCGATATACACAAGAGTCATGCGGAAAAGCTGGATTAGAAACCTTATGCAACCCCGGACAGCAATCTTGTTGGGCGTTCTAGGCCTATGCCAACCAGCGCTCAGCCAGGAAGTTTCCGCCGCGCTGCTTCAACCCGCGGCGATGCAACCCGCCGCATTCACGCCGACCCCGGCGCTCACCACCGTGCAACCTGCGCCTCTGCCAGAAGCACCCAGCCATCGATTCTGGGATCGTGAGAATACTTTTCTTTTTGCCACCACTGCCGCCTTAAACGGGGCTGACTTCGTCGTAACTCGCGACAACCTGCGCGGCGGCGGCCAGGAATTGAACCCCGTTACTCGAGTCTTCTCCGGCAGTACTCCTATGCTCGCCATGAACTTCGCCGGTGAGACGGCGGGCGTGGTCGCTCTCAGTTATTTCTTCCACAAGACCGGGCATCACAAACTAGAACGGTTCGTATCCTTGACGAACATCGGTTCCTCAGCCGGGGCCGTGACATTTGACCTCATCCATCGATAAAGAGTTATCGCGGCGGCAGCAGCGTAAGGGTCAACGGCGGCAAAGGCAGTCCCTCAACCTCAACGGTCCAAACATCGCCCCATTCAGTGGAATGTCCGCCCGTTAGTGTCCCCGAACTGACGATCTCTCCAGCGCTCAACGGCTCGTTTGGGAACCTTCGCGCAATGGCAGCGCCCATCTCCGCCAAGCACAAGGCCGGACTCTTTAAGGAGTTTTTTCCGTATCCTTCTTCCACAAATTCTCCGCCCTTCAGGACACGCACCTTAAGTTGCGGAAGGGCAGCCACTAGATCCGCGATCATGCCTGGCTGTACTCGCACTTTCTCGCCAACCACGAGAGCCGCATGAAATCCAAAAGACGCTACGAAATCACTGGCCTCAAACTTCCATCCGGGAAAAGGGCAATCAATGATTTCAAATCCGATCGCCAGCCAATCGACCGATGCAAGGGCGGCTGCGGCGTCAGAGCCTTCCATGACTGGCTGCTTCAAGCCGAAAACAATTTCTGGTTCGATCTTCAGCGATCGCGGATGTGCCAGCGTCAGCGATGCAGAGCTGTCTTTGCTGTAATACACCGTATCGTCATACATGTGGGCCCAAAGCAAGGTTTCAAGTTTGAGCACTCGCCACATGGCCTTGTTGGCAAAACCAACCTTGCGGCCAACGGCTCTATGTCCTTCAGCCTCGCGCAAGCGCTTGAGGGTGGCTTCAACCTCATAAGCCATGTTGAGGTCGAAGCCGGGACGCGCGGAAGGAATAATGGGAATAGCCTGTCCCGTTTCATACGCGGACAAAAGTTCGCGCGCCAAACTTTCGCCTTTATCGAGTGGCATAAATGTCGTTCGAGCAGATTAGTGAATTTCTGTCTGCGAAACCCCAAGCCAGCCCGGTCGAATACAAAAACCGATTCATAGGCAAGTGGTCAGAACCTGAGCATCTTACACTAGGAGCTTCAGTCCCCCGCCCCAACTGACCCCTACAAACATAGGACGCTCCAACTTTGACTATGGGGCTGGTCAAAAGAGCCGACTCCAGTCGAAAAGAAGGTTACTTACCATAGTTATCTTCACTTCTTGTATATTCAAGCAATAAATTTGAATTCAGTAATGTGCCTATGGGGGGCCAATGAACGCAACGGCAGGACGTTCGATGTACAAGCGATCCAGGAGTGCCTCGACGTTCTTGATCTTGGGGTTAATCTTTCTTAACCTGCGAGGTCTTCCTGCCAACGCCCAGAATGCTGTTGTTCTTGTGGGTTCGGGATCTAGCGTCCCTGCGCCTCTCTACAATCGCTGGACGCAGGAGCACGCCAAGCATAACGCCAGCATTCAAATGCGATACCTGACAGTCGGCACAACCGAAGGAATCAAGCAGATGTCTCATGGCGCGGGTGATTTTGGCGCCGGGGAAGCTCAGCTCACAGACAAAGAACGGAAAGAGGGTGGGCTGGTCGAATTGCCGGTGGTGCTTGTCGGAATCGTTCCCATCTACAACCTGCCTGACGTCCACCAAGAGCTACGGCTTTCGGGCGAAGTGCTGGCTGGAATTTTTCTCGGCGATCTGAAGGTTTGGAACGCGCCGCAAATTGCGTAGCTCAAT